>Ga0247727_10001740_pt1 | contig 50859 bp, 34 predicted proteins | sample WisWelCaveWW1625_FD_202498 | JGI IMG/M metagenome (GOLD analysis project Ga0247727, IMG submission 202498) | Biofilm microbial communities from Wishing Well Cave, Virginia, United States - WW16-25 | ecosystem: Environmental > Aquatic > Deep subsurface > Groundwater > Cave microbial mat | place...
GCGCCGCTCCAGCACCAGGAAATGCAGCCCGTTGGACAGCGTGAACTCGGTGACTCTCTTCTCGAAAGCCTTCAGATCCTGGGCCGGGAGACACCCGCACAGCAGCGCCACCAATGCCAGACCCCTCAGTTTTGGTGTCATGTCTCCAGTATCCCACAGGCGCCGCCGGCCGGAGGGCCGCCCGCCGCCGCGGACCGTCCAAACAAAACTTGAAAAAAATGTTTTGACTTTGGCCCGTTTCGTGCTAAAACATTCTCTGGGTAGATTGTAGTGGGCGGCTGGGCCGCCCGCCACAATCTGTCCGGAGCAAAACGGGCCCAGAAGTTCAAACCAACTACGAGGTGCAATTTATGGCGAAGAAACCGGCAAAGAAAGCCGCCAAGAAGCCGAAGAAGAAGTAAGAACCACACCAGGCCATCTCAACTGCAACTCCAGGGCAGCCCGCGGGGGCTGCCTTTTTTTGGTAGCACAGGCATTCCTGCCTGTGTCACCGGATCCCCACCCCCAGGTGCTGCCCCGCCAGGCGGGCGATGAGCTCCCGCAACGTCTCCCCCGTCTCCGCCAGACGGAAGGTCTTCTGATCCTCGTTCCATTCCAGCTTGAAGCTTCGCGCCAGGGCCGAGACCCACACCTGGCGCACCGGCGTGTTGGGGCTGATGACGAACTTGGCCGGCGAAGGATCCTCGAACTCGATGGCCAGAACTCCCGAGTTGTAGTCGACCTCAAAGCCGTGCTCCTCGGCGGCCGGCTCCAGGGCCTTGCGCACCGACTCCAGCGCCTCGTCCGCTTCCCGGTGAAAAGTCTGTTCGTCGAGCACGGCGTCAGGGATGAATCTGATAGTAGTTCCGAAACGCCCCCATGGAGGGGTAGAAGACCCGGGCGCGATAGAGCTCCGCCAATTGGCGGAGGTGTCCCAGGTCGTGAAAGGCGAACTCGTTGAGCAGCTCCGCGACCGTGATCGGCCCTAGCTGCTCGTGGCGACCCCGGCGGCTCCCGGCTTCGGCCGGCAGGGTTCGCAGAAACTCCAGCGTCCGGAGGCGCTCCGCTTCCAACCGCGTCAGTTCCGCGGTCCCGTCCCAGGCGCGCCCGGCGGCGAACAGCGCCAGCTGATCGTAGCTGGGCAGAAAGGGATCCTCCTGCCCCACCATGGCCCGGAAGCGCGCTACAAACCCGTTGCCCTCCACGTCGGCCAGATGAGCCAGGACCATCGAGATGGACCAGCGATCGGGGGCCGGTCGCCAGTCGAGATCCTCGGTGGTGGCTTGCCCCAGCAGGCCGCGCAGGGTCCCCGGAGTCCTTTCCAGTATCTGGATAGCTGCGGCGTTCATGAGCTCTCATTCTAGCGCGCAGCAAGGGCACCTCGGTGATCGTGCGCTGTCTGTCGAAGCAACCCGGCGAGCGCTGCCAGCGCGGCGAGGTCCGCGCGGCTTTGGAAATGCTCCGGGGCTCGGCGGGGGCTCCGGCAGCGCAGAAATCGTGTACAATGATGCGACGCCCGCGAGGAGGAACCTACAATGAAGCTTTTCACCCTTTTGCTTGGACTGTCGGTGGCCGCAGCCCCGCCGACGTTCCCTGGTATGCCCGGCTGAAGTACATCGAGGCCTGCACCTGCAACCTGTTTTGCCCGTGCTACTTCAACAAGCAGGCGGCGCATAAACACACTGGCGCGGCCATGTGCAATTTCAACATGGGCACCGTCGTGGAAAAAGGCAAGTACGGCGACGTGGACCTGACCGGTATGAAGTTCTGGCTCGCCGGCGACCTGGGAGCGGACTGGGGCAAAGGCGATGCTCTGTGGCTGGTGGTGACCTTCGAGCCCACGGCTACCAAGGAGCAGAAGGACGGCTTGACCACCATTCTGACCAAGATCTATCCGGTGAAGTGGAAGTCGTTTGAGACCGACACCTCGGAAATCACCTTGACGACCTCGCCGGACGGAAAGACGGCTCACGCCAAGCTGGCAAACGGGAAAAGCGAGATCAAGCTGACCCGCTTCGCTGGCGCAAATCCCGCCCGGGGGTCGCAGATCAACAACGTACGCTACTTCGCCGCCACGTGGAACAGCCCGTTCGACCTGTACTTCTCGGATCACTACTACAAGGGGTTTGGAAAGTCCTACGAGATTCAGAAGGCCAACGGGTTCCTCATAACCGTCGAGATGACGTCTGACGGCAAGAGAATCCCGTCGGGAGCGAAGAAAAGCGATTGAGCGAGCTGACAGGCGGGGCTGAATCCGCGCGGATCAGCCGCGCCGGCAGTGTCCAGCGCCCAGACCAGGCCCAGCGCGGCGCACGGCGATTCCCATTCAATCCAGCCGCTCTTACGTAATGTTACTCGACAACTTCCGCTGAAGGAGGACCTCTGCGCCCTCCGCGTCTCTGCGGTAGAGGGGCTTCCCGGAAGACTCACGCCAGCTCCGCCATCGCTTCGCGAATGGCCTGCTGCGCGTGCTCGATCGCTTCCGCGTCCGGGTAGGCCTGGCGGGGCCAAAAGAACCCTCTCAGCCCGTCTTTGCGCCGCCGGGGCACGATGTGGATGTGCAGGTGCGGCACGCTCTGGCTGACCCGGTTGTTGATGGCCACAAACGTCCCCTCGGCCTGCATGCCGCGTTCGACGGCCAGCGCCAGCCGCCGGGCGCCGGCGAACAGCGGCCCCACCAGCTCCGGCGGCAGATCCGCCAGCGTCTCGCAGTGCCGGCGCGGAATCAGCAGCGTATGACCGGGAAACAGCGGCCGGTGGTCGAGAAAGGCCACCGCGTCGGGGCTTTCAAAAACCACCGCGGCGCCCGACTCGAGGATGTGACAGAAGCGGCAGGCCGGCATCATGGCTGGGACAGTCCGGCTACGTGCGCAGCACCGGCAGCCGGTGCTGCCCCAGCGCCGTCGAGACCCGTTCGATGTCGCCCTCCAGCGGCCGGTCGGCCTCCAGGAAGGAGCTGCGCTCGCGGATGGCCCCATAGATAGGGCGAGTGCCTACTCCGAGCATTTCCGCCCCGCCTCCCCGCAGGTCCACGGCCTGGGCCGCCGCCAGCAGCGTGATCGCCAGAGCATCCCGCAGCAGCCGCGCCATATCGAGCGCCGTCAGGGCGGCGTGGGTCCCCAGACTCACAATGTCCTGGTTGAACTGCTCGGTGGGAAGGGTGTGGATCAGGCTGGCCCCCGACATCTGCCGCAGGGCCGTCACCAGGCTGGTGTGAACGATCTGCATGCCCTTGAAGCCCTGATAGACACCGGGGTGGGGGCTCAGCGACGGCGGCAGCCCGGCCGAGAAGCGGTCATCCATCAACAGCGCCATCAAGGAGTGCATCCAGTTGGCGAGGTTGGCCACATCAAGCTTCAGCCCGTCCATGGCGCGGGCGATGTGGCCCCCGTAGAAGTTGCCGGTGTGGAATACCCGGCCGCTATCGGGGTCCACCAGGGGGTTATCGTTGACCGAGTTGGCCTCCCGCTCGATGACTGCCCGCACCTGCTCGAGCGACTCGAACATGGGGCCCAGCCCTTGGGGAACGCAGCGCAGCGAGTAGGGACTCTGAATCGACTCCTGGGCGACCCGGACGCCGTCAGAGTGGGCGGCCTGGTGGGCGACCCGGTCGCGGATCTGTTCGAGCGGCGCCGCCAGGCGGCTGTCCATCAGCATGGATTGCAGCATCTCGGCCGCCCGCAGTTGCCCGGGGTGGTTCTTGACGAGGTGGATGAGGGGGTGGAAGTAGTCCGGGGAGGCTTGCAGGGCTTCGATGGTAAGGGCGGCCGCCGCCAGGCCGGCCTTGAGCAGATACTCGGCGTCGAAGGCCACCAGGGCGGCGATGGCCGTCATGGTGGTGGTGCCGTTCAGCAGCGCCAAACCTTCCTTGGCCTCCAGGCGCAGCGGCACGATCCCCTCGGCTTCGAGCGCCGCGGCAGCGTCCCTCTTGACGCCCTGGTAGTGCACCTCACCCTTTCCGAGCAGAACCCTTGCCACGTAGGCCGAGGGGCACAGGTCGCCGCTCGCTCCCACCGACCCGTAGCGCGGCACAATCGGGGTGATGCCGTGGTTCAGCAGGTCGATCAGCCGCTCGACCACCGCCGGCCTCACGCCAGAATAGCCGCGCCCCAGGGCGTTGGCCCGCAGCAACATGGCGGCGCGAACCACCTCGACCGGCAGAGGATCGCCCACCCCGCAGGTCAGCACGTCGACCAGATTCTCCTGGTGATGCCGCAGCTCGGCGTCCGGGATGATGTACCTGACGTTGCCCCCAAAGCCGGTATTGACCCCGTAGATGATCTCGCCGCGCTCGAGCGCCCGCGCCACGGCCTGGTGACCTCGCTCCAGGCGGCCGCGCAACGCCGGGTCTTCGTCCAGCTCCACTCTCTGCCCATCTCGGGCCACCGCGACAATCTGTTCCAGAGTCAGGGCCTGGGTCGAAATCCTCACCCCAGTTGAAGCAGTGGCCACCGGCATGGTTTGGCTCCTTAGCACCACTATCAAGTGGTGCTAAATTATTATCGGCCGGATTCACGCCCTTGTCAAGGGGTCGGTAACACAACTGACAACTGACAACTGACAACTGACAACTTGCGGCGGAGCCGCGCTGTGTTACTGTAGAGGGAATGCGGATCGCTGCTGCCAGTCTGGCCTTGGTCGCCGCAGCCGCCGAGCCCGGCTCCGTCGCCTTCGAGAAGACCGTTCGGCCGGTGCTGACAAAGACCTGCGCCCCCTGTCACAACGACCAACTGGCATCCGGCGGCCTCAATCTTGCTCCTTTTGCGACCCATGGCTCGCTGGCGGGCCAGCGCGAGGCCTGGGAGAGAATCGTGCGCAAGCTCCGGGCCGGCGAGATGCCGCCCCAGGGGGTGCCGCGCCCGGAAGCTCAGCTCCAGGCCTTTCTGAAGTTCGTGGAGAGCGAGTTTGACCGCGCCGATCGCAGCCGGAAGCCCGATCCGGGCCGCGTCACGGCGCGCCGCCTGAACCGCAACGAGTTCTCCAACACCATCCGCGACCTGCTGGCGGTGGAGTTCCGCGCCGACAAGGACTTTCCGGCCGACGATTCCGGCCACGGCTTCGACAACATCGGGGACGTCCTGACGGTATCGCCGGTGCTGATGGAAAAATACATAGAAGCCGCCGAGCGGATTGCGGCCCGCGCCATCGGGGCCGACCCGCTGCCCGCCAAGCCCCTGCAAGCGGAGTACAGCCGGCGGAACGGAAACATCCGGAGGCCGGATCCCAGCACCATCGAGGCCACCCACCGCATCGAATGGGACGGCGAGTACATCGTCCGCATCGGCCTGCCCGGAGAACGCGGCCCCGACGCCAAGCCGGTCACGCTGGGCTTCTGGATGGACGGCAAGCTGTTGCACAGCATGTCGGTGGAGACCAAGCCCTCCCGGCTGGTGTACTTCAATCCCTTCTCGGAGGCGGAGATACGGCTCTACCTGCCGGAAGGGGATCACGCCTTCCGCGCCGCCTTCGTCGACGACCCCTACGCCCAGGGCCTGACCGGGAAGGACGCCTTCAACGACAAGAAGAACAAGTTCCCGGCCTCCTTCCTCTTCATCGGGCCTTTCCCGGCCCAGGTGGAGAAGCCGGGGCGCAAGAAGATCCTCTTCTGTGAGCCGAGCTCCGGTCCGGCCTGCGTCGAAAAGATCCTCTCGGCGCTGGCCCGGCGCGCTTACCGGCGGCCGGTGACGAAGAATGAACTGACGTCGCTGGTGAAGTTCGTCACCATGGCCCGGGCCGAAGGCCAGACTGTCGAGCAGGGGATCCAGCTGGCCATCCAGGCGATGCTGGTGTCGCCCCACTTTTTGTTCCGCATCGAGCGCGACCCGGACCCCAACGACCCGGCCCGGACCCACAAGGTTGCCGACCTGGAGCTGGCCTCCAGGCTGAGCTACTTCCTGTGGAGCTCCATGCCGGACCAGGAGCTGCTGGGCCTGGCGGAGGCCGGCAAGCTGCGCGCCGCCGGCGTGCTGGAGAGCCAGGCTAAGCGGATGCTAGCCGACCAGCGCTCCGCCGCCCTGGCCGAGCATTTCGCCGGCCAGTGGCTGGAAACCCGCAACCTCGACAGCGTGACGCCGGACCCGAAGAAGTTCCCGGAGTGGGGGCCGGAGCTGCGCGACGCCATGAAGACCGAGACGCGGCTCTTCTTTGAGGCCGTCGTGCGCGACAACCGGCCCCTTTCCGATTTTCTGGACGCCCGCTACACCTTCCTGAACGACCGGCTGGCGAAACACTACGGCATCGAAGGGGTCCAGGGTCCGGAGTTTCGCCGGGTAGAGCTTCAGACCGACCAGCGAGGCGGCCTGCTCAGCCAGGCCAGCGTGCTGACGGTGTCGAGCTACCCTACGCGCACCTCGCCGGTAATACGGGGCAAGTACGTGTTGCAGAACATCCTGGGAGCGCCTCCGCCGGCGCCGCCGCCCGACGTGCCCGCCCTCGACGAGCAGGCGGTGGGCAACACCGGCACCATGCGGCAGCAGCTGGACAAACACCGCTCCGACACCATGTGCGCCTCCTGCCACAACCGCATGGATGTGCTCGGCTTTGGCCTGGAAAACTACAATGCCATCGGCAAATGGCGCACCATGGACGGCAAGTTCCCGGTCGACGTCGCCGGCACGCTTCCCAACGGCAAGTCCTTCTCCAGCCCCGCCGGACTCCGGGTCCTCCTCCTAGACCAGCTTCCCGAGTTCGGGCGCTGCCTGATCGAAAAACTGCTGATTTATGCCTTGGGACGGGGCCTGGAGCAATATGATAGGATCACAGTGAGCGACATCGACCGGCAGTTGGCCGCTTCCGGCTACCGGTTCCAGACGCTGGTTTTCGAGATTGTGCGGAGTCTTCCGTTTCAGTCGCGACGCGGGGAAGCCGCCAGGGAGGTAACCCGACGATGAGGATGCGCTACGGTCCCGGATTTGTTACGCGCCAGGCTTTGGCCCGGCGGACGTTTCTGCGCGGCATGGGGACCGCCATCGCGCTTCCGTTTCTCGACGCCATGGCCCCGGCCCTGGCGGCGCCACCCAAGGCGGCTGTCCGGATGGGGTTCCTCTATGTGCCGAACGGCATCGTCATGCGGGACTGGAACCCTGATTCGGAGGGCCCGCTGGGCGAGTTGCCTCGCATCCTGAAGCCGCTCGAACCGTTCAAACAAGACCTCCTGCTGCTCGGCAATCTGACCCACAACGGCGGCCGGGCGCTGCTGGATGGTCCGGGCGATCACGGTCGCGCCTCGGGCGGTTACCTGACGGGGCTGCAGCCGCGCAAGACCATGGTGGACATCAAGGCCGGCATCTCCTGCGACCAGGTCGTCGCCAGCCATCTGGCCAGCCAGACGCGATTCCCGTCGCTCGAGGTCGGCATGGAAGACGCCCGGCAGGCCGGCGACTGCGACTCCGGCTACTCCTGCGCCTATACCAACAACCTGGCCTGGAAAAGCGAATCTCAGCCGCTGCCGCCGGTGCTGGACCCGCGCGCCTTGTTCGAGCGCCTGTTCGGCAAGAGTGCTGCCCTGAGCCCGGAGGCCCGCGCCCGCCAGACCAGGTTCCGAAAGAGCATTCTGGACTTCGTGACCGACGACACCCGGAGGCTGCAATCCGGCCTCGGCCCCACCGACCAGCGCAAGCTTCAGGAGTACCTCACCTCCATCCGCGAGATCGAGCGCCAGTTGGAGAAGGCCGAGAACGACAACGCCCAGATCCACCCCGGCCTGGAGAAGCCCTATGGAGTCCCGGCCGACTTTGCTGAGCATTTCAAGCTCATGACCGACATGGTGACGGTGGCCTTTCAGGCCGACCTCACCCGCGTCTTCACGTTCCTGGTGACCAGGGAAGGCAGTTCCCGCCCCTACCGCGAGATCGGGATTCCCGACGGCCATCACCCGCTCACGCACCACCGCAACGATCCCGACATGGTGGAGAAAGTGACCCGCATCAACTGCTACCACATGTTGCAGTTTGCGGGCTGGGTCGAGAAGTTGAAGTCGATTCGGGAGGGCGACTCCACGCTTTTGGATCAGTCCATGATCGTCTACGGCTCCGGCATCTCCGACGGCAACCGCCACACCCACGAGGATCTGCCGGTGCTGATCGCCGGCCGCGGCGGCCACTTTTTGAAGTCCGGCCGCCGCATGGTCTGCCGCAAAGAGACGCCGATGTCGAACCTCTTCCTGACCATGATGGACCGCATGGGCGCTCGGGTGGACCATTTCGGCGACTCCACCGGTCGGCTCGAAGGCCTGGATCTCAGCTAGTGCCGCAGTGATGCAGTTTCCTGGACAAGGCAAGCCCCCGGTCGGGATACTCTTCGATACCGACTTGGGCAGCATTGATGAGGCCCTGGCGCTGGCCCTGCTCTACGGATTCGACGGCAAGCGCGAGGCCCGCCTGGTTTCGGTCAGCATCACCCAGCACAACCTGAAGGCCGCCGCCTTTTGCGAAGCCGTGGGGCGCTTTTATATGGGGGCGGTCAGCGGGGCGTTCGGGGGGTTCGGCAGGACGCTCCCGGTCGGCCTCTCCACCGCCGGCAACATGACCGCAGACGCGCCGATGCTGGCCGAGCCTCTGGCCAGGCGCCATGCCGACGGCAAGCCGGTGCATGAATCCGGCATCCACCAGCTCAACGACACCGCGGAAGTGACGGCCCTGATCCGCAACGCGCTGACGGCGCAGCACGACCAGAACGCCCTGGTGGTGCTGGCCGGGCCGGCCACCAACCTGGCCCGGCTACTCGACCTGCCCGCCGGCAAGGACTGGATTGCCCGCAAAGTCCGGCTGCTTTCGGTGGCCGCCGGCGCCTTTCCCGACGGCAAGCCGGAGTCCCACATTCAGGTTGACATCCCGGCCGCCAGAAAACTGTTTGCCGAGTGGCCCACGCCCATTGTCGTCGTCGGCCGCGAGGTCGGGGAGACGCTGCTCTACCCGGCGGCCAGCATCGAGAAGGATTTCGCCTGGTCGCCTGCCCATCCCCTCGTGGACGCCTACCGGGCTTACAAGCCCATGCCCTACGACGCCCCTAGCGGGGCCCTGGCTGCGGTCCTCCACGCTGTTCGCCCGCAAGAAACCTATTTCCAGCTGTCCGAGGCGGGCCTCATTCGCGTGCTGGACGACGGCTCCAGCAGGTTCACCCCGTCGGCTGGAGGCAAGCACCGCTACCTGATCGCTCCCCCGGCCCAGCAGGAGCGCACCGTCCGCGCGTTCACAGAGATTGCCAGCGCCAAACCGGTTCCGAGGCAGTCCCGGTTCCGGCCCCCTGACCAGCAACAGCAGCAGAAGCAGACCCCGCCCCCGGATTCAGCCAAGCCGGACCCCCCCAAGCCAAAGCCCCAGTAGCCATTACACGCCAAGGGTAGTTTTTTCCCAGTCCCTGGACCAGGCATTTCCCTAGAAAAGAAATCTTAACTATCCCCTTGCCAAGCACATACCTCAAGTACTAGACTCTTAGTCCCCCCCGATCCAGACTGGTACCCGAATTGCCAGCTCTGGGAGTCTTGACCCTCTGGCGATGAGTAAAGGGACCTCGATGGTTTCGTCGGGTTTGCTGGCAGCGGCGCTGGTGTGCGCCCTGACATCGCTCGAAACCGGACAGGCCCAGACGCTCCAGATCGAACTGCCCCCCTACGTCGTCTATCCGCCTCCGGCGCCTTCGCCGCTGCCTCCGGCCGGCGGCGCCTTCGTTGACCCCACCTTCGGCGCCACCATCCTGCGGGTCACTGACAGCCAGGACGGAGCGGAAAACTACAACGCCTACTCCTACTGGCCCACCTTCAACAAGGATTCCACTCGCCTCTACGTGTTTTCCGTCGGTGGCCAAGCCAAGCTCTACGACTTCAACCCCGCCACCATGGGCCTTTCCAACAAGCGTCCCGCCTTTCCCACCCGCACCCCTACCGGCGCTGACCCCAACGGGGAGGATGCTACCTGGAGCTGGCTTAACCCCAACAAAATGCTGGCGCACGACCAAGACCTGCGCCTGTGGGAGTTGGACGTCGCCACCGGGGTCTACACCCTGATCAAGGACCTGCGTCCCTTCTTCCCCGCCGGCCACCACAGCGCGCAAACGCACTGGGCCTATTCCAACGATGATGTGGTGTGTTTCAGCTGGAAGGACGCCGAATACAACACTCTGGGCGCCGGCGTCTACAAGCGCAGCACCGATCGGTTCTGGAGGTTCGACTTGGTCGGGATGGATGAATGCACCATGGACAAGACCGGACGCTACCTGGAGATGGACACCGGTCTGCAAGGCGGCGGCGTGATCGAGGACAAGTTCGTGGACCTGGAGACCGGCCTGGTGACCGACATCGAGGATGGCGGGCCCTCGGACCCCAACCAGCCGGGACCTTACTGGGCGCCCGGTCACGGCGATAACGGCGCCGGGCTCCGGGTCGCATACGACAACTGGAACAACCGCATGTTGTCTCGCCGGCATGCCGATCCAGGCCAGTTCACCTCTCTGCTCAGCTTCGGCCGCGACTGGTGGGTCGGCAACCATTCCTCGCTGCTTTCCGACGATGAGAGCTGGATCACTATCAGCACTTACGACACCGACCCCCAGGCCACCAATCTGTGGAAGAACCAGATTCTCCAGTTGGCCACCGACGGCAGCCAGCGGATTCGGCGGCTGCTGCACCATCACAGCAACTGGGGGGGGCAATACTGGCACACCCCCCGGGCCGCCATCAGCAAGGATGGCCAGTTTGTGACCTTCACGAGCAACTGGGGCGACCCGCTGCGCACCGACGTCTTTGTAGCCCGGGTCGGATCGACCTCGGTTCCCAGTTCTGAGTTTTCGCTCTCCACCAGCCCCTCCACGCAAACCATCAGCCCCGGCGGCAGCGCCGTTTATAACATCACGGTATCGCCCCAGGCGGGGTTCACGGGAGTCGTCACCCTCTCGGCCGGCGGACTGCCGGCCGGCGCTGCCGCCGTCTTCAGCCCGCCAAGCGTGACTGTCGGCGGCTCGAGCTTGATGACGGTCAGCACCAGCGCCGGCACTCCTCTCGGCGATCCCCATACCATCACTGTCACCGGTACGAGCGGGAGCAAGATCCACTCAGCTAACTTGGCCCTGAGGGTCGTCACGCCGGACTTCACCCTCTCTGCGTCGCCGGTCTCTCGTTTGGTCCTCCAGGGCGCCAGCACTACCTACTGGATTGAGGTGGGGCAGATCGGAACCTTCACCGGGGTGGTCACCTTCAGTGTCAGCGGCCTGCCTTCCGGCGTCACGGGCAGTTTCAGCCCGGCTTCCGTCACCGGTCCCGGAACCTCGGTCTTGACCATCAACACCACCGGCTCGACTCCGGTGGGCGGCCCTTACCCGCTCACCGTCACCGGGACCAGCGGCGCGTTGGTCCATACCGACCTGGTCGCGCTGTCGGTGACCCCGGCCACCGACTTCCTGCTATCGGCGGCGCCCGGCTCGCAGAGCACGGTGCAGGGCGGCAGCGCCGACTACACCGTGACCGTCGCTGCTTCCGGAGGCTTCAGCGGAACGGTCAGCTTCGCGGTCACCGGCTTGCCGACCGGCAGTTCGGCAACCTTCACTCCGTCCACGGTCACCGGCTCGGGTTCCACGGTCATGAGGGTCACGACCACCGGCTCGACTCCGGTGGGCGGCCCCTACACCCTCACCGTCACCGGCACGAGCGGCGCGCTGAGCCACACCGCCTCGGTGGCGCTGTCGGTGACCGGGGCTGCCGACTTTGCGCTGTCCGCAACGCCCTCCTCGCAGAGTACAGTGCAGGGCGGCAGCGCCGACTACACCGTGACCGTTACGCCCTCCGGAGGCTTCAGCGGAGTCGTGAGCTTCGGGGTCACCGGCTTGCCGACCGGCAGTTCGGTCACCTTCACCCCGGCGACAGTCACCGGCTCCGGTTCGACTCTGATGAAGGTGACTACCACTGGCTCGACTCCGGTGGGCGGCCCCTACACCCTCACCGTCACCGGCACGAGCGGCGCGCTGAGCCACACCGCCTCGGTGGCTCTGTCGGTGACCGGGGCCGCCGACTTTGCGCTGTCGGCAACGCCCTCCTCGCAGAGTACAGTGCAGGGCGGCAGCGCCGACTACACCGTGACCGTTACGCCCTCCGGAGGCTTCAGCGGGGTCGTGAGCTTCGGGGTCACCGGCTTGCCGGCCGGCAGCTCGGTCACCTTCACGCCGTCCACGGTCACCGGCTCCGGTTCGACTGTGATGAAAGTGACTACCACCGGCTCGACTCCGGTGGGCGGCCCCTACACGCTCACCGTCACCGGCACGAGCGGCGCGCTGAGCCACACCGCCTCGGTGGCGCTGTCGGTGACCGGGGCTGCCGACTTTGCGCTATCGGCAACGCCCTCCTCGCAGAGTACAGTGCAGGGCGGTAGCGCCGACTACACCGTGACCGTTACGCCCTCCGGAGGCTTCGGCGGGACCGTGAGCTTCACGGTCGCCGGTCTCCCGGCCGGCAGTTCGGTCACCTTCACGCCGGCGACAGTCACGGGCTCCGGTTCGACTGTGATGAAAGTGACGACCACCGGCTCGACTCCGGTGGGCGGCCCCTACACCCTCACCGTCACCGGCACGAGCGGCGCGTTGAGCCACACCGCTTCCGTTACTCTGTCGGTGACGGCGCCTCCCGATTTCGCGCTGTCGTCGGTTCCAACGTCGCAAAGCACACCGCAGGGCGGCAGCGCTGACTACACCGTGACCGTCACTCCTTCCGGAGGCTTTAGCGGGACCGTGAGCTTCCTGGCCACCGGCCTGCCTGCCGGCAGCTCGGCCACTTTTACCCCGTCCACGGTCACGGGCTCCGGTTCCACGGTCATGAAGGTCACCACCACCGGCTCGACTCCGGTGGGCGGCCCCTACACCCTCACCGTCACCGGCGCCAGCGGCGCGCTGAGCCACACCGCATCGGTGACGTTGTCGGTAACCGCGCCGCCTGACTTCGCGCTGTCGGGGACGCCCCCCTCGCAGAGCACGGTGCAGGGCGGCAGCGCTGACTACACCGTGACCGTCACTCCGTCCGGAGGCTTCAGCGGAACGGTCAGCTTCGCGGCTACCGGCCTGCCTGCCGGCAGTTCCGCCACCTTTACCCCGGCCACGGTCACGGGCTCCGGTTCCACGGTCATGAAGGTCACCACCACCGGCTCGACTCCGGTGGGCGGCCCCTACACCCTGACCGTCACCGGCGCCAGCGGCGCGCTGAGCCGCACCGCATCGGTGACGTTGTCGGTAACCGCGCCGCCTGACTTCGCGCTGTCGGGGACGCCCCCCTCGCAGAGCACGCCGCAGGGCGGCAGCGCTGACTACACCGTGACCGTGACTCCTTCCGGAGGCTTTAGCGGGACCGTGAGCTTCCTGGCCACCGGCCTGTCTGCCGGCAGCTCGGCCACGTTTACCCCGTCCACGGTCACCGGCTCCGGTTCCACGGTCATGAGGGTCACTACCACCGGCTCGACTCCGGTGGGCGGCCCCTACACCCTCACCGTCACCGGCGCCAGCGGCGCGCTGACACGCACAACGGCTGTAGCTCTGACCGTCACGGCGGTGGCTCCGGATTTTTCGATTTCGGCGACCCCCGCTTCGCGGTCGGTCGGGCGCAAGGGAACCACGACTTACACCGTCACGGTGGTCCCCAACATCACGTTCAACGGAACCGTGACCTTCTCGGCAAGCGGCCTGCCCAACAGGGCCAAAGCGTCGTTCACCCCCAGCTCGGTGGTTCGCAGCGGCTCCACTACCTTCCAGGTGGGTTCCAGCGGTGGGCCCAAGCCGTCCGGCGCCTATACGCTGACGATCACGGCCACCAGCGGCGCCTTGACCCGCACTACCACGGTGACCTTCATCGTGAGCTGATCAGCTGGCCCCCTTTGTCTGCCCTCTTACCAATGCCGCCAGCCGGGGTGGCGGTAGCGGCGGAGGATTACTGGCAGCGGCCGGCGGCAATGGCCGCGAGACTATTGTCCGGGATGGGCTAGTCGGAGAAGCGGGTTCTCGATCCAGGCCCCGCCGGGCTGGAGGCCGGTGAAATTGCGGGGAGCGTCGAAACCGGGCAGGTAGCACCACTCCTCAAACCGCCCCTGCCGGTTGCGCAGCACCACGCTCGGCTCCAGGCGCTGGGCATCCAGGCTGCCGGAGACCAGCACCAGATCCGGCCAGCCGTCGGCGTTGAGATCGCCAGCCACCGCCTGCATGACGCCGTAGCAGCGGTCCAGGCCGGCAGCGGCCGTGACTTCTTCGAAGCCGCTGTCGCCGCGGTTGCGGAACAGCCGGGGCGTCGGGCCGGCGCACCGGAATCCGGGATCCAGCAGGCATCGAACCACGTCTTCATAGGGGGCATGAGGCGCCATAAGCAGATCGAGGTGGCCGTCGCGGTTGTAATCGAACCAGACAGCGCTGAAGGCCGGTCCGATAGCGGGCGCCCGCCGGGGCGTCAAGGATTTTGTCGTCTTAAAGTCCGATTTGGACTTACCAGACCGGGTTTCTCCGCCGTCGGAGGCGGGTGCCGCCCCCACGGCCTGCGGCCGGCGCCTCAGAATCTGTACCGCAGCGCCACCTGAAACTGCCTGGCCGCGTAGAGCTGCGACGAGGTGCGGGGCGTCAGGAAGGTAGGGTTGGGCGCCAGCGTGAAGTCCGGGCTCCGGCCACGAATGTCGTATTGCGTGGTATTCACATCGTAGTAGTTGGCCCGGTGGAACAGGTTGAAGCCCTCCGCCAGCAGCTCGACGGCATGGCCTTCGGCGAGCCGGAAGCTGCGGCCCAGGCGGAGATCGGTCGAAACCGTGCCCGGCAACTCGATGGTGTTGCGCCCCAAACCCGGCGGCCGGCCGCCGTTGATCCCCGCCACGCCCGCCATGAAAGCCGTGCGGTGCTGGCCGCCGGCGAAGGTGTTGATGGTCGAGATCCGCCAGCCGGCCAGCACCCGCCGCGGCTGCCAGACCGCGGTCAGAACCAGGCGCTGCCGCTGGTCGTTGGTCGACGATGCCCGGTCGATCTGGAAATTGTAGGGGTTATGAGAGCTGAGGCCCGCGTCGATGGCGTGCGACCAGGTGTAGGAGACGGAGGCCGCCACACCGCGGGACATGCGCCGGTTCAGCCGCACCAGCAAGCCGTTGTAAACCGAGCTGCCGGCGGCCTGGAACTCGTCGATGAACGAGAAACCCCGCTCCGGGCGGGCGGCCGCCGGCACCGAGAAGTCCGGCACGGTTACGGTGGCGCCGTCGGGGAACGTCACCCGCACCGGCGACAGGGCCGGCGCCGCAGGAATGTTGATGTTGCGCTGCCGCTGGAGCGCCACTCCCCGCGTGGCGCGCCAGCCCACCGCCAGCGTGGTCCGCCGGGCCAGCTCCCGCTCCACCTCCAGGCTCATCTGCTGGATGTAAGCCAGCCGGAAATTTCGCTCGTACACCGCCAGGGTCGGGGTTCCGGAGCCCGGCAGAGCCTGTACCCGCGAGACATCGCAACCCGGCGGCACGGGGTTGGTTCGGAAGTGCTCCAGCGGATTGCGGAACACCTGAATGCCGGCCACGCTGGCGGGATAGGCCAGGCAGCCCGACAGCGGATCCGGCGCCCGGTTGGCCGGCCCGTTCAGCGTGAACTGGGCTTGCATGACGCCGTTGCCGGTGGTGGCCTCCAGCACGTCCTGCAACAGAGACTGCTGGTAATAGATCCCGTAGCCGCCCCGGACGACGGTCTTGCCCTGGCCGAGCAACCCCGGCGACCAGGCGAAGCCGAAGCGCGGCGCCAGGTTGTTCTTGTCCACCGGAATCCGGGCGGTGGCGGCATAGGCTGGATTCGACACCCCCGGCTGAGTGAGGGACTGGAAGTCATAGCGCAGGCCCAGCTGCACTGTGAGGCTGGAGTGAACCCGCCAGCCGTCGTCCAGAAACCACGAGTAGGTGGGCACGCCAACCGCCTGGGCGAAGGCCCCGGGCACTACTTCGAAGTTCTGGGTGTAGGAACTGTACCGCCCCGCGGCCAGGTCGGTGACGGTCTCGAAGGTGTAGGAGCCGAAGGCCGCGCCCGGGAACAGGTTGCGGTCATTGAGCCGGTTGTATTCCCCGCCGAGCTTCAGGGCATGGGCGCCGCGGCTGAGCGTGAGGTTGTCGTTCAGCTGGTGGCGGCTCTCGTCGAGACCCCGCGGCAAACCCGACGCCCGATTGAACCGAAAACCGCGGATGCTCACTCCGGGGCCGGGGCCGTTCGGGGTGGTGGTGCGGTCGTCCAGTCCGTACTGATACCGGAACTCGTGAAACAGCCGGCTGCTCAGGATGGCGCGCCATTGCAGCGACGCCGTGTGGGAGGTGACGAACTCGCTGCTGTTGGCCGAGACCGCCACCGCGTTGGTGGCCCCGGTGAAGGTCCCGTTCGGCGAGTCGAACTTCTGGAAGTTGTGGGTCAGGGTCAGGCTGTGGACGTTGCTGAGCTGCCAGTCGAGCTTGCCAAGCGCCGTCCACTGCGAGAACGCCCGGGGCGCCGGGCCGACCAGCGATTCGAGAAACCGGACCGCCGGAGCGGCCGCCGGGTTGGCGCGGTCGGCCGACGTGATCACCGCCGCCGGCAGGATCACGGTGTACGGCTGGTTGCGCTTCTGCTGCTCGTAGCTCGAGAACCAGAAGGCCCGGTCGCGCCGCAGCCGCCCCCCGGCCGTGGCGCCGAACTGCTGGCGCCGGTCCTTCAGGCGGTCCTGGCCATTGGCCTTGTTGATGTAGTCGTTGGCGCTGGTGGCGCTGTCGCGCAGGTAGTAGAAGCCGCTGGCATGGAAATCATTGGTCCCCGACTTGGTCACGGTGTTGATCAGGCCGCCGCCGACGCGGCCGAATTCCGAGGAGAAGTTTCCCGAGGAAACCCGGAACTCCTGCACCGCCTCGGCGCTCACCAGGAAGGGCGCCCGGGTGCCGGCCCGCTGCCCGGCCGAGGTCGTCGAGTAGAAACCGTTGGCCACGTCGGCCCCGTCCACCTGGAAACCGTTGGAGTTGCCGCTCACCCCGTGGAAGGAAACGTTGCCGAAGTTGCCGTCCGGCGTGACGCCGGGCGTCAGCAGGATGAAATCCGTGTAGCGGCGGCCGTTGAGCGGCAGCTCGCGAATGGATTCGGAATCAATCACCGCGCCGGCCGCGCTCTGGGTGGTCTCGACTGCGGCGCTCTCGGCGCTGACCTCGACCTGCTGGGTCACCTCGCCCACCTGAAGCACCATGTCGACCGCGGCGCGACGGCCCACCGTGACTTCCACATCCGTAAAGGTCGCGGCGCGAAAGCCGGTGGCCCGGCATTCCACGCGGTAGCGCCCGGAGGCCAGCAAGGGCGCCTGGTAGAACCCCTCGCTGTTGGACTCCACCCGCCGCCGCAGGCCGTTCTGCTGGGAAATCACCTCGATGGCCGCCCCGGCGATCACGGCCCCGGAGGGATCGCTGACTCGGCCTTCGATGGTTCCGCTGCTCGCCTGGGACTGCCCCCACAGGGGCGCCTCAGCCAGACACAGAAACAAAACCCACCCGCGCATAAACCCTATTGGAGCATAATCACGCCGCCGACGTGGGCTTCAGGCACGCCAGACGCTGAACAGCGTGCCGCGCCGAGCTTCAGCTCGCCGAAGAGCGCGGGTGAGACCACCCAGCCTGGGCTGAAGCCCATGCCAGCACGCTGAAGCGTAATGCCGCATAGTTTTTGCCATTGTCCGAACGGTGGCCCGATGTGGGGCGGCCCCCCCCGCGCCGCGGCTGGCCCCCTGGCCAGCCTTTTCCGGGCCTTTCCGTGAGCCGGCCAAGCCGACCAAGGGGTCGGCTGCGGCCCAGGGGGGCCGCCCCACAAGAAACTATGCAGCATTACGCTGAAGCGTGCGCCACCTCTGGGGCCAAGCTAAAGCCAAGCTAGGCAGGCTAGAGCAAAGTTAACTAAGTCCTGCTAATATATTGATCCCTTTGAACCAGGCCTGAGCTCATTGAGCCAACCTCCCATCGTTGTCAATCTGTGCGGCCAGATGCCTTAGCCTCGCCTGAAGCCGCATTACTGTTTGTGGGTGTGCGTTCATCAACGGCAATAGGATCTTGGCTTCAGTGGCGTCCACACCAATATCGAGGGCCCCTTTCCTGCTCAGGTAGCTCAGGGTCTTCCCATTGTACCGAGCATTTTTCTCCCGCAGTCAAGCCCCTACCAATTGTGAATAGGGGCTTTCCCTTCTTTCTTTATCCTTCCGCCCTCCTGCTTCCCCGCCCAGGGCGGCTCGCAGCCGGAACATATCATTACGGATTGCGGAAATGCCGCCCGGCGCGCCGCTCGATACCCGGCCTCAAATTCCGGCTCCTTCATCCAGCGGAGGAGCGTTTTCGAAGAGATCCCGACGGCCCGGGCGGCGTCCTCTAGATTTCGCCGCGCGAGCAGAGCCATCGCGGCGCTGATGCTGACGACTGAAGCGCTGGTCAGTGAGATTCCGGAGAGGGAACCGGCGGCGCCGGCCGGGCCTCCGGGCGGGGGCATGTACTAACGTGGCTCGATCCCGCGGCGGCGCGGCTTCCGCGCGGAAGCTGCGCCCCCCTCCGGTCAGGGTGAGGTGGTGCGTCCTTTCCACCAACGCTCGATGACGGCTCGGCGCCGCGAGTAAAGGTAAGAAGTTAGAAGCAGTAAAGCGCCTAACGCCGCAAAGGCCACCACGCGATGGATCCGGGCCACCAGCCAGACGTCGTATAAGTACAGTTTCAGCACCACCGCGCCGATCAGCCCTAACCCCAGGACGCGGTTGACGAACGAAATCAAAACGACCCCGACGCTCACCAGAACTACTGCGTAGAGCGCCAGCAGAATCGAGAGGGCCAGGCTTTGGGCGCTGTGCAGGTCCTCCCGGCGTGTGTCCCGCGCCACCCAGCCGAGAACCTCCAGGCTCATACCCAATAAGAGTACAAAGTGGCCCGCGGCGTACGCGCTGAGCGCGACGCGGCCCGCCCGGATCCAGCGGGCTGCCAGCCAGGAGCAGGCCGTGGCGGTCAAGAACGTCAAAAAGCGAGCGTTCCCGACAAGGCGATAGGCAGTGGCGGACGAATAGATCCAGGCATCTATGAAAAGCAACCTCACCAGCACGAGCCCGAACACGCCCACGCCGCCCCAGACCGGCCGGATCTGGGAGCCGCGCACTCCGATCCAAACCAGGGCCGCCCCTTCCAGGGCCCAGGCCATAGTTACGCGGTAACCCGAGAACTGAATCGGAACCGCCAAGGTCAGCAAGACAAGCCCCATACCAAGCAAGAACAACCCGGCCCGAGTATCGCGCGCCTCGGCCGGCTGGCTGGTCCAAAGACGGAAACCCATCGCCAAATGCAAAGCCGCCACTGAGGCCGCGAACAGGCCACGGTAGCTTTCATAGCCGCGTTCCAGCAGCCCGTAGCTCAGGCTGAAATAGAATGCCGTGTTGATCGCCGCCGCGATCCAATCCTCCGGACCGCTGCTCACCCTACGCGCCAGCAATCGCCACGGAACCCAGCAGAAGAAGAGCAGGTAAGCGACGGTAAGCAGCGAGAGCACCAGTGCCAGCGGGGGCTGCCCGCTCCAGCCCGAGCACCACAGAGCTGAGAAGAGCCAGTAAGAGCCGACCGTGACCAGCACAGCCTCCGGGCGGCCCGGCCTGCCGGACTTGACCAGGCCCGCCGCACCGAGCGCGGCAGCGAATGCCAAGAAAACAACCTGACCCTGGCCCCAAACCGCCCATAACGCCCACAGCGCCAGCGCTTGAGAAAGGATGAACAGCCAGCGGGCATCCCGATTGGCAAACAGCGCGTAGTAGGCTACTGCATACAGCGTGCCCGGCAACCGGTTCCCCGGGCTGTCAGAATCCGCCAACCACGCGCCGTACAGAAACACCGTGGCCGCAAACGCCAGAATCTCCAGCGGACGCCACGCCCGGAACCACGCGAGAGCCAGCGCCGCCAGATTCAGCATCAGCAGGTAGCTCAGGAAGAACCACGGGCGATCCTCGCCGGTGCTCAGCAGGATGGGCGTTGCGTAGGCCCCCAGAAGCGCCAGCGCCGCTACGGCCTGTGCCGCGTACCGAAGCGACAAAGCGCCCGCCAGGATGGTGCTGGCAACCATCAGAACGAATGCGATGCCCTGGGGCAGCAAGCGATAGATCCCGAAGCTCGCGTACAGGGCGACATACACAACAGCAATTCCCGCGCCACAAAGGCCCTGTGCGTAGATCTTCTGACCGCCGCGCCATAGCCGCTCCGCGAGGCCCAGCAGAGCGAATCCCGCCAGGACGCCCAACATCACTCGGCCGCCCTCGCCAATCCAGCGGTTATCGACGGCGTACTTGAAGAAGAACGCCGCGGCCAGCACCAGCGTAATGGCGCCGATGCGATTGATCCAGGTAAGACCCACGCGGGTTTCGAGTACCATGCCCGTCGGGCTTTCCGGAATCTCCTCCGTGGGAGGGGCAGCAGCTTTCGCAACCAAGGGAACAGCGGGCTCGGCTCTCGGAGAAGGCGGCGGCTCGGGGGCCCTGGGGGCCTGAACTGCCGCGGGAGGCGGCGGCGTGCGCGTTCCCGCGCCCGCGGTCTCCAGGCCCAGGGCTTTTTCAATGCGCGCAAGCCGCTCGTCGGTGGCATCGTGCCGCTGCAACAAACCAACGATGGCCTGGGTCAGCGCATCCATGCGGTCCGGGACAGGCATTACCAATTAACTTATATCATGAGCCCGGTGCGGGCTAAAAGCGCCTGACGGCCCCGCCAGTGGCGGTACCATCAGAATCATGAGAATCGTCGCCCTGTTGCTGGCGTTGACGCCGCTGATCTCGGCCGGGCCGCGGGAGTTCGGCCTGGCGGAGGTCCGCCGGGCGCTGGCGGCCCGGGACCTGCCGGAATCCCCTCTTCCCTTCCAGGCCGAAGTAGCCTCCGGGCCCGCCGAGTCCTACCGGATCTCGCCCGGCCGCGTCACCGGCGGCGACGAGCGCGGCTTGCTGTACGGCTTGTTGCAGGCCGCCGAACAGATTCGCCGCCAGGGCCGCCTGGCGCCCGCCCAGGGCCGCCCCGCCACGCCCATTCGCGGGATCCGCTACTTCCTGCACAACCGGGACCTCCAAGCCGATTGGTACTACTCACAAGACTACTGGACCGCCTACCTCCGGATGCTGGCGCGCAACCGCTTCAACCGCTTCAACCTGGTATTCGCCCACCAGACCAACTACCTGGCGCCGCCGTATCCGTTTTGGGTGTCGCTCGCGGAGTTCCCCCAGATCCGCGTGCCCGGCCTGGCCGCGGAGGAGCAACGGCGGAATCTCGAGATGCTGCGGTTCATCTCCCAAACCGCCGCCGATCACGGCATCGACTTCACGCTGGGCGTCTGGGAGCACAACATCCAGGCCAACATGACCCCCACGGTGGAGGGCCTGACGCCGGAGAACCTCGGCCCGTACAGCTACGCCGCCCTGCGCCGCATCTTGGCGGAGTGCCCGGCGATCCGCAGTGTCCAGATGCGAACCAACGCCGAGAGCGGAATCCCATCCGACCGCCAGACGTCGTTCTACCGCGACTGGGTCTTCCGGGCCATTCGGGAGGCCGGACGGCCGGTCATCCTGGATCTACGAGCGTGGGTACTCACCGGTGGTATGGTGGAGGTCGCCCAGGCCGCCGGCGTGCCCCTGCGGGTGTCGACCAAGTACTGGGCCGAGGATCTGGGCCCTCCCTACCAGCCGGCCGAAACCTACCCCAACTACAGCTTCATGAACTTCCTGGAAAAGCCCCGTACCTACGAGTTCTACTGGGAGGTGTGGGGCCTGGGATCCCACCGGCTGCTGCTGTGGGGCGATCCCGAGTTCGCCCGCCGGATGGTTCCGACCTTCACTCTCTCGGAAACCCGCGGCTTCGAGATCGATCCCCCGCTGGCCCAGAAGGGCTTCGGGAACCGGCCCGGCAAGTGGGGGGTGTTCACTTCCGATCACGACCGCCGGGTGTTCTGGAAGTGGGAGTTCGAGCGCTACTGGCTCTTCTACCTGCTGTGGGGCCGGCTCAGCTACGATCCGGCAACTCCGGAGACGGCCTGGCTGGAGGAGCTTCAGCGCCGCTTCGGCGACGCCGCCGGCACGGTTCTCGAAGCCTACCGCGCCTCCAGCGGTGTGCTCTCCCAGATCGTCGCCGCTCACCTGGCCGACCCCAACATGTACATCTGGCCGGAGATCAATCCCGGGGGCCTGATCGAGTCCTACCGGGAGGTGAAGCCGAGCGACTGGCGCTATATCGCGACCATACCCGAGGCGGCCGCCAACCGCGCCGGCGGCCTGGCGTCGGCCAAGCAGACCCCGGTCGAAACCGCTGCCCGGCTCCACGAGATGGCCCGGCGGACGGAGCTGGCGGTGTCGCAGGCCCGCGGGAAGCTGCCGGCCGATCACCCCGAGTGGCTCGGCTCGGAGCCCGATTTCCAGGTGCTGGCCCTGCTGGCCCGCTATCACGGCCGCAAGCAGGTGGCCGCCGAACAACTGTCGTATTTCTACCAAACCGGCGATTCGAGCGGCCTGCACACCGCCCGGCGCGAGCTGCAAGCCGCCCTGCGCATCTGGGAGAACCTGGTGAAGCTCACCGACGGCCTCTACCCGCCCAACATGGCCTTCGGCCCCGACGATGTCGGGCACTGGAAAGACAAACTCCCCTACGCGCGGCACGACCTGGACCTGGTCGAGCAGCGGCTGCGGATCTTCGAGCAGTTCGGGCGCTTTGCGTTGGGGTTCGACTTTGGCGGGCCGGCCCCTCCGCCTCGCGGCTCTTCCTACCGCAACGACCCCTACGTGCTGCGCAATACCGTCGAGCCGCGGTTCCAATTGGCGGAGCCGGCCACCCCATACTCCGACAGCGCCGGCTACGGTTGGGTCTCGGAGGGCGACCGCCGCGCCCAGGCCCTGCCTCTGACGCCGTATCACGAGGTTCGCGCCGTGGCCCCCCATCCGTCCCGGCTGCCGCAGAACACCCTGTTCGGAGATTGGATCGAGGGCCGCGGCCCGCAGGTCTTCCGGGTGCGGACCGGCCCGGGAGAGTTCCTCGTGCTGATACTCGAACCCGGCGGCGGAACCTCCTCCCGGCGTCTGAGCGCCGAAAACGGCCTGGTCGACGCCCGGTTCCCGGAGGGGGATTGGAAAGCCAGCGGCTTGATTGTGAAGCCAGCAGCGCCCCAGCCCGAACCGGCCGTGCAGCCCTGGCCGCGACCCCGGCCTCGTCCGGCGATCCGCCACTCGCCCCCTGCCAGGGCAACGGCCGGGCGGCCCCTGACCCTGTCGCTCGCCGTCTCGCCGGCCTCCGCCGCAAACGCCGTGCGCCTGCACTACCGGCCGCTGAACCAGCTGGCGGCGTTTCAGACCCTGGAGGCCGCCCCCGGCCGATCATTCACCATCCCGGCCCAGGATCTCAGCGCCCGGTGGAATCTCATGTACTACTTCGAGGTTCTCAGCCCCGGCGGCGGAGGCTGGTTCGAGCCCGATCCCTGGACGGCGACCCCGTACTATGTGGTGGAGGTGCGCTGACGGCGCGCCGGCCAAACCGCTTCTGCAGCTCCACGTACCTCCGCAAAACAGCCTGGATGGTCGTCTGGTAGCCCTTGCCTTGCGTGCGGAAGAAGGACAGCACCTCCGAGTCAAGCCGCAGGGAAATCTGCTGCTTGAGACCGGGCCACAGCACCGCTTCGGCAAAGAACTCCCGGTCCAGCTCCGGATTGCCCGCGTAATCGATCTCCTCGTCCCTCAGGGAGTCAATCCGCTTCCAGTCGGTTTTTGATTGCTTTGTCATAGGCGCCGCGCTCTTCAGCAAGCGGGGATCGAGCCGCCGGCTCCGGCTCTCCGATTACCAGCCAGAGGGCCGGACTCGACGCCGGGCGCGTGAACTCGATGCGCGTCGCCGGCGCCAGCGGCGAGACCAAAACTTTAGCGCCCGGAGCGGCGCCGGCCGGCAGCGGGCGCTTCACCGCCTGCTGGTAGTACGGCAGGACGCTGCGCAGGAACCGGCCCACGTGGCGATCCCAGTAGAACTCCCGGACCAGCCGAGCGTAGCCGTGCAGGCGGTCCTGGTTGAACTTGCCCTGCGCCGGCGGCAGCCGTTCGGCCAGCTCCGCCAATTCCGGGGAATCCAGCAGGCCGAAGTGCGGCGCCGGGCCCATCAGGGTGGCGAACCTCGCCAGCTCGGCGCAGCTGAATCCCCGGGTCAGCAGGGCGGCGGTTTCTTCAACTGCCGCGTGGCCCGGCGCCGCGAAACGAGCCCGGGCCTGGGCCTGAAAATCCGTCAGCGCCGCTCCCGGAGCAGCCAGCTGCGCCAGCAACATGACGGTCTCGACGGCGCCGCTGGCGCCGACCTGCGTGACGCCCTGCACCCGGCGCACGCTGGCCAGCGGATCCCCGGTGGCGGCCGCTGCGGCCAGCAATGCGCCGGCGGCCAGGAACTTGCCAGCGAGGCGCACAGGCGCTCCGAAGCCCCGGCGGCGAACTGCGGGCTTCATGGCCCCTTGACGGTCGGGTACCGGATCCCGAGCTGCTCCAGGTAGGTCTTATACCTGGTCGGGTCGTACCTCAGCTTTTCCAGGTCCGCCCGGAAGCGCGCCATCCGCTCGCGGTTGAGCTCGATGGGGGCCGTGGAGCCCTCCGGGACCAGGGTCTGCCACTTGGTCTGCTTGGTCTGCTCCCGGAAATAGGCCTGGGCGGCATCCAAAAGCTCCGGCCGCCGCAGCAGATCCAGAGCTGTCATGGCCTGGGCCTTGGCCCCGGCGGTGGCGCCCTTATGGGCGATGGGCGTCGCCATCGCGATGGCGCTTGACCAGTGGTGCCCCACCAGGTTGGGGATGTTCGAGGGATAGCGCAGGTTCACGGTGGGTAAGTTCCAGGAGACTTCGGCGATGTCGTCGCTGCCCCCGCCGGAGCGCTCCCGGTCTCCATCGCCCGGCGGCCGCAGCGGGTTGACCTTGGTCCGCAGGCCCTCCACCCTGCCGCCCAGCTCTTTCTGGGCCGCGCGGGCCAAGGTCTGGTCCTCTTCGCTCCAGGCCGGCAGCCCGACCTTCTGGATGTTGGCGTGTAGCGCTTCGGCCAGGGCCTTGTTCATGTGCGACTGCCAGGTGCCCGCCAGGACGCGTTCCGTCATGGTAGTGTCGGTCATCTCGGCGGCCGCCCGGGCGATCTTGGTGCCGATGGCGTGCAGCTCCTTCAGGTGTGGGTAGTCGAGCTCCCGGAAGAAATACCACACGCTGGCCTCCGGCGGAACCACGTTGGGCTGGTCGCCGCCGTGAGTGATCACGTAGTGGGAGCGATGTTGCAGCCGCAAGTGCTCCCGGCGATAGTTCCAGGCGACGTTCATCAGCTCCACGGCGTCGAGCGCGCTGCGGCCCGCCCAGGGCGACCCGGCGCCGTGGGCGCTGCGGCCGTGAAAGCTGTACTGCGTCGACACCAGCGCCGTGCCACCGTCGCCGTAGGAGGTCGTGAAGTCCGAGCTGACGTGACAGCTCAGCATGGCCTCCAGGTCCTTGAAAAGCCCCGCCCGCACCATGTAGTTGCGGCTGGCCAGCAGCTCCTCGGCCACTCCGGGATAGACCCGAATAGTGCCCGGCAGCTTGTACTTCTGGAGCAAATCCTTCACGACGATGGCGGCGGTGACGTTCACCGCCTGGCCGGCGTTGTGGCCCTCGCCGTGACCCGGCCCGCCCCCTATCAGCGGCTCCCGGTAGGCCACGCCGGGCTTCTGTGACGTCTCCGGCAGCCCGTCGATGTCGGCCATCAAGCCGATGACCGGCTTGCCCGAACCCCACTCGGCGACGAAGGCCGTCGGCATGCCGGCCACCCCGCGCTGAATGCGGAAACCCTCCCGCTCCAGCGTCGCCGTGATGTACTTGGCGGTTTCGAACTCCTGAAAGCCCAGCTCCGAAAAGCTGAAAATGGAGTCGACCATCACCTGGGTAAAGGTGCGGCGGGACTCCACCATCTGGAAAGCGTGCTCCTTGAGGCCCTCCAGGGTGGGGACTTGGGCGACGGCGGCGAGGGACCAAGAAAGGCTCACCACACAGCGTTTCCACATGCACCCCTCCAAAGTCCACACTGTACCATGGGCTAGTAGCACAGCGCGCCTTCGGCGCAAGCGGTCAGCCATCAGATGTCATGTGTCATCCCGAGCGTAGCGAGGGATCTGCTGCGCCGCAGCGAAAGCAGATCCCTCGCTGCGCTCGGGGTGACACCGGCGTCGCTTCGGTTAGTAGCACGGGCATTCTTGCCCGTCCAACCCTGAGGCGCCGGGTTGACGCAGCGGAGAGCTTGCGGTGCAGACGCGCTGCACCACGATCTATAATCAAAGAGTGCGGGTTCTCGTGCTGCTGGTCCTGCTCGTCTCGACCGGCCGATCCGACACCTCCGAGCAAGAGATGGCGCGGTTGCTCAAACAGTTCACCGCCGCCTACCACGCCGTCGAGCAGAACTACGCCGACCCCGTGATCCCCGAGCAGGTCTTTTACGGGGGGGCCATTCCGGGACTGGTGCGGGCGCTGGATCCCTTTTCCGCCTTTCTCGACCCCGACCAGTACCGCTCGCTGCGTGACATGCAGCAGTCGGTGCAGAAGGGCTTCGGCAGCGTGGTGGCCATCGGGCCGGGCCGGGTGACCATTCTCCAGTCGCTGGAAGGAACGCCCTCGGCGCGGGCGGGCCTCTCGGCCGGCGACGAGATCGTGGAGGTCAACGGGTATCGGCTCGACCGGCTGGAAATGGAACAACTCGTGGAACTGCTGCAACAGTCCCGCCAGCAGCAGGCGCAACTGCGAATCCGCCGGCCGGGAGTGGCCACCCTCATGCCGTTCACGCTGACGCCGGCGGAGCTGGCCTCGCCCAGCGTCTCCCGGGCTTTCTTCCTGCGGCCTAACGTCGGCTACATCAAGATCGAGAGCTTCGACGAAAAGACCGCGGAGGAGCTGCGGGCAGCTTTGGAGAAGCTCGGCGGCCAGAGCCTGCGCGGCCTGGTGCTGGATTTGCGCGACAACCCCGGCGGGGTGCTGCCGGCGGCGTTGGAGACGGCAGCCCTGTTTCTGAAACCCGGACAGCTGCTGCTGAAAGTGCGGGGCCGCTCGGGCCAGGGTGAGGAGATCAAGGCGCCGGAAGACTCCAGGCCGCTCGAGTTTCCCCTGGCGGTGCTGGTCAATGGCAAGAGCGCCTCGGCGGCCGAGATCGTGGCCGGCGCCCTGCAGGACCACGACCGCGCCGCCATCGTGGGCGAGCCCACCTTCGGCAAGGGCCTGGTGCAACGCGTCTTTGACCTTCCCGAGACCACCGGCCTGGCCTTGACCACGGCGCTCTACTTCACCCCCAGCGGGCGCTCCATCCAGCGCCCCCTCGAGCAGTTGCAGGCCACCATCCCGGCGGCCGCCGACGCCCGCACCGCCTCCGGCCGCTCGCTGAAAGGGGGCGGCGGCATTCACCCCGACCAGTTGGTGTCGCCCGAAGGTCTGACGCCGCTGCGCGCGGCGCTGGAAGCCAGCGGCTCGTTTCTCAACTTTGCCCAAGCCCACGTCTCCGGGCAGCGGGCCATCCCCCAGGATTTCGAGGTCACGCCCGAGCTGCTCGACCAGTTCCAGCTCTATCTTTCCCAGAGGCAGATCCGGCCGTCGGTCGCGGAGTGGAGCTCCAACCGCGAGTTCATTCGCCTGCGCCTGAAGACCGAGATCTTCAACCTGGCCTTCGGGGTCGCCAAGGGCGACGAGATCGAGGCCCAACGGGATGTCCAGGTCCAGGCAGCCGTCCGGCAGATCGTGGATCGTAGACCGTAGACCGTGGGCCTGGGCTCCGGTTCTACGATCCGCGTTCCGCGTTTACTAGTAGGTGTAGTAGGATTAGGTCGTTGGTGCGTAGTTGCTGGCTTGGTGCAAGGCTTGTGGCCACTTGTGGGCTGAGTTGCCCGCAACGTGGCGTGTATATAGCGTGCGAACGGGACGGCTGACTTGAATCGAGACGGCATCCCGGATCTGATACCCTACTGGGTGAGGTGAGTGCCTTCGCGGTGGCGGATATCAATCGCGACGGAGCTCTGGATATCGTCGCAATGCGGGGAGACAGGGTGACGATCTTGTTTCATCAGTGAGCGGGAGACTGAAGTGCAACCTGCTTACATTCTGTTTCTGGGGCTGGCAACGGTCCAGGCCCAGCAGGCGCCTCCGGTTGTCTTTCCGGGGGCGTCATCAGCGCGGTGGGGAACCACGACATCGCACCGGCGTCTCAGGGAGGGAGTTTTCAGGAGGAGGCAAAGAAGACTCTGCCCCCTCCGCCGCGACCTTTTGCCCCAGGGCAAGAACGCCCACTTGGGTCGGAGAGGCCGCCGCGACCCTTTGCCCCAGGGCAAGAACCACCTCTGTTGTGCGTCCACGAGGATGGAAGGCAAGCATTATCATCGCGCCGCCAAAAGCAGTCTTCGCCAGAGAGTGAGCCCTCATTATCATCCACGCCGAAGGCGTGCAGGGGAAGGAGGACGCTTCCATGCGGGCTCGGGTTACAGGAGACATCCGCCGTGGTTTGCCGCCAGGCAAACAGGGTTCGTCGCCCGTCGCCAGACGGGGTCCTGGTACTCCCTGTGTGGGTCACTTTTGCCAAGCACACCCGGCTCATTTCTCGCGAGTGCGAAGTCGCTGACCTGAGCGGAGACGGGAACTCGGACATCATCGCCGCCAACCCTGACTCCGATGACATCTCCATTCTGCTCAGCAATGGCAATGGCACGTTCCGACCCGAGCGTCGCATCGCCGTCGGCAGAATGCCGCGCTCGGTGGCCGTGGCTGACCTGAACCGGGACCGGACCATGGACATCATCACAGCCAGCGCCGGCGATCTGTCGGTCCTTCCCGGTAAGGGGGACGGCACGCTTGAGTGCGAACAAAGGATAGGAGCCGGCGCTACCAGTCGAGTGGTAGCTGGCGAACTGAATGGGGACGGCAACCCTGATCTGGTGTCAACTGATGGTCGTTCCGTTTTGGTGTTCCTGGGTGGCGCTGGGGCCGGTGTTGTTGGAGACCGACTCGGCCCGGAGGTTTTCGGTAAGATATGAGGAGGAGACCATCGTGAACGTCGCCATCGAAATTCCGGACGAGATCGGGCAGATGCTCGCCGCTCAGGCTGGCGGTGCTTCGCGCGCGGTGCTGGAAGCGGTCGCTGTAGAAGCCTATCGGTCGGGCGCGATCACCCCTGCGCAAGTGCAACAGATGCTTGAGCTGCGCTCGCGGTGGGAGACCGAGTCCTTTCTCCGGCGCGCCGAGGCCTACCATGATTACACGATGGATGACCTGGAACGGGATATTGCGGCAATCCGCGACGCCTCCCGGCAATGATCGCCGTCGCGGATACCTCGCCGATTTGTTATCTCCTTCTGATCGGTGAGATCGATCTTCTTCCTAAACTCTTCAGTCAAGTGCTGATGCCTCAGGCCGTACTTGACGAGTTGCTTCACGAAGACGCTCCCGAAGCCGTTCGAGGTTGGGCGTCCAATCTTCCATCTTGGATCTCCGCTCACGAGAGTGCCCCAGGAGACGCCGTTGGCATGGAAAAACTTCAAGCGGGTGAAGTGGCCGCGATACTCTTGGCGCAGTCGGTCAAGGCCGACATTATCATCCTCGACGAGAAGGCGGCGCGCCATGTTGCTGCCGATCGCGGCCTCCGGGTTACGGGCACACTGGGTGTGCTGAGCGAGGCCGCAACACGGGAGCTCGTTGAGCTGGTGACGGCGCTCGACCGTCTCAGGAAGACAAACTTCAGATATTCCCCGGCGTTGCTGAAGGTGACCTTGGACCGATTCCACAAGCGGTAACTCACCTATTTCACTTCCGGACTCCCCTGTTCGGACCAGGTGTTGCTCTGGATGCGTTCGAGGTTCGCGATGGAGGTCCGGCCGGCTATCAATTTCAAGTGATCGGCGAGCCAGAAGACGATCTGCTGGCGCTGCTTGCTCGATTACGTAATGGAGAAGATCCGCCGCGCCTTGGCAATCAAGCACGTCAGGGAGGACAATCTCGGATTGCAGATCGCCAATCATCGGGTCGTACGAGGCGTGATTGAGTGGGACGCGGCCGAGGATGGTCGCGTACCGCGCCTCGTTATCGATGGTCGAGAAATCACCTGGGGCGAATTGGGCCAGGGGCGAATTGAGCCCCTCAATACTCACTTAACTGCGGATTCCCGTGCTCGAAGGGCTTCGGGAAGTGGACTTGGCCCAGGTGCGGGGCCAGCTGCTCGCGCGTGAGCAACTGGTCGCCGGAGGGCGGCGGCGCCGAGCCCTTGAGCGGAACGAGCAGAAAGCGGCCCGCCTCCTGCTCCCAGGCCAGGTAGCGGCGCCGCGCGTAGCGGCCGGTGGCGTCCGGGGCGAGCACGTGGAGGCGAGCCAGCTCCGCCGGGGTCAGGTCGGACATCTTGTGGCGGTGGTAAAGGCGCAGCCGGCCCTGTTCGACCACCACCTCGCGGGCGAATTCCAGGCCGGCCACGCCGGTGACCACCTGGACGAAGCGGGCGTCCCAGGGCGGGCCGCCGAGGGCAAAGGCGGGCGCGGTTCCTCGCAGCAGCTCGACCCCCGGCGCCACCACCCAGTCTCCAGGGTCGAGGTTGTCCACCTCGACGATGGCCTGCTTGAACCGCTGGTGGGCCTGCGATTGGGGAATCCAGCACTGCCGGATCTCGCCGACGGCGCCGGCGGCGAAGCATCCGCACCAGGCGGCGCCCCAAGCCAGACCCAGGCGCCGGGCAGGCAACAGCAGCAACAGGGCCAGAAAGGGGCTGAAGGTGTAGTAATGACGAAGGCCCTTGGAGTTCAGCACCGCCATGGGGGCGTAGGCCGCCAGGCCCATGCCGGCGGCGTACAGGGCGATCCGCCAGGCCGGTTGGCGCTCCCCCTGGTTCGCGAGGCGCCGGGAAGCGGCCGCCACCAGCAGCGCCGCCGCCAGACCGGCGCCGATGGCCGCCGGCGACTTCCATATATCGTAGTAAGAGCTTCTGGCGACTCCGGAGAGCTTGCCCAGATCCGCGACGGTGGTGTAGGCGTTGGCCGCCAGCATGGGCAGGTTCCACCGGAACCGCTTGGCCGGCGCCAAGCGATGGCGGTAACGGGTGCGCTGGTAGAATTCCAGACCCGCCGGGACGGCGGCGCCGAGCAGCAGCGCCACGATGAGCCCGGTCTGACGACGCCGGCGGCCGAAAAAGCACAGCGCCGTCCAGGGCGCGGCCACCAGCAGAACGACGGCCGCCGGCGAGCCGGCAAACAGCACCGCCAGGATCAGTACGACAGAGGCGGCGGCGGCCCGCGCGCTCACCCACCCGGCCGCCAGCGCCCGCTGGGTTACCAGCAGGTACAGGAGCAGGAAGAACATCGGCCAAACGAAAAAGGAGCAGTTCAGCGCCCAGAATAGCGGCCCGTGGGCGCTTGGAATCACCACCAGACAGGCCGCCGTGAAGTAAGCCAGCCGCCGCCCCACCCCGAGTCGGTCCAGCAGCAGATAGAACAGCCAGGAATTGATGGCGTGCAGCAGCACCAGGGTCACGAAGGCGGCCTTCGGCGAGTAGCCAAACGGCCAGACCACCAGCAGGCAGTTCATCCACTGGCTGAGCCAGAAGAGCTGATAGCCGCCGTACAGGCGGCTGTCGAACAGCCCGCGCAGCACCTCCCAGCGGGCCGCCAGGCCGCCACCGGCAGCCCGCTGGTAGAAAAGGTAGTGCCCCCAGTCGTCGATGACGTACTCGGCGTGATTCCAGTAGAGAAGATAGAGGCCGGCCAGGGCCAGACAGGAGAGCAGCGCCACCAGCCAGTGCTTCATCAGTTGTCAGTTCTCAGTTCTCAGTTCTCAGTAGTTAGTAGTCAGTGGTCGGTTGTCACCGGCCCAGGTGCCGCTCCAAAAAGCGGAAGCTCCCTTCGGCCCGAATCTCGTGGCCGCCGTGGAAGAACTCGATCTCAGTGCGATCCCCGATGCCCAGCCGGGTGTAGAAGCGCCGCACCTTGGCGTATTCGTAGGCCACCCATTCGTCCAGCCCCACGCCGTCGTCGTGCCCCCGCTCGACCATGAAGGGCCGCGGCGCCATCAGGTTGGCCATGTCGCTGTAGTTGAAGGTATTGGCCAGATTGAACTCGTACATCTCGTGCTCGTTGGTGAACAGAAAGCTGTCCGGGCGCTCGGTCGACGCCATCTTGCCGGCGTACTCGTTGAAGTCGCCCGAGCAGATGGAGAGGGCGTAGCGGTCGTCGAGCGGCGGCACCCGCACGGCGGTCTTGCCGCCGTAGGAAAGGCCGTAGTAGCCGATGCGCTGCCCATCGACGAAAGGCAGGCCCCCCAGCCAGTCGAGGGTGCGCTGGTGCTGGGCGGCGATGAAGGAGAACAACGAGAGCTTCAGCGGGTTGGCCTTGCGCTGGAGCATGCGGTACTGTTCCTCGAAGATGTATGGGTTCTGCGGGACGTAAACCACGAAGCCGCGATCGGCGAGCTGCGCGGCGAACCTCTTGTAGACCTGGTCGGCCCGCGGGCTGTCGGGCTCGATGAGGTGCCGCGGGCGGCCGGCGCGTCCATGCTGGGCCACCACCGCGGGCCGTTTCTCGCCGGGCCGGAGGTCTTTAGGTACAAGCAAGATCCCATAGGCGAAGACCTCCGGGTAGAGCGGCAGCAGGACTTCGTGGCCGGTCCAGCCAGGGCGATCGTATTCCAGGCGCGACCGGGCCGCCAGAGGCTCGGAGGCCGCCGGCAGCTTGCCCAGCACTTCCTCCCAGAGGTGCTGCCGGTAGGGTTGCTTGGTTCGGTTCCAGCTCTCGACCGAAGAGGCGTCGGCCTTCGACCAGAACTCGCGGCGGGCCGACTCGGAGCTCCGGACGAGAACCTGCACGGCCTCGACGAGCTGGTGGAACTGGCGCAGCTCTCTCTCCGCCGGCTCGAAGCCCTGGCGGCGATCCTTGAGGGAGTCGCCCAAGGGGCGCAGCGGGGCTGATGATCCCAGGGCGCGCAAGAAAGCAGCCAGGGCGGCTTCGGATCCCGGGTCGTCGCGGCCCTCGCGGTTCTCGGCCAGAACGAGCTTGCCGGCGGCGCCGAGCTTCGCGAAGGCGGGCCGGGCGCGATCCACCTCCGCCCGGACCTCCGCCAGGGTGGCGGTCTCCAGCACGCCCGGAGCGGCGCCGGTTCCTGACTCGCCGCCGGCGGGGGGCGGGCCAACCTCCGGACCGCGCGCCGCCTCGATGATCAGGGCCCGCGGCGCCACCAGCCCAGCCAGCTCGGCGTCCCCGAACTCGGTAAGCAGCCCCCAGACGTTGCGATAGATCGGCTCCCGCCACACGTTCTCGCGCGGCCGGAAATGCCCGCTGACCAGGGCGGCGTCGATACGGGTATCCACGGCGGCGCTGTGAAGCGCAATCAGGCCGCCCTCGCCGTAACCCATCACGCCGATCGGCGCCGCCGGCTGGGCGCGGGCGAACCAGTCCACGGCTGCCAGGGTCTTCTGGGCTTCGTAACCGATGACGTGGCGGCCGACCTCGAAGGCCATGCGGTAGACGAACTCGCGGTGGGTCTGATTGGTGGGCCGGCGGATCAGGGGGTTGAACAGTCCGGTCGGGCGGCGGCTGAGAAGCACCGGCGCCAGCACCTGACAGCCGTTCTCCGCCAGGCGCCGGGCGAACTGGGCGGCGGCAGCAACTCCGGGCGCCAGGCCGGCCATCATCTCGGGAGTCCAGGCAGCGTCGCCCAGAGCGACGATGCGGGCCAGCGGCGGCCGCGAGGGCTCGAACAGCAACCCCTCGGCGTCGACGCCTTCCAGCGCCGGCCAGCGAACCGCCAGCACCCGGTAGCCGGCCCCCTCCGCCACCAACGCCTCTTGCTGATTGGTAAGCATCAACGAGGGGGCCTCGAAGGGCCTCCGGGTGTCGACGACTCCGATGATGCGGCGGAGGCCCTCGCGGTCCGGGGTCCGGGTGGCTCGGCGGCCCGGCGAGGCCGCCAGCTCGCCGGTGAGGTAGCGGTCGATGCCCTCCAGCATCCGGGCGGCGGGGTCGCCGTCGAGCGTGAGAGGCTTTGTTCCGTTGAGGGTCTGGGCCGCCGCCGCGGTGGAGATGAGGGAAACCGCCAGCAGCGCGGTCAAAAGAAAGGCAAAAGGCAAAAGGCAAAAGGCAAAAGTCAAAAGTCTGCCAAGTGCGACCCTTGCTCTTCGACAGACGCGCGAAGCGCGTCTCCAAGAAAAGTGCGGCGCAGCCGCTCCTCGCGCACTTTTGACTTTTGCCTTTTGACTTTTGCCTTTTGACTTGGTGGTGACGGAGACGGCCAGCAGCGCAGCCAAAAGCCCGGCACTCCTCTGTGTCCTCTGTGCCTCTGTGGCTATCATTCTTTCTTCCCCGTCACCTGCCGAAAGACCCGAAGCAGGTTGCCGCCCAGGAACTTGCGAATCCGCGCCTCCGAGTAGCCCCGGCGCAGCATGGCGTCGGTGATCATGGGGAGATCCCGAATGTCGCGCATGCCGCGAGGCAGAGTGGGGCCGCCATCCCAGTCGCTGCCGAGCGAGACGTGATCCTCGCCGGCCACCTGGATGGCGCGGTCCACCACGCCGACCCAGTCGTCGACCGACATCAGCACCTCGTCGGGAGCCGGCTCGCCGCCGCCCAGGGCGCCGCGCGCGCCGAGGCGCTTGTCGATTTCTTCCATGGACTCCTGCCGGCCCGCGCGGGCGACGTCGGAGCGGTCCCAGAAGGGGCGGCCGGCCCGCTTGGTCCGCCACTCGAACATCTTCCGGTTGTGGAACTCGTTGCCGATGTGGAAGCCGATGACGCCCCCCTTGGCGGCCAGCTTCCGCAGCAGGGGATCGGGCATGGTCCGCGGGATGTTGTTGAAGCTGCGCAGCCCGTGGTGGGTGGCGACAACCGAGTGGGCGCTCAGCTCGATGGCCTGCTCCATGGTTTCGTCGGAGGCGTGCGAGACGTTGATGATCATGCCGAGGCGGTTCAGCTCGCGGACCACCTGGCGGCCGCGCTCGTTGAGGCCCTTCCACTTGGGAGGCGCGCAGCAGGAGTCGGCGAAGTTGTTGGTCCAGTTGTGAGCCACCAGTTGCAAGGATCGCAGGCCGAGGCGGTAGAGAGCGCCCAGCACGCGCAGGTCGCCGTCCAGATCGAAACCGCCCTCCAGATCCAGCACCGCCGCGATCTTGCCCCGGGCGACGATCCGCTCGATGTCGGCGGCGTGAAGGGCCAGCTCGATGACGGCGCTGTTTTTCGCGATCTGCTCCAGGGCCAGGTCGATCAGGCGCAGGGTGTGGCGGGTTTCAAACCGGCCTGGGTAGTAGTCCTCGGTGACGAAAACGCTGAAGAACATGGCGTCCACCCCGCCCTCCCGGGCGCGGGGCAGGTCGACTTGACCGTCCGGCAGCCGCTCGCCAACGTCCCCGCCCCGGAAGAACTGGCGGTTGATGACGTGGACGTGGGCGTCGAAAACCAAAGCCTCCTGATGCAGCTTCCGGGTGCGGTCCGAGACCTGGGGCTCCAGCGGCGGCACGGGGCCGCGGGCGAACAGCGACTGCGCCGGTGCGCGGTAGGCGACCGCCAGGTGGGGCGTTTCCAGGCGCTGCCCGCCGCGGAAGGAGGAGTCCATCAGGGCCGCCAGGGCGCCGGTGGTCAGAAGCGTCCGCTCCACCGGGTAGGGGGCCCGGCCCGTCGTGAGCATCTGCTCGATGTAGTGAACCAGGGCGCTGAAGTGGCTGTAGGGCCTGCCGTTCTGCAACCGGAACTCGGTCGAGACCGGCTCGCTTTTGCCGCGCACCTGGGCGGCGAAGGATCGCCCCGGGGCATGCCCATTCAACATATAGACGGCGGCCTCCAGGCCACCGCGGTACTCGAGCAGAAACAGGATGGGGGCCTTGACGTTATCGCGGGGGGCGCCGGGGCGCGCGCCCTCCTGGCGAGCCAGCGCCGCTTCCAACAGCCGGGCGCCCCAAGGCGTCTGATCGGTCCAGCGCCAGACTTCCGGCCCCTCCATACACCGCACGGCGGCGACGCCGGTTTCGCCTCCCTGGCGGCGCTCCAGCATCGACTGGAGCACCTCCAGGGCGTGGAAACCGTAGGACTCCTTGGGGCCCTGGGCCGCCACGACGGCCTTCTCGATGGGGGTTTCCAGATCCAGCTCCAGCGGCGGCCGCCGCCAGGCCACCGTGGTCGAGGATCCGGCCATCAAAGGGAACCCCAGTTCCCGCGACTGGTCGTACATCCAGCGGGCTTTGTCCCAGTCCACCGAGAGGTGCTTGTCGCAGAAGACCGGAACCGAGCGGCCCGAGGCCCGGAACACCTCGATGATCTGCCGGTAGAGCTCGTGGCGCGGGTAGAGCTTCTGGCCCTTCTCGTTGTCCGGGTAGTTGCCGTGCTCGCCGACCAGAACGACGCCGTCGACCGCCAGCCGGTCCCCGCCCAGGGTCAGAGCATCGCGGACGGTGGGGAAGATGCGAACACCGTGAAGGGCCGCCAGGCCCCGGCTCATGTCGTTGGCTGGAACCTGGTCGGTATACATTGATACGACCTGGGCGGCGGGCGCCCGCCACTCTCCGTCCCAGTCGTAGCCTTCCAGCATCCGCCCCACGATGACGTCGGCGTGGGAGTTCAGCCGGTACTCAGTGATGACCGTGGCGATTTTCTTGCGGTCAGCAGCCTGGGCCAGGGCCACCCCGGCGGCCGCCTGAAGCCACTCTCGTCGGTTGAGTGTCACTGCCATTCCTCACATTCCAGGGATCGAAAGAGCCGGCCTGGGGGCCGGCTGCGGCGCAGGGGCGCCGCCCCACATGGTGCACTGCCCACGTCATCTTTTGACGAACTTCTGCACGATCCCGCTGAGCTGCGCCAGGTAGACATCGCCAGACTCCGTGACCGTTGTGCCGTGTCCCCCGGTCTCGGGCAATCGTCCCAGGACCTTTCCGTCCAGGTCTCGCAGGACGCCGCCCACCCAAATCCCCTGGTCTTTGGTCAGGAACAGCGTGGAGACTCCGCCGTCGGTCGCCCACTGGCTCAGGTACTTGCCGCTGGAGTCGAAGACCTGGACCCGCTGGTTGTCGCGATCGGTGACGTAAACTCTGCCCTGGGCGTCCACCACCAGGTTGTGCGGCAGCCCGAATTCGCCTGCACCCGTTCCTCTCTTGCCCCATTCGAGCAGGTATTTGCCGTCGGGCGAGTACTTCACCACCCGGGCGCTGCCGTATCCGTCGCTCACGTAGATATCCCCATTGGGGGCGAAGCCCACGTCGGTGGGCAGGTTGAAGTTGTTGGGGCCCGTGCCCGAGGCTCCCGGTCGGCCGAGCCGCAGGATCACCTTTCCAGCCGGGTTCATCTTGTAGACCGCCTGACCGGTGGCGTCGACCGCCCAGATGTTCCCTTGCGGATCCACTCGGATCGAGTGGGCGCCGCAGCCTTGGCATCCCGCCGGGCCATAGACGGCCGAGTATCCCGAGCCGCCGGGCGCCCGATCCGCCGGAGCGATTCGGACCACCTTTCCCTCGCTGAACATCCCGTCGCCCCAGGACCGTACGAACTTCCCGCCAGGCTCGAACTCCAGGATGGGGTGAGCGCCGCGATGCAGCACCAGGATGTTGCCGCTCCGCGTGGTGGCCACCGCCGACACCTGGATGAAGTTCCACGGACCGGCCGGCGTGCCGGCCGCCGTCCTGGCCTGCATCGGCCACTCCGGCGCTAACTGGTACCCGCTGCCTTGCTGGCCAAGGACCACGCCGACCAAGCTCGACAGCAGCAAGCTGAGGCTCAACCGCATACCGGCGCCCTCCTCCCGGGGCCCTTATTGTAATCCCGGCGTGGTCGTGGCGCACGCTTCAGCGTGCAGCGGCGAGCTTCAGCTCGCCGAAGGGTGGGGGTGAAACCACGCACCGTGGGCTGAAGCCCACGCCGGCACGCTGAAGGAGCTGTGAAAGAATCGCTCAATGCCGGCGGTCGTGGCGCACGCTCAGCGTGCAGCGGCGAGCTTCAGCTCGCCGAAGGGTGCGGGTGAAACCACGCAGCGTGGGCTTCAGCCCACGCTGCCGAGGCGGCCGCAGGCCACCCCCTCACAGGCAGGAATGCCTGTGTTCCTGCCGCCACCGCCCGAGCCCACCATCCACAACCCACAACCGGAGCGCCGCAGGCCGCTCCCTCATAGCCTCTTGACGCGGACCTGCTTGAACTCGGTCCACCGGCCGGGGGCGTGGGCTTGCAGCTCCAGGTGTCCCTCCTCGAGGTTCTCGAGCTTGTCGTAGTCCAGCACCGTCTCGCCGTCGATGCGCACCAGGCAGCGCTTGCCTTCCACCCGCAGCTGCACCAGAAACCACTTGCCGGCTTCGATCCGCGGGTACTTGGCCCGCTCGAACGAGTAGAGGGAGCCGGTGGGGAAGTGGGCTTCCTCGACGTCGTGGAGCTGGATCTCGTAGCGGCGCTTGCCGGGGAGGCCGCGGCCCTCCGAGCGGAACAGGATGCCGCCGTTGTGGTGCCGGGCGTGCCGGACGTAGAGGTGCAGCTCGAAGTCTCGGTATTTCTCCTTGGTAGCCAGGCTGCCGCTGCCGTCGGCCCACAGGACTCCGCCGGCCGGGACGAAGCGGGCCGGGGCGCGCTCGCTGTTCTCCGAGAGGAACCACTTGCCGAAGTCTTCCGGCTTTTCGTAGAGCGCCTCCCAGCGCTCCTTCGGCGGCAGCTCCCGCATCCGGAGGTTGCGCAGGCGCAGCGGGTACCCCAGGGCCACCAAGCCCAGGTAACCGCTGCGGAGCCGGTGGCGCAGCTCCGGGTGAGCCTCGCAGTTGGCGTCCTGCACCTGCTCGTCGTTCACCCAGACGCGCAGGGCCGGCCAGTCCATCAGGATCCGCAGCGAGTTCCACTCGCCCTGGTTGCGGACGTTGACCTTGGCGGGGGCGATCAGGGGGAAGATGGCGCCCATGGAGTTGGCAGCCGGACGCTCGTCGCGCTGGTGAAAAATGTTGATCTTGAAACCGCACCAGGAAGCCCGGCCGTGCTCGGGGGCGTGCAGGTAGACGCCGCCGTCAATCCAGCCGCGCAGGAAGAAGTCCGAGCGCAGCTCGAAGTTCTCGTACCGCGCCGCGGAGCGAAGCCAGGCAGGGTACTCGGAAGAGGCATGGGCGACCATGTCGCCCTTGTCAGCGTAGAAGGCCGACTCCGGGCCATCCTGCACCGACCAGCCGGCCAGGCTGGTTCCGTCGAACAGCGCGGTAAATCCCGGCTCGGCGGGAAACGGAAGGGCCGCCAGGGCGCCCAGAAACTCGCGGCGGTTCATTTCAGGCTCTTGACGTAGGCGATCAGGTCGGCCATCTGGTCGATGGTGACGCTCTTCTCCAGGTCCTCGGGCATGGGGGAAACGCTCAATGAGCGGAGGCTTCTCACGCCAGCGCGCAGCACGGTGTCTTCCTCGCCCTTCTTGCGCCGCAGCACCAGGGTGGTGGGGGTTTCGCGCGCCAGCACGCCCGAGATCTGGCGGCCGTCGGCGGTCTCGACAAGGTATTCCTCATAGCCGCCCTCGATGTTCTGGTTGGGCATGAGGATGTCGGCCAGCAGGGTTTCCTTGTAACGCTGGGCGACGCCGCGCAGGTCGGGGCCGACCTCGAAGCCGGTGTTGCCGGCGCGGTGACACTCGGCGCAGGCGCGCTCGAAGACAGCGCGGCCCCGGCCGGGGTCGCCGGGCCGATCGATGGCCGGAAGGTATTTATCATAGACAGTCTTGCGGTCGCCCTGGGCGGCCTCGCCCAACAGGCGCTCCGCGCGGGCGCGGATCTGGGGGTCGCGGTGGGAGAGCAGCTGGCGCGTGCGGGCCGGGCCCAGGGCCCACGGCTGGATGACGCCGTCTTCGACGGCCTGGAGCAGGGCGGGCCATCGGCCGCGGCCGGCCAGGCCCGCCAGCATGGTCTCGCGGACTTTGGCGGTGGCGCCGCGCCAGCGCTCCAGGAAGATGGGAGCGACGGTCTCGCCAGGCCGGCGGGAGAGGGCCGCGGCGGCCGCCGTCTGGATCTCCTCGGGCTGGTGGGGGTCGAGCAGCCGGGCCAGGCGCGGTAGGGAGGCGCCGGAGGCATCCAGACTCAGGATTCCGATCGCCACCTCCCGGTCGGCGGTCCCAGCGTTAGAATGCTCTGCGGTAGTCGCGGCCCTGGCGGTCAAGGCGCGCAACTCAGCGGAGGGCGCCATCTCCAGAGCCTGGGCCACCCGGAGGGCGGCCTTATCGACGGCCGGCGAGCTGCCGGCCAGCATACCTATAAGCTGAACCTGTGCAGCCGGCAGGCGCGACCGGCCCTGGCGGAGGCCATCGGCCAGGCCCTCCAAGGTAGCCACCCGCCAGCCGGCATCCCCCTCGCCGCGGCCCCGGGCGACCACCGTGAGCAGCTCGGCGATCTCCGCGTCCTTCTTGCGGGCTCCTGTGATCGAGGCGATGCGGCGAAGCAAGGCCTGGTGTTGTTTCGGAATCGCCCGATACCAGCTCAGGGCGTTCTCCCCAGCCGAGGTGAGCGCCGCGATCTGGAACCAGGGGTCCTCGGCATGGCGCAGCGCCACGCCCTTCAGGGCCGCGAAGGACTCGCTTTCCGGAAGGCTGCCCAGAGTGCAGGCCGCCTGGAACTGCACTTTGTCGTCGGGATCGCCGGCCAGCGCCAGCAGCCTTGCCCTGATCTTGGGGTCGGCGAGGCGCGATTCAGCGAGACGAATCCCGTGCTCGCGCACCCGCGGTTCGGGATCACCCATGGCGGCCAGAATCTGCTCGTTGGCCAGCAATCCCAGGGCCTCCAGCGTCCACAGGGCGTGGGCCCGGGCCACCGGGGGCTGCCCCTGGCGCGCCAGCTTGCCGAGCGAGGGAACCACGGAGCCGTCCTGGCGATCCGCCAGCAGCCGCTGGGCGTTGATCCGCCACCAGGAGTTGGGGCTCGAGAGATGTCCCACCAGCTCGGCCGAGGAGGCCTGGGCCAGGTTCGGCCTGGGGGCCGGCTTGGCCGAGCGGTGCGAGACGCGCCAGATGCGGCCCAGGCGCTGGCGGGCCTCGAAATCAATGCGCTTCAGCAGTTGCGGCGGCACGAACTCGGGGTGCTCCACCGTGTAGCGATAATAGTCAACAAGGTACAGCGCCCCGTCGGGGCCGCTGGTGGTGAAGACCGGCCGGAACCAGGCGTCGGTGGAGGCCAGGAACTCCCGGCCCTCGTAAGCCCGCCGGGCCGTGAAGGTGGCCCCTTGGGGCGCCGGGATGTCCCGGTGCACCAGGTTGTGCACCGGCTCGCAGGTGAAGGTGTTGCCCTCCAACCCGGCCGGGAAGGCGCCGCCCGTGTACACGGAGAGGCCGCAGGCGGAGGTGAAGCGGCCCGCTTGGGTATCGTGGATGACCAGAGGGTTGACCGTGATGGGGTACACCGCCGCCTGGCTCTCGTGGTCGGAGATGGACTGCATCGCCAGCGGCACGGCCAGGTGCGGGTTGCGGGCCAGGTAGCGGTTCTCGACCACCACGTGCCGGACGTGATCGTTGTTCCACAGCGTGTAGCGGTTGCCCCAGGCGTCGAAGGCGTTGCCGAACTGGGAGTTGCCGGCCACCGGTTCCAGGCGATGCTTGTCGGGGTGGAAGCGCAGGTCCTGGGAGCGCATCTCGACCGGCGGGATCTCAGGACGATCCGGAAAGCGGACGGCCTGGCCCGGATCGCCGAATTCCTTCACGTAGCGCCGGGGCGTCGGCACCCGCGGGTAGGCGGCGTAGATCCAGTTGTCGATCGAGTAGAGCAGGCCGTTGACGCGCAGTTGGGGGTTGGTGGCGGCAAAGCCGGTCAGGACCACGCGGCGAACATCGGCCCGGCCGTCGCCGGTAGAGTCTTCCAGATACAGGATGTCGGGCGCGCAGGTGACCAGCACTCCCTTCTTCCAGGGCATCACGCCGTTGGGCATGTGCAGCTCGGAGGCGAAGATCACGCTGCGCTCGTAGCGGCCGTCGCCGTCGCGGTCCTCCAGCAGCTTGACGCGGCCGAGCGGCTTGGGATTGAGCGGGTAATCGATCATCTCGACCACGTACAGGCGGCCGCGCTCGTCGAAGGCCATGGCCACCGGGTGCACGACGTCTGGCTCGGAAGCCACCAGATCGATGCAGAACTCTTCAGGCAGCCGGAAGCTCTTCAGGGTGTCGGCCGGCGAGAAGGGCGGCTTGTTGCCGCCGCAGCCGGCCAAGCCGAACCCGGCGGCGCAGGCCAGAGTGGCGGCCAAGTTTCGCATCGGCGTCATGGTACCACCCTCGCCGACGGGGAGTTTCTACATTTTCTCAGGCAGGGAACGGGCTTGGTGGGGCCACCCCCCTGGGCCGCAGCCCAACCGCTCTTCCTGACTTGGCGGCCCCACCGCTGTCCCGGCACCGATCCTTTCCCCCCGTCAGCCTGACCTCCGGAAGGGCTTTCGTCACCATGGATCGGCTCCTGGACCAAGCTCGAACCGCCCCGTTACACCATGCCATCAGCAAGCCGGATGAGCAGAAACAGCGTGAGGGACAGTCGCCGAAGGAGAAGGGAGCATCCTCCTGCGCGCCTACTCGGTCGAAGAGGGCTCCTGCTAAGTTGAATCGGTGCAGTTCACGTCGATACCACTTCCGCCGGGCTGTGCCGGCGCTCACCCTCGGTAGTGGCGCGGTAGACCTTGATGAGTTGCGCGATGTCCACGCGGTCGGACAGGGTAGTGTCGATGGCCGAGACGTAGGGCGCGAAGCCATCGGTGGTGATCTGAAACTCCTGGGGTCATGTGGCGGCCCGCAGGCCCTCGATGAAGGCGTCCGTCGTGGCCTGGCTCCGCTTGCCGAGCGCGAATTTGAGAACCAGCTTGCTTTCTGTGCGGGAGTGCGTCGGCAACGCGCTGTTAGGACACCACCCTTGCCTGTCAGGGCAGCCAAGCGGTCAAATGTCCAAACCAGTTCGCCAGGGTCCTTCGGCCACCCCGCCGGGGTTGTGGATCGTGGGCTCGATCGTTGGCGGCGGTGCGCCACGTCCGGCAAGGTGTGTTATCATGTGTGCTGCATGGTCATAACATGATCCGGACTCAGATCAGCCCGGAGGAGCAGGAATACGCCGTGGCGAAAAAGGAAGCGCAGTCGTTGGGCATCTCGGTCGCGGAGTTCGTCCGGCGTGCAGTTCGAGAGGCCCTGCCTCCCCGCGGACAGGGTCGCTGGATGAAGTTCGCGGGATTTGTGCAAACCGGTAACCCTCGATCCAGCCGATCTGTCGACGAGGTCGTTTACGGTCAAAAGGACTGAGTGCTACGTTGATACCTCAGCCTTCATTGCGTTCCTGGATCGATCGGATAGCTTCCAAGCATTGTTCCGCCGGCTGTTTTCTACGCCACCGCCGTTAATCACCTCTTCCCTGGTAGTCGCCGAAGGCCATGGATGGTTCCTTCGCCGCTATGATCAGCATCGGGCGGCACAATTCCTGGCATTCATCGATGCACTGCCGCGCTTGACCATCCAGCCCCGTCAGGCAGGAATGCCGGACTTACGGTGCTCCTTAAGAATACAGCGGTCCATCACAACCTTCAGGCCTGCGGCGCGCGCTCTTTCCGCCGCCGGGCGATGGATCACGCCCTCCTGCATCCAGACCGCCCGGGCGCCGATCCGGATGGCCGACTCCACCACCGGGGCGACGAACTCGGGCCTCCGGAAGATATTCACAATATCAACCGGCTCCGGCACTTCCTCCAGCCTGGCGTAGGCCTTCTCACCCAAGGCCTCCGTGATGTTGGGATTGACCGGGATGATCCGGTAGCCGCGGCTTTGCATGTACTCCGAGACGCCGTGGCTGGGCCGGTAGGGCTTGGGCGAGAGCCCCACCACGGCGATGGTCCGGGCCGTCCGCAGCAGCTCCCGAATCTCGCTCTCGCTCTCGCTCATGATCGCTCCGCCAGGCGCCGGAAGCGCTTCACCTCGGCCGGGGTCAGCGGCCGGTGCTCCCCGGGCCCCAGCCCGCCCAGCTCCAGAAAACCGATCCGCGCCCGCTTCAGCTTCTCCACCAGGAACCCCAGGCGCCGGAACATCCGCCGGATCTGGTTCTGGCGGCCTTCCATCAGCGTCACTTCGAACCAGGGATTGGCGCCCGGCTCGGACTGCCGGATCTGGGCCGGCAAGGTCTTGCGGCCGTCCAGCATGATTCCCTCGCGAAACTTGCGCAGGGCCTCCTCGCCCGGCTTGCCATTGACCTTCACCAGGTAGGTCTTGGGAACCCGCTCGCCGCCGGTCAGCACCAGGTTGGCGAAGTCGCCGTCGTTGGTCATGAGCAGCAGCCCCTCGCTGTGGTAGTCCAGGCGCCCCACCGGGTAGACGCGCTCGCGCACCCCCCGCAAGCAACCCATGACCGTGGGTCGCCTTTGCGGATCCGATAGCGTCGTCACGCAGTTCCGGGGCTTGTTCAGCATCAGATAGACGCTTTCCACCGGTTGCCGCAGCAGCTTGCCGTCCACCTTGATGTGGTCGCGCTCCGGGTCGGCCTTGCTGCCCAGCTCGGCGACCACTTTGCCGTTGACCCTGATCCGGCCCTCCAGCAGGAGTTGTTCGGCCTTGCGCCGCGAAGTGATCCCGGCCCGCGAGATGATCTTCTGCAGCCGCTCGAGCGCCATCAGGTCTCGGGGGGCGGCGGCTCCGCTGGGGCGTCTGCCGGGGCCCCTGCTGGCGGGGCCTCCGTGTCGGCAAGGGCGGCGCGGCTGAGCTCCTCGAACTCCTTCAGGCTGGGCAGCTCGCTCACATCATTCAGCCCGAAATGTACCAGGAATTCTCTGGTGGTCTTGTAGAGAATCGGCCGGCCCACCACTTGCTTGCGGCCGGCGGTGGTGATCAGCCGGCGGTCCAGCAGCGTGCGGATCACCCCGGCGGCGCTGACGCCGCGGATCTCCTGGATTTCGGGCACCGTCACCGGCTGCTTGTAGGCGATCACCGACAGGGTCTCCAGGGCCGGGAGCGACAGTTTCAACGGCGGCTTGAGAGTCTTGACGAAGCGGCGCACGGCCTCATGATGCTCCGGCTTGGTCGAGATGCGGTAGCCGCCGGCCAGCGCCCGCACTTCGACTCCCCGGTCCGGCCGCTGGTGCTCCCCGGCCAGCTCGGCGATCAGCTCCTCGACCTCCTGGCGGCTCCACTCCAGACCCTTGACCAGTTGCTCGACGCTGAGCGGGTCCTCGGTCACATAGAGGATGGCCTCCAGCAGCGCCCTGCGCTCCTGTCTCTGTCGTTCGGCCTCCGTCCGGGCGGCCACGGTTGCCAGATCAGACATATCCCTCGTCAATGGCGGCCATCGGCTCGCCGCTCGAGAACACCACGTCGAACATCTTGTGCTTGCGGATCACGATCTCGCCGAAGGTCTCCTTCTGCCGCAGCAGGATGGCTTGCAGCCGCACCAGCTCCAGCACCGCCAGCAGCAGCGCGATCATGGGCTTGCGGCCGGCCTGTCGCTCGAACAGCTGCTGCAACACCACCGGCTCGTCGGTCGCCAGCAGCAGGTTCTTGAGGTAGCGGATCTGCTGGGCCACCGTCACGTCCTCGCCGGACACCTCGAACAGGGGGCGGTTGCGGGCCCGCTCCAGGATGTGTTCGAAGATCCGCACCAGGTCGATCACCGACACCGCCAGCCCGGGCTCCTCATCCGCTTCCAGGAAGCTCGCGATCTGCGGGTGGGTCCAGACGTTCTCCTCGATCAGCTGCCGCTGGTGCAGCATCTGGGCGGCGCTCTTGAACTTCTCGTGCTCCAGCAGCCGGTCCACCAGCTCGCGCCGGGGGTCCTCGGAATCCAGCCCCGGCAGCGCCGGCTCGGAGGGCAGCAGCATCCGCGACTTGATCTGGATCAGGGTCGCCGCCATCAGCACGAACTCGCCCCCCAGGTCGATATCCAGCGATTCGGCCTGGTGCATGTAGTTCAAATACTGAGCCGTGATCTTGGCGATCGGAATATCGGAGATGTCGATCTGCTGCTTGCGGATCAGGTCCAGCAGCAGGTCGAGGGGGCCCTCGTAATGCTCCAACTGCACGTTCAGAGGCGAGATGGCGTCCAGGGGCGTCAGTGTCTTAGCACCTTGTTGAACAGGTCCATGGCCGGCCGGAACAGCTTCTCATCGAGCGGCGTGTACCAGAAGATCACCAGCAGGATCAGGAACCCGTACTGGCCGGCGGACCGGTACAGGGCCCGGGCCCGCTCCGGCAGCAGCTGGCCGACGATATGGCTGCCGTCGAGCGGCGGCACCGGCAGCAGGTTGAAGATCCCCAGCACCAGGCTGATGGTAAGGAGCCGGTACAGCAGCAGGGCCACCGCGCCGAACGCCGAGCCGGGGGGCGGCGCCGAGCCGGTCCACGCCAGGCTTTCCACAACCGCCGCCCCCTCGGCGGAACCCGATCGGATCCCTGCCAGGATCCCGACCGCGACCAGGGCGGTGAGGAAGTTGCTGGCCGGGCCGGCCGCCGACACCAGCATGTCGTCCCAACGCGGCCGCCGCAGCCGCGAGGGGTCCACCGGCGTCGGCTTGGCCCATCCGATCATGGGCAGGCCGCTCACGGCCGTCACGGCCGGAATCACGATGGTCCCGAACAACTCGATGTGCCGCAGGGGGTTGAGCGAGATGCGGCCCAGCAGCCGCGCCGTGGGGTCTCCACAGCGGTCCGCCGCCAGGGCGTGGGCCGACTCGTGCACGCAGATGGCGAACAGGAAGGCCAGAAAACTCGACAGGAAGAACAGCGCCGTTTCGCTCACCGCAACCAGACATGGTAGCAGGTCCGAGGCCTGACCGCTCCCTCGAGGGCCTCGCCGATCACTGGGGCAGGAACTCTGGATCGAGGACTTGATCGAGCGAGAAAGGACACGCCGGGGGGAACATGTTCTCTGGCAGGCCGGTCTCCCCGACGGCCTTCAGCACGGCACGCCGGTAGACCAGGGGCAGGCTCTGGCCAAGGATATTGCCGAGGCTGGGCATATCGTCGAGCAAGCTGGAGAATTCGCCTCGCTGGTTGTTGATGGTGGCTTTCCAGCTCCCGGAGCGTCGTTGGCTCTGCAGTTGCCACTTCAAAAGGTGTGTCAATAGAACACGGATGCGGCTGGTAAGCTCGTGCTTCTGGCGCTTCCCCATGTCTTCGAGTTCCTCGGCAATGTGCTCCAGGTCGGCCTCCTGCACGCGGCCGGAGCGGAGTAATTCGGCATTGCGGGCGGTCCACTCCAAGAAGTCCTGTTCGTAGAGTTCTTTGGCAGCCGGTCGAGCCAGAATGGACTTCATATGAAGGAAGCCGTCAGGCAAGGCTCCCGGCGTGGCGCTGGATCTTTCGGATGGCCTCCGCGATCTGGTCCATATCCTGGCGCGAGCCCAGCAGCATGGTCTGGGTGAACCAGACGGCCTCCTCACACAGACGGTCGTTCACCGGGCAGCGGTTGCGCTCTTCCCAAGCGGCCAGGTCCTGGTCGGAATAAATGGCGCGGAAGGCGCGGGATCGCAGGGTGGCGGCCAGGAACGGCTCCTTGTTGAGCGGGGAGTAGCCGCCGGAGCAGGGGATGCCCTCGGCCCGCAAGGCCTCCAGGAACCGAGAGCGGGGCTTGCCGGCAAAGCGACTCTTGTCGTAGCGGAACATATACAGGTGCCAGCCGTTGCGGGTGCATCCATGGTACATGCGGGCCGGCGCAATGCCGGGAATCTGCTGGAGCTGGGCCGTCAGGTGGGCGGCGTTCTGCTCGCGCACCTGGGACTGCTCCTCGACGCGGGCCAGCTGGCTGAGCAGCAGGGCGGCCTGAAACTCGGTCATCCGCAGGTTGCAGCCGTTGGTGGGGTAGGAGAAGCTCCCCTTGCCCATGGGGCGGCCGTTGTTGTGGAAGACGGCGCACCGCTCGATCAGCTCGCGGTTGTCCGACAGGATGGCGCCGCCCTCGCCGGAGTTCAGGTTCTTGGAGGCCTGGAAGCTGAAGCAGCCGAGATCGCCGACGGTCGAAAGCTTGCGGTCGCGCCATTGACCGAGGTGGGCCTGGCAGGCGTCTTCCACGACGGGCAGGCGGCGCTTCCTGGCGACGGCCAGGATGGTATCCAGGTCGGCCGCGGAGCCGCCCATGTGCACCGGCAGCAGGCAGCGGGTGCGGGCGGTGATGGCCGCCTCGATCTTGCGGACGTCGATCTGGAAGGTCTCCGGGTCGGTGTCGACGAAGACCGGCAGGGCGTGTTGCATCAGCACGACGTTGATGGTGGCGACGAAGGTGTACGGCGGGACGATCACCTCGTCGCCAGGGCCGACTTCCAGAGCGTTGAGGGAGGTCAGCAGGGCGGCGGTGCCGTTGGCGGTAGCCAGGCAGTGCCGGGCTCCCAGCGTCTTGGCCCAGGTTTCCTCGAACTGCCGGGCAAGGCTGCCGTTCAGACGGTTCCACTTGCCCTTGCGCAACACCTCCATCCAGCCGCGCTCATCGTTGTCGCGGATGACAGGCCAGGAAGGAAAGGGCTGCTGGCGGACCGGCCGGCCGCCGAGCACAGCCAGCTTCTCGCCGGAGTTCGGGGTGGCGGCCAGGCCGACCCCGGCGGAAGCGGCTACAAAATTACGTCTCGTCATGGCGTCTCCAATACGGCCCCGGTCCCTTGGATCTGGTAGTAGACGGCCGGGCCTTTGACGGCCTCGGGTTTGAATGGCCGGCCCTGTTCTTCGGCCTCGTGCTTGGCTTGGGCCAGGGCCTGTTCCTTGCTCAGCGGGATCTTGGTGAATTTCCCCTCGGCCGTGGCCAGGCGGCCGGCGGCGTCCTTCGGGAAGACGATCTCGCCGTCGTTCACCTTGATCCGCACGGACTTGCCGGAGCCCGCGTCGAGCAACTGCATCCAGCAGCCCATCATCTGGCAGACCTCGGTGATCTTGCCTTTGACCTGCACGAGCTGGCCAGTGTGGCGCTCCGGCTGGGCCAGCAGCTCGGGGATCGGGATGGGTGTCTTGAGCGCCAGGGGCTTCCCGAGTCGCTGCTCGGCCACCAGGCAAAACGCGGCGAAGAGGAGGATCAGCAACGGCTTGTGCATGGCCTGATTATAACGCTGGTTCGGACCGGCCCGCGCCGCCGGTGTCATCCCGAGCGCAGCGAGGGATCTGCTTTCGCCCCCGGCGCAACAGCAGATCCCTCGCTGCGCTCGGGATGACAATTACGCTCGGGATGACAATTGCGGGGGACCGGCCGGCGCCGGCGCAGGCTCACTCTACACCCCCACCGCCTTGTAGGTCGGCAGCTGCTGGCGGGTGGCCTTCCAGGAAGATGACAATTGCGGGGGACCGGCCCGCGCCGGCGCCGGCTCACTCTACACCCCCACCGCCTTGTAGGTCGGCAGCTGCTGGCGGGTGGCCTTCCAGGAATCCGCCGAGCCGGCGCCGCGGGCCCGGAACCAGCCGTCCAGCCGGGCCTTCAGCTGGCGCACCCGGTCGGCGTGCGCCGGGTGGCCGGCCACGTTCCTGCGCTCGCCGGGATCGGTTTCCAGATCGAACAGCTCGCTCAGGAAGCCCTCCGTGCGGTGGACGTATTTCCAGCGCTCGGTTCGCACCATACGAGTATATTGATACTCCCCGTAGACCTTGTTTTCCCAACGGGTCTTCCGGCCCTGAAGCAGCGGAGCGTAGCTGCGGCCGGGCAAGCCTCGCCGGCCCAGGTAGTCGAGCAGGGTGGGGCCAAAATCGTAGGAACTCACCATGGCGTCAACCGTCCCGCCGGCCGGGATGCGCCCGGGATGGTTCCAGATCATCGGCATCAGGATAGATTCCTCATACATGTTGAAGGGCCAGGAGCCGTTGCCCTTGCCCCACAGCCCGTGATGGCCGCACATGAAGCCCTGGTCGGCGGCGAAGACCACCAGGGTGTTCTGCCGGAGACCGAGATCGTCGAGGCGGGCCAGGAGGCGGCCGACATTCTCGTCCAGGGCCGTGATCATGGCGGAGTAATGAATCATGCTCTCGCGGCGGCGGTGGTTGTTGCGGCCCAGACCCGTGTTGCGCTCGTCGAGCGGCTCGTCGGGGAAGCTCTCGAGCCGCGAGTCGCGATACCTGGCCAGGTAGCGCTCCGGGGTTCCGGCGTAGGGTGTGTGCGGAGCGTTGTAAGACAGGAAACAGCAAAACGGATACTGCCGGGCCTGTTCGATGAACTCGATGGCCTTGTCGGTGAGAATTTCGGTGACGTAGCCGGGGTAGACGCGGGTCTGGCCCTCCCAGATCATCTCGGGGTCCTGGTAGGTCTTGGGAGTGCCGCCGGTGGGCATGGCGAACCACGACGAGAAGCCCTGCTGGGGCGTCACGCTGTCGCCCATGTGCCACTTGCCGGAGAGGCCCACGCGGTAGCCGGCGTCGGCCAGGACCTTGGCGAAGGTGGTCTGGCCGTCGAGGAAGCGCCTGGCGCCGGCCCCGGTGTTTTCGTGCTGGATCCAGTCCTGGATGCCGTGCTGGGAGGGGATCTTGCCGGTGAAGAAAGTGGCGCGGCTCGGCGAGCATACCGGGGTGGCGGCAAAGGCGCGCGTGAGGCGGGCGCCGCCGGCGGCCAACTGGTCCAGGTGCGGCGTGCGGATCTCCCGGTTGCCGTAGCAGCCGAGCGTCCACTGGCCTTGATCATCGGTGAGGATGAAAACGACGTTGGGGGGCCGGGAACCCTGCGCCAGCAGGGCGCCGCCGGAAGCCTGGAGGAAGTGGCGACGATGCATGGAGGGATTCTAGTACAATATCCCCCTCGGAGGGAACGGATGCGTTTGCTCGCCGCAGTAATTCTGCTGTCTGTCGCTCTGCCGGCCCAGCGGAAGAAAGATTTCGATGTGCCCGGGCCGATCGAGCTGCACATTTACCTGACGGCCAAGGCCGGCCAGGAAAAAGAGCTGGAGCGCGTGTATCGCGAGGTGTTCTACCCGGCAGTCAGCCGTCAGAAAGGTTTCCGGCACTCGCAGTTGATGCGCAAGCCCGGCGGCCCGGAGTACACCGTGCGGCTGTCGTTCGACACCGAAGAGCTGCGCA
>Ga0247727_10001741_pt1 | contig 50858 bp, 49 predicted proteins | sample WisWelCaveWW1625_FD_202498 | JGI IMG/M metagenome (GOLD analysis project Ga0247727, IMG submission 202498) | Biofilm microbial communities from Wishing Well Cave, Virginia, United States - WW16-25 | ecosystem: Environmental > Aquatic > Deep subsurface > Groundwater > Cave microbial mat | place...
ACCTATCAAATAGGCTTGGCGGACCAGTAGTGCGATGAGCGACAAATCATTCGAGCCTGAGATCACGGCCTTCTACTGCCTCTACTGCGGCTACATGGCCGCCGACACTGCCGGGGCGCTGGGGATTCAGTATCCGGCCAACGTCAAGTTCGTTCGCCTGCCCTGCACCGGCAAGACCGACATCCGCTATCTGCTGGAGGCCTTTGAGCAGGGCGCGGACGGGGTATACGTGGTGGCCTGCCCCGTCGGCAACTGCCATCACGTGCGCGGCAATGAGCGCGGGCGCGCCCGCGTCAAGCGGGCCAGGAAGATTCTGGACGAGGTCGGCCTCGGCGGGGAACGGCTGGACATGTTCTTCATGTCGGGCAGTCAGGCCCAGGCTTTTGCCATCGCCGCCAAGACGATGACCGATCGCATCCGGGCGCTTGGCCCCAACCCACTGAAAGTAAAGGATAACGGCAAAGGGACAAAGGCTGAAGAGGCCGAAGATGAGGATGTTGGATTCCGGGGGAGGCATCGTGGTCTTGAGGGGAGTTCCAGCTAATCATTGTTAGCCACATCGGAAAGGAATTGCCATGAGAGCGAGTAAGCTTATTTCCGCGGGCAGGAAGTATCTACTAGCGCGACCGGGAATTACGGAAGCGATCCTAGACAACCACCTGACGCAGTGGCAAAGGCAGAAAAAGAGCACGCTCGAAGCGCTTTTCCGTTCAATGCTGGACCACGCCAAGAACAGAGGAGGGATGCCGAACTACATTGGCGATATCGAGAATCTTGCAGGGGTGCTATTCGAGTTCCATCCTGGGGAAGTTGTGAGGCGCTATTCTACGTGGCGCGATGTCTTTGATGAGATCCGGAGAAAGAAAGTGAAGGTTCCCGGCAGAATGGAACGAGGTAATCCACGGAACTCTTGGGTTATCTACACAAAGGCAGTTATCTCGTGTGCGCAGTTCTTGTCATCCTTTAAGGACGCACAAGACTTTCACAAGTTTGTGGCTACCTTCTATACAAACGAGCACTCCAAACTGGCGCTACCACTGCTGCTGGACAAAGAGATTTTCGGGTTTGGCTTTGCACTTGCATGCGACTTCCTGAAGGAGAACGGATATCCCGAGTTCATCAAGCCGGACACGCACATAAAGGATATTGCCAGGGGCGTCGGCATCACTCGTGCAGACACGGACTATGGAGTTTTTAAAGATGTTGTCGCGTATTGCGCTGCGAATGGATTAGTGCCGTATGAATTTGACAAGTTACTGTGGCTAATTGGCAGTGGCAAATTCTACCTAAATGACTTGTCGGTGCGCACGAACAAGTGGGAGTTTATCGAGAGTGTTAGGTAGTGTGGTTAACATCCGCGCCGAGTTGACCTCGGGGACGCTGGCGCTCCCCTCGGCAGCTCACGTGGGGCGTTGATATTGCAGATGCGTAAGCGGCGAGAGCAAGAAGGATAATCGAGGAAGCAGAGAAACTCAGGGAAGAACGTAATGGGCAACCTCACACTCGATCCTACTCACAAGCAACCCATCGGCGCGGTCATGGTCGTCGGCGGCGGCATTGCCGGGATGCAGGCTTCGCTTGACCTGGCCGAGCAGGGCTTCAAGGTCTATCTCGTCGAGGCCAAGTCGGCCATCGGCGGGCACATGGCGCAGTTGGACAAAACGTTTCCGACCAACGACTGCGCGATGTGCACCATCTCGCCCAAACTCGTCGAGACGGGCCGCCACCTCAACATTGAAATCCTGACGAACACCGAAGTGCTCGGCGTGGAAGGCGAGGCCGGGAACTTCACCGCGCGCCTCTGCCGCAAGCCGCGCTACATTGATCCCCTCAAATGTGTGGGCTGTGGCGATTGCGAGAAAGTTTGCCCCATCGTCCTGCCCGACGAATTTAACGAAGGACTCTCGACCCGCCGCGCTGCATATCGCCTCTACCCACAGGCCATCCCCGCCGCGTATGCCATTGAGAAGAAAGGCATCGCCCCGTGCCGTGACGCCTGCCCCGCCGGTCAGCGCGCCCAGGGCTACATCGCCCTCATTCGCGAGGGCCGCTACGCCGACGCGCTCCGCGTCATCAAAGAAGACAACCCCTTCCCCGGCATCTGCGGGCGCATCTGCAATCATCGCTGTGAACTTGCCTGCAATCGCAACTTGGTTGACGAACCGCTGAATATCCACGCCCTCAAGCGCTTCGTCGCCGATTGGGATCGCGAAACGTCTAAGCGCGAACCCGTCCAACGACTCCCACAGACCCGGCCTCAGCGCGTGGCCGTCATCGGCGCGGGGCCGTGCGGCCTCACCGCCGCGAAAGACCTGGTCAGCCTCGGCTACGGCGTAACGGTGTTCGAGGCCCTGCCGGTCGCCGGCGGCATGTTGCGCGTCGGCGTCCCCGAATATCGCCTGCCTTCGGCCATTGTTGACCGCGAAGTGCAGGACATCATCGCGCTCGGCGTTGACCTGCGCCTCAACACGACCGTGGACAACATTGATGACCTATTGGGCGACCACAAGGGTCGCCCCTACAACGCCGTGCTCATCGCCGTCGGCGCGCACGAGGGCAAAAAGCTCCCCATCCCCGGCGCAGACTTGCCGGATGTGCTGGTGAACACGAAATTCCTGCGGGACGTGCGGCTGGCTGAACTTCAAACTTCAAGTCTCAAATCTCAAACTTCCAATGGCGGCGACTCGGAGTTTGAAGTTGGAAGTTTGAAGTTGGGAGTTGCCGCGCAAGTGGCGGGGAAGCGTATCCTCGTGCTCGGCGGCGGCAATGTGGCGATTGACTGCGCTCGCACTGCCGTTCGGCTCGGCGCGGCCTCGGTGGCGATGGCCTGCCTCGAATCCCGCGAGAAGATGCCTTCACACCCCTGGGAAATTGAGGAGGCCGAGGCCGAGGGCGTGACGATTTACCCGGCTCGCTCGTTCAAACGCATCCTGGAGAGTGACGGTGGGCGGGTGACGGGTGTCGAATGCGTCAACGTGGCGTTCATGGAATTCGACTCCGAAGGAAAGTTGACGCTGGAAACCGAGCCAAACTCCGAACACATCCTCCCATGCGACGCGGTGATCTTCTCTATCGGCCAGCGCGCCGGTCTTGCCTTCATCCCCGCCGACGCGGGCGTGGGCATTACCCGACAGGCGACTATCGCCGTCAATCCGAACACCTTCGCCGCTACCCGCCCCGGCGTGTTCGCGGCCGGCGACGCGACGACCGGCACGGCGTTTGTGATCGAGGCGGTGGCCGCCGGTCACAAAGTTGCCACGACAATTTATCGTTATCTCTCCGGCGAACCGCTTGAGCCAAAATTCGCGCCTGACCTGCCCGTGGTCAAAATGACGCGGCCTGAGGTCGAAGAAAAACTTGTAAGGAGCGAGATTCGCGTGACCCCGCGCGTGCCGATGCCGATGATCCCGGTCGCGGATCGTGTAGGGGCGAACCTTCGTATTCGCCCATTCGCCGAAATCGAACAAGGCTACACCGAAGAGCAGGCCCAGGCCGAGGCCTCGCGCTGTCTCGCGTGTGGCATCTGCTCCGAATGCCTGAGTTGCGTATACGTCTGCGGCGTCAAAGCGATCAATCACGATGAGGTCGAGCGAATCGAGGAAGTCAAAGTCGGTGCCGTGATTCTCGCGCCCGGCTATCAGGCCTACAACGCGAAACTCTCGCCAGAGTTCGGCTTTGGGCGATTCGCCAACGTCGTCACCGCCCTGCAATTCGAAAGACTGCTCTCCGCCTCCGGCCCGACGGCGGGCCACGTCAAACGCCCTTCGGACGGCGCGCGCCCGAAGAAGATCGCCTTCCTCCAGTGCATCGGCTCGCGCGACCAGGCGCACGATTACTGCTCGGCGGTGTGCTGTATGTACGCGGCCAAAGAAGCCATCATGGCCAAAGAGCACGAGCCGGATACGGAGGTGCACATCTTCATGATGGATATGCGCGCCTTCAGCAAGGGCTACGAGGAATACTACCGCCGCGCGCAGGACAAGTACGGCGTCCACTACCATCGTTGCCGCATCTCCGCATTGCAGGAAGACCCGGCGACGCGCAATCTCGTCCTCCGCTACACAGATAGTGAACAGTTGGCAGTGAACAGTGAACAGCCGACCGTTCACTGTTCACTGTTCACTGACCACTTCGACCTCGTCGTCCTCTCCGTCGGCATGGAGATGTCGCCCGCCGTCCGCAAGTTGGGCCGCGACCTCGGCGTCGAACTCGACCCTTACGGCTTTTGTGCGACGACGCAGTTCGATCCGTTGCAGACTTCGCGCCCCGGCATCTATGCCGTCGGCCCGTTCCGCGAGCCGAAGGACATCCCCGAAACGGTGGTGGACGCTTCCGGCGCGGCGGCGCAGGCGGCGGCCCTGCTCGCCCCGGCGCGCGGCCTGTTGGCCCGCGAGCGCGAGTATCCGCCGGAACGTGACGTAAGCGGTGAGGAACCGCGCATCGGCGTGTTCGTCTGTCATTGCGGCTCGAACATCGGCGGCTTCCTCGACGTGCCGGCCGTGACCGAGTACGCGAAGACTCTTCCAAGCGTCGTCCACGCCGAGCACATGCTCTACACCTGCTCACAAGACTCGATTGCCAAAATCACCGGGCGGGCGAAGGAACTCGGCCTCAACCGCGTGGTCGTCGCCAGTTGCACGCCGCGCACACACGAGCCGCTGTTTCAAGATTCGATCCGCGCCGCCGGTCTCAACCCCTATCTCTTCGAGATGGCTAACATCCGCAATCACTGCTCGTGGGTGCACTCAAAGGATTGGGCGGCGGCGACGGCGAAGGCGAAAGACCTGGTGCGGATGTCGGTAGCGCGGGTGGCGGCGCTGGAGCCACTGCACACTCTGCCGGTAAGCATCGAACGTTCGGCCCTCGTCATCGGCGGCGGCGTAGCGGGGATGGCGGCGGCGCTTTCACTGGCGGAACAAGGCTTCCCCGCTCACCTCGTCGAGCGCGACTCCGAACTCGGTGGTAACCTGCGGAATGTGTTCTACCTCGCCGATACGGCCAGTAAACAGTTATCAGTGAACAGTGAACAGAGCGAACCGCAGGCGTTTCTGCGCGAAATGGTTGGCCGCATTCAAGCGAATCCACTGATCACTGTTCACTGCAACACTGAATTACTGGACACAACCGGCTTCGTCGGCAACTTCACCAGCCGCTTGAGCGATGGGGCCGAAATCCGGCACGGCGTCACCCTGGTGGCGACGGGCGGCAAAGAATATCACGGGCCAGAATACGAATTTGGCAAAGACCCGCGCATCATCACCCAACAGCAGTTTGAAGCGCTATTAGCTGATGGCGGATGGCAGGTGGCGGATGGCAATGAACAATCAGCCATCGGCTATCAGCCATCCGCCACGCGAAGCGGCCATCTGCGATCCGTCGTCATGATTCAATGCGTCGGCCCCGCCGAAAAATATTGTGGCCGCACCTGCTGTGCCACCGCCTTCAAGAACGCGCTCCGCCTGAAGGAGTTGAATCCAAAGGCCGAGGTCACCATCCTCTATCGCGACATCCGCGCCTACGGCTTCAAAGAGCGCCTCTACACCGAAGCCCGCCGCGCCGGGGTGCGATTCATTCGTTACGACTTTGACCGCAAGCCGATTGTTGAAATCCCAACTTCCAATCCTTCGACTTCGCTCAGGACAAGTCTCCAACCTCCACGCAAAGCGTCCAATCTCCAATCCTTCGACTTCGCTCAGGACAAGTCTCCAATCTCTGTTCGAGTTCGAGAACCCATTCTGGGCCGGGACATCGAACTGCATCCCGACCTGCTCGTGTTGAGCACACCGCTCGTGCCGGCCGATGGTGCGCGTGAACTTGGCTCGAAGCTCAAAGTGCCGGTGGACGCCGACGGCTGGTTTCTCGAGGCCCACGTCAAACTTCGGCCGGTGGATTTTGCCTCCGAGGGGTTGTTCGTGGCCGGCGCGGCGCACTATCCGAAGTTGCTGGACGAGACCATCGTGCAAGCAAGGGCGGCGGCCTCACGCGCGGCAACGATTCTCGCCCGCAAGTCGCTCACGGCGGGCGGGGCGGTGGCGGTCGTCGCGCCAGAGAAATGCACCGGTTGTCTCACCTGTGTGCGCATCTGCCCTTACCACGTTCCGAAGATCACGGCCGACTTTACCGGCGCCGGCGGCATCGTCGGTGCGGCGCACATTGAACCGACTATCTGTCAGGGCTGTGGCCTCTGCGCTTCAGAGTGCCCGGCCAAAGCGATTAGCTTGATGCACTACCGTGACGCACAGGTGATGGCGAAGGTAGAAGCACTGTTTGAGGAGGCGCTGGCATGACGCACGGCGAAACCCCAAATCTCAAAGACCAAATCCCAAAGAGCGGCATGTCAGAAGCGCCAAAACATTCTTGGGATTTGGAAGTTGGAAGTTGGGATTTACACATCGTGGCGTTTTGCTGTCACTACTGCGCCTACGCCGCCGCCGACCTCGCCGGGTCGCTCCGCCTGCAATACCCGCCGGGCGTGCGCGTGGTGAAACTGCCCTGCACCGGCAAACTGGACGTGCTGATGGTGCTCGATGCATTTGAGCATGGCGCGGACGGGGTGATGGTGGCCGGTTGTCTGGAAGGCGATTGCCATTATCAGTTGGGTAACTTGAACGCCAAACGGCGTGTGAACTACGTCAAGGTGCTGCTTAAAGAAATCGGTCTTGAGCCAGAGCGGGTGCGCATGTTCAACATGTCCTCGGCGATGGCGACGCAATGGGCCGGGGCAGTGACGGAGATGGATGAGGCTGTGAGAAAGCTAAGGCCAAATCCGCTGAGGGCGAACAGTTAGCAGTGAACAGTGAACAGTGATCACTGTTGACTGTTCACTGGCCACTGGAGGTGAACCTGATGGTCGAGCAAGCAACCACCTATCGCAATCTGATTACGCTCAAAGACGGGACGCGCGTGCTGCTGCGGCTGCTCACCCCCGACGACCGCAACCGCCTGATCGAAATGTTCGCTCCGGTGTCGCCGGACGACGCGAAATATCTGCGCGATCCCGTTTCCAGCGCCGAGATCGTGGGCCGGTGGGTAGACGAGTTGGACTATCACCGTGTTCTACCGCTCGTCGCCATCGTGCAGGATCGCATGGTTGGCGACGCCACACTGCACTTCCGCAAAGGCCCGGCGCGGCACATCGGCGAAGTGCGAATCTTTCTCACCAAAGATTTCCGGCGGCGCGGCCTCGGCACGCACATGCTTAAAACCGTCGTCGATCTGGCGCGCAAGGCCGGGCTGCATTTGCTGGTGGCCGAAGTCGTCGCCGATCAGACCAAAGTGATCAGGGCGTTTCGCAACTCCGGCTTCGAGTTGAAATGCTCTTTTGACGATTACTTCATGTTCCCCGACGGCGAGACCACCGATGCGGCAATTCTGACGATGAGGTTGGCGCCGCGCGAGGAAGAATTCTAATTTCGGTTCTGAAATTTCATTAGAGCAAAGAGACGGAGGCGACCATGATCGTCGCAGAACAAAAACCACTGGCAGAGATCAAATCACTAACCGCCGACGCGAAAAAGGTGCTGATCGTCGGGTGCGGCACATGCGTGACGGTCTGCTTCGCGGGCGGCGCGCGGGAGGCGGCGATTGTGGCGGCGTCACTGCGCATGACCTCCAAGCTTGACGGGCATCCAAAGGACGTCGTCGAGGTGACGGTCCAACGCCAGTGCGAGTGGGAGTATCTGGACGAGATCGCCAGCCAGATGGGCGCGGCGGATGTGATCCTCTCGCTCGGCTGTGGCGTCGGCGTGCAGGCGCTGGCGGAGCGTTATCCGAATGCCATTGTCCTCCCCGGCCTCAACACGGCCTTCATAGGCCTGCCGCTCGAGCAGGGGGTGTGGGCCGAGCGTTGCGCCGCCTGCGGCCAATGCATCCTCGGTCTGACCGGCGGTATCTGCCCGATCGCGCGTTGCTCCAAGCAACTGCTCAACGGGCCGTGCGGCGGATCGTCGAAAGGCAAGTGCGAAGTCAATCCCGAAATAGACTGCGCCTGGCAGTTGATCTACGACAAGCTGAAGGCTCAGGGCCGCTTGCACCTGCTCATGGAGATCACCCCGCCCAAAGACTGGCGCACGAGCCGCGATGGCGGGCCGAGGAAGATCGTGAGGGAAGACTTGAGGCTGGCGACTGGTGACAAGGTAACCGGGTGACAAGGTGAAGGGTGACACAGTAACCAATCTCACCTTGTCACCCCTTTCACCTGGTCACCTTGTCAGAGGACGAGGTGTGTTATGAGCGGCTTGAATGGTTACAAATCTGGCTCTAACTTAGAGAAAGTGCTCCACGCCGGCCACTTTGCGGTGACCGCCGAACTTGGCCCGCCCAAGAATGCGGATGTCGAGGTGATTCGCAAGAAGGCGGCCCTGCTCAAAGGCGTTGTGGAGGCGGCCAACATCACCGACAACCAGACGGCCATCGTCCGCATGTCGTCCATCGGCGGAGGGGCGCTCGCCTTGCGCGAAGGATTGGAGCCGGTGATGCAGATGACGTGCCGCGACCGTAACCGGCTGGGGATGCAATCCGACCTGCTGGGCGCGTATGCGCTTGGACTGCGTAACGTTTTGTGCCTGACCGGCGATCACCAGACCTTCGGCAATCATCCGCAATCGAAGAACGTCCACGACATGGACTCGATCCAGTTGGTGCAGATGGTGGTGGGCCTGCGGGACAAGAACTGCTTCCAGTGCGGCGAGGAGATCAAGGGCGTCAACCCGCGCTTCTTCGTCGGCGCGGCGGAGAACCCGTTCGGCGATCCGTTCGAGTTTCGCCCGCTCCGGCTCGGCAAGAAGGCCAAGGCGGGCGCGGACTTCATTCAAACGCAGATGATCTACAACGTGCCGAAGTTCCGCGAGTTCATGAAGCGCGTCGTGGATTTGGGCGTGCACAAGCAAGCTTACATTCTCGCCGGAGTTGGCCCGCTCAAGACGCCGGGCGCGGCCAAGTACATGCGCGACCAGGTTCCCGGCATGGATGTGCCGGATGAGATCGTCGAGCGCATGGAGGCGGCGGGCAAGGGCATCGAGGATAAGAAGGCGAAGGCGGCGGCCTATCGCGAAGAAGGCATCAAGATTTGTATCGAGCTTATCCGGCAGATGCGGGAGATCGAAGGGGTGGCGGGCGTGCACATCATGGCTATTGAGTGGGAAGAGGCGGTCAAACCGATCCTTGAGGGCGCCGGCCTGTTGCCGCGCCCGGTCGTCGAGCCGGTTGTATCAGCATAGGAGGTGAGCGATGTCTGAAGCGCCGCCCATCAACTCCGATCTCGCTCAGCGCGTCATGAGCGAAACCGGACAGAATGTATTTTTGTGTTATCAATGCGTCAAGTGCACTAGCGGCTGTCCGGTAGCCGAGTTCTTCGACTGGCAGCCGAACCAGATCATGCGCGCGGTGCAATTGGGGCAGGAAGACATTGCCCTGCACGCGCAGACGCCGTGGCTGTGCGCTTCGTGCCAGACTTGCGCCACGCGTTGCCCACAGGGCTTAGATGTTACGGGCATCATGGAGTTTCTGACGCGCGAGGCGCTCGAACGCGGCCTCAAGCCACCGGTGCCCGAAGTGGACATCTTCAACCAGGCGTTCCTGCGCGAGGTGCGGCTCTGGCGGCGGGCCTACGAGTTGGGCTTGATGGCGGAATTGAAACTGCGCACCGGCAACCTCACGGGCGATCTCGATTTGGGCCTCAAGATGATTCAGAAGCGCAAATTGAATTTCCTGCCACGCCCGACGCGCTTGCCGCGCAAGCCCAAACCCGTCCCCGGCGCGGGGGATGCCGTCGCTTACTACCCCGGCTGTTCACTGCACTCGACGGCGGCCGAGTTCGACGCCTCGGCGCGTGCAGTTTGCGAGGCGCTGGGGATGAAGTTGATTGAGCCGAAGGGCTGGGCCTGTTGTGGCAGTTCCGCCGCCCACCGCGCCGATCCTGAGGCCGCATTGCGCCTGCCACTCGAAAACCTGTCGCTGATCGAGCAGAGCGGCTTCAAAGAAGTGACGATGCCCTGCGCGGCCTGCTTCAATCGCCACAAGGCCGCTCAATACGAGGTTCGCCGCAGCGGGCACGGCAAGGCCATCGCCGATGAGACTGCTTACCGGGATACGGTGCAGGTCAGCACATTGATCGAGGCGATTCTGAGACACGGCGGCGCCCAAGAAGTTGCCGCCAGAGTCAAGCGCCCATTGGCCGGACTGCGCGTCGTCTGCTATTACGGCTGTTTGCTCACCCGCCCGCCGCAAGTGACCGAGGCGCAACACCCTGAGTACCCGACCGACATGGACGCGTTGATGAAGGCGATTGGGTTGGAGGCGCTAGACTGGTCGCACAAAACTTCCTGTTGCGGCGCGGCGCACTCGCTCACCCGGCCCGACATCGTCCTCAAACTGAGCGGCGACTTGATCAAGCATGCGCGCGAGGCTGGCGCCGATGTCATCGCCGTGGCCTGCCCGCTCTGCCACACCAACCTGGATGCGCGCCAGTTCCAGATGGGGCTGGAAGAGCCGGTGCCCGTGCTGTACTTCACTCAATTGATGGCCCTGGCTTTAGGATTGCCGGAGAAGGCGACTGCACTGCACAAGAATCTGGTTGATCCGCGCCCACTCCTACGCAAGAAAGGCCTTCTCGAGTTATACCCATGAAGCTCACGGCCCAACACATCCACACCTCCAACTCCAGCTTCGCGCCCAGCCTTTCGAAAATTTGCCTTGCCTCATCGTGGTTAGAACCTGTCCGAAAGACCCGCCGGGTTTCCGCGAAGCGACCCGGCCGGTCTTGGCCGGTTATTAGGATAGGCTCTTAGGTAGCTGGGGGCGGAGTCTTTGCAGGAATTCGCCCAGTGGCTCAAAGTCTTCTTCTGGGAAGATAGCATCGTAAGCATCTTTTGAGATGCGGCGATGCAGGGCGCGGCGGGCGACGACGACGACAAAGTATTCGTGGGCGTACTTGCTACGGAAGCCCTGCAAACGACGTACCCCGCCGCCGGGCTGGATCGAGTTGACAGATTCAATCACGATGGCGCGTTTGTCTTTCGAGATGTTGTCGAGCACGATGCTCGGGACATACAACAACCATTGCTTGGGGCCGATGGGAACGTCAAAGTTCAACGCCCAGTGCTGATGCGCGAGTTCAAGGCCTGCCAGATAATCGCACAGCGCGGCTTCTGCCTGACTGCGAACAATGTGGCCGTTGGGTAACGCCCAGCCGGGCCTGTGGTGAGGCATAAGTGAGGCAATCTTGCCAAGGTGGGAGCGACTTGTAGTCGCGACTGGTCGCGGTTACGCACAGCGCCCCTGTGGGGCAAACCGCTCCCACGCAAACAAGCAACATCAAAAAACGCCGGTTTCAGTCGAACCGCAACTTCTCCACAATGTCGGCAACTGCCGCATCGAATATTTTCTGCATCAGGGCCTCATCGGCTGAATAAGGCCCGCCGCGGCGACAAACTATCTGCTGCTTAGCGCCTGGCACGCCGCTGAAAAGGCCAGCTTTGCCCACTCGGCGTACATTTTGCCGGAGGGATGCAGGCCGTCGGCGGCGATTAAGGTTGGGTCGGCGGCGGCGGTGCGCGAAAAAGCCGTCACGTCAACGTAGTGCGCGCCGAGCCGCTCCGCTTCTTCGCGGTTGACGGCGTTGAAGGCATCAATCGCGGCGGCGATGGCGGCCCGGTCACGGTCGGCGGCGAACGGCGTCACGCTCCAAGCGGGGATCGAAAGGACGAGGACACGAGTCGGTTGCCCACCGGCAAAGGCGAAGGCCCGTTGGAGCAAAGTTTCAAACTGCTGGCGGTATTCGTCCAATCCCCGGCCCCGATACTGATTGTTGACGCCGATCAAGAGCGAAACGAGTTCGTAAGCGCCCTGTGGGTCAGCGCGATCAATTCCTGCCGAAAGTTCATCCGTCGTCCAGCCGGTGGTGGCGACGATAATCGGCTCGCCTACTTTGAAGCCCTCGGCGCGAAGCAGGGCGGCGAGTTGCATCGGCCAACGCTCGGCTGGAGCGACGCTTTCGCCAATCGTGTACGAGTCGCCCAGAGCCAGAAAGCGCACCACGTCCTCAATCAGCTTGTCGTCAGCCGTTTACTTGACGATGGTATAAGTGAAGTCGAACTCTGTGCCTTGCGCGTTGCGAGCGTGGAGCGTCATCTCGCCGCGAACCTGACTGTACTCGCCAGTGCCGCCGGTGATCGCCAGCGTCGAGTCCTTCGCGTCGTAGAACGGCCCTTCAACCGTAATCTGGCCCTTAGCCAGGTTGATCGTCCACACGCACTCCCAGGCTTCGCCAACTGCCGTGCGCACGCAGAAACCGTTATCGGTTCCAAGTTGCTGTGTATTGCTCTCGTCGTAAACCGGGTTGGCAAAGCCCAGCGTGTCGCCCACCGAGTCGCCTTCCGGCGCGACGTCGCCGACTACGTCAGTGTCGGCGTGCTCGATGACGTGCAAGGTGGTGGTGGCCGGGCCGCCGCCAGCACAACCAACCAACAATACGGCCAGCAGTACAACTGTAGCAAAACGATATGTTTTCATTTTGTCTCCCTATGTATGAAATTGGATTTTGAACAGCGCCGAGGGCATGGAGTGTATACCCCTCGCCGCGAGGAGTCAACGCCTTTGCCAGCCGGTGCCGGCAAGCAACTCTTCCATCATCCGGGGTTGGCCATTGCCAGCACGCCGCCCAGCTCCAGCCAGATTAGGCGGCTGATCGAGAACGCCGGCAAGGCGATTTCCCCGGTGTAGCTGCCTCTCAAATCGAATCGCTTGATCTGGTGATGGACGTGGCGCATGTAGAGAGCCACAAACTCGTCATGAACCATGACGACACTCTCCAGCACGTCTTCCGTCTGTGGAATGAGTGCCTGCCAGTTCGTCTTGCCGGGCCGGGTCGTGTCAATGGCAATCAGCCGCCCGCGCGGCGCGTCGAGGTTGGTGCGGAAGTAGAAGGCCGGGCCGTCGTTGCCCACGAAGTGGTAGGCGGCTTCAAGTTCGGAGAGGAGTTCGACGACGCCGGCCTCCGCTTGCAGGTCTTGGTAAAAGATGCGGTTGCGAACGTCGATGCCCTCCCACACCTGCAGAATTAAATACCGCCCGTCGCGGCTCACTTCTGCGCCGAAGCCCCACTCTTTGTGGTCGGGCCGTTCGTAAACCAGCGCATCGTCGGCTTGCGGTGTGTTGAGGCGATGAAAGTACAGCTTCTGGTTGTAATTCACTCCTTGATACGCCTGACCTTCTTCCAGTTTGTTGTAGCGCGAGTAGTAGAAACCGGAGCCGTCCTTGAGCCAGGCCGCGCCGGAGAACTTGCTCCACTCGATCAGGTCAGGCAAATCGTCGCCGGTCGCCGCGTCGCGCACGCGCTACCTCAGCCAGTCGGAGCCGCTGGCGCTGACGGCGTAGGCGAGCCGCTTGCCATCTTCACTCGCCGACCAGTTAGTGAGCGCCACCGTGCCGTCGGTTGAGAGCGTGTTGGGGTCAAGCAGAACGCGGCCTTCATCGGCAAGCGAGTCGAAGATGTAAAGCACGTCCTGATTTTGCAGGCCGGTGTTGCGAAGCTGAAAGTAGCGCCCGCCGTGTTTGAACGGGGCGGAGGCCTTGGGATAATCCCAAAGCCCGGTGAGGCGCTGGCGGATTTTGTCACGGGCCGGGATGCTCTCCAAAAACGAAAACGTCAGCGCGCTTTGCCTGGCGATCCAATCCAGCGTCTCCGACGAGTCCACGTCCTCGAGCCAGCGGTACGGATCGGGCACGAGCATGCCATGATAGTCGTCGGTTTGATCGGTGGTGGGAGTGAGGGGATAGGCGTGTTTAGGCATGCGATGATTCTCTGGTTGCTCCTTTGAATCATGTCAATAATTACTCGCTGATAATGGCAGTGAGTCGGGGAGATTGTACTCTATCTAAGAGCCTGTCTTAAAACCCTGCCGGAGTTCGCCCCGCAGTTGCACTGCGGGGCGCGGACGGCACGCTTCGCGAACTGCCGCCCGAACAGGGTTTTTAAGACGCTTTCTAAAAGGCGGGTTGCTCAGTGTAAAAAGTGTGCGCCAGACTTCCGAAGTCTCCGAGACTTCGGAAGTCTGGCAAGCCCAGGCAGGTTACTGGCTGACAACCTGGAAGGTGCAGGTGAACACATCGTCGAAATGCCATTGCGCCGTCGTGGTGTAGTCGCCGGGTTCTAACATGAGATACGACCTCGTGCTGAAACCCCATCCCGGCTCCTCACCCCCCGTGTGCCACTCCGGGCCGGAACGCTCATGGATGGTCACCGTTTCGCCGTTCAGGGTGATAGTAGGAAACGAGTCGCCCACGGCGGTGGCGGCTTCTTCAGGCGTCTTCCAACGTCCTAGGCCCATCGCCAGTTCCAGAACACCAGCCGGGATCGTTTTGGGTGAGCACTGGGTTGAGCCGGGGCTGAGCAGAATGGATGTAAACGGCGGCGCGGGAGACTCGGGAAAATTTTTGGCCCAGTCGGCGTATTGCGCCGGGTCCATGGGGTGCGGCGGGGAGGGGTTTTCCCCGGCCTGCGCAATCGTCGCTTGTTGATCCTGACTCAGGTCGGTGTATTGGCCGCCGCTCCCGGTCAGGCGGCACTGCCCTTCGAGGCACGTTGCCGCCAACAGCCCGGTCGCTTCAGAGAACTCGACGCTCAGGTAGGAGCCGCGAACCGAGACCGTCCCGACCGGCGTTTCGATCTCAAACTCGCCTTGACCCGACTCGCGAGTCAAAGCCACCCACACTTTCCCCGCTTCCAGCCTGAGGCGAGTCAGCGGATCAGAGCCGGTCATTGTCATTTCAGCCAATTCGAATTGGCTGTTGGCGCCGAGGCGAATAATGGCGCCGTCTGAAATGTCGAGCCGGGCGCGGGCCTCGTCGCCGGTTTTCACTTCGCCCCCGGCCCAAACCGTTTGTCCTTCCCTGGCCTCCTGCCAAATGTCACCCGTCTTGGGGCATACTTCAACTTCCTTCTGCAATTCAGACAGGTTGGCCGAGCGAGGCGGCGCAGCAGTTGCCGGGATTGTGGTCGGTGCAGGTGGAAAAGTCGGGGCGGCGGTCGTGGGAAGAACGGGCGTGACTTGTGCCGGTTGGCATGCGCTGAGGCCGAGCACAAGGAGCATGAGACCCGAAACGATAACGGGCCAGCGTGGTGTGATCGCGTGAGTCATCTTGTCTCTCCTTTGCCTGTCGGCGGAAACTTTCCGCGCAAACTTGCAGGCACTTGGCAGTATAGGACTCACTCTCACTGGCAGGTAGTAACATTCATCCGGTTTATGATCGGAGTTCACTACTTCGGGTGTAAAATTCTTTCATGGCTTACCCCTTCCCCGGCATGAATCCCTGGTTGGAGCGCCCCGGTTTGTGGGGCAGTATCCACGCCCGCCTCATCGTGGCCCTGGCCGACGATCTCAACCCACGCCTGCGCCCGACCTATCAGGCCGAAGTCGAGGAGATGGTTTACGTCGTCACTTTAGACAACTCCGAACTGCTCGGCCGGCCCGATGTTTCCGTCCGATCGGTCTCCGAAGTGAGAACGGCTTATCCCGCCCAGCCCGTCATTGTCGAAACGCCCCATCGCGAGGAAATCAAACACCGCTGGCTAACAATCCGCGACATCCCGGCTAAAGAAGTCATCACGGCTGTCGAGATTCTTTCGCCCGTCAACAAGCGCCCCGGCGAGGGCCGGGAGAAGTACGAAGAGAAGCGCAACAATGTTCTGGCTTCCGGCGCCCACTTCGTCGAAATTGACCTTTTGCGGGCTTACGCGCCACTGCCCCTCCGCTGGCTTGGCGAGAGTCAGCCCAGCCACTATCGCATTCTGGTCAGCCGCGCCAATCAGCGCCCGCGCGCCGAGCTTTATCCCTTCAACGTCCGCGAACCCCTTCCTTTATTTCAACTGCCTCTGCGCGCCAACGACGATGAACCCGTAATTGATCTCGGCTTGCTCCTGCGCGAGATGTACGACCGGGCCAACTACGATTTGACGATTGATTACGGGGTTGAGCCTGAGCCGCCGCTGTCGGATGAGGATGCGGGGTGGGCGAGGGAGTTGGTGAAGGTGAAAAAGTAGAAAAGGAGAACCCCTGTGAGCAAAACTATCGCCCTCGGCAATCTTTCCGGCTACCTCACCCGCCCAACTGCAAGTGACGGCCCCTGGCCCGGCCTGATCGTCGTGCAAGAGTGGTGGGGGCTGAACGAGGACATTCGCAACATCGCCGACCGCTTTGCCGCCGAGGGCTATCTGGCTTTCGCACCTGATGCCTATCACGGCGAACTGGCTCAGATTGGAGAAAACGAAAAGGCGATGGCCCTGATGCAGAAATACGGCATGGACGCGCCGCAGGCCATTCACAGCGTCTACCCCGCCTTCAAGACTCACCCGGACTGCAATGGCAAGATCGGCGCGGTGGGCTTTTGCTTCGGCGGACGCATAGCCCTCAACCTCGCCATCCTCGAACCCGGCCTCAACGCCGCCTGCATTTTCTACGGCGGGCGCATGGAAATGCTCTTCGACAAACTTGGCGCCATCCGCTGTCCCGTGCTCGGCCTCTTCGGCGACGCCGACGTGTCCATCCCGGTTGGCGCTGTAGAGCAATTTGATAAATTGCTCATCCGACACAACATCCCGCACGAAATCAAAGTCTATCCCAACTCCGGCCACGCCTTCTTCCGCGACGGCGACCCGCAAAGCTACCGCCCCGAAGCGGCGGCGGATGCCTGGGAGCGAGTCAAGAAGTTTTTTGCAGTAAATCTGGTATAAGGAATGCCTCTCTGCGAAATTCGCCGCCTCGGCCTCGTGCCCTACCGCGAAGCGTGGGAACTGCAAAAGCGCCTCGCCGCCGAGCGCGCCGCCGGCTTGATTCCCGACACCCTGCTTCTGCTGGAGCACCCGCACACCTACACCCTGGGCCGCTCCGGCCACATCGAAAATTTATTGTTGACCGAGGATCAACGAACTGAACGCGGGGTGACGGTGGAGTGGGTGGATCGCGGGGGCGACATCACCTATCATGGCCCCGGCCAACTGGTGGGCTACCCGATTCTCAAGTTGGGCCGCCCCGTGGATGGAAACGGCCACATCCCCCAGGCCGATTACGTCGGATACATTCGCAAGATCGAAGAGATGCTCATTCGTGCCCTGGCCCACTTTGGACTGGCGTCGGGTCAAATCCCCGGCCTCACCGGAGTCTGGGTGCAGGCCGACGTGGCCTCACGTTGCCCACACTGCCCGCCATCGGCCCGGCTTGCCCCAACCAAGATCGCCGCCATCGGCGTCAAGGTGGACGCCAAAGGCATCACCCGGCACGGCTTTGCCCTCAACGTCGAGCCGGACATGAGCTACTTCGACGGCATCATCCCGTGCGGCATCAAAGATCACGGGGTCATCTCCATGGCCGACCTGCTTGTGCACCCGCCGACGATGGCCGAGGTGATGGATGAAGTTGAAGCGCATTTCTTTACTCGATCATTGACGCTCGTTTGAGTCTGACGGGCGCGACATATTACACCGCGCCCGTCTCGGATCACCTCGCGGATGACCGAATGCCACTCGACCACTCACTGCCAACCCGCATTGGACTATTCAGCTTTGCGGCTTAGCATAAATGGCGCCGCCTCGGAAGTCGATGCCGACCACAGGCTCATCGCCAACTACCCATGCGTCGTGCCCGGGAGGAATCACTCCGATATCGCCTGGTCCGAACTCTGCGGCGGAGCCGTCGTCCATCCGAACCGCCAATCGCCCTGAGATGACATAGCTGAGATGATGAACTTGGCAACTGTCGGTTCCCACTATCGGTTTGACGGATTCCGACCAGCGCCATCCGGGCTCAAAAGTCGTACGCATCACCTGGATATCATCCAGGTTCACGATCTCGACCTTGCCCCTGGCAATTGGCCGCGTTTCATCCGAAGCGTCAAAACTCTTCTTAACCATCTTGGTCATTTGGCATCTCCAATTTGATGAAAATTGAATCTAATGTGTCGTCACTCTGGCGCTTACCACAGTGATCCTTCAACGGTTGCAGTCAAATTGACCTATTGACGATGAGTATCACCTCCTCTCGTTGCCTTGTGCAATCTGCCTGCGTCCTGCCGATGCGAAATTTCAGAAATCCGGTCCGTCCATCTTCCTTGCATGCTCCACGGCCCGGTCTTCGTAATCGTCACGTCCGCCAGCCGCCCTGTCCAATCCAAATCGCCATCTTCAAAGAAGACGATCTTGTTATTGCGCGTCCGGCCCTTCCATTTGCCCTTGTGGTTCTCTTCCACCAAAATTTCGACGGTCTGGCCGAGCAGCCTGGCGTTGATCTCGCCGACGATGCCGGCCTGCAGGTCTTCGAGCGCCTTGAGCCGTCGCATCTTTTCCTCTTCGGGCACGTCGTCGGTCAGGCGGCGCTCGGCCACCGTGCCGGGGCGGGGCGAGTAGCGGGCCAGGTGGGCCACGTCAAGTTTGAGTTCGGCTAACAGATCGTAAGTTTGCCGGAACTGCGCTTCGGTTTCACCGGGGAAGCCGACGATGATGTCGGTGGCGATGGACGTGTCCGGGATTCGGGCGCGGATGCGTTCGATCAGGTTGCGGTAGTCGTCGGCGGTGTAGCCGCGCTTCATGTCGGCCAGCACCTTGTCATCGCCGGCCTGCACTGGCACTTCGATGTGCTCGCATACTTTGGGCAGTTCGGCTACCGCGTCCAGCAATTCATCTGTCATATAGTTGGGATGTGAGGTGAGGAAGCGAATGCGCTCCAGCCCTTCGATGTCGTTGATGACGCGGAGCAGGGCGGCCAGGTTCGGGCCGTCGGCGATGTCTTTGCCGTAGCGATCCACGATCTGGCCGAGCAGGGTCACTTCTTTCACGCCCTGGGCCACCAATGAGCGCACTTCGGCGGCGATTTCGCCGACGGGGCGAGAGCGTTCGATGCCGCGCCGGAACGGGATGATGCAGAAGGTGCAGGCGTGCGAACAGCCGAACACCACCGGCACGTGCGCCGACACGATCTGCCCGCGTTCGGTCAGCGGCAGGGTGAAGCCGCCGTTTTGCGGGTTGAGCACCGTTGTCAGTTCGTCTTGCAAAGCAAAGCGGCGGGCGGTCTCGGCTTCGACGAACGAGAAGCCGTCGCGCTCGGCCAGGAACTGCACCAGCGGCCCCGGCTCAGAAGGCGGCGAGAACACGTCCACCAGCGGGAAGGCCTGCTTGATGCGGTCGCCCCCTTTGACTCCCACCATGCACCCCATCAAGTTGACGACGACATCCGGGTTCTTTTTCTTCAGCGGGGCCAGCGTTGTCAGGCGGCCTACCGCCGCATCCTCGGCCTGCTGGCGCACGACGCAGGTGTTGAGCACGATCACGTCTGCCGACTCGACGTTCTCGGCGGGCGCATAACCGATTCTCTCCAAAGCGCTCGACACGCGCTGAGAGTCGGCGGTGTTCATCTGGCAGCCCCAAGTCTGGATGAAATACGACTTCAAAGTAATACTCCCGTTGCCCCTAATGAGAATGGGACAAAGTTAGTTGTAATTACTGGCATTTTACCACTTGCTGGGCGTATTGTATTGCCACTCGGTGCGGGGCTGATAGGTATGCTCCTGTTGACGGGTGTGTATCTGGGCATCGTCTCATTGGCCGAGTCGCCCGCCCATGCCCTCGACCTGTTCTGGGATGACAGGGCCTTCGTAATCCCGATCATGCTTGGATTCGGGGTGCAGGTCGGACTATATGTGCTGTTGAAGGCCGGGCTATATCTTCCGGCGTCGGCAGGCGTTGCCACTACGGTGGCGGGCGGCGGCATGTCTACGGTGGCGATGGTGGCTTGTTGCGCGCACCACGTCGCCGACGTTCTGCCGCTGGTCGGCCTCACAGCGGCGGCGGCCTTCCTCGCCAATTGGAAGATTCCGTTCATGATCATTGGCTTACTGACTAACCTGATCGGCATCGCCGTCATGCTTCGGGTGATCTATAAAGAACGGCGGCGCGCCGTCGCCCATGCCGTTGTGCCGGAGACCGCATGAGAGCTATGAAAAGCAAACCGTTTTTCCTTGCGCTCGCCGCCCTTGCCTTTATATTGGCCGCTTGTTCAGGGGCCGCGTCAACTCCGGCATCGCCGACCATTGTGGTGAGCGGTAGCGCGCCAACGGCGGCTCCACTGGATGAGACCCTCCCGACTAGAGTTCCGACGCCCACGGGCGTTGTAGCCGGCCAGGGCCTTGCCCGCGCCGACTCGCAAGGCATGGTGGAATTCGTCATCACGCCTCTCAATCTGGCAACGCCGGGTGAGACATTGAGCTTCGACGTGTCAATGAACACGCATTCTGTTGATCTGTCGTGGGATCTGGCGGCACAGTCTGTCTTAAGCACCGATACGGGCTTGGAGGTAAGGGGGTTGAGTTGGCCTGCAAGCAACGGCCACCACGTTGAAGGGACGCTCTCTTTTCCGGCAAAGACATCTGATGGCAAATCGTTATTGGAAGGCGCAAAGAAACTGACCTTGACTATCAAAGACGCTGGCGCGCCCCAGCGCCTATTTGAATGGGAGATTTCACAATGAACAAGAAACAGCTCACGGCAATAGAACCCGCCGAATGGCGTATTGTTTGCCAGAGCAAGACAGCTAAAATCTCCCCCGTCAGTCTTTTACACAAACCCAAGGAGAACGACGACATGAAAAAACTGCTAATTCTACTGCCGTTGGTAACTGCTTTCGCGCTAACGGCCTGCTCCGGGTCGTCTACAACCCCGGTAGAAATCACCCTTGAAGCCGTTACCATGAAGTATCAGCCCGCCACGTTTGAAGTGGCGGCAGGCCAGCCAGTGCGGCTGACATTCCATAATAATGATTCAGTTGAACACGACTTCAGCATCATGGAGATTCCTATGGCGGCGATGGGTGCGACGGCTGAACCGATGGCCGGACATACTATGGACGCTATGACCACTGACCCGGAACTTCATATGGCAGCCCTGATGGGCCAGACGAACACCATTGAATTTACGCCTACCAAGCCCGGCACATATGAATTCTTCTGCACGGTGCCAGGGCATAAAGAAGCAGGCATGGTCGGAACGCTCGTCGTAAAATCGCCCTGAGACTTTGCCTCCTAAGCGAAAACGCCGCGCCGATCTGGAGCGCGGCGTTTTTCGCTTGCATGTTTCGTTTATTTCTTTCTCGTCAACAAGACAATCAACCCAGCCACCAGCGCGATGGGCAGAAGTAAGATCAACAGCATCATCAAAACCCCAAATCCCATCAACAAACCGCCTCCGAACATCATAATTCTCACCTCCATTTTGATTTATGGAGAAAGACCTGTCAGGTCTCACAACATAGCTGGCAACGCAGGCGATCCGATTAAGACCTGACAGGTCTGGCATCGTAAACCAATTAGGAATCTGCTCTATAATGCCATCATAACGAAAGCAGGCCAGTCCGCCTCAGCGCTGAATGGCGCAAGTTGCCGTAAGCCGATCAGCTTATGTAAAAAGTCACAGGCTCGCCGTGTCGGTAAGCCTGTGACTTGTTTGGGGAAGGGGCACTAATCGTTACGAATTGCCTTGCGGGGCGAAGTTGCCATGACAACCGCCAGCGCCGTACCCAGTGCCCATCCGAGTCAGCATCCACTCATAGTTCCCGGCCATGCGCGTGAACACCCAATCCGCCTGTTGCTGGGGTAGCACTCCGTCGGCTACAGCCTTGTCCAGCCCGGCCTTCACTGAAGTCTCCAGCGCGGCGGCCAGTTGCTCCTGGCTCACGCCCTGTGCTTCGGCGATCTGGGCCAATGTTTTACCGCTGATGAGTTGGGCGTTGAGTTCATCAGGGGTCAGGCCAAGCGCGTCGGCCAAGCCGTTCCATACCAGGGTGTGCATGCCACCCGTGTTGAACATCCACTGGTGCATGTTGTTCATCCACGAGTAGTCGCCATTCTGGGCATAGCCGCCCATCATGCCATAGCCATATCCGGGCGCGGCTGTACCATTCTGATAGCCGTACCCGCCCATCATGCCGTAACCATTGCTCCACGGCGCAGGCGGCCTCGGCGTCTGGGCGAAGGCAAAGCCCACGCCAAGAGCGGCGATGATGAGTACGACGATTGTTGCAGTAAGGGTGACTTTCAAGGTGGTGTTCATTTTTTCCTCCGGGCTATTGCCCATATAGTGGTTTCAAGATTTGATTGCACTTTAGCCGTAAGGTTTGAAGAACTGATGAAGGCGGGCTATGCAAGACATGAAGAGGCATACGCCGTTCGGCCTATGATTAAAGTCACAGGCTCACCGTGAGGGTGAGCCTGTGAGTAAATCGCGAATCGCTGACAACGCCGAGCGGCAACTACTTCCCGACGTCAACGACGAAAGTCATTCCCGGATGCAGGGTGCAGAGGGCGATATAGGAGCCTTCTGCGTTTGGCGCAGTCCAGGTAAGGGTCTGGGTTGTGTTGGCTGGTAGTGGCAGAAATGGGATGTCAGCTTCCTGGCTGACGAAATTGTGTACGACCGGATCGCTGTTGGCGATGGTGAAGCGAACGGTCGCGCCAGGCTTGACGGTGATCTGGTCCGGGCTGAACCGGAGATTGATCGCCGTGATCGGGATTTCCTGATCCACTGGCGCGGGCGTTGCGCCTGCCGGCGTCGGTTCAGCCGTCGGGGCATATTGGCTGTAGCCATAGCTACCCATCATGCCTCCCATGTGCCCGCTACCCATCATTCCGCCCATACCCCCGTTCCCCATCATGCCTGTGCTCGGCCCATAGTTGTAAACGGGCGGCGGCGTGGGCGCAACGGGAGTTGGGAGTTGAGATGACCCACACGCGGCGAGCAACAGCGCAACACTGGCGGCAAGCGCTACTATCGTAACGAATTTGGTGTTCATGATTTCACTCCACAAGTTCGGATGCGACTCAGTGTAATTGCGTGGAATGAAAAGCAAATGCAGAACGCATGAAGATCCGGTGAAGATTGCGGCGTCCCCAATGCACGAAATTCGCCTCAATCCTCATCCGCCGGATGTTTGATCTCGCCGGCCATGAAACGATCCGGGTCAGCCTTCGACCGATCCCGGTCTTATTCCACAATCAATTTCCCGCGCAACATACCCATCTGGCACTGGAATCCATATTCGCCGGGTTTGTCGGGCGTGAACTCTACGCTCACCGCCTCACCCTCTGGCAGTTTGGCATTCTTGTTGAAATCAGGGAAAAGCACCATCTCGGAACAAGAGGCGCTCTCCTGGCGAGTGAACGTCAGCCGCACCGGCTGGCCGGCTTTGACGACGATCACATCCGGGGTGTAGCCGCCTCTGACGGTGACGGCCACCTCCTGCGCCCCACCGGCGCCGACGGCGGCCCGGGTCTGCCCCTTCGGCGCAAACCAGAAGAACCAGGCGATGAGAACTGCCAGCGTGAGGCCGGCAAGGGTGACAAGGATTTGCGAGGTAGACATCTTATGCTCCGCGCATGACCCATTTGAGCAGGGGATCATAGAGCGGGGTGAGCCAGCGAAAACTGAGGGCGGGGATGTATCGTTTAGACTCGCTCATAGGACCTCGCGCTAAACTTCGGCTTGAACCTGCGCAGGCGGTTGGCGTTGCCGACCACGGTGACGGACGAAAACGCCATGGCCGCACCAGCGATAAGCGGGCTGAGGAGCAGGCCGAAGAACGGGAACAACACGCCCATTGCCACCGGGATGCCCAGCACGTTGTAGATGAACGCGCCGAACAGGTTCTGCTTGATATTGTCCATCGTGGCCCGGCTCACTTCAATAGCGGTGACGACACCCTTCAGGCTTCCCTTTATCAGGGTGATGTCCGACGCTTCGATTGCCACATCCGTGCCGGTGCCAATCGCCAAGCCCACGTCGGCCTGCGCCAGCGCGGGCGCGTCGTTGATGCCGTCACCCACCATCGCCACCTTCTTGGCATCGGCTTGCAGGAGATGGACGTTGTGAGCCTTGTCTTCGGGCAACACTTCGGCCAGCACACGGTCAACGTCCACCTTGCGGGCAATGGCCTCGGCGGTGCGGCGATTGTCGCCCGTGATCATCACTACTTCGAGGCCCATCTTCTTCAACGCGGCAATGGCTTCCGCCGAATCTTCCTTCACCGTGTCGGCCACTGCCAAGATGCCGGCCGCCTGGCTATCAATGGCGACATACATCGGCGTTTTGCCGTCGTCGGCCAACCGCGCCGCCTGCGCTTCCAATTCGCCGAGCGCCACGCTTTCGCGTTGCATCATCTTCAAATTGCCTAGCACCACGCGGCGGCCTTCAACTGTAGCAATGACTCCATGACCGGGAACGGCTTCAAACTTCTCCGGGGCGGCCAGCGCCAGGCCTCGCGCCTTCGCGCCCTCCACAACCGCCTCGGCCAGCGGATGCTCACTCACCGTTTCCACCGATGCCGCCAGCCGGAGCAATTGTTCATTGTTCGTTGTCAGTACGTCGGTCAGTTCGGGCTTGCCTTTGGTGATCGTCCCGGTCTTGTCAAGCACTATGATTTGGAGCGCCTGGGCCGTTTGCAGAGCCTCGCCGGATCGGATGAGGATGCCGTTCTCTGCGCCCTTGCCGATGCCCACCATCAGGCTCATCGGCGTCGCCAAGCCTAACGCGCATGGGCAGGCAATGATCAGTACAGTCACGCTCGTGACCAGCGCAAACACCAACTGCGGTTGCGGGCCGAAGTCAAACCAGATTACGAATGTGAGCACGGCCAAAATCATCACCGCAGGCACAAAATAGCCGGAGACCGTGTCGGCCAAACGGGCGATGGGGGCCTTGCTGTTCTGTGCGTCCTGCACCATCTTGACGATCTGGGCCAGCGCCGTATCCTTGCCGACTTTCGTCGCCCGGAACTTGAACGCGCCGGTTTTGTTAAGTGTCGCTCCAATCACTTCGTCGCCGATTTTCTTGGAGACAGGCAGAGACTCGCCAGTGAGCATCGACTCGTCAACCGCCGAACTGTCTTCGACGATGATGCCGTCCACCGGCACTTTCTCGCCGGGGCGCACTTGCACAATGTCGCCCGTCAATACTTCTTCAACCGGAATATCTGCTTCATGACCGTAGCGAATGACGCGCGCCGTCTTCGCCTGCAAGCCCATCAATTTCTTGATCGCTTCGCTGGTGCGGCCTTTGGCCCGCAGTTCCAACGCCTGCCCCAGCACGACCAACGCGATGACGACCGCCACCACGTCGTAGAACGGTTCGGAGGTGCCTTCAGGAAACAGGTCTGGGAAAAGCACGGCAACGGTTGAATATAGCCAGGCCGCGCCTGTGCCGAGCGCGATCAGTGTGTTCATGTTGGCCGAGCGATGCTTGAGCGCCGCCCACGCGCCAGTGAAGAAATCACTGCCCGACCAAAGCAGTACCGGCAACGTGAGCAGGCCCGCGCCGATCCACGCCAGCCGCACCGTCTCCACGCTCCACTCACGCACAATCGGAATGTACTGCGGATAGGCCGTCACTAGCACCGGGAGTGACACGATTGTCGCGAACCAGAATTTGCGCCTCAGGCGGCGATACTCGCGCTCGTGCTCCGTCTGTTGTTTGTCTGCCGGCTCGTCGCTGATCGCCGGACGGGCCTTGTAACCCCAAGTTTCGATAGCCTGCTTGAGTTGAGCCAGCGTCGTCTTTTCCGGCAAATACTCGACAGTTGCTTCCTGTGTGCCAATGTTGACGGTGGCATTCAACACACCGGGCGTCGTTCGGAGTTCCTCTTCGATGAAGCCGACACATGAAGCGCAACGCAGGTTCTCGATGCCAATGCGAGTCTGCGCCCCGCCCACACGATAGCCTGCTGATCTCACTGCGCTGACCAACGTCTCGAGGTCAACCCGGCCAGGGTCGTATTCCAGAGTCGCGGCGCCGGTAGTTAGATTCGCCTGCATGGTGCGCACGCCAGCAACGTTTCGGAGGGCGGCTTCCACCGCCTGCGCCGCCGATCGGTTTTTGCCTTTGAGGCCGACGATGGGCAACTCGAGGCGGGCCAGCGGTAGAGACGGGTTGAAGCCAGTAGTCACCGAGCTGGCCAGCGATTCATCGTTGACACTCACAACACCATGAGCGTAATGATACGGGTCGGCATCGAACTTCTCCACGCAACTCGGTGAGCAGAAATAGAATGTCTGCCCCATGTGTTCGCGAGAGGCAAACGCAGTTTGTGGGTCAATTTCCATTCCGCAGACAGGGTCTTTGACCAGCATGGGTGTGCCTTTCTCTCAAACGAGGATAGCGCCGAGCGAGTCGGTATGGCTACAGTATAGGCAGTCAGCGGGGGTTTGGATAGCGTGATTCCATCTATTCTCTGATAAGCAAAATGGCCTATGCTAGTCCGGTTTCAGATCGGCTAACCGGCATATGGCTGTTGACAATCTTGGGCAGGGAATTATAATATTCGATAATTCTAATATTGTAAGGTATACCAAATGGCTGACCCTCAACTCTACGCACTGCACGCCGGTATCTGCCAGACGCTTGCCAACCCCAAGCGGCTGGAAGTCATTGACCGCCTGCGTGATGGAGAGAAATCCGTGACCGAACTGGCCGAAGCTATGAAGATCAGTCAAGCCAACTTGTCTCAACACCTGGCCGTCATGCGGCAGAAAGGAATTGTCACGACGCGGCGCGAAGGGCTAAACGTCTATTACCGCCTGAGCAACCCGAAAATCATTAAAGCCTGCGATCTGATGCGGCAAGTACTGCTGGAGCATTTAGAGGCCGGGGCAGAGTTGGTGCGAGGATAGGCTAATTTAGGAAAAGGAAATCGTAGTGTGATTGAACCTTCAAAGAAGAAATACTTGTTTATCATCAACGATGGGCCATATGGTAACGAGCGTCCGTATAATGCACTGCGTTTGGCGCTAAATATGGTTAAGAGACCCGAAGCCGGTGTGCGCATCTTTTTCACTGGCGACGGTGTGCAGTGCGCCCGCAAAGGGCAAAAAACACCCGACGGTTACTACAACTTGGAGTGAATGGTCAAATCTTTGGTCCAGCGTGGTGAAGTCGCTACTTGAGGATCTTGCAGTGAGGCTCGCGGGCTCGGGCCTGAATACAAAATTGAGGGCGTGATAGACGGTAGTTTGGATTTGGAAGGGCGCTGGACAACCGAGGCCGATCACATTCTGGTGTTTTGATAGAGGCACTTGCAAAAGCGGAACATTCCGCTAGATGGAGCATGAAGATGAAGGGCAAAACAATTCTTATCCTGGGTGCGGGCATTGGCGGATTGATCGCCGCCAACGAATTGCGGCGGTTGCTGCCGCGCGAACATCGCGTGATATTGGTCGAGAAGAATGCCCGGCACGCTTTTGCTCCCTCATTCCTATGGTTGATGAGCGGCGACCGGCAGCCAGAGCAAATTGTGTGTGATGTGCGCCAACTCGCGCATCCCGACGTCGAAGTCGTTCTGGCTGAAGCGCAAGCGATTGACCTGGCTAATCGCATAGTACAGACGAGCGCCCGGACGCTGGGCTATGACTATCTCATTATCGCGCTCGGCGCAGAACTCGCGCCCGAAACTATTTCTGGTTTAGTGGAAGGCGCACATACTTTTTACACCTTTGACGGCGCGGTGAAGCTGCGCGATGCTTTGCAAAATTTCGGCGGTGGCAGGGTGGCCGTGGTGGTGAGCGCACTGCCCTATAAATGCCCTGGCGCACCGCACGAGGGCGCGATGCTCATCGCCGACACACTCCGCAAACGCGGCCTTCGGGATAATGTGGAAGTGCATTTGTTCACTCCGGAGTCTCAACCCATGCCGGTTGCCGGGCCCGCGTTGGGCGATGCGGTCAAGCAAATGTTGGCAGACAAAAGCGTTTCTTTTCATCCGCTGCACAAGCTGACAAAGGTAAACACCGCCGCGCGCGAACTTGTGTTTGAAGGGAAAGACTCTTTCAAATACGATTTGTTCGTCGCCATTCCGCCGCATCGCGGGCCGCGCATTGCGAGCGAGGCCGGGCTGACCAATGATGCGGGCTGGATTCCGGTGAATCGCGCCACGCTGCAAACTCAACACGAGAACGTTTATGCGCTGGGCGACGCGACTGCGATTCCCATTCCGGGACGTTGGAAGCCGGATGTGCCGCTGGTGCTGCCGAAGGCGGGTGTGTTCGCGCACGCGCAGGCCGAAGTCGTCGCCCGCCGCATCGCGGCTGAGATTGCCGGGGCAAGCGCGGCGGGCGAGTTTCCGGGTGTCGGCTACTGTATGCTCGAGGCCGGGGAGAGCATGGCCGGATTCGCTTTCGGAAACTTCTTTTCCGAGCCATCGCCACAGATTGAACTTCGCCAAATCGGGCGGCTGTGGCATTGGGGCAAGATACTCTTTGAACAGTGGTGGCTGGCTCCTTACGGGCCGAGGCGCGAAGCATTACGCTTGGCCTTGATTACAGGCGGACGAGCGCTTGGCATACCGATCATCACGTGATCTTTGCAGGCTCTTCACAAGCTCTTCATACCAATGTGGAACAATGTGAAGAAACCATATTCTGGTGGATTTCAAAAGGAGCGTCTATGTGCGGCTGTATGTTAATGCATGCGACGATGAATCATGAGGAGCAACGTCATCCTGCTTCGCAACCGGCCTCTGCGCCGATGGCCAATGTGCTTTCAGCGCCCGGCGCGCGGCAGTGCTCTCATTGTAATTTCCCTCTGCAACAGGGTTTTGCCTTCTGCCCGAACTGCGGCGTGAGCCTGCGGACAGCGGATTGCAGAGCGTGCGGCCAGAAAGTTGAACCAAGCTGGAAGGCGTGCGCTTACTGCGGATCGCCTCTCGGACAAGTAGAAAGACAACCAGCATAGCACTGAGAAAAAGAACGCTATAGCGGCAACTGCAACTCAACCGTTGCGCCTGCGCCGGGCGCGGACTGAATGGATAACCGCGCGCCGATCAACTCGGCCCGCTCTTGCATCCCGAGCAAGCCGTAGTGCCCGGATGATGCCAGGTCGCTTGTCTGCCTGGGAGCAGTAAAACCCTTACCGTCATCCCGCACCCGGACGACCAGCGCCTGGCCGGTGAAGGATGCTTCCACCTGAACCATCCTGGCCTCGGCGTGACGGGCCACATTGTTCAACGCTTCCTGCACGATCCGGTATACGGCGATTTCGTGTTGAGGCCTCAACCGCACTGCCGCGCCCTCACTTGCAAAAGTCCCCCGGACTCCGGTTGCCTTCTCAACATCCTGTGTCAGCATCTCAAGGGCGGTCAGCAGGCCCAGGTCTTCAAGATAAATCGGGCGCAGGGCGTGGATGACCTGTCTTACTTCTTCGATGAGCGAAGCTGTCAGCCGCCGGACTTCGGCCAGACGTTCGGCAGTGTCGGGCGCTCCGGTTTTCATGGCACGTTGGGCGAGTTGAACGCGCTGGTCAAGGGCAATGAGGGATTGCACCGTATCGTCGTGCAGTTCACGGGCAAGGCGGCGACGCTCATCTTCCTGTCCCTGGGTGAGGGCGCCGAGGTAACGGCGGATCGAGTCTTGATAGGCCCTGATTTGCCGCGCCATCCGGGCCAGCGTCTGTTGCAGGGAGACAATCTCGCCGATACCGCCTACAGACTGCTCAATCGCCGTGAAGTCGCCTGACGCCAGTTTGCCTGCCTGACGTTCAAGTTCCTGCAATGGCCGGATGACACCCCGAACCGCAAAGGCCAGGGCCACCCCGGCCAGCACCAACGCCGGGATCAGCACCAGTGGCCCGACTTGCGAGGTTTGCATGAGCGGGTTGACGACGTCCGACCAGGGTTCTTCCACCACCAGCGCCCACCCGACTGGCGCGACCGGGCTGTAGGCAACGGCAAACTCTGTGCCAAGCTGGGGATCGTTCACGTAGGTCGAGCCGCTTTCGCCGCGCAATGCCGGCTCCACGCCGGGATGGGCGAGCAAGTCTACAGGATCGTTTTTTGAGCTTGACGCAAACAGCAACTGCCCATCGGCGCTGACGACAATGGTGTGAGCCTCGGGGCCAGAACCAAGTTCGCGGGTAAGGTCCAACAGGTCTAGCGCCGTTGGCGATACAACCCCGACCGCCGCGACTGTCTGGTCGTGCGACGGCGCGGCAACCGCAAATACGGCCTCTCCTAAATCCGTATCGTTAAATGGCGTAGAGAAAGCAGGTTGGGTTTTCTCTACGGTCTGGCGGATGAGGTCGGTAACGGGTCGGGCCGACCAAACTGCCTGCCCGGTAGAGGCGGCCAGCCATGTGCCCTGCGGCGAGTAAAAGGCAACACCCCCGTCAAAACTGTTCAGCAGGTAAGACGAGTCGGAAAGAATAGTTTGGGGCGAGCCGCCTTCAGCCGCCGCCCGGTCGGCCAGGGCTTGCAAGAGCGTGGCCTGATGGTTCAGCCGCTCCGACAGCGCCACTGCCGCCGCCTGCACTGCCCGTTCGTCGCGCTGGCCGACCAACATCCGCATCTCGTTCTGGTGAATGGTGATACTGCCAAAGGAGATGATGACGAGCAGGGCTGTCAACGGCAGGAGCGTTAGCGTGACGAGCTGAATCGCGAAACCCTGTAGCCTGCGGCCTCTAGTTTCTTCGAGTGTCATATGCGGTTTTGACTCCGGGGGGAAGTATAAAACGGTTACGCTACGCGGGGTCGAGAGGTATCGCCGGCTCGATCCATCCCAACGTCACGGCCCGCATCACGGCCTCCGTCCGGCTGGCCGCGCCCAGCTTGGTGTAGATTTTTGCCAGATGCCCCTGAACCGTGCGGTCGCTGATTGACAACTGCGCGCCGATGGCTTTGTTGGTGAAGCCTTTGGCGGCCAGGCGCAGTACGTCCAATTCGCGTTCGGTCAGCGGCTCGATGTTGGACTCCGGGACCGATTGGAATTTGGGGAGATAGGTGATGAGTTTACGGGCAATGACTGGATCGAGCGCCGATTGCCCTTCATACACCGCTTGCACCGCTTCGACGATGTCCTGCGCTTCAGCCGTCTTGAGCACATAGCCGTTTGCGCCGGCCTGTAACACAGCGCGAACGTAAGGCTCGTCGTCGAAGGCGGTCAGAATCAAAATGCCGACCGGCAATCGTTCGGCGCGAACAGCCCGCGTCACTTCAATGCCTGATTGCCCCGGCATCTGGATGTCAAGCACTGCCACATCCGGGCGGTGCTCGCGAATCAGGCGCAGGGCTTCCAGTCCGTCGGAAGCCTCTGCCGTCACCGTGATGGCGCCGCCGATCTCAAGAAACTCGCGGATGCCCTTGCGGACGACGGCGTGATCGTCGGCCAGGACGACGCGAATTGGTGGGGCGGAGTCAGTCATAGAATGGGCGACAACATCCTTTCATCACAGAAGCCAATAGAGCACTGTCTCGTTCAGGCCGATCAACACAAAGACAATCCCCACGGCCCGTTGAATCCAAACGTCGGCGGCTTTGAAACGCCTCACGAACTGGCCGAGGTTGATCATACCCGAAGCCATGAGCGCGGCCAAGCCGATGACGGGCAGGGCCGTGCCTATCGCAAACACACCTGGAAAGAGCAGGCCACCCGCTGAGGCTATGGCGAGTGGAACCGTCAGCCCGAAGAACAACCAGAACAGCGTGGGACAGAATGAGAAAGAGAAGGCAACGCCGAGCAGGTAAGCCGGAAGAACGCCTTGCCGCCGCCCCGCCTTTGCTTCAAACCAGGTCGAGATCTGGCTACCAAACGACAGATTGAGGTTGAGCAAGCCCACCATCAACAGGCCGACGAGGACCAACAGCGGCCCCATGGCGCGCCGGGCCAATACCACGACCGGGATGGCGGTGCGGCTGATTTGATTGATCTGCAAGCCCAACGTCACAACCGCTCCCCCGATTAGCAAGTAAACCGTCACCTTGCCTGCCACAAGCGCAAGAGTCTGTGCCCACATTCGCCGCGAGTCGGTAACGCCGCGTGACAGGAATGCCAGCGTCGCCACATTGGCGCTCAGTTGACAAGGCGCAGTGGAGCCAATCAGCCCAAACAGCAAGACGGACACCAGCGGGATATTGATAGAATCAGCCAGGTTGCCAAGCGGCAATGTGACCCAATTCGCAAGGCCGCTCAACCAGGAATAGTATTGGCCGATAAGTTCTGACATGGTATCAATCATAAAGAGGTGTTGGCTCTCCGAAATTTGGCTTCAGTCTCACGAGCCGCATCTGAAAAGGCATCTGCTATCAAAGGGCCAACCAGCCAGACGAGGCCCAGGCCGAAGAGAATGCCAGTGACCATCCGCATCCACGAATTAAACGAGCCAAGCGCATCACCGGCGTAAAATGTGGGTGGAAAGACGTTGTTCGTCAACGCAGCCAGCCAGACATTCGAATCTCGGAAACCCAGCCCGACCCGGCTGCGCGACAGCACATCGCTCACAAGATGTGTGCCACCATCCATGGCCATCGGCAAGATAAACAAGGCAAATGCCCACAACGGCAAGGGCTTCAGGCGTTTGCTCAGCCAGCCGAAAATAAGCAGACCTCCCAGAATGCTGGTGTACATAGACACCATGCGGTCTGACCATGCGACCTTCCATCCCATTCGCGTGTTGCCGACAAACTGCCGCAGGATGATGGGGTTGTCTGTCTTGTGCCAGGCAGACTGAATCTCTTCCAGCGAATACATAGCCTTCGGGCCAAACAGGAAGTATGATCGCTGAGGCAGTTGATGGCATTGGGTGGAGTATACCGCGTAGATGGCCTGACCAGCGCCATTCCAGCCCAGTTTCATAAACACCGGGGCGAGCCAGGGCGCGCCAACGTAGATGCTCAACAGCAACGCGAGGGTGAACAGCCAGCGGCGGCTCAGGGCATAAACGACTCTATTGGCAAAAATGGTGAAGCCGGGTTTTTGAGAGGCTGGGGTGTGAACAGGTTCGGTTGTGGTTGACATGATATCCTGGGCAATAGGCCCAACTGTCACTATAGCCAAAAACGCCGATCTCACAAAAGCGCCGATTGGCTGGTGCCAGCATAAGCTAAATGGCGGGTGATGAACGGTTCAAGCTACGAACAGAAGAAAGAGATTGTTGAATTGCACCCACTATCAACACCTCATGCAAATGAAACCACAACTGCCCGCCCTTCTCAAAGATGTCGTAAGCGTGTTTGGGACCATTCGGGGCCTGGGTGAGCATGGCCCGCAGGCGCAGGCGGTCCGCCGGGGAGACGTTGAGCCGGTCGCAATAATCGCCGAACTCGTGCGTCTTGCGGAAGGTCTCGACCAACGTCACGTGTAGTCCGGCTTCTTTGAAGAACGCTTCCCAGCGCCGGGCCGGGTACAGCCAGTGATGGCTGGGGTCGCGTAATGTCTCGAAGGCATTGAGATAGCGCACGGTGAAGCCGCCGCCGACGGCGATGCCGTCAATGATCGCCACTGTGCCGCCCGGCTTGACGGCGCGGGCGCACTCGCGCACGAACTGCGCCACGTCGGGGAAGTGATGGGGCGCGATGCGACAAGTCACGAGATCGAAGGCCGCAGGCGCAAACGGCAAGCGCTGGGCGTCGGCCTCACAAAAAGAGAGGGTGTCCACCCCGCGACCGGCGATCATGTTCCGGGCCGCGATCAACATCTGGGGAGTCAGGTCGGCGGCGACGACTCGCTTCACGCGCCCGGACAGCGCCAGCGCGGTGTGGCCGCCGCCGGTTGCCACGTCGAGCGCGATCCAATCGGGCCGAGGTCTCACAACTTCGAGCAAACGAGACAAGCTCTCGCCACTGGCAAAGGCGGGACTCGCGGCATATTTTTTGGCGTTGGGACCAAAGGATTGTTTGATTTGCGAGGCATTGTTCATGGGTAGTGTAGAATATTGTTGCCTAAAACTATACCCGATCCTGGAGGCCAGTGAATGGTTCAACGAAAACGGGCATTTATCTTCTGGCGGTTGCTGGTTGTAGTATTGATTCTGGCGGTGGTGGGTGGGCTGGCCTTCGTACTGGTGCAGTTCTCCACCGGGGCCTGGACGCTATTCCCCACCCTGACGCCGACGGCTACTTTTACGCCGACGCCGGTCATTCCGACGGCGACGCTGTTCGTGCCCAGCGACACGCCCACTATCACCCCGTCGCCCACTCGCTCCGGCCCGATCACTTACACCGTCGTCAGCGGCGATACCCTCTTCGGCATCGCCGACACTTACGGCGTAGATATTCAAACGTTGATTGCTTTCAATAATCTGACTTCACCTGATCTATCGGTGGGTCAGGAGATTGTCATCCCGCCGCCAGGCTTGGTGATCGAGATACCAACCGCCACGCCCGTCCCCACCGGACTCCGCCCCGGCACCGTCATCTCCTACACCATCCAAACCGGCGATGTGTTGAGCCTGATCGCCGAGCGGTTTGGGGCGCGGTTGGACGACGTGATGACCATCAACGGCATCGCCGACCCGAATAACATTCAGGTAGGAGTTACGATCAAGATTCCTTACAACAGCCTGACCGGCACGCCCATCACCCCCACGCGCACGCCCCGGCCCACCAACACCCGGCGGCCCTAGGGCGAATTCCTTTTTGATTTTATGGAGAAAGACCTGTCAGGTCTCACAAAATAGCTGGCAACCCCGGCGATTCGATTAAGACCTGACAGGTCCGGCATCGTAAGCCAATTAGGAATCTGCTCTAAACTATAAAAGAATCCCATAGCCCTTCCAGCAAAGACACGCATGAAAGATAAAACCATGAACACCACACTAATCGCTGGCTTGCTCTCTGGCATCGCTGGTTTGCTCGTTTTTCTGACGATCCATCACTTTTGGATCAAGCCCATCTGGTTCATCCTGCCGCCGGGTTTGGTGATCGCCGCACTTGGTGGGCTGGCCATCGGTTGGTCGTATGCTGAAATCAAGGCAGGGTTGCCACCTCGCCCCTGGACGTCCCTCGCGGTCTTTGTTTTGGTCACCACGACACTGACGCCAGCTATTTTGCTTGCCCAACTCCGTCCGCCGCTGATCGACATCAGCACTGGCGTCGCCCCCGATGGCAAAGTGGGGATCGTAATCGCTCGCTTCGTCATTGAATTGTTGCTCACGGCGACGGCAGTCGGCGGCCTGATCGGATGGTGGCTTGGACACACGGGGCGGGCCGCGCTCGCCACCGCCCTGGCGGGTTTCGTCTTTGCATTGGGGCCTGGGCACAACATCCCTTTTCTTGGCAACACCCCAGCGGTTGGCAAAGGCATTGTCTTGTTAGTCATCATCATCTTCATCTCAGCAGTGGTGCTGGTGGAGAGTCAGGCCGAGCTGACTCGACAACGTTAACGCATATTCGTTGCGACGGTTTATTCTATTGCCTGCTCGCGTAAAGTTTGCTTAAAGACCGGGCCGCATGTTCGCGCACCAGCGGCTCATCCGCTTCAGCGCGGCACTTTTCGAGGGCCGAAATCGCCTTCTCATCATCGCTGTTGCCCAGGGCTACGGCCACGTTTCGCAGGTAGCCGCGCCGTTTGGGCCGTTTGACGGGACTGCCCTTGAATTTGGCGTTGAACTGCTTTGGGCTGAGTGAAAGCTCCTCTAATAGAGACGGCGGCGGGCGGCGGGGGGCGAGCGCCGGTTCGGGGGGAAGCGAGTCGGCAAAACGAACGTTCCACGGGCAGACAGCCTGGCAAATGTCACAGCCAAAAATCCAACCGCCCATGGCCTCGCGCAAGTCTTCAGGAATCGCGCCTTTGAGTTCGATGGTGAGATACGAGATGCAACGACGGGCGTCGAGAGTCCGGTTGTCGAGAATGGCGTCGGTGGGGCAGGCGTCTATGCAACGCGTGCAAGCGCCACAGCGGTCGGCAGTGAAGGATGGGTCGGGCGGAAGCTCAAAGTCAATCAGCGCTTCGCCGAGCAGGAAGTACGACCCGGCTCGCGGGTTGATCAGCATCGAGTTCTTGCCGATCCAACCCAGCCCGGCGCGTTGCGCCAGTTCGCGCTCTAGGATCGGGCCGGTGTCGGTGTAGATTTTGTGGGCGATAGGATGGCCGGTTTCGGCTTCGAGCCAGGCGACCAGTTGGCGCAGGCGGGGCGGGATCACGTCGTGGTAATCGTCGCCGAGGGCGTAAGCGGCAACCGGCCCATGCTCGTTTCCCGGTTGAGTGGGCAGGGCGACGACGACGATGCTTTTGCATTCGGGCATGATCAGGCGCGGGTCGGCGCGGCGCTGGCGGGCGCGCTCTGTCCCCAGGTAAGCCATCTCGCCGTGCAAGCCGTTGGCAAGCCACTGTTCGTATGCGTCAAGATGAGGCGGCGGGTCGGGCGAGGTGACACCGCAAAAGGCGAAGCCCAGTTCGCGGGCGCGGGCTTTGAGGCGGGTAGAGAGAGTCGTCAACGGATTGAACGGATTGAACGGATTTGGAAGTTGAGTTTTTTGAGATTTGTTATTGGTTATTGCTTGTCGAGCCACTCGCTGAGTTTGCCCAGCCCGGCCATGACTAGCGCGAGGACGCCCACCAGCCCCACTGCCGGAATCAGACAAGCCAGCGCGCCCAGGACGCCGCCGCCGCCGTAAAACAACCCGATGAGGCCAACCCCGGCCAGAAACAGAATCACAAAGAAGCCGATGAGCAAATTTCGGTTCGTCGCGGCGCTCAGGGCGCGGTAGTTGGTGGGCGGCTTGGGCTTGTCGGAACTCATAGCTGGGATTGTAACCACAGATTTCACGGATTACACAGATTGGAAAACAAAATCCGTGAAATCTGTGTAATCCGTGGTTGCCTTCTATGGGTAGATTCCGCGAATCAGGGTCGCATCGGCTACGCGCTTGATGGCCAGAGTCTGGGCGGCGGTGCGGTTGTCAATCTTGAGCCGCTGGGCGGTGTCCAGCACGTCTTTGAAAGCTTTGGTCACGTGCCGCTCCAACTGTTTGTTGATCTCCACTTCTTCCCAGAAGAACGATTGCAAATCCTGCACCCACTCGAAGTAGCTGACGACGACGCCGCCGCCGTTGCACAGCACGTCGGGGATGATGAAGATGCCTTTGTCGTTGAGAATGTTGTCGGCTTCGGGGGTGGTGGGGCCGTTGGCGCCCTCGGCCAGCACTTTGCACTTCACGTTGCCGGCGTTGGCGGAGGTGATTTGATTCTCCAGCGCGGCGGGGATGAGCAGGTCAACTTTGAGGGTCAGCAGTTCGTCGTTGGTGATCGAGTCCACGCCGGGGAATCCGGCGACGGAGCGGGTGGCGGCCAGATGATTAATCAAGGCCGGAATGTCTAACCCGTTTCTGTTATAGACGCCGCCGGTCACATCGGTGACGGCCACTACCGTCATCCCCATTTCGTGGGCGGTGCGGGCGGCAATCGAGCCTACGTTGCCGAATCCTTGCACGGCCACGGTCGTTCCTTCAATCGGCAGGTTCAAGTGTTTCATGGCTTCGCGGGCGGTCACCATCACCCCGCGCCCGGTGGCCTCGATGCGGCCCTGCGAGCCGCCGATTTCTATCGGCTTGCCGGTGACGACGGCGGGCATGGAGAAGCCGTGATGCATCGAGTAGGTGTCCATGATCCAGGCCATGATCTGGCCGTTGGTGCCCACGTCGGGAGCGGGCACGTCGCTTTGCGGGTTCATGAGGATGGAGATTTCGGTGGCGTAGCGGCGGGTGAGGGTTTCGATCTCCTGGGCCGACAGCGTCTTGGGGTCAACAATGACGCCGCCTTTCGCCCCGCCGTAAGGCAGGCCCATGAGCGAGCATTTCCACGTCATCCACATCGCCAGCGCCCGCATTTCGTCGAGGGTCACGTCCTGATGGTAGCGGATGCCGCCTTTGGTGGGGCCGAGGGCGGTGTTGTGATGGACTCGAAACCCGGTGAAGACTTTGACGTCGCCATTGTCCATCTTCACCGGGAAGTTAACGGTCAGCTCTCGTTTGGGGCAGCGCAGGTGCTCGACGATGCCTTTTTTGAGATTAAGATGTGAGACTGCTTTGTCGTATTGCGCCAGCGCGTTTTGATACGGATTGGTTTCAGCCATGAAGGTTGTCTCCTGAGGGGCAAGACATCGAGTGTTGACGCAAAGCGAACACTCGGTGTCCGAAGTTTGTGGCGCGGATTGTAGCAAACTTTGGGGAAACGGGCGAGGTAATGGGCAGGTTGGCTGAAGAAAGCGCCAGCTTTTTTGTTTGAGTTGACTGGCGGTTAAAGAGGCATCGGGCGTCTATGCCCGAGACGCCCGATGCCAAGAGGAGAGAGAAAATACGCTGTGATGGGTTCGCAAATTGTAGTCTCGCGCCCAGTCATTCGGGGGCCTGTTGGCCTTGCGGATGGGCACTACGCGGCGGATATGTTTCTCAGAATGAGAGGAACAAACCAAGCCAGAGCGACATTCACGGCCAACAGCGCCAACAGGATTGCCTGGATGAAAAGCAAACTGCGCTTGCCCGGACTGACTTCTTCCGTTTGAATGGCATCTGGTATTGACCGGTGGTCGGCGCAGTGATCACCTGCTTGCCAGGTCGTCACCATGGCCTCAATGTGCTCCTGGCCCATCGCCCGGGCCACCGAGATGCGGTGATGCCCATCCGAGACAAAGTAGTTTTCCCCAACTTGGATGAGATCGACCGGCGGAAGCGCCACGCCGAACTGCCACGCTGTAGCAATGTTCAGCCAGCGATCTTCGATATGGTCGTGGAGCGGATGGAAATCGGCGTCAAAGTCATGGTAGCGATTCACACTGCCACGAATCTTCGCAATCGGCACTGAGCGTGTCCCGGCGAATGAAGTGCTGTAGGCGGCGCAAGCGGCCCGGATCGCCGCCAGCGGGAGCAGATGCCCTTCACGACCGGTGAGGGCCGACAAGATCTGATGAAGCCAACCCCCGGTGCGGGCACGCTCATAGAGTTTGTAGGCGGATGCCATCATTGATCGTGTTCTCCTGTGCTTCACGCTGATTATTCAGTTGGAATTCAGCACTTCCAGCACCAGCGGCGCCTTACCGATAGCCGAAATGAGCGCGGTTTCTCGGCTGGTCGGCAGGCAGGTCGTCTCTTGCCCGTGTAGGAAAACGTCGCGGCGCTGGTAGGTGAGCCAGGCGAGACCGGTGACCACCCGCAGGCACTCGCCCGCCTCTGGCAACCGATAGACTTCGCCAGGTTGGATCAGCAGGCGCAGTACAGTGGAGCCAGGGTTGACGACATGAGTTGTGAAGCTGGCAAAGATCGAGTTCATCGGGTTCTCCATTGTTTGGCGGCGACTTAGCCAGCCACCGTGGTCGCCACCCAAATTACCAGTGGGAACAGCAGGAAGAGGATGCCCAGCAGAAGCGGCAGTCGGTTGGGCTTGCCCGGGTTCAACTCGCGGAGCAAGGCAGCTTGTTTGGCCTCACGTCTCATTTCTTCCAGGCGTTGCTCCTGGATTTTTTCCAGTACATACAAATCTCTCAACGTTTCCATGGTAGCCTCCATATTATTGTATATATCGTGAAGGTCTTCCCGGCCTGCTCTCCGTGGCGGCAGTTCTTCTGAAGACCACTGTTCTGGCATTAGAATAGCAGGCCGGCGTGTCGGCGGCGTTTATTGAGCGTGTTTTCTGGCGTTAATACGAAAGGACAGGTCGCAACCACCGCTCGTGGTGTTATACTTTCCCCCCAGGAGGCGAAATGCTCGAAATCAGACTGTTGGGGCAGTTCGACGTGCGGCTGGAGGGCCGACCGGTCGAGATTCCGTCGCGCCCGGCGCAATCTCTGCTGGCCTACCTGGCCCTGACCGCCGGAGCCTCTCACCGCCGCGAAAAACTGGCCGGACTGTTGTGGCCTGACACAACCGAGTCCAATGCCCGGAGCAACCTGCGCCACGCCCTGTGGCGCTTGCGTGGCGCCATCGAAAAGAATGGCCAGTATTTGCTGGCCGACGCCCTCACCATCACCTTCAACGCCGAGGCCGACTACTGGCTTGACGCCCAGGCGCTTCAACAGGAATTTTCCGGCGACTGGCCGGCCGAAGAATTAATGGAAGCCGTCTCGGTTTACAACGGCGAGCTTCTGCCTGGCTTCTACGACGAATGGGTAGCGCCGGAACGCGAACGACTGGGCGCCGTCTTCGAGCGCCAGATGCAGAAGCTGTTGGATCGCCTGATCGCCGGAGGGCGATGGGCCGAGGTGCTGGCCTGGGGCGAACGCTGGCTCGTCCTCGGCGGCGTGCCTGAACCGGCCTACCGGGCGTTGATGACCGCGTACGGCGGCCTCGGCGACAAGGCCGGCGTCGCGCTCGCCTACCAACGCTGTATGGAGGCTCTGCGCAATGAGCTTGGCGTCGAACCGTCGGCGCAGACGCAGGCATTGTTCGAGCAACTTTCGCGGAGCGAGAAACTACCGCCGCCCCCGGCGGCCACCACCGGTGTTCAGCCTCTACCCGCGCACAACCTTCCTTCTCAATCCACACCCTTCATCGGGCGGGCCGAGGCGCTGGCCGAGGTTGCGCAGTTGTTGGACGATCCGGCCTGCCGATTGCTGACGCTGACCGGGCCGGGGGGCATTGGCAAGACCCGGCTGGCCTTGCAAGCGGCGGCTGAAGGGATCAATGCGCGAAAGTTCGCCGATGGCGTGTTCTTCGTGCCGCTTGCTCCGCTCGGCTCGGTCGAATTTATCGTCCCGGCCATTGCCAATGCGATTGCGTTCACGTTTTACGGCGGCATGGACTCCAAAGAACAGCTCCTCAACTACTTGCGCGAGAAAAGCATGTTGCTGGTGATGGACAACTTCGAGCATTTGACAGACGGGGCCGGACTGTTGGCCGGGTTTTTGGAGAGTGCGCCGGGACTCAAGTGCATGGTCACCTCGCGCGAGCGGTTGAACCTGCATGGCGAGTGGCTGATCGAAGTGGAAGGGATGAGGGTGCCTGAGAGTGAGCGGGCAGAGCGGATCGAAGAATACAGCGCTATGCAGTTGTTCTTGCAAAGCGCGAGGCGAGTCCACGCCAGATTCATCCTTTCGGAAGATGACCAGCAATACGCGGCCCGCATTTGCCGTTTGGTGGAGGGCCTGCCGCTGGCGATTGAACTGGCTTCAGCCTGGGTGCGGGCGATTTCACTGCGCGAGATTGCGAAAGAGATCGAGCGCAACCTGGATTTTCTGGCGACGACTCTGCGTGACGTGCCGGAGCGGCACCGGAGCTTGCGGGCGGTGTTCGACCATTCGTGGAATCGGTTGACCGGTGAGGAGAAAAGAGTTTTCAGGAATCTGTCGGTGTTCAGAGGCGGCTTCCAACGACAGGCGGCGGAGGCCGTGGCAAACGCCTCGCTGCCCGCCCTGTCGGCGTTAATGGATAAGTCGCTTTTGCGCCGCAATGCTTCAGGGCGTTACGAGATTCATGAATTGCTTCGCCAATACGCACTGGATAAGCTGGCCGAGGCCGACGAAGAAACAGAGGTGCGTGATCATCACCTGGCTTACTTCCTGGGCCTGGCCGAGGAAGCCGAGCCGATGCTGCGCCGCGCCGAGCAGTTGGCGTGGCTGAGCCGCCTGGAAACCGAGCACGACAATTTGCGGGTAGCTCTCAAGTGGGCGATGACCGACGAGCAGTTGGAGGAGGGCCTGCGACTGGCCGGGTCGTTGGCGCGGTTCTGGTATTTGCACGGCTACTGGAGTGAAGGGCGCGATTGGTTGAAGAAGTTGTTGAAGGTATCAGAGGGTGAGTCCGATGGCCGGGTGCACGCGCCGCTTTTGCGGGCGAGGGCGAAGGCGTTTTATGGCACGGCCTGGTTAGAGGATGAAAGTGGCGCTGATGCTCCGCTGTACGAGCAGAGCCTGGCGCTGTGCCGCGAGATTGACGACAGGTGGGGTGAGGCTTTTTCGCTTCGAGGGTTGGGGGCGTTGGCGATCCGGCAAGGAGAATCAGAACGAGCGGCGGAATTGCTGAACGAGAGCCGGAAGTTGTTCGAGGAGTTGCGAGAGCGATGGGGCACGGCGCTGGTGAATTTCAATCTCGGTTGGCTGGCGAACGATCGGGATAGACACGATGAGAAGCTGAATCTTTGGAATGAGACTCTGGCGGGGTTTCGCGATGTCGGCGACCGGTGGGGCATGGCGGTGACACTCGGCGCGCTGGGATTCAGCGCGCGCTTTGAGGGCGACTACAAGCGCGCGGCGGCGATGTCCAAAGAAAGTCTGCACTTGTTCAAAGAGTTGGGCGACAAGGCCGGAATGGCCGAGTCGCTGGCGCGGCTGGCGAGTGTGGCTTACCGCCGCAGTGACTACAAGCAGGCGACAGCTATATACGAAGAGAGCCTGGCTCTGCGAGAAGAACTGGGCGACCGCCTGGGCGCGCTGAACACGAAGGGGCTGTTGGGCCTGGTGGCGGCTTATCAGGGTGATTATGAGCGGGCGATTCAACTGCTTGAGGACAGTGTAAGGAGAGGTGAGGAACTTGGGGGCCGCGTAGATGCGGCACATCTCATCAGTTATTTGGGGACGGCGGCCTATTTCCAGGGGGACCTTGATCGCGCGTCCGAGTTGTGGGAGGAGACTCTGGCGAGCTATCGCCAGTTCGACGACCGGGTGTCGGCGGCCTACTCGATCAATTACCTGGGAATAGTGGCGCTGCAAAGAGGTGACTTGGGGCGAGCGGGAACGTTACTGCAAGAGGCTTATGATCAGATTCGGGGCACGGGCGACAAACGCGGCCTGGCGCTAGCCCTGCATGGCCTGGGGCGGCTAGCGCACGCACAAGGCGACGAGGCTCGTGCTGTTTCCTTCCTCAAGCAGGGCTTGACTCTGCGCAAAGAGATGGGCGACAAGCAGGGCATCGCCGAATCACTGGAAAGCCTGGCCGGGACGCTTGGCGCGTGTGAAGACAGGGATGCGTTGGAGGGCGCGGCAAAGTTGTTCGGCGCGGCGGAGTATTTGCGCGAGAAGATCGGCGCGCCCCTGCCGCCGGTGGAGCGCGAAGCCTACGAGCGCGACCTGGCCGCAGTGCGGGCGCAGATAGACGAAGAGGCGTTTGCCACCGGGTGGGCAGTGGGGCGGGGGATGAAGTTGGAAGAGGTGTTGGGAGAAGCGCTGACTGACGGGCAGGCATGACTTTCAGCTACGGCGCGACCACCAACACCTGCGGCGCGGCTTCGCCGGATTGATCGGGGTTATAGTAATCGTAAGCTCTGCTGGCTGGAGTTTGAGCAACCAGCGGGAACTTGGCCCTCAGCCGGTAGCTGAAGGTGAGCGGCTGGCCGTAGCTCAGGTTCTTGATGTAAACCAGAACCTGACGCCCGGTCAACTCGTAGCGTTCAATCGTCGGCAGGGCATAGTTTGGCGGCACAGCCTGCCCTGAGCTTGCCGAAGGGTCGTTGTCGCGGGCTACCAGCGCCGCCAGGTCGGTTGCCTCAACGCTGAAGCCGGGCGGCACGCCGAGGTCAATCAACGCCGAGTCGGCCCGGCCATCCACTTGATTCAGGTTGACCGTCACGTTCACTGTCACCGTATCGTTCACGCTCAACTGCGTCCGGTCGTAAGCCACGCCAATGCTCACCGCCTCGGTTTCAGTTGTCGGTGATGCGCTCTCCCAGGGCAAGTAGTAGCTCCCAGAAATTTGATACATGAGATTGCCTTCGCCGCTGGCGCTGATTTCAACCGCGCTCAAGTCCGGCGGCAGGTCGTCGAAGGCGAGCAGTTGCACCACGTCGAAGTTTTCAGGCGTGATTTGCGCGGTGCGCGTCTGGCCGTCACTCAGAGTCACGGTCACGGTCGCGTTTACCGACTCGCCGCCCGCGCGCACGCTTTGAATGAACGCCTTGAGCGCCAGGGCAGTGGCCTGCGTGGTGTACCAGTTACCGAAGTTGTCTTTCTGCTGGATCAGAGTCGTCAATGCCGAGTTTGCCAGATCGGGGTGAAGGTTGGCGCGGAGCAGGGCAAAGGTGACGAGAGCCGTCGTTTCGAGATCGGCGGTTTGGCCTTCACTGCCCATAAAGGTGGCCGTGCCGCTCGACCAGCTTGCGCCCGCGCCCTGCCGGTTCGCCATCTCAGCCAGCCGGTTGAGCACAGCTTCGGTTTGGGGCGAGAGGCCGCTGCCCACGTTCACGTCGGCGGCCACGAGGGCGTTGGCGGCCAGGGCCAGCACGTAAGGATCATTTGTCTGCGATTGATACTCACGCACGTAAGCCAGCCCCGCTTGAATACGCGAATCGTTGACGTAGCCCGCATCAATCAGACTCCAGGCCACGTAAGCGGTGACGGGCAGGCGGTCGGTGAGGTTGGTCAACGCGCTCTCGTGGAAGCCTTCGTTACCCGCCCACGAGCCGTCACCCTGTTGTTGAGCCAACAACCACTCGGCGGCCCGACCGATGAAGGCCGGGTCAACGTTGTGGACGCGGCTCATGTCGGTGAACTCTTGCAGGCCGTAAGCGGTGAGCATGATGTCGGCGGGCGCGTCGCCCCACAGCGAGAAGCCGCCGCCCGGCACTTCGTACGTCGTCAGCCGCTGATAGCCGAGGTTGATGTAGTCTTCGGCTTTGAACTGCACTTCGGGCGAGGCCTGGTTCGTGGCCCGCAGGTAGTCGAGCACCAGCACGTTCGGGTAAGTGGTGGACGACGTTTGCTCGAAACAGCCGTTGGGCATTTGCAGGATGCTGTCCAGCCCCTCGACGACCTGGCTGGCAACGCCCGGATAGATTTTGACGGTGAGCGTTTTCGCGCCGGGGATCGCCGCCTCTGGGAAGGCTGCTTGCCGGGTGACGGGCGTGCCCGGCGTGAGGCGGTCAGAGTGGGTGAAGAAGAATTGTTTGCCGTTCGGGAAGACGCGCACGCCTTTCTGGATCGCGTCCGACATTTGAGTGCCGATGGCCGTCACTTTGAGGTAGCGCGTGCCGAAGCCCAGGGCGCGAATGCGGAAGTAGACGACGCTGATGTCGTTGCCGCCGATGGTGATCTCTTTCTCGGCGGTGTCGTTCACGAGCGTGAACCACTCCGCCTGCTCCAGCGTCAGGCGCACGGTCTGCCCCTCGGGCAGGTAGTTGAACACGCTGACGGGCAGTGAGATTTCGTCGCCGACGGTGAGGGCAACCGGCAGGTCGAGGTCAATGAAGAACTCCTGGAAGACGTGCAGGCCGCCGACGGCGCTGCCCAGCCGCCCGTCGCGGGTGGAGGCCAGGGCCGTCATGCGCCAGGTGGTGATGCTGTCGGCCACGGGGAAGTCGAGATGCAGGTAGCCGTTTTCGTCGGTGACGCCATTAGGCAACCAGAGCATGGTTTCGGGGAAGTATTGGCGCAGGCGAGGCGGCGCGGCTCCGCCACCGGCACCCTGGCCGACCGCCTCGGCGAGCGGCTCTTCAGTGGAAGGCGCTTGCGTAGCGGCTGGCGCTTCGGTGGGCGCCGCGCCGCCGCACGCGCTGAGGGCGATCATGGAGGTGATGCTCAACACGATGAGAAGCGTGCTGGCAGTTTTGTCGGGGCCAGAGCCGATCCAGGCGCTGACAAACTGCATCACGAGCGCGAACAGCGCGCCGATCAGCCCCAGCACGATGACGATCCCGGTGCCCGGGTCGAGATAGACGTTGAACCGCGCTGAAGCGTAGATCAAGGCAGACATCGCGCCGCTGTAAATTAGCAGGAGCGCGAACAGCCACTTGCGGAGCGGGTCGTCCCGGCCCCAGGCGACGGCGGCCAGAACGATCAGGCTGATCCCTGCAACCACTCCGGCAACGGTCAACCCGGATTCCTGCATGAAGCCCAGCGTTGCGATGAGAGGGCAGATGAAAAACACGAGCAGAACCAGGGCGATGGCGAAGCTGCTGCCAAAACGTTTCTCGCGCCAGGCGGCCACTGCGCTGAGGATGAGGATCGGCCAGGGCAGAAGGAGCGCCGGCGTCGAGGCCAGTTGACCCGCTGTTTTGAAGAAGGCTCGCTGTTGGACTCCGGCGCGCTCGACGGCGGCGAAGTGAGAATCGGCGTGCAGGCTGAAGGCGGAAGTGCGCAGAGCGGCATCGGCCAGCGTGGCCTGCGCCGCGCCTTCCTGCGCCAGCCGCAGTTCTGAGTCGCCGGGTGTTTCGTGAGAGATCAACTCGTCAACGCCGACGCCGTGAAGTTCGTATTTCGGTTCGAGCAGTTCTTGCTCCAGCATGAAGTACAACTTGGCGAAGCCAGGATCTTGCTCGGCCAGGGCGAACACCGACTCGTCCACAACCGCCAGCCCGATGGCCGACTGTGAACCCGTTCCGTTCGCGCCGTTCACCTGAATGTCCAGCCCGGCCAGGTCGCCGGGGCGGTAGGTGTCACGGTCGGGAGTCAGAGAAAGGTTGAGGGCAGAGGCGGCGTCCACGACGACCAGGCGCGTGTCGCGGGCGATGTCGCCCGAGCTGAGAATCTTGTAAGCGTGCAATTCGAGCGTGCCGTAGAGGTCGGGAGTCAAATCCACGACGGCTTCGGCGCGGCCATCCTTCACTTCGAGGGCGCGGGTGCTCACGGTTTGACCTTCACGGACGAGGTCGAGGTAGGCCGTGCCGTTGCGTTGAGTGGTGAGTATTGTGAGCGTCATCGAATCGCCCACGCGGTAGATGGGCCGGTCGGGGCGAAGCAGGACGGTTTCTTCGAACTGCTGGCTCTCAAAGAAGAATTGGCGCTCGGCAAATGCGCCGTTGGCGGCGCTGGCGTTAACGACGAAGTACGAAGCTAACTCATCCGGCGTGAGGCGCACTTCGGCCAGGCCGTAGCGATCGGTTTGAGCGGCGAGCGTTTGGCCGTTTTGCGGAAAGTTCAGGCTGAGGCTGGTTTCGACGGGCGCGCCGTCGGGGGCGCTGGTGAGGATGTAGAGGATGTTCTCGACGCCGGGCCGGAACGTGCCGCTCTCCGGCACGGCCTCGACGATCAGTTGGTTTTGCGAGACGGGGAACGACAGGTTAGCCGTCTCTGTATGGCCGGCCTGGTCGGTCACATCCACCTGCAAGTAGAAGCGGCCCAGGCCGCTTTCGAGATCGCTCCCGGCGATGTAGCCCGGCAGGTCGAACTCAAAGTTGAAGTTGCCTTCGGCGTCGGTCGCGCCTTGCAAGCTGAAGGCGGCGGCACGCGCTACGTCAAAGGTGTAGCCTTCGATTTGCACATTGCCTTCGGCCACCGGCTTGCCGAAGAAGTAGTTGGCGTTCAGCGAAGCACGCACGCGCTCGCCGGGCAAGTAGAAGGTGCGGTCGGGCGTGACGGCCACTTTGAATTTGGGCAGGACGTAGTGTTCGACGGTGACGGTCTTCTCAGAGGAGGTTTCCCCCATTGTGGCCGTGATTTTGTAACTGCCGGTGTTGACCTGGTCCGCCAGTTGAAAATCAGTGGCGGCCACCCCGTAGTCTGAGGTGGTGAGCGAGTCGGCGAAGACTTTGTTGCCTTTGCCGTCGCTGATCGCGATCTGAATCTCTTGCCCGGCGGCGGGAACCAAATCGAAGGTGCTGAGGGCCAGCGCCCGCAAATGGATGGTCTGGCCGGGCTGGTAGATCGGTTTGTCGGTGGTGAGCAGAATGCGATAGTCGCGGGTGACGGCGACCGGCTGGGTGATGTGATCCGAGCCGAGGCCGGAGACAGTTTCGACGACGAGCGATTGGCCGCTGATGAGGTTGGCCGGAACGTCGAAGGCGACGTTCGCCGTGCCTTGATCGTCGGCAATGCCACTGAAGAGGGTAAGAGCCGCGCCGCCGTCGTTTGGCTGGAGCGAGACTCTGATCTCGGAGCCGGGCAGGGGCGAGCCGTTGCGGCTGTCGCGCACGACGACGCGGAGCGCGGCCCGGCTTCCGGGCGCGAGGCGGTTTTGGCCGAGGACGATTGTTTCGTGTTGGCTGATGCGTTGCGGCAGGTTGGCGTAGTAATCGGCGACGGCCCACAGACCGGCGGCGAGGGCGAGCAGGGCGACGATCAGGCCGAAGCCGAAGAGGCGTTTGGCGGACATGGCAAGGCTCCTTCCTTTGGCAGACAACGGATTTGGCGAATTCGACGGATATTCACCAGACGCGAGTCGGTTGTCTTGTGTTCCAACTACAGGGTAGCCCTGCCGGGCCGATCAGGCTTGATAAAGGGTTGACAAGGTGATGACAGATGTTCAGAGCACGGATTTACAATGCCCGATGGTAGACGCGATGATTCTTATACGCCTTGCCGCCTACGTTCTCCAAATCGCGCCGCATATTCACCGCCGTCTCGGCCACCTGGGTCAGGTCGGCGTGGAGAAAGCCAAACTCGCGGATGGTTTTCTCCATCTCCGAGTAGAGCAGGGCGTTGCCGCCGTGCCCTTGAAACTCCGGCAGGATTCCGGCGCCGTTGAGGGCTACCCACCTGGTGCGGCGCATCTCTAACAGCAGATCGAAGAGGCCGAATGGCAGGAGCCGCCCCTTTGCCCTCTGCAGGGCCGCCGACACGTCGGGGAAGGCGAAGAGGAAGCCCACCACGTCGTCGTTGTGAAGGATGACTTTGATCAGCCGGTGGTCGGCTACCAGCATGATGTTGTCCACCACAAATTTGATCTCGTGGTCGGTGAGCGGGTAATACTCCCAGTTGTTGACGAAGGCTTTGTTGTAGGCCTGTCCGATGCGGCCCGACCAGACCACTAGTTCCCGCTTGCTGGCGAAGCGCTTGACGCGCAAAACGCCGTGCTTTTGCACCCGTTCGGCGATTTTGTGGACGCGCTCCGGCAGGTGAAACGCATTGGAGCTGAGGTAGCAGGAGACGAAGTCCACTTCTTTCTCGAAGCCCAGCGACTCTAACAGGCGCGGGTAGTAGTCGTAGTTGTAGTTCATCATCGTCATCATCTGACGATGCTCGAAACCTTCGACCAGCAAGCCGTAGCCATCCAGTGGCCCAAAGCCTTTGGGGCCGACGAGGCGGTTCAATCCGCGTTCTCTTGCCCACTTGAAGACTTGCTCGAAGAAAGCGTTGGCGACTTCCTGATCGTCCTCGCAATCAAACAAATAGAATTGCGCCTGCTTCGTTTTATGGTAGTCGTTGAAGCGGCGGTTCTCCAGCGCGGCGATTCGGCCCACGTCGCGCCCGTCTCGCGCCGCGATGAAAAAGTCGGCGTCGGAGTGCTCGTAGAAGGGGTGCTTGGCCCGGTTGAGCATCAGGGCGATGTCGTCGAAGAGCGGCGGCGCCCACTGCGGATGGTCGGCGTACAGGCGGAAGGGGAGGTTGAGAAAGCGGCGGACGTGGGCTTTGTTGGCAGTGTCTAGTTTTTCGATGGTGAGCATGCCAGCCCCGGCATTATTGCGCGCCAGCTCCACGAAGTTTTTCCAGTTCGGCGCGCAGGCGGGCGAGTTCAGCTTCGTTGGTTTCGGCCCGGCGGCGGGCCGCCTCAAGTTGAGACGCCTGCGCTTCAATGGTTTCAGTTTGCGCTTCAATCGTTTCAGCTTGCTCGTCAATCAGGTCTGCGCTTTCGGCTTCGTCCAGCAACATCGCGCCAGTTGCGGCATTGAACAGCCGCAGTTCGCCCTCGACCACTCGCAGATCAACGCCCAATAATTCGCTGTGCAAAGTTTCGCCGCTCAGAGGGGCGTAACGCCCATTTACCAACTTGAAGCCTTGCAGGGGCGGGCGCAGATAATCGTTCTCTGGATCAAACAGGAAATACTCTTTCACGCCCAGTTCTTCGTAGAGAGCGCGCTTGAAGCGGATGTCCTCGGACTTGGTTTTGCGCGAGGTGATTTCGAAAACTACGTCCGGCGCTTTGCCCTCCACCCATGTCTTGATTGTGCGGCGGGGGGCCGGGGACACGCCCATGATGATATACACATCGGGCGCGACGACCTGACTCGGATCGTCCAGCTCCCAATACATGAACTGGTTGCCGCCCACCAGCACGTCGTTCCGCTTACGGAAGAAGGCCTGCAGAACGCCGATGAGGTGGAGGATCGTCGCAACGTGGAATCCGGTTTCGCCCAGAGGTTGACCATCCAACTCGGGAAAGTAGGGTTCGGTGAGGTGTTGGCTGGTGGGGGTAATGCTTTGGGTTGCCATGGCCGTATTCTACTCCAGCCCAAGCTTGCCGCGCACAAAGGCGCGAACGCGGCTGGCGGCGGCGAGGGCCTCTTTAGCCTCTTCCAGTGTCGCGCCGAAGCCCGGATAACGAATTTCAACCGCGTAGTCGGAGATCAAATCCAGGTCGTCAGTCAAAACGTCTGCGTCGGAGTCAAAGGTTTCGATAAGTTGCTTGAGCGGCAATAACTCGTGGCGCAGTTTGAACTCGACTTGGTGCTCAACCAGGTAGGCTTTGAGATATTTTTCGGCGCACTGTTGGCTGTGAAACGCGCTGACCGAAGGGAGCGGAGTCGCGGCCTCCAGCATAAGTCGGGCGGCGCTAAAATCCTCTTCGGCTTTGGCAACCCAGTCACTGGTGACTTCGTTCATATAGAACTCGGCCTCGCTCGACGATCTCTTTGAGAAACCAGTCGCCTAGCGGAATGCGCTCTTGCAGTTCGCGGGCGGAACGGATCACGACATCAATGGCGAAGGTTTTGGGGGCCAGTGCTTTCGAAATTGCCCGGCGCTGTTGGTTGGGCGTGCTTGAGGATTCCATCACCACCAGCAAATCCACATCGCTCCACGGCCGGGGGTCGCCATAGGCATACGAGCCGAAGAGGATGATTTTGTCCGGGTCGAACTTTTCGGCAATGCGGCGGGCAACGGCTTCGATGGCTTCCATGGGAATCCGTTTGCGCTCGTTGACGTTGGGGATGTTGAGGTCGAGCATGGGGCTATTATACGCCCGCTCCCGACAGGCCTTGCCGACGCAAAGGTGGGGCGGGTTAGATGCTCAAACTCACCTTTTCTTCCGCCTCTTCGGCTTCGCCTCACCCTCGTCGCTCTCCTCATCCGCTACATCCGTTTTCAATCCGTTGCCCACCGCCTCCCGCTTCAAATTCTCCTCCAGCAACCGGGCCAAAATCTCGTCATCCGAAATGTCGTGGGGCCAGCCGTAGGCGTCGAGCACGGCCTGGTCGAGCTTTTCGTGGGCCAACTGGAGCCAGGTGGGGCGCTCGTTATAGAGGTTGGTGAGGGTGCGCTTCTTGAGGTCTTCGCG
>Ga0247727_10001742_pt1 | contig 50855 bp, 50 predicted proteins | sample WisWelCaveWW1625_FD_202498 | JGI IMG/M metagenome (GOLD analysis project Ga0247727, IMG submission 202498) | Biofilm microbial communities from Wishing Well Cave, Virginia, United States - WW16-25 | ecosystem: Environmental > Aquatic > Deep subsurface > Groundwater > Cave microbial mat | place...
CAGGTCGGCGCGAAAAAGAAGTAAGACACTAGGCCCGGCCTGAAACGCCGCCCCGCGTTCGCTGAACTCATCCAGCGGCCGCAGTCCAAGCACGTCCCGGTAGAAGGCCACTGCGCGGGCCACGTCGGAGACGTACAGAGTGGTTTCCAGTACGGCCTGGATCGCGGGCGGCATCGGCGACACATAAGGCTCAGAACTCGACCCTGCGCGGCAGCACGCTTCGACCTGGGTTGGCGAACACAGGCAGCCGCGCCGCACGGGCTGGATTATCCCGCCAAAATGTCCTTCCCGATTCACTTTTCATCAACGAGCCTGGCTTCCACGGTGTGCCGGCCATTGCGGTCGACGCGCACGGCCGCGCCCTTCTTTTCATATTTTTTCGCAAACTGAGGTTCCAGCATTTCCTCGAAATCCACATCTTTGAGCGCAAAGATGCGGTAGTACCCTGGAGCAACGCCGCGGATCGAGAACCTTCCGAACTGATCGGTCTGCGCCGGTTCGCGCCCCATCCAACCACCGCCGGTCTGTTCTTCATCCGATAGGAGCACGTACACTCCGTTGGCCGGGAGATTCTCTTTGTCGAGCACCTGGCCATCCACCACGCCGCCGTCGCCGCGAACGATCAAGTCCACAGACACCTGGGTCTGGCCGAGGGCTACTTCGAGGCCCGTCTTCCGCACATCGCGCCCGCCCACCCTCACCTCAGAGAGATAGGCACCTTCCGGCAATGGCCCTAGCTGTGGAAAAAACTTGCCCGGCGGAAGCGAGGCGACATTGAAACTGCCGTCTTCCTTCTTCAGCTTCGCAAATCCACCACCCATCGCCGATTCGGAATCCTCGCCCCGGAACATCACCATAACCGCGTTCAAATCCGGTGCATCCATCCCCTCAAAGACGATCTTCCCCGTCACTTGGGCGCCTCCTCCGAGGACAAACTCCAGATTGTCAATGTCGGCGGCGCCCACCTCAAGCTTGCGCTGCCGCATCAGCGGAGCTGTGGGATTGGACATGTCCACCGCAATGGCCATCAGTCTGTATTTTCCCGGGGGGACCTCGCCAAAATTGAAACTCCCGTCCGGTGCAACAGTTGCGGTTCTATGGTCACCGAACTTCATCCTCGCCTCCGCGGGCATGAGCATCACGGTCATCTGATCGCTGGATTTGCCGGTGGTGGCCAGAATGACCCGCCCTCGGAGTGTGACCCCACGGATTTCGAGAAGCCGGATGTCAATTCCCGCCAATTCCCTCCCGGCCTCGATTTCCAACGGCGAAGCGTCTTTGGCCTCGGTAGCCGAAGGGTAGTAGGCGGTCTGGAGCGGTGCGTCAGGCTCCTCCGCCCCTCGGTACAGGTACTTTCGGTACCAATTGTTTTCTGTCTGGCTTCTGGCGCGTACGGTGTAGGTCCCCGGCGAAAGACCAAAGATCCTGTATTCGCCGCGATCGTCCGTCTGCGCCTCGCTAGAGCGGCTGAAGTAGCCGCGAACTCCTCCTCCGCCCTCGCGCATGGCTTCGACTTCCGCATGCGGCACGGGTTCTCCCTCCGCGTCCAGGACGCGCCCAGAGATCGTTGCCGTGGCCACCATCCGGAAGATGATAGCTGTCATTTTTTGTCCGGGCCCTAGCGTGAGCAGGCTTCCGGTGCCGGAAGATTCACGCTCTCCATACTCTTGATCCACGTAGCCGCGTTTCATCACCATCATCTTGTATTGCCCAGGCGTAATTTCCTTGATAGCGAACTTCCCTGCCGCATCGGTCACGGCGTGGTATCCGTCTGACTTTTCCTTCACTGCCGCGAGAAGCACGCGCGCTTTGACCAGAGGATCGCCTGTTACCGCTTCCAGAACTTTCCCCTCAATCAAGCAGAGCGTGTCCGTGGCAGATGGCGACTGGGCGAGTGCTGAGACAGAGAAAACGAGAACTGCGGCAACAGACAGTTCGGCATTCATCGGAACCTCTCCATTGAGGGGATTATACCTCCGACGTCCTCAATGGGGATGGGAACAAAGCGATTCCGCACGGCTCTGAGAATCGAGTCGATTGCCAAGACTAGGTGGTATCCGCAGCCAGTGCGGCGCCTTCGGGGGCGCGGCGGGCGCGCAGGCGGAGGACTTTGCGCTGGTTGGCTTCGACGACTTCGAAACGCATGCTGTCGTGGTCAATCGTTTCCCCCGGCACGGGGACGTGCCCGGCCAGATGGCTGAGCAGGCCGGCGATGGTCGTTGCTGGTGCCCCTTCTTTGTCCTTCATCTCGACGTCGAACAGTTCCGCCACTTTTTCCAGTGAGACACTCCCGCGCAGCAGCAAGCTTCCGTCGGACTGACGGACCACGTCTGGGACAGGGGCACGGTCCTCTTCCCCGATTTCTCCGACGATTTCTTCGACGAGGTCCTCGACGGTCACCACGCCGGCCACGTTTCCGTATTCGTCAATGGCCACGGCCATCTGCTGGTTCTTCTGCTGTAGCTCCTTGAGCAACTGCGAGCCCAGCTTGGTCTCGGGTACAAACAAGGCGGGGCGGATCAGCTCGCTGACGGTGCGGCGGGCGGCGTCGCGCTCGGCCACATGCAGAACATCGCGGGCGTAGACGATTCCGGCGATGTCGTCGAGTTGCGCGGTGTACACGGGGATGCGCGAAAATTTTGTCTCCACCAGCAGGCGGCGTAATTGCTCGACGGTGGCCTGCGCCGGAATGGCCACAATGTCCGGGCGGGGGGTCATCACGTCGCGGACGCGCTTGTCTGTGAATTCGACCACCTGCTCGATCAGGTGCGCCTGCTCGCGAGCCAGGATACCTTCTTCCTCGGCAGCCTCGACCAACTGCTCGATGCCTTCCTGCTGAGCCTGCTGCGGGCCGGGTTCTTCGGCCTCGGTCAGGTGCGCCAGCGAAACGGCCACTTCGTAGCCCGCGCGCAGCGGCGTAACGATCAGCACCAGCGCGCGGATTACCGGCACAAATGAGCTGAGCCAGCGCCCGGATGTCCGCGTGAGCAGCAGGTAGGGCACAAAGTGCATCCCCACCACGACCTCCAGCGTCAGGTACACCATCTGCTCGAGAAGTGATTCCAGCGGGCTGACCGCGAACATCGAGACGCCCAGCGAGGTGACCACGGCCACCAGCGCCAGCCACAGATGGGCCAGCAGGCTGAAGGTCAGGTTTCCGCGACGCCGGTCCATCCCCAGTCGCGGCTCAATCTCAGCCTCAAAGTTGTCCAGGTGGGCGTGGACTGCACCCGTTGTCACGCGCCCGAGTTCGCGATAAACGCGGTCGAGGTAGGAAACAATGGCCAGCCCTACGCTCAGGGCTACGACTGCCGCGATGTAAGGAAGCCAGAGGATCATGGCACGATTAACCCCAGCCGGCGGCGCAGGCGCCGCTCGTAGCGGGCCATTTGGCCATCGTCGGTCTCGTGATCGTACCCCATCAAATGGAGCAGGCCGTGGAGAATCAGGATTCGCAACTCCTGCTGAAGGCTCCGCCCGTACGTCCGGGCGTTGCGCCGCGCGACTGCCGGCGAAATAGCGATGTCGCCGAGGTAGTCGCCAATCCCACGCCACATTGTTGCGCCATGCGGCCCGCGGCTTCTGCCGTCCGCGGCCGGGGCCGCGGCGCGAAACGAGAGCACATCCGTGGGCTTCGCCTGGCCCCGATACGTCCGGTTCAGCCGGGTTATTTCCGCATCACTGACCAGGCACACGGTCACTCCCGCGCGCTGCATCCGCACACTTTTCTTGGCGCGGGCCAGGAACCTGGACAACGAGGGCCCGGGAACCCGCAACTCGCGCTGACGGTTGAGAATCATTGCGCGCCCCCGCCGCGGACAAGGAATTGCGGGCAGGCCCAGCCCCGAACGGAGAAAGGAGCGGGGTTTCGCGGATGTTCGTCCATCTCAGCGGCCTTCGGGGTCATTGGGCGGCGCAGAGGGCGTCTGTCTCCCGCCGGAGTGTGTGGCGAATTCGTCGTAGGCCTTGATGATCTGCTGGACCAGATTGTGACGAACGACGTCGCGCTCATTGAAATGCACGAAGGCAATGCCGGCGATCTTGCCCACCACATCCACGGCCTCCACCAGGCCGGACTTGCGGGCATTGGGCAGGTCAATCTGCGTGACGTCTCCGGTGATCACCGCCTTGGAGTTGAATCCCAGCCGGGTGAGGAACATCTTCATCTGCTCGTTGGTAGTGTTCTGGGCCTCATCCAGGATGACAAAAGAATCGTTCAAGGTGCGGCCGCGCATAAACGCCAGCGGCGCCACTTCCACGATGCCCTTCTCCAGGTAGCGTTCGAGTTTGTCTGCGTCCAGCAGATCATACAGCGCATCGTACAGCGGACGCATGTAGGGGTCCACCTTCTGTTGCAGCGTGCCCGGCAGAAAACCCAGCTTTTCGCCGGCCTCCACGGCGGGCCGCACCAAAATAATCCTGTTCACCTGCTTGGTGAGTAGCGCGGAGACGGCCATGGCGACGGCCAGATACGTTTTGCCCGTGCCGCCCGGTCCGATGCCGAACACCATATCGTGCGATTCGATGCAGTCCATATACCGGCGCTGGTTGGGACTTTTTGGAGTGATATTTTTCTTGCCGAACGCGCGGTGGCGGGCCGGCTCGATCATGCGCCGCACGGAAGCATCGGGCTCCTCGGTGGCCATACGGATCATCGCCTGCACCTCGACATTGCTGAACACCCGTCCGGCCTGGACAATCGAGTTGTACTCGCCGAGCAGGCGCGCCGCGCGCTCCACCTGCCGCGCTTCGCCTGCGATCTCCAACCGGTTGTCTTTCAGCAGCGTGGTCACACGCAGAGAGGATTCCAGCAGCTTGAGGTTTTCGTCCAGAGTACCGAACAATTGTTCGATTCCACCAGCAATCTCTACCGTGCGTTTCATCAAATGGAGAGGCAGGCCCTCCGGGCGAGTAGTAGCCATTCTTGGAAAGCGTACGTCAGCGCACCGCCCCGGTCAAGGAGACGGCACGTTCGCCGCCGGTGCGCCTGCCCGGCCCGTCAATTTGCCGGCACAGCGCGTTCGGCGGCCCATTCACGCAGACGGGCAATGTCTTCGGCGCGCGTGACCGAAAGAGGTCGCGTGGCGCGGCATTCGCCCACCAGGATGTCCGTCGAGAGCGGCTTTTCCAAGGAGAACGCCGTGTACATCCCGGCCACAATCACCTGCTCGACTTCGGAACCGCTGAATCCCGCGCTGGCTGTGGCCAGGGCGTCGAAGTCGAAGTCTTTCACCTCCCGGCCGCGGCGTTTCAGGTGGATCTGGAACAACTCGGCGCGGCCCGCGGCGTCGGGCAAATCCACGAAGAAGATTTCGTCGAAGCGACCCTTGCGCAGCAGCTCCGGCGGCAGCGCGGAGATGTTGTTGCACGTAGCAACCATGAAGACGCCGCCGGCGCGGTCCTGAAGCCAGGTAAGCAGGGTGCCCAGAATGCGCTGCGTCAGGCCCGCGTCCACATCTGCGCTGCCCCCAGTGGCCGCAAACCCTTTTTCCATCTCGTCGATCCACAGAACCATGGGGGCCAGTTGCTCGGCCAATTCCAGGGCTTTTCGCAGCCGTTTCTCCGATTCACCGATGAATTTGTCGTACAGCGAACCCGCATCCAGCCGCGACAGTTGCAGTTTCCACTCCCCGGCCACGGCCTTCGCGCACAGGCTCTTCCCGCAGCCTTGCACGCCGGTGATGAGAACCCCCTTGGGGGGTTCCAGGCCAAACTTGCGCCCTTCAGCAGTCATAGCGCCGCGGCGCTTCCGCAGCCACAGCTTCAGGTTGTTCAGGCCGGCCACTTCGGCAAAACTCGCTTCGGTTTTCAGGAATTCGAGCACGCCTTCCTGCCGCACCGATGCGCGCTTGGCTTCCAGAACCGCGGTCAGCAGGCGCGGGTCCACGCGGCCTCCCTGCTCCAGCACGCATTTGGTGAGTGTGCGGCGCGCTTCTTCCCTGGTCAGGCCAATCAGGTTGTGCGCGAGCTGGCGCATCCCTTCCTGGTCCAGCTCCTTTTTCAATTTCAGCTGCTCATTCAGGTCGAACAGCGTATCGGACACCACTTTGAGCAGCAGAGTTGCGTCGGGGGTCGAGAGGTGAAACGAGACGGCATCGTCATCGAGCTCCGGCGGCAGTTTCAGCACCGGCGCGGAAAGTACGATGGCCCGGCGCGTCTCCCGGAAGCTGGCGGCCAGCTCGCGCACGCGGCGCAGGATCTTGTCTTGCTCGAGGTAGCGGGCGAAATCCTTCAGCAGGAAAATGCCGTCGCCGCGCATGGCCTGGATATTGCCCAGGGCCTTCTCCGGGTCTTCCGTATCGTAGATGGCCTGGTCGGTTCCCTTGCGCAGCAACCCGCGGGTCACGGTCCATAGGAAAAAGGGCACGTCCAGCTCGCCGGCCACCTGGGCAATCAGCTCTTCGATGCGGGACTCTTCGCTGGACTCGATGGCAATGACCGGGTGGCGGGAATTGATCAACAGGCGGAGTTCATCGCGCTTGTCGGCAGTGGGACTCATCGCCAGCCTCTGCGCGACGCTGTTTGACAGAAGCGCCGGGCGTCGGATACTCTACTCATTCCGCAGCACAATGCAATGACCGCCGGCCAGCGGTCTTACTTCCCGGAAAACGAAGGAGCCACGGATGGCGCAAGCCGCCGCCAAAAAGGTCGTAAAGAAAAAGAAGTCGGTACTGAAGCGCATCCGGCAGACCCGTCAGCGCACCGCGGTCAACCGCGCGAATCGGACTGCGGTGCGCACCGCGCTGAAGCGGATGCACTCCGCGCTGCGGGCCGGCGATGCTGCGGCGGCGGGCAAGATGCTCTCGCCCACATTCTCCGCCATTGACCGCGCCATCCAGAAGGGCGTGCTTCCCGAGAACACGGCCAACCGTTACAAGTCGCGCCTCAACCTCGAATACAACGCCCTGCAAGCCGCCGGGAAGTCCTGACCTGCCCCGGCGGCTACTCCTCTGCCGTCGCCGGATCAAAAATCGCGGCAATTTCAGAAATCCGATTCGCCGGGAATCCGCCTTGGCGCGCGTGTTCGCAGATTGCGCCCTCGTTTGCCGCGATATAGACGCAGTAGACCTTGTCGGCGGTGACGTAACTGTGCACCCATTGGATTTGCGGGCCAATGGCGCGGATTACCGAACAGGATTTCTGGGCGATGCCGGCCAATTCTTTTGGCGTGAGGTTGCCCGCACCGGGGATTTCGCGCTCGATCAGGTATTTCGGCATGATGTCTCTCCTCAGGATTCCCGGCCGCCCAGCCGGACGGCCAGAAATTCTAGCACGGCCCTTTCATCCGCGTTTCCCAACTTGAGCCGGTTGTCCGCCTCGGCCAGGGCAGACAGGCCATCCAGCAGACGCTCTCGCGGCAGCCGGCGCGAATCGCGGATGGCCTGCTCGGCGCTTTCTGGACGCATCTGCAACTGCCGCGCGGCCTGCCAACCGTTCAGCCCCGGCGGCAGCTCCCGGGCCACCAGCAGCTTGCGGAACATCCAGGCCAGCGCGCCGATGATGGCCGGCGGCTCCTCGCCCTCACGGATCAGACTGTCCAGAAACACCATAGCCTGTTCCGGCTTGTATTCTGCGAGGATCTCCGTCAGCCTCCAGACCGAATATTTTTTCTCAGACACCACCAGGCGCTCGATGTCCTCGCGCGTGATCTCTCCGGCTTCCCCTGCATAGGTGGCCAGCTTCTCCACTTCCGAAGCGACCAGGGCCGGCTGGGCGTTCACAATCTCAGCCAGCAAACGGGCGACCTCCGGTTCCATCCGGACTCCGCGCTGCCTGGCCAGCGTCACCGCGATGTTTGCGGCTTCGGCCTCCGCGTCCGGAGCGCCGGCGTCGAGCTCGACACTGACCACGAATGTCTTTTCCTTGAGCAGCTTGAAAAGGCTCATGCGTTCATCGAGCGAGGAGGCGCACAGCACCAGGACCGTGGAGGGGGCCGGGTCATCCAGGAACTCGCGCAGCAGCTCCACGGCACGCTTACGGCCATCCTCACCCAATTTTTCCAGCGCCTCGACGTCCGAGGCCATCACCACCTGCCGGGGACAGAGCATGGGCACGGTGCGGGCGTTTTGCAGGACTGCCTCGAATCCCCCGCCGCGACAGGAGAGCCGCGACACCGCCCAGGGACGCGCGCCCGACTCTACATAGGACTCCACCAACGCCTGCTGGCAGCGGTCGCGCAGATAGGAATCCGATCCCAGCAACAGGACAGCCGGGAAGAACTTTCCTTCTGCCAGCCGGTCGGATAGCTGCTGGAGGCTCGCCCCGCGCATCAGAAATTCTCCAACAGGGCGGAGACCAGCGCCGCGGCAAAATCACGCGCCAGCCGGCCGAGGGCCGGCTCCTGCTCCTCAAAGAAGCTGGAAATATCCGTGGAGATTTCATACTGTTCGCGGAACACGAAATTTTCGTTCTGATACTGCACTTTGCCCGTGGCGCGGTCGTTCAACCGCACCTTCAGCCGCACCGTGACCAGCACAGTGGTGGCGCGGCCGGTGGCGGCATCGAACAGAACTGCGCTGGTTTCGAGACCCATTACTTCTCCGCGCAGTACCGCATCGGCGCTGGCTTCGTCTTGAACGATGCGGTAGGCGGTCCGCGCCAGCAGCTCGCGGATCAACGCATCCGTCAGCCGCTGCTCGATGCGAAAGCGCGACGTGCGGTTGACCATCGCCGGGACGGCAATGCTCTTCCACTCCGCCGGAAGCGCGCTGCCACGCCCCGCGACACGGTACCCGCAGCTGCTGGCCAACAGGACTCCCGCGAGCAGGAGACTCGCGGTGACAGCGCCTCGGAGGAACTGCCGGCGGGTGAACATCGGCTAGGCGGGCGGAGCCGGGGACGAGGATGGCGCCGGGGCGAACCGTCGGCGCAGGAGCCGCACAGCGTGCAATGTCAGGCCGGACAGGAGGTAGGTTGCTCCAAGGATGAAGAGCGTCCACTCGGAGAAAGCCCAGACGAAGTAAACCAGCAGCGCCAGCGGGAGCAGCACGAGTGAGCTGCGCCGGCGGCGCAGGCTGATCTCCTTGAAACCGTAATACCGGATGGTGCTGGTCATCAGGGCGGCCAGCAACGCCACCACCGCCAGCCACCCCAGGGCAAAGCGCCAGTCCTGGACCGGCTCTTTGAGGATATGAACGGAGGCGGCAATCATCCCCGCTGCCGCCGGAGTGGGCATGCCGACGAAATACTTCGATTCCTTTCCCGGCGCCATGCCCTGAATATTGAAACGCGCCAGCCGCCAGGCGCAGCTAATCATAAACATGAAGGTGACCACCCAGCCGAGCAGGTAGACATCGCGCTGGATTCCTTGCTCCAGCGTGAAGAAAGATTTGACGCCCCAGGCAAAGGCCAGGAACGCCGGGGCCACGCCGAAGCTGATGACGTCGGCCAGGGAGTCCAATTGCTTTCCGAATTCGCTGCTGGTTCCGGTGGCGCGCGCCACGCGGCCGTCCAGCGCGTCGAAGAGGATGGCAAAACCGATGGCCCGCGAAGCGTTGTCGAAGTCCACCGATGTGCCGCGCATGGTTGCCAGCACGGCATAGTAGCCGCAGGAAAGATTCCCCACAGTGAAAATCAGCGGCAACAAAGACACCCCGCGCCGATGATGGGGGTTCACTTCCCCGTTGGTCATTCCATTGCGGATTTCGTTCAAGCCGGGTTCCATTTTCTTCCGAGGCCCAGAGGTTACCCTTTCCAGCGCGCCAGGATGGTCGAACAGCCCGCCACCTGCTGACCGCGACGCACGACAATCTCCGTGTTCAGCGGGAGCCACACGTCGGTCCGCGAGCCGAAGCGGATCATCCCGACGCGTTCACCCCGCGCGACCGCATCCCCTTCTGCCTTCCAGCACAGGATCCGCCGCGCAATCCAGCCGGCAATCTGCTTGATCATCACCTGCTGACCGCCGGCCATTGTAATCCGGATTTCGTTTTGCTCGTTTTCTGTGGAAGCCCGCTCGCGAAGGGCCGCATAGAATCGGCCAGGGCAGTACCGGACCCGCGAAATCCGCCCGGCCACCGGTGCGCGGTTCACATGCACATCCCACACAGACAAGAAGATGCTCACTCGCCGGCCCGCCACGCCATCCAGGGGTTCTTCGGTGATGACGACCACACGGCCGTCCGCAGGAGAGAGGATGGCATCGGGTTCTACAGGGACATTCCGTTCGGGATCCCGGAAAAAGTAGAGGATGAAGAGGCCGAGGAATAGCAGCAACCCGCCGGACCAGTGCCAGCCCAATGCCAGGCCCAGCGCCCCCAGCGCCAGCGGCAGCGCCGAGAACTGATATCCTTCCTTCCTCATCGCCGGGTTCCTTCGCGGCGGGGCCGGCGAAGATTCTCGCGGCGCGTGGCGCTCCGGCTCAACGGTGCTGCTGGATGCGCTCGTTTTCCGCGACCATTTTTTCCATTTCGTCGCGGAGGCGCAGCTTCAATTTCTTCAGTTTGGTTTCCAGGATCAGGTCCTCGGAACACAGGTAGGGTTCCTTCGTCAGTCGTTCCAGTTCCGTTGAATAGCGGGAGTGCTCTGCAGCGAGGTGTTGGAATTCCGGATTGGCGGCCATCAGTTGTTCCCGGATGTCACCCGAAGCAATGGGCATCAGTTCCCTCCTGGCTGGATTAAAGTGCTTCCATAGCTTCCCAGTAATAGCACACCGCCTTTCAGCCGGGCAAGCGGAAATGGGGCGAATCCTTCCCAGTTCGCTCATGTACGGGTGAGAGTCAGTGTGAGCAAGAGTGCGTCCTCGACCGGCTCCCGGTAGTAGTCCTGGCGCCGGCCTGCGATCCGGAAACCCAGCACGCGATAGAATTCCTGGGCGCCGCGGTTCGACTCGCGGACTTCCAGCAGCACGCACGCAGCGCCCAGCGCGCGAGCTTCGACTTCCGCCTCTGCGATCAGCCGGCGTCCCAACCCGCGCCGGCGCGCGGCCGCCGTCACAGCCACATTCAGGATTTCGAAGACTCCGGGAACTGCCAGCGCGGTCAGGAAGCCCGCCACATGCCCATCGAGCTCGGCCACGCGGCCCCAGTACAGGCCGCCGGCCACGGCGGCGTACTCCGCGTCTGGCCACCGCGAGGCGGGAAAGGACTCCTCCTCGATGGCGCGCACTGCCGGGGTGTCGGTGGCCGCGAACGGCCGCACGACCAACGACTGCGCGCGAATCGCCTCCCGTGTCACAAGGGGTCTTTCCACAACAACTCCGCATCGCTTCTGCGCACGTAGTTTGCATCGAGATGGAGGGCATCCACAGTCTCTCCCGCCGCCGCTGCGGCGCGCCCCAGGGCGGCGATTGCGGGAGCCAGCGGGCCGGCAATTTGCTCGACGATCCGCGCACCCGGCGGCCCGAGGTTGCTGAGGACTTCCGGGGTCGGTGCGACGAAACACAGAGCACGGCCGTCGGTGCGATTCGAGATTTCCAGCAGAAACTCCGCCGCGCTCATCACCACCTCGTCGCCACGGCGCGCAAGCCTCGCGCCGTTGCGCTCATACAGTCCGCCGAACACCTGGCCCCGGCGCGCGTCCATCAACGGCGCCACCAGCGGGCACTCGCTCCTGGCCAGGGATGCCACAGCATGCAACGCGCTCACGGGCGCGATGGGCCGGCCGAATGCTTCGGCCCAGCCTTTGACCGCCGTCAGGCCCACGCGCAGGCCCGTGAACGACCCCGGGCCGGCGGCCACGGCATACAGGTCCACCATCGGGAGACCCAGCGCTGTCTCCAGGAAAAGGATTTCAATCTGCCGGAACAGCCGCGATGAATACTCTTCGGCGGAATTTTCCGTCAGGACACGCAACAGCGCATCATCCCGCAGCAGGGCGACACTCCCCGAGCGCGTCGTGGTGTCAATGGCCAGAGTGAGCATCTTCGGACATTGTAGCCCAGGCCACGCGGAGCGCGGCGGGCCCGCTGGCGTTCGGAAGACCAGGTCAAGAATGAGGTTGACTCAAAATGCAGCAGCCCGTACAATGGTGTCCTGCACCTCCCAGGGGGCTTCCGCACATGGATTTCAAGATAGGCGATAAGGTTGTCTATCCGAACCACGGTGTCGGCGTCATCGAGCAGATCAGCAACAACGGAACCAACGGAGCGAACGGCAACGCGCAGATGTATTACCTGCTGAAGATTATGTCCAGCGGGCTGCGCGTGATGGTGCCGCAGAGCAACGTTACCAGCGTGGGCCTGCGCCACATCATCCGCAGCGGAGAAGCCGGCAAAGTCCTCTCCTTCCTCGAAAGCGGCAAATGCACCAACCACAATGACTGGAAAGACCGCTTCAAGGAGAACTCGGAGAAGATGCGCACCGGCTCCCTGTTGGAGGTGGCCGCGGTACTCAAGAGCCTCGCCTCACTCAGCCGGAAGAAGCCGCTATCGTTCCGCGAGAAGAAAATGCTGGAGCGGGCCAAGTACCTGCTGGTGAGCGAGCTGGCCACGGTCCGCAACACCAGCGAAGAGCATATTGAAACCACTCTGGTCAAGGCGCTGGCCAAGGCCAGACTCCAGCTCCCGGTCGCGGGGGAATTTCTGGAGTAATCGGCCCGCGCTCCTTGCACTGTACCCGCTCGGATTCCTGTTTCCAAATTGAGGGTGCTTTTCCCTCATCGCCGGTTTCTTTGCTTTCCCTTGCCCCTGCCTCTCTTTTCCGGTATTCCCCAGCCGCCTCCGCCCGGCGTCTCAATCCGCAGCACAGTGCCGGCAGCGGCATAGAAAGTGCATTTTGAGGGAATCGTTCTTGCACGGCCGCGCACGATCAGAGTATTTCTCCCGGCCGCGCCCGGCCGACCGCCAGCCAGCCCGTAGGGCCGCGTTTTGCGCCGGTCCGAGAGGATGCCTACCTGCGTCTCCGTGAGAAGCTCGAGTTCCCGTACAACGCCGTCCCCTCCGCGCGCGCGGCCCGCGCCGCCGGAATTGCGACGAAGCGAGTAACGCCGCACGCGCACCGGGTAGGCATGCTCCAAGGCCTCGACAGGCGTGTTGAGCGAATTGGTCATATGGGTGTGAATGCCGTTGAGTCCGTCGAGCCCGGGCCGTGCGCCCATTCCGCCGGAGATAGTCTCGTAATAGGCAAATGGAGTGCCGCCGTGTCGCGGATCGCTCCCGCCGAAGGTCAGGTTGTTCATTGTGCCCTGGCTGGCGGCGGGGATGCGCCGCGGCAGGGCGCGGGCCAGGGCGCGCAGCAACGCGTCCACCATGCGCTGCGAAGTCTCGACATTCCCGCCGGCCACAGCAGCGGGCGGCCGCGCGTTGACGATGGTCCCCTCGGGTGCCAACACCCGGACGGGGCGCAGCAGGCCGGCGGTCGCGGGGACCTGCTCGTCGAGCAGGCAGCGGAAGACATAGAAAACCGCGGATTCCGCGATCGCTGCGACCGCGTTCACACTCCCGCTGCACTGCGGCGAAGAGCCGGAGAAGTCCACGGTGGCCCGGGAGCCGCGGATGCGAATGGTCACGGCAATGCGCAGCGGGCCGCTGCCCAGGCCGTCGTCGTCCAGAAAATCTTCGCCGCGAAACGTCCCGTCCGGGATGACCCGCAGCGTAGCGCCCATCATTCGCGCCGAATAGTCGAGCAGGTGACGCTCGTAAGTGGCGACTTCCGCGGAGCCGTACCTGGCGAGGATTTCTGCCAGCCTGCTTTCGCCGGTGCGGCACGAGGCAATCTGCGCCGTCAGGTCGCCTTCTCTTTCCCCCGCCGTGCGCACGTTGCTTAGCAGCAGGGCCAAGATGTCCCGGGCCACGCGGCCGGCCGACTGGATCTTCACCGGCGGGATGCGCAGCCCTTCCTGAAATATTTCCCGGGCCAGGCCCATCGAGCCGGCCTGGCTGCCGCCCACATCGGCGTGGTGCGCGCGGTTGGCCACGAAGTACCGGGGGCCCCGGTGACGCGGCGAGCCGCCGGTAAAAACGGGCATCACCAGTGTCAGGTCTGGGAGATGCGTGCCTCCGGCGTACGGATCGTTCAGAAGTGCGATGTCCCCGCGGCCCAGCTCCAGCGCGGCCAGCGCCGCCTGCACAGACATCTGCATGGACCCGAGATGCACTGGCATATGGTCGCCCATGGCCAGCACCTGCCGGCCCGCGCTGAACACGGCGCACGAATAGTCGCGCCGCTCTTTGATATTTGGCGAAAAAGCCGCGCGGCGGAGCGCCGCGCCCATCTCCTCGGCGACGGAGTGGAAGAGGTTCTTGAAAATCTCCAGCCGAACGGGGTCTACGCGCGCCACGTCTGTGCACCCTTTCCGACGCTCACGCTCTTTCGAGAGTCAAATTCTCACGCGCGTCCACGCGCAGGCTCCATCCGGGCGGCAGGACCGTTGTCGCGCTGTACTCCGCCACGAGGGCCGGGCCGCGGAGCCGGTTCCCTGCCCGGAGCCGCGCGCGATCATAGACCTCCGCCAGCCTCGGATGTCCCGAGAACCAGACGCTGCGCCGCCCCACTCGTGCCCGGTGCGGACTCGGCCCGGCAGGGCGGGCTTGCGGCAATTCCGGTTTTGGCGTCCGGCCGGTGAGCCGTGCACGCACGTTTACGACCTCCACAGTTCGCGTCCGGTCGCAGTAGCCGAAGCGTCGCTGATGGAGCCAATGAAAGGCAGAAAGGAAGTCGCCGGCCGCCGGAATGGTCAGCTCATAGGACTGCCCGAGGTAGCGCGCATCGACCAAGCGCTCTCGTCCAACCCGCAATGCGGGAAACCCTTCCGCGCGGAGTTCGCGCAGGCCGCGGCGCTCCAAGGCCCGGAAAGACGGTTCGAGCAGGCGCCGGAATTCCGGCAGGGAGCGTCCTGCCCTGCACACCGTGCGCGAGAAATCGCGCACTACATCGGACCGCAAGATTCCCAGCGCCGACAATGCGCCGGGATGTTTCGGCACCAGGACGCGCGGCATGCCCAGCGCTGCGGCCAGGTCGCAGCCATGCAGCCCGCCAGCGCCGCCAAAGGCGACCAGGGTGTATTCGCGCGGATCGTATCCGCGTTCGATGGAAATCACACGGATGGCCTTCTCCATTGTGGCATTGGCCACATCCACGATTCCCTGCGCGAATTGTTCCAGTCGCAGAGTCCTCGAGGGCGCGGTGCGCAGCGCGCGCGCCATCCATTCTCTGGTGCGGGCCGTATGGAGGACAAAACTGCCGCCCAGCAGGCCTTCCGCCCCCAGCCGCCCCAGCAGGACGTGCGCGTCCGTCACCGTGGGTTGTGTGCCGCGCCCGTAACAGATGGGGCCGGGATCGGCGCCCGCGCTTTCCGGCCCCACCCGCAAGGCGCCGGCGCCATCAAAACGCGCCAGCGAGCCTCCACCCGCGCCCACCGTGTGGATATCCAGCACGGGCACGGCCACGGGCAATCCCGCAACTTCGGACTCGTTTGTGGTGCGCAGGCCGCCTTCCAGCAGCGCCACGTCGGTCGAAGTGCCGCCCATATCAAAACTGATTACCCGGGCGAAGCCGGACCGCTCGGCCACAAACTGCGCGCCCAGCACTCCCCCCGCGGGACCGGAGAGAATCGTTCGGACAGGCTCTCGCGCCGCGAGAGAGGAGGAAACTATCCCGCCGCTGGACTGCATCACCCGGACACGCGGGCGTCTTCCCGGCGCGCTGCGGACGGCTACCGCCTGCGTATCCAGCAGATAGCGGCCCATCACCGGCAACAGGTAAGCGTTGACCACAGTGGTTGCCGTGCGCTCGAACTCACGGAACTCCGGCAGCACTTCGTGGGACACGGATACGGCAAAGCCGCGGGCGCGTAATGCGCGCGCCAGCGCGCGCTCGTGGTGAGGACTGGCAAAGGAGAAGAGCAGGCATATGGCGACGGCATCCGGATTCGTAGACGTCACCTTCCGGACCATCCGCGCAATTTCCCTCTGGCCCGGGGATAGCAGCGTCCGGCCATCCGCGCCGACGCGCTCGCGCAGGCCCAGCCTGCGTGTTCGCGGCGCAAGCGGTTCCGGCCGGGTCACAAAGAAATCGTAGAGCCGTGGCCGGGCCTGACGCCCGAGCTCCAGAACATCCTCGAAGCCTTTGGTAGTCACCAGCGTCACGCGCCCGCCACGGCGCTGGAGGAGCGCGTTCGTACCCACCGTGGTGCCGCAGATCAGCTCCAGTGCTTGCGAGCGGCCGCCACCTGGAGGCGCACTTTTGCGCGCCTCTACAATGCTCCGTAGCGCCTGGCCGATGGCTTGGGCGGGGCTGGCAGGCGTGGAAGGGACTTTGAGGACCTGCAACCTGCCATCGCGCACAAAAATGCAGTCGGTAAAAGTGCCGCCGGTGTCGATGGCCACGCGCATGGCAGGTGCAGACCTTACCACAGAGAATCGGGAGAAGCCGAGAAGCAGGAACGGCAGGCGTGACCTGGGTGGCGCTGCTGTTGACAAGGTCTCCGTCACCAGTGCATCGTGCAATCCACCCAGGAGGCGACCATGCAAAAAGCAATTCTCGTTGCGGCGGTTGCGGTGATGGCCGCCGCTCTGCCTGCGGACGTCTTTGCCCAGCCCAAGACGAAGGCGGCCGGTGATCACCGCCTCGCAATTGACCGCACCATCCGCGCCCTGGAAATCGAGTGGTGGCGCGCCGCTGGCAGAAGGAAAGTGGAGCAGTTTGTCGCTTACTACCACGACGACGCGGAACTCAACCCGCCCGGAGCCCCCAAGGCCCGGGGTAAAGCGGCGATCCGCAAGGTGGTCGAAGCCTTGCTGACGACACCCGGGGTGACCATCCGCGGCGAAACGGCGACGGTGAACGTTGCCGAGGCCGGCGATCTGGCGTATGTAACCGGAGTTTATGAAATCCAGCAGCGGGACAGTGCGGGGAAGGTCATGAAGCTCCCCGGCAAATACATCGTCATCTGGAAGAAGGATTCCCTGGGCCGGTGGAAAGCGGCTGTAGACTTTTTCAACACGGACCAGTAGCCGCCGAACTCCGCCCGCCTTAGGACAGCGGCAGGCTGGCATCCGCGTTCAGCTCGAACGTGGCCAAGCGCCCGGCCAGCAGCCGCGGATAGGCCGCCGCGGCGATCATGGCCGCGTTGTCCGTGGAGAGTGCGCGGCTGGGAAAGAAAACCGCGAGTCTCGCAGCGCCAAAGGATGCGCGCAACCGGCTGTTGGCGGCCACACCACCCGAAACCAGCACGCATTTTGCGCCGCACTGGTCCGCGCCCGTCAGCGTGCGGCTGACCAGATCATCGACCACAGATTTCTGGAAGCTGGCGATGAGGTCGAGGGTCGCCGGGCCGCACAGCGGGCGAAGTTGTTCGGCCTTGCGCTCCCCGCGCGCCAAGGCCGCGCGCCGCGCGGAGATTTCTTGTTCCCAGCCGGGATGCGCGCGAACGTGCCGGAGCACTGCAGTCTTGATGCCGCTGAAGCTGAAGTCCAGCGGATTCCCTTTTGTCACGGGCGCGGAGAAGCGGATGGCGGTTGCATTTCCGTGAGAAGCGAGCTGGTCCATCACCGGCCCGCCCGGATAGCCCAGCGCCAGCTGCCTGGCGACCTTATCGTAGGCCTCGCCGGCGGCGTCGTCGCGGGTGCCGCCGAGCCTGCGGTACGAGAGTTGTTGAGTACCGCCGCCATCGGCGCAGGCGATGGGAGAAGAAGTCACCTCGTAGAGCAGCGTGTGACCTCCAGAGACAATCAGGGACACGGCGGGAAACGGAGGGGACTGGCCTGACTGCTGCGCTTCGAGAAGAACCGCGTGCACGTGCCCCTCGAGATGATTGACGGGCACCAGCGGCTTGCCCGCGGCCATGGCCAGCGTCTTGCCGTACGTGATGCCGACCAGCAGCGCGCCCACCAGACCCGGGCCCTGCGTGACGGCAATGGCGTCCACATCGGGCAATTTCATCGCCGCGCGCTCCAGCGCTTCCCGCACGACGGGAACGATCTGCCGCAGGTGCTCGCGGGAAGCCAGCTCTGGCACGATGCCGCCGTACTTGCGGTGCACGTCATCCTGCGAGGCGACTACGCTGGAGAGAATTTCCCGGCCGTCACGGACGACGGCAGCGGCCGTTTCATCGCAGGAAGACTCGATGCCCAGGATTCTCATTACGAAACTCGAATTTCGGCGCTCCTTCTGCGCGGAAAAGTCTATGGTAGCATACGCGTTTGCCGCACCGGTTTTGTGCGACGCGGAACCCATGACGAGAAAGGATTGAGGCTGTACTGCATCCGATGACCCTTCCGCACAAGAAAGTCCGCAAGGCGGTCCTGCCCGCCGCAGGCCTGGGGACGCGGTTTCTGCCCGCCACCAAAGCCCAGCCCAAAGAGATGTTACCGGTGGTGGACAAGCCGCTGATCCAGTATGCGGTGGAAGAGTGCGTGGCCAGCGGAATCGAAAACATAATCATTGTGACCGGCCGGGGCAAGCACGCCATTGAAGACCATTTCGATATGGCCCCCGGGCTGGAGCTGGCGCTAGAGAGATCCGGCAAGCAAGAGCAGGCGGCGGCCGTGCGCGCGTTGAGCGCGCTGTGCCACGTCAGCTACATCCGGCAGCGCGAGGCGCTGGGACTGGGCCACGCCGTGCTCACGGCGAAGGAGCTGGTCGGGGATGAGCCGTTCGCCGTGCTGCTGGGAGACGTCATCATTGACGGCCATCCGCCCGCTACGCGCCAGCTCCGCGACATTTATGAGGCCACGGGTATCGGCGCCATCGCCGTCGAGGAGGTGGCGCGCGAAAAGGTCCACCTGTATGGCGTTGTGGATGCGGCCCCCGCCGGGACGCCGCCCTGGGGAACGCGCGTCCGAAAGATCCGCAACCTGATCGAGAAGCCGAAGACCGAAGAGGCGCCTTCCAACCTGGCTATCACCGGCCGGTACCTGCTGCCCCCGGAAATTTTCGATTGTCTGGAGCGCACGCCGCCGGGCCGCGGCGGAGAAATCCAGCTCACCGATGCGCTGCGGATTCTGGCCCAGGAAAACGGGTTGTATGCCTGCGTATATGAGGGGAGGTCCTATGATGCCGGCGATAAGCTCGGTTTTCTGAAGGCCACAGTCGAAATGGGTCTGAAGAATGCCGAATTCGGTTCCGACTTTCGCGACTTTTTGAAATCTCTCAAGCTGTAGGGGCGGGTCGCACTGGCTCTCCCCGCAGAGTGAAAGTCGGCGGCAGAAGACCGGCGACCATTTCTCCCGAACCGGCCTCCGCTACCTGGGGTGTGACTTTTTAGGAGATTCCCTGGCGCGGGACGCCTCCTTCCTGGTTTCCTTTGTTTCCTTCGTTTCCTTTGTTTCCTTCGTTTCCTTCACTTCCTTTGTATCCTTGCCTTCCGCCCCATCGGCCTTCGCTGCCTTTTCTGTCGAGGGCTTGGGCGCGTAGTCGGTGACGTACCAACCCGAGCCCTTAAACTGGATGGCCGGCGCCGTCAGACGACGATCCGCGCGGCCGCGGCACCGGGGGCACTTCTGCCTGTGCGGGGCGCTCAGCTTTTCAATTTTTTCAAAGATATGACTGCATTTTACGCATTCGTATTCGTACAGGGGCACGTGACAGGTCCCTCCTGAGATTCTCGCGCTCAATTTTAACACGCCGTTGCATCGCGTCCCCGAACGGCTGTGCTAGACTGCGGGCGCGGGCCCCCCTCCATGCAGCCCACTCAACCTGACCGCGAACGCACCGGCACCCTCTATCTGGTGGCCACACCCATCGGCAACCTGGAGGACATCACCCTGCGCGCGCTGCGCGTGCTCAAGGAGTCGGACCTCATCGCCTGCGAAGACACGCGGCGTACGCAGAAGCTCCTGAACCACTACGCCATCCGCAAGAAACTGGTCAGCTATCATGAGCACAACGAATTCACCCGTGGAGCGGAGCTGGTGGTGGAGCTCGAACAGGGCGCTCGCGTGGCTCTGGTGAGCGACGCCGGGATGCCTGCCATCTCCGACCCCGGACACCATCTGGTGTCGCTGTGCCGCCGGCATCAAATTGCCGTCGTGCCCGTGCCGGGCGCCTCCGCGCTGGTGGCGGCGCTGGCGGCTTCCGGGATTCCCACCGATTCGTTCCTTTTCCTGGGATTCCTCCCGTCGCGTGCAGCGGCGCGTCGCAAAGCCCTGAGCGGGTTGGCAGGCCAGCCGCACACCCTGGTCATCTATGAAGCGCCGCATCGCCTGACGGAGATGCTCGGCGACGCGCGCACTACCCTGGGCGACCGCGAGGCGGTTGCCGCGCGCGAAGTGACCAAACTGCACGAGGAGTTCCTCCGCGGCAGGCTTGGGGAATTGCAGGCCCGATTCACCAGGAAGCCGCCGCGAGGCGAATTCACGCTGCTGATTGCCCCGGGCGCGGCTCTCGTACAGGGAGAGGCGCCCGAGGGCGAATCGCTGGCCAAACGCGTGAACGCGATTGCCCGCGAAAAGGGTGTGGACAGCAAGACCGCACTGAAGCTTGCCGCCCGCGAACGCGGACTGACCCGCCGCGCGGCCTACCGGCAGATGCTGCTGGAGCGCAGTGTGAATCCTTCCTAAACGGCCTGCGGCTGGTTCAGCGCCTTCCCGTCAGAATGTGGATTCGGAAAGAAATACGCGGTGGAAGCGCGGCCCCACGAACACCACGCCGAAGCGGATTTCCCGGCTTGACTTGCCGCGCTCGACGCGCACGACCTTCGCCTGTGTCACAAAGTCGCTTTCTGGGCCGCGCGAGCTCCCCTGGCGCGGGATGATAATCTCCACGGTCATCCCCATTTCCAATTCCCGGTTGGAAAGGAAGGATGCTCCGCTGCGACTGACGTCATAGCTGTGCGCAGCATCTTCAAATTTCAGCCCATCGCTGTCGATGCCCCGGACCAGCATAGGCAGTCCTACCTCGATGCGCCGCTGCATCCGGCGGTTGGAAGCTGGCGTCCCATCTTTGCTCGCCGGAGTCAAGCCGCCCCCCCTGGCGCGGGCTGGGCGGCCGCGGCGCCGCAGCTCGCCAGAAAAAACTCATCCACGCGATGCAGGACCTCCTCCGGAGACCGCGAGGTGTGCACCTGGTGGCGGAGCGCCCCACCGTTGCGAACTCCATGCGTGAACCAGCAGGCGAACTGCTTCATCTTACCGATGGCGTCGGGCATCCGCGATTCGGCAAGCGAGCTGAAGTAGCCTGAGAGCAGGCGGTAACGGTCTTCTTCGCCCGGCTCGGCGTACTGCCCCGTGGCGCGGTGCTCGGCAATCTGGCTGAAGATCCAGGGATTGGTGGCGGCGGCGCGCCCGATCATCACGGCATCGCAGCCAGTTTCCTCTGCCATTCGCAGCGCATCGTCCGGCGTACGGATGTCGCCGTTGCCGATCACCGGCATGCGCACGGCCTTCTTTACGTCGCGGATGACGCCCCAATCCGCGCGCCCGCTCAACCCCTGCTCCCGCGTGCGCGGGTGCACGGCGATGGCCTCCACGCCGATATCCTCGGCCATCCGCGCCACTTCAACGGCCACAATGCTGGAATCATCCCACCCCGCCCGAATCTTAATGGTCAGGGGAATGCGCACGGCGGTTCGCACCGCTCTCAGGATTTCGGCGAGTCGCGGCAGGTCGCGCAGCAAGCCCGAGCCGCCGCACTTCACCACCTTTTTCGCCGGGCACCCCAGATTGATGTCCACCGTGTCAAAGCCGAGGTCTTCGACCATCGCCGCGGCATGGGCCATCACACGCGCATCGGCGCCGAACAACTGCGCGGTGATGGGCCTCTCCGAAGGATCGAAGGAGAGGTAGCTCAGCGTGCGTGCGGCGTTGCGGGAAATCCCTTCCGCGCTGGTGAACTCGGTCATGATCAACCCGCAGCCGCCCAGTCCGCGGATCACGCGCCGGAAGACGGTATCGGTCACCCCGGCCATCGGCGCGAGGACCGTCGGTGGCCGGATTGTTACGTCTCGAATTTTCAGCGCTTCCGAGAACATCGCGTCCTCTTACAACAAGGTATCGTCTATCCGGGCCGCGGGAGGACCGGCGGACTCCGCCGCCGTTGCCGGCTCGCCGGCGCGCTGTGGCCGCGCGCGGGACGGCGTCACCACGTACCGCTCCGCGGGCTCAACGATGGGAGGCGCCTGTGGCACTCCCGTCCGCAGAAACGCCTCCAGCGCGTCCGGAGTGCCGCCAAAAAAATTCTCGACCAGTTGTCCTACGGCAAACGCGCGCGCCTGTTCCGCGGAGACATTGGGAGAATAGACATAAGCCCGCCCGACCTTGCGCCGGGTGACGATGCCCTTCTGCGCCAGGCGGTCCATAATCGTCATGACCGTGGTGTAGGCGCGCGGGCGGCGCTCGGCCATGGCCTCGCGAATTTCCCGGACCGTGGCCTCTCCTAATGGCCAGAGGGCGCGCATACAATCCCGCTCGAGCGAGGGCAGCTCGAGGCGCGGGCGGCCCTGCCGGAGTCCCGAACCTGCCGTGGAGGCCGTAGCCATCAGGGCTTCTTTCCTGCGGAGGCGCCGCGTTGCTGCTCTGGCGTTCCGGCCGGCTGCGGCTGCTGCAAAAATGTGTCGACGCGGAGCAGGACCCGGTTGAGCGCGCTGTTCCGCGCTGTCCAGTCCCCTTCACCCTGGTTGGAGGCCAATGTGGCGCGCATCGCGCCCATTTTCGAATCCAGGTCGTCCAGCATGTGGAGCAGCACGGCCTCGCGGAACATGGGCAGCTTGGGTGACCCGAACTCGTACTGCCCGTGATGGCTGATGAGCATGTGCTGCACCAGGCATTTCAGTTGCGGGGGGAAGTTTTCGATGGCGTCCGCTTTTTTCGAGACCAGCTCATAGGCGATCAGGATGTGGCCCAACAGTTGGCCCTCGTCACTGTAGCCGAAGGAGCGGTCGTAGGTCAGCTCCAGAGTCTTGCCGACGTCGTGGAGGATGGCGCCGGTCATCAGAAGGTCGCAGTCCACTTCGGCGTAGCGCGCGGCCACCGCCCGGCACAACCCGCACAGGCTGACCATGTGCTCCAGCAGACCCCCGACAAACGCATGGTGCATCATTTTGGCGGCCGGCGCGCGCTTCAGCTGCGGCGCCACCTGGGCGTCCTCCACCACGCTGCGCACCAGCTTCTGAAGCCAGGGGTTGGCGATGGACTCCACTTCGGCCCGCAGCGCGCCAGACAGCTTCTCGATGTCCTCGGTGGTATGCGGGTAGTAATCGCTCGGCTCCACTTCACCGTTTTCGGCGCGGCGGATCTGCATCAGCTTGAGCTGGTTATTCCCCCGGTACAGCTCGACGTGGGCCTGCACCTTCAGAAAATCGTCGCGCTCAAAGGTCGGGGCGGCCTGCTCGAAACGTTCCCACATGGTGGCGTCAATGGTTCCCGTGCGATCGCCGAGCTTCAGACGCAAGTATGCTTTCCCGGTCTGCGTCTGCCTGATTTCCTTCTCGCAGACGAGAAAAAAGGTAGTGATGCTTTGTTCGGGGATGAGGTCGGCAACGTAGGCGGACTTCATTCGTCCTCCGGCGCGCGCCGGCTAGAATATCAGGAAACGCTTTCTCTTCTTCTTGCCTTCCTCGTCAGCAGCCTTCACCGGCGCCACCTCGAGGATGGGAGTACTGTTGGCCACGGCAGGGTCCGCGTATTCCGGCTTAATCAGTATGTAGCTTTCTTCGCGGAGTTTCACCAAGAACTCGCGGAGCGACGGCTGCATTTTCTCCAGATACAGCTTGTTCATAATTTCGTTTTCGACTTTTTCCACCGGCTGGATGCCGGCCTCGTATCGCTGGTCCACCCGCAGGATGAGAAACCCGGTCTGCGTCCGGATGACGTCGGTGAACTGGCCGCGGACCAGCTGAAAGACGGATTCTTCGAGAAGCCTATCCAGCTTCCCGCGCTCGAACCCGCCCAGCTCGCCGCCCTGCGCGGCGGTGCTGCCGTCCGAGTAGCGTTTGGCCAGCTCCTGAAAATCCTCGCCCTTCTTCAGACGGTCGTGTAGCACACGCGCGCGCTGCTCCTGGATAACGATTTCCTCGGGCGTCTTGCCCTCGCTGGTGACAAACAGCTCGCTGACGTAGGCCATTTCCGGACGGACATAATCGTTCTTGTGCTCATCGTAATACTTCTTGATTTCGTCGTTGCCGAAGCTCATCCGGCCGCCCACCTCCCGCCGGATGACTTCCTGCGTCAGGATGCGGTTGCGGATGCCGGACTTGAAGTCCTCCCAGACCAGACCGGACTTGGTCACCTGGGTTTCAAGCTCCTCCATCGAGGGGATGTTGTTGCGCTGGCGTACTTCGTCCAGTTGCTTGATGACGTCGGCCTCCACGCTTAGGCCCATATCCTTGCCCCGCTGGATCAGCAACGACTGGTCAATCAGGTCGCGCAGCACGGTCTTTTCCCGCTCCGCCACCTGCTGCGCGATCTGCGACGGAGTGCAGGATGGACATTCTTCTTCCGCTTCCCGCCGCAGCGAGGAGCGACCTCGCTGCAAATCAGAAAGGGTGATGATTTCATTGTTCACGCGGGCGACGATATCCTCGACCACGCGCTTATCCGCCTGGGCGGAAGCCCAGGCCGGGAGCAGCAGCCCCAGGATGGCAATCCAGCAGATTCTCATTCCTTACCTCACGCTTCTATTTTAGCTTTGTGGCTCCAGTTCTAACAACACGTTTCTGGCCGCCTCCGCAGGATTTCCCTGCCCCGCCGTCCACGGCAGCCAGAGCATCCCGCCGGGGTCCAGCCGCGCCCCACGATGGCGCCGAACCACGCGCACCAGGCGAGCGGGTTCCACAGGAGTCCGCTCATAGAACTTGAAGCCAAGCTGCTCGCCGCAGCGCTCCACCGTTGCCACTAGCAACCTTTCGCAGAGCGCCTTGAGCACGGCGTAATCCAGCAGGTTGCGGATCGCGGCGGGAGGCGGGCCGAAGCGGTCGCTGATTTCCTCCTGTACCTCCTCGCGTTGCTCCCCGTTGCTCACCCCGGCAATGCGCTTGTACGTCCGCAGGCGAAGACCCTCGCTTTCGATGTACGCAGGTGGGATGCGGATGTCCAGCCCGAGGTTGAGTGTGACCCGGAGCTCCGGCGCCGCTTCCTCCCCCTTCAGCCCGGCGACTGCGCGCTCCAGCATCTGGCAATACATATCAAACCCAATGGCGTTGATGTGCCCGTGCTGCTGCCCGCCGAGCAGGTTCCCGGCGCCGCGCAGCTCCAGGTCCAGTGCGGCAACACGAAATCCAGCCCCCAGGTCGCTGAATTCCCGCAGGGCCGCCAGGCGCCGCCGCGCCAGGGGAGTCAGCGATACATCCGGGGGCACCAGGAGGTAGGCGTAGGCCCGCAGATGGGAACGCCCTACGCGTCCCCGGAGCTGGTACAGCTCGCTCAGCCCAAAGCGGTCCGCGCGGTTGATGAGGATGGTGTTCACGCGAGGGATGTCCAGGCCGTTCTCAATGATGGTTGTGGAGACCAGGATGTCGGCTTCGTGGCGCATCACTTTCAGCATCACGCGCTCCAGCTCCCGCTCGTCCAACTGCCCGTGGCCGACGACGATGCGCGCCGCCGGCGCCAGCCGTTGCAGCAGCGACGCCAGCGAAGCAATGGACTCCACCCGGTTGTGGACGAAATAGACCTGCCCTTCCCGCGCCAGCTCTTCTTCAATCGCGCTCTGCACCAGCGATTCGGAAAACGGCGCGACCACAGTCTGGATGGAGAGCCGGTCGCGTGGAGGCGTTTCGATCACCGACATATCCCGCAGCCCCACCAGCGACATATGCAGGGTGCGCGGGATCGGCGTGGCCGACATGGTCAGCACGTCCACGTTGCGCCGCAGCTCCTTGAGCCGCTCCTTGTGCACCACACCAAAACGCTGCTCCTCGTCCACGATCAGCAGCCCCAGATCCCGGAAGGCTATGTCCTTCGACAACAACCGATGGGTCCCGATGGCCACGTCCACGGCCCCTGCGGCCAGCTCCGCCACCGTCTGCTTGCGTTCCGCGGGGCTTCGAAAGCGGCTCAGCATCTCAATCCGCGCCGGGAAGGCCCCAAAGCGACGGCGGAAAGTTTCGTAATGCTGGAATGCCAGCACCGTGGTCGGCGCCAGCACGGCCACCTGCTTGCCGTCGCAGACGGCCTTGAATGCGGCGCGCATAGCCACTTCCGTCTTTCCGTAGCCCACGTCACCGCACAACAAGCGGTCCATAGGGACGGCCTGTTCCATATCCCGCTTGATCTCGGCGATGGCCGTAACCTGGTCCGGCGTTTCCTCAAACTCGAAGGCATCTTCGAATTCCCGTTGCCAGGGTATATCCCGGGAAAAAGCATGCCCGTCCACGGTTTTGCGTACAGCGTAAAGTTGCAGGAGCCGTTCGGCGATATCCGCCACAGCTTTGCGCGCCCGGGATTTGCGCGCCGCCCAGGCCATGCCCCCCAGCCGGTCCAGTGACGGCGCAGCGCCGCCCAGCGTTGAGTACTTCTGTACGAGATCCATCCGCGCCACGGGGAGATAAACCCGCGACTCTTCGGCATAGCGGAGCGCCAGGAATTCGTCTTCCACGCCTGCGCCGGCCATTTGCCGCAGGCCCTCGAACTGACCGATGCCGTGGTCCACGTGCACCACGTAGTCTCCTGGCCGCAAGTCCGACAGGTCGCTGAAAAAACCCGCGGTGCGCGCCCGCGGGCCGGGCCGCAAGCCGGCGGGCAGCGTTTCGAACAGGTCTGCATTGCCGTAGATGGCCAGCTCCATCTCCGGAAACATCACTCCTTCGGCCAATGGGGCCTTCACCAGAGTGAGCGCGGGGACGCTGCCTGCACTGGAATCCCCGGCCAGGCGGGTCATCGTGGCATCTTCTCCGCGCTCGCCCAGTTGATAGGGCAGCTCATATTCGTGACACAGGTCGGCCAGGCGCTCGAGCTCGCCGGTATTGGCCGCAGACACCAGCACGGCCTCCCCGCTCTGCACGCGCCCCCGCAGCTCGGCCATAAATGCGGCCACGTTGCCGTGATACGGCATGGTCGGCTGGGTCACGATCTCGTCCCCTGATCCGATGCCTGTCCGCAACTCCTTCCTGATCGGCAATCGTTCCAGGGCCAGACGCTGCCGGGAGTCGCACGCGGCGCTGTATTCCTCCCCGCTCAGGAAAAAGAGCCCCGGGTCCGGCGACCACCCGCCTGCCGATGCCGCGTTTCTCCAGGAATCATCAGCACGCTCTCGGAACTGCTGCATCGCGGCGTGCAGGTCTGACGGCTCATCTACGGCCAGCAGGGCCTCCGGGCGCAGCGCGAACAGGTGAGACGTGGCGGGCCGGATTTCTGAGATACGGAACTCCCAGCCGGGGAGGTCTCCTGCCGGTACCGTTCCGCCGACCGGCGAGTTCCGCAGTCGTTCCAGCAGATCGCGATCGCGGGGAACGTCGGTCAGCGGCAACAAGAGGGTGCGTTCCACTGGCGCGACGGAGCGTTGCGTGGCCGGATCGAATTCGCGCAGAGACTCGATGGTGTCGCCCAGCAGCTCGATGCGCACCGGCCGCGGCGCCTCCGGGGAAAAGACGTCCACAATCCCTCCGCGCACGGCGTAGTGCCCGGGCATCTCGGCCAGCTCGCGCTTTTCGTAGCCCGCGGCCGTCACAAAGGACAGCAGGCCTTCCAGGGGCTCTTCGGTTTCCCGGGCTAAGCTCCGCGCCAATCCGGCATAGAACGCCGGCTCCTCGAGGCGCATCAGCGCCGCGCCCGTTGGCACCAGTAACGCCAGCGATTGTCCTGTGGTCCATCGCCACAGGGACACGCCGCGTAATTCCGCTATCTCCGCGTGCGGCGAACGGTTCTGATACGGCAGCACGTCGAGCGCCGGCAGCTTGCACACGGGATGCGGGGTTCGCGCTCCGAGCGCCCGGAAGAAAAAGTCCAGAGGCCCCCACAGGGCGTCCGCGCGGCGATTGGATTCCACCAGCAGGATCATTGGCCGGGCCAGGGCCAGCGAGACATGCGCGCACACCAGCGCCCGCGCGGGGTCCGATACACCGCTGAGGGAAGTCTCCCGCCCACCGCGGCGCAGCGCGTCCACTGCGGATTCCACCGCAGCGTGACGCCCCACGCGGGCCAGGATTTCCGCAACGACAGGGAGGATCATGAACGGCTTGCAGGACCAGACTGCCGGATGCGATTCACCATAGCGGTCGTCGAGTACCCTGCTTCGAGAGAGATGGACACCACACGGCCCCCGGCCGCTTCCACTTCTTCGCGGCCGACGATTTCAGCGGCTCCCCAGTCGCCGCCCTTCACCAGAACGTCGGGAAGAATCTGCGCGATGATTTCGCGCGGCGCCGGCTGATCAAAAATGACCACGCAGTCCACGGCCTCCAGAGCCGCCAGCGCTTCCGCGCGTTCCGCAGCCGGAAGGATGGGGCGTCCCGGGCCCTTGTTCAAACGCACGCTGACATCGCTATTGATGGCCACCACCAGGACGTCGCCCATGGCCCGCGCCTGCTCCAGGCTGCGGACGTGGCCGGGATGCAGCAGGTCGAAACATCCGTTGGTGAAAACCACGCGCCGCCCGGTGCACTTCCACCCGGCGACCACCTCGCGCAGATTGCGGCCTGTCAACACCTGCCCCATCGGTAGTCCTCCTGCTGACGGGCGGAGATTTGCACACAGAAATTCTAGCACGCGGCCAGGCAACGGCCTCCGCTCCACCAGCGACGGATGTTATACTGCGCCCCGCGCTTGACCGTAAGAGAAGGAGTTTCCCCCGTGAAGAGCAGACGACGGCCACGGCGGACCACACGAAATGCATTTCGTACCCGGGCCGTCCCCAGCCTGCCGCCGGGGATGCGCCCGGGCCTGACGGCCTCGATCGAACGCGAGATTCCCTTTGAGTGGACCATCCGGCACTTTAACGTCGCACTGCCTCCGGTATTTTCCACTCCGGCCATGATCGGGATGATGGAGGTGGCAGCCGCGCAAGCCGTGCAGGCGTCACTGGCGCCGGGAACCATCACCGTGGGGACGAGGATTGAGGTGGATCATCTGAAGGCCGTACCGGCGGGCGCATGGGTAACGGCATCGGCCAAGCTGGAAAAGATTGATGGTCGTTTCCTGGCGTTCGCCGTCGAAGCGGTCTCTAATGGCCAGCTGATCGGCCGCGGCCGTGTGTTTCGCGCCATCATCGAGCCAAAGTCGTTCACGGAGAAGGCGGCCGACCGCGCCAAGCGCAAGTCGTCCCCGTAAAATGCGCCTTGGGCTGCGCCCAACGAATTGGCAATCCGAGACGCCCCCCACACCTGCCTGCTGGCAGAAAGAATTTAAGGATGAGGGTCAGCTGCGATTGGCGCGGCGTTGCGCCGCGGGCGCGGCAGCCATATTGCGGATCATGGCCAGCACGAGTTTGCGGTCGCGGTCGGACAGAGTGGAAGTGTATTTCTTGATTTCACCGAGGAAGCGCACCTCATCCGGCGATAGGTCGCTGGCCATCCGGTGGGTCTCGCGGTCGCGAGGCGTCTCGCAGTTGGGGAAAAAATCGGCCAGCGAGATTTCCATAGCCTCGGCGATTTTCGCCAGGGTTTCGAGGGACGGGACCGTGTGACCGTTCTCCACACGCGAAAGGTAGCAGCGCAGCAGACCCGTGCGCCGCTCGATGTCACCCTGCGAGAGCCCGCGCTCGCCGCGGTAACTGCGGATGACTTGGCCGATATTGACCTTGGGCTTCTCTTTTGGCACGGCTCAGACCCGCCGAAATTCGGGGTATCTTATGCAGACGCGATGCGGCGCGCAAGAGGATTCTTGCTTCCCCCTGCACGAACTCCGGGGAAATCTTCAGCCTGCTTCCCCGCTTAGCGACGCCGGCGGCGGCTGGCCGGCGCGGGTGGCGCGGGAACCGTCAGCTCCTTCTCCAGCGTGAAGTCCAGCACTGTTTCGCTGGGCACGCGCACCTGCTCGCCGCGGGTCATCAACTGGATGGCCGTACCGGCCCCGGCGCCCACTCCAGCGCCAACGGCTGCGCCCTTTCCTCCGCCGACAATGGCGCCAATCACCGCACCGATGGCCGCCCCCGCGCCCACTTTCATGGCCGTGTCTTTGCCGCGCGATTCACCTGCTGCCTCATAGTCGCCTGTGGTCAGCGGCAGCCACTGATTGCGGATCTGGATTTCCTTCAATTCCAGCCTCAGCTCGGATTTGCCTGTCAGCTTCCCGGCTTCCTTGACTTCCAGCAGCTCGCCGCGCACCTCAGTACCCTTGGCCACCACCAGCGTGTTGTTCAACAGAATGTCTTGTTCCAAGCTGGCACGGAAGGCGTCCCCGATGCTGTTTTTTTCCGAGTCCACGCTGTCAATCATCCGCACCCTCAGCTTGGAACCAGCCGCAATGGTTCCTCCTCCTGCGGCCGGGGCCGTCGTCGAAGACTTGGCGCTCTCCGCAGCGGCCGGCGACTTGCTCCGCTCCGCCGCCGGGGCGGCGTCGCCGAACGTCATCGCCGCAATTTCCTTGATGGGATAGATTTTCACCTTGCCGTCAACTTCAAAGTGGATGTTGGCCGGAGTGCCGCGGATATATTTCCCGGTGATGACGCGGCCGTCTCTCAATTCCAGCGAGTCCGCCGCCGCGGACACCGCAAGAGCCGCGCTCAAAATAAGCGCCAGCACCAGAGTTTTTCGTATAGATGAAATCATTTTCGTCTCCCCGAGTAGAGTGGTCCGGGCTGGCACTGGATGATACGCCCATCGGCTGGTGCGGCGGTAGTGGTTTTCAGGAGGACTTCGGTCTGCCCAATCCGGCCGGCACTAATCGTGGCAGGTATCGCTGTGGTGCCGGAGGAGGGGGTCGAACCCACACGGTACTATGTACCACGAGATTTTGAGTCTCGCGCGTCTGCCAGTTCCGCCACTCCGGCGCGTGCCATTCACCCTAGCACGGGTCGGCCACTGCGCTCAAGCCGCACATTTCCGTTGCGGGACTGCGCCGGCGGAGAATTCTGCAAGACGCCGCTAGAAGATGGCAAATTTCACGCGCAGGAATTTTTTGGGGTTTTGCCGGAACTCCCCGATCAGCAGCCGAAGGTCGCTGCTGAGGCCGGTCATGTTGTCGTAGAGCTGCGGGTCGGTGAAGAACTTCCCCGCCGTGCCCTGCGTCGAGTTCATTTTTGCGGTCACGCTCTCGATGTTGGCGGCGGCGTCTCGCATCCGGACGTAGAGCGCATCGTCCTTTGCCAGCCGGCCCAGAGTGCCTTTTCCGGCATCCACGTCGGCCAGCAGGGCGTTGCCCCGCGTTGTGAACTGCTTGATGTTTTCGTAGGCCGCCGGATCGTAGATGAGCTTGCCGATGGTGCCCTTCTGGCCCTGGATGTCGCCGAGCACGAGGTCGAAGCGTCCCGCAGCGGAGTTGACCTTCTGATAGACCTCGTCGGAGACCAGCATCTTGCCCAGCGTGCCCTTTCCGGTCTGCAAATCCGTGGCCACCTGCCGGAAGACGCCCACCGTTTCGTTCAGGCGGTTGTAAGCCTCCTGGTCGTAGAGGAATTTTCCCAGCGTACCTTTTCCGCTCTTGACAGTCTCAACCATCTCGCGGAGCAATTTCGAGACTTCATTGAAATTCTGCACGAGGTCGGCGCCGCGTTCGACGATGTTCTTGATGGCCGCCTCTTCGACGCCCTTCAGTTCAGCCTCGGCCTGTAACGGCGCTCCGGTAAAACCGCGCTTGATGCTGACGTAGCGGTTGCCCAGCAGACCTTCGGTGATCAATTTGGCTTCGGAGTCGCTGCGAACCTCATCTTGATAGCGCTTCTCGATGCGCAACACCAGCTCGATATTGCGGCTGCGGTCCAGCGTGGCGCCGGGCTGCCGCGGGTTCATGCGGATGGAGTCCACGTTGCCGATTTCCACGCCGTCCAGCCGCACCGGGGCGCCGATGGTGAGCCCTTCCACCTCCGGCAAGTAGGTCCGCAGGCGGTACTTGGCTGCCAGAGTGCCTGCGCCCGTGACGTAGAAAATGGCGACAGCGATCACGAACATACCTACCAGGACCAACATCCCCACGCGCAGGTCCGACCACGTCAGTTGCTTGTGTTGCGCCATCGTTCCCCCTTCCCGGCCGTAAGCCGGTAAACTGTTTTCCTAGACCAGAAACTTTTTCAGATACGGGTCCGGCGCGGCCAGCAGCCCTTCCGGCCCGCCCTCGAAATAGGTGAGGCCGTCGCGCAATACCACAAAGCGCGTCGGGGGCAGGCCGTTGGTCTGCACCCCAGCAGAACGCACCACGCAACCATCGGAAGGCTCGAAGCGAAAATTTGCCAGCGCGAAGGCATCCTGGAGGCGATGAGTGGCCAGCAACGAGGTCACCCCCGCCGTGTCGCGCAAACGCAGGATCAGCGTGATGATGGTCTGCGACGTCACCGGGTCCAGGCCCGCCGTCGGTGAATCGTACAGCACAATGGGCGGACGGCTGATCAGCGCCCGGGCAATGGAGACCCGACGGCGCATGCCACCGCTCAAATCCCCCGGGAGCTTGTCCAGGGCATGCTCCATCTCCACAAACCGCAGCGCCTCGCGCACGCGCGCATCGATCTCGACAGGGTCCACGCCTTCCTCGGTCAGGCGGAAGGCCACGTTTTCCGCCACGCTCAGGGAATCAAACAGCGCCCCCTCCTGAAACACGACGCCGAACTGCCGCCGGAAATCGAGGAGCTCGGTTTCGTGCATCGCGGAAACGTCTCTGCCCAGCACGCGCACGCGGCCGTGGTCCGGGCGCAGCAGCCCGGCGGCCATTTTCAGCAGCAGGGTCTTTCCTGTGCCCGTCTCACCCACCAACACGAGTGTCTCCCCGCGGCGGACGCTGAAGGAGATGCCACGCAGGACTTCCGTACCCTCAAAAGCGATTCGGATATTCTCGAAATGAATGACGGGTTCCGCTGCGTCGTGACTCATCGCCGGAGAAACCGGCCGGGGCGGGCCCCGTTTGACGGGTCGGCGCGATCCATACTCCGATTATAAACACTTCCGGGTGGAAAGTCAGAAGGGCTAACAAGTCTGCGGGACTCCGGCGGGCGGTCGATCGGCCTCAGAAGATGAAGAGCATCAGCTTGGCGATGAAGAAATTGGCGACCAGCACAAATACGGAAGAAACCACGACGGCTTCGGTAGTGGCGCGCCCCACACCTTGTGTTCCGCCGCGAACCGTCAGGCCGTGATAGCACCCGATGGTCGCGATAATAAATCCGAAGACCAGGGGCTTGGTCAGCCCCTGGATGAGGTCGCCGAACTCCAGCGCATCCACGGCGCGCGTCCAGTACTGAACGGGATTCAGCCGCAACTCGAAGTTGGAGACAAAATAGCCGCCCACCAATCCGATGAAGTCGGCTACGGCCGTCAGCAGCGGCAGCATCAGCACGGTGGCGAGCACGCGCGGGGTGACCAATTTGCGCGTGGGGTCGGTGCCCATGGCGCGCATGGCGTCCACCTGCTCGGTGACGACCATGGAGCCCAGCTCCGAGGCAATCCCGGAAGCGTTGCGGCCCGCCACCAGAAGCGCCGTGATGCTCGGCCCCAGCTCGCGCACCAGGGCAATGGCCACGACGTCGCCGGTGAGCGCGGTCTGCCCGAAGCGCTCGAACTGCGAGGCGGTCTGCAGCACCATCACGGCCCCGATGAAGAAGCCCGTGAGCATCACGATGGGCAGAGAGCCCACGCCGATAATGTCCATCTGCTCGACCAGGTCCACCGGATAGCGCGGCGCGGTAAATACGTTGCTGACGCTCCGCGCGGACAGCAGCGCATAGTTCTGGAGTCCGAGCACGCGCTGTTTGAATGCGTCGCTGAGAACCGATGTCAGCGATTCCTGGTCTGCCGTCTCCATTGCGCCTGGCCACGGATCCCGCCAAGCGGGACCGTGCTGCCGTGGCAAGCCTAGCGTCCGCGGCACGGGCCGTCAAGAAATCTTCGCGGTGCGAGGCGCGCTTTACCCGCTTCCGGCCCTCGGTTACAATGCCCAATTCTGCTTTCCCGGGGAGTTTGGGCGGGATGCTTCGATTTGTCACAGCAGGTGAATCGCACGGGCAGGCTCTGGTGGCCTGGATCTCCGGACTACCCGCCGGAGTGCCCGTGGATTTTGAGTTTATCCGGCGCGACCTGCACCGCCGGCAACTGGGATACGGCCGCGGCGGGCGGCAGAAAATCGAAAAAGACAGGGCGGAAGCCCTGGCCGGTATCCGCCACGGCCAGACCATTGGCGCCCCGGTGGCCCTGCGCATCGAAAACCGCGACTGGCCGAACTGGGAGCAGGCACTGCCGGTGGAAAACACCGGGGACGCCTCCGCGAAACGGCCGCTGACGGCGCCGCGGCCCGGCCATGCGGACCTGGCTGGCGCGCTGAAATTCGATTTCCATGATGCGCGATACATCCTGGAGCGGGCTTCGGCGCGGGAGACAGCGGCGCGGGTGGCTGCGGGAGCGCTGGCCAAGCTGCTGCTGCGGGAGTTCGGCATCCACATCTGGAGTCATGTCATCGCTGTGGGACACGCGCGTCTGGACCGCGAGGCGAAGTGGGAGGAAATTTGCGCCGTATGCGCCAACCTGGAGTCTCCCCTGCGCTGCGTGGACGCTGCGGTCGAAGAAAAAATGAAGACGGAGGTGGACACGGTCCTGCGCGCGGGGGACTCCGTCGGCGGGATTTTCGAAGTCGTAGCCCACGGCGTTCCGCCCGGCCTGGGGAGCCATGCGCAGTGGGACGAAAAACTGGACGGCCTGCTGGCCCGCGCGGTGATGTCTATCCAGGCCGTGAAGGGAGTGGAGGTCGGCAGCGGGATCGAAAACGCCGTGGCCTATGGCTCCACCGTGCAGGACGAAATCCATTATGATGCGACGCACCATCGATTCTTCCGGAACACCAACCGGGCCGGGGGCCTGGAAGGCGGAATCACCAACGGCGAAAACGTGGTGGTGCGGGGATACCTGAAGCCCATCTCGACGCTGCGGCGGGCGCTGAAAACCGCGGACCTGGTTTCAAAAATGCATCACGACGCCGCGTACGAACGCTCGGACGTGTGCGTGGTGCCCGCGGCCGGTGTGGCCGGAGAGGCCATGGTGGCGCTGGTGCTGGCCGGGGCGTTGCTTGAGAAATGTGGCGGCGACTCGCTGGGTGAAACCCGGCGAAACTTCGAAGGCTATCGCCAGCAGTTGCTCCACTTCTGATGCCCATGATCTATCCGATCGTCAAGTTCCCCGACCCTGTGTTGCTGACGCCGGCGATTCCCGTGAGCAAGTTTGACGAGGAATTGAGACAGCTCGCCGACGATCTGTTCGAATCGATGTACGCCGCCCAGGGCGTGGGACTGTCGGCCCCCCAGATCGGAAAAGGCGTCCGCTTCGCCGTGATCGACGTGACGGTCGGAAAAAACCCGGAGGCCCGCCTGGTGCTGGCCAATCCGGAGATCGTCCACGCGGAAGGCGAGCAGCGCGAGGAAGAGGGCTGCCTATCTCTGCCCGGATACCGCGGCGGCGTGATCCGGCCTCAGTTCGTCACGGTGCGTGCGCAGGACTCCGGCGGAACCAGCTTCGAAATGCGAAGCGAGGGGCTGCTGGCCCGCGCCTTCTGCCACGAGATTGATCATCTCAACGGCACCGTGTTCGTCGAACACCTCAACTTGCTCAAGCGCGACATGATCAAGCGCAGCATCCGGAAAAAAATCAAACGCGGAGAGTGGTAGTTCACCAACCGAGGAACAGCCCCGATTCTTCCGATGCGCATCATTTTCTGCGGCACGCCGGAGTTCGCTGTGCCTTCCCTCCACGAGCTCCTGGCTGCCCCGGACATCCGTGTGGAAGCGGTGATTACGCAGCCGGACCGCCCGCGAGGCCGCGGACAAAGGGTCCAGTCCTCGCCCGTACGGGAAACCGCGCTGGCCGCGGGCTTGCACGTCTTCCAGCCCGAAAAGATTCGTTCCGATTCTGCATTTGAATTTCTGGAGCGCGTCTCCCCGGACGCCGTGGTCATCATCGCCTACGGACAAATCGTCCCCCAGCGGATGATTGATATCCCCCGCTTCGGTTGGATCAACCTGCACGGCTCACTGTTGCCAAAATACCGCGGCGCGGCGCCCATCCAGCGCGCCATCCTCGCCGGGGAGACCCACTCCGGCCTCACCACGATGCAGGTTGACGTGGGTTTGGACACCGGCCCCACCTTGCTCCGCTGGGAGACGCAGATTGGGCCGGATGAGACATCGCCGGAGCTCTCCAGCCGAATGGCACAGGCCGGCGCGCCACTCCTGCTGCAGACGCTGAGGAAATTGAACCACGGAGAACTTACCCCGGTCCTCCAGGACCATTCGCAAGCTTCGCCCGCCCCTCTGCTGAAACGCAAAGAGGCCCGAATCAACTGGTCGCTTCCCTCCCAGCAGATTTACAACCACATTCGCGCCCTGCAACCCTGGCCCGGCTCCGTCACGACGTTCCGAGGACGTTCGTGCCACATCACGGGCCGGCCGGCGCCGAAAGGTTTGCCCCGCGACGCGGCAGCGTGCCCGGGGCTTCTCCTGGCCAGCGGCTCACACCTGCTCGTGCACTGCGGGATGGGGACGTGGCTGGCTCTGGATTCGGTGAAGCTGGAGGGCCGGAAGCGGGTGAGCGGGCGAGAATTCGTCAACGGTGTTCGTTTGCAACCCGGTGAATGTTTCGTTTCCGGCTGAATTCTTTCCCCTCAACTCCTGCTTTTCACCGCGCGCTCCGCGCCGGGCTATGCATCTCTGGCCGACTGTGATTTCATCTTTCCGGCTATGTCCATCTCTCCTGCGCGGCGGATCGCCTTCGACACCTTACTCCGCGTCTCCGCCGGCGCCGGCTTTGCCGCGGACATACTGCACACAGCTCTGGGGCCGGGGATTCGTAAGGAAGACGCAGCGCTGGCCACTGACCTGACCTACGGCTGCCTGCGCTGGCAGCGCCTGCTCGATGCTTTCCTCGGCACCGTGCTCCGCAAGCCCATCGGATCTCTCGACCCGGAGGTGCGCGTCGCGCTGCATCTTGGCCTGTACCAGCTCCGCTTCCTGGACCGCATCCCACCCTCGGCGGCAGTGAATGAATCGGTCGAGCTGACCAAGCGCGCCGGAAAGACCTCCGCTGCATCTGTGGTGAATGCGGTCCTGCGTCGCGCGATGGAGCACGCCAAGCGGACGGCGGAGGCTGTGGTCCCATCCGGCGCCTCCGCTGCGGCCCGCCTGGGCGTCATTCATTCGCATCCCGACTGGCTGGTGGAACGCTGGCTGCGGGCTTTCGGTGAGTCCCGCACGGTTTCACTGCTGGAATGGAACAACCTGCCTGCGCGCACCGACTGCGCTTTGCAGTGCGCGCCCTCGGAAACTGGCGCCGAGACGGAGCGCGTACTCTCGGCGCTCAGAGCCGCCGGTTGTGACGCGCGAGCTGGAGCGTGGCTGCGCGGCTCGCTGACCGTGTTGCGTGGCGCGGTGGCCAACCTGGACGAGCATCTTCGCGGCGTGTTCCGCGTTCAGGATCAAGCCTCGCGAATGGTGGCGCTGTTGCTGGCGCCGGGCCCCCGAGACGCGGTGCTCGACCTCTGCGCCGGCGCAGGCGGAAAGACCCTGGAGCTTCTCGTGCAAACCGGACCCACGAATCGTTTCCTCGCCGCAGACCTTCACTGGCACGCACTCCGCGCGCTGAGGATGCGAATGAGGCCGGCGGCCTTCCGCGGCCGGGAAGTGTGGCCGATAGCCCTGGACGCTACTTCCCCGCTTCCTCTCCTGGCCAAATTCGATCGCATCATGATAGACGCGCCGTGCAGCGGCACGGGTACACTTTCCCGCAACCCGGAAATCCGCTGGCGGCTGGGTGAGGCGGACCTGCCGGCGTTGTGCGGGCGGCAGTTGGCGATGCTTTGCAATGCGGCGCACCGGCTGACCCCCGGCGGCAGGATGGTGTATGCCACCTGCTCGCTGGAAGCGGAGGAAAATGAGGGCGTAGTCGAGGAGTTCCTGCGCCTCCAACCCGCATTCCGCACCGTGGATCCGGCGCATGCTCTGGCGCCGCACCTGGCGGATTCCGCGCAACTCGACCGCCTCTTCCAAGTCCACGGCGAGTTCCGCACCTGGCCCCCGGAGACGCGGACGGATGGCTTTTATGCCGTGGTCCTGGAGTCCGCCGCGGCAACCTGAGAGCGCCGGAACCGTGGTAGTCTGGCGGACAGTGGCCCTCCGCGACATCCGCGAAAGATTTCGCAGCCTGGCGCGCCTGGCGTTTCAGGCGACCGTACTGGTTGTGGTGGCCTTCTTGAGCGCGGTGATGGCCATCCGGTTTGCAATACACGGTGGCGAAGTCGTAGTGCCGAGCGTGATCGGCATCCAAGCCGGGGTTGCCCAGTCGCTGTTATCGGACCGCGGGCTGAGGATGCGCATCGCGGACCGCGTGTACAACAGCCAGCTTCGCGACCGGGTGGTGCGGCAGAGTCCTGCCTCGGGCACGCGCGTAAAGCTGACGCAGCGTGTCCACGTTGTACTGAGCCTGGGGACACAGCGGGTTTCCATCCCGGCTCTGGAGGGGAAAACACCGCGCGCCGCGCGCATCGAGCTGATGCGTTCCGGCTTGCAGATGGGAGAGATTTCCAGTTTGCCGGTCACCGGGGCCGAGTTCGAATCGATTCTGCTGCAAGACCCACCTGCCATGGCCACTGACGCGGGCAGTCCGCGGGTGAATATTCTGGTGGCCGTTCCGTCATCGGAGGCGTGGTTTGTCATGCCTGACTACATCGGTTTGACGCTGGCCGACGCCCAGCGCCGCATCTCCGCTGCCGGGCTGCGTATGGACAAGCTTTCCCTATCCGCCGGAGGCGGCGCGCCGCGCGCCACGGTCGTGGGCCAGACTCCCCCGCGTGGCTCGCGTATTGCCGCCGGAGCAAGTGTCGCCCTGCAAGTGGCCGAGTAACCCGCGCCCAAGTGTGCTAAACTAAATGTTTGGAACCATGATTCAGTCCAGCGTCGAAATAGCCCCCTCCATCCTGGCCGCCAACTTCGCCTCTCTGGGCGAGGAGGTGCGCGCGGTGGAGCGTGGCGGTGCGGCCCTGCTGCACGTGGATGTGATGGACGGGCATTTCGTGCCCAACATCAGCATCGGCGTCCCCGTGGTGGCCGCATTGCGCAAGGCAACCACCCTGCCCCTGGACGTGCATCTGATGATTCAGCACGCCGAACGCTACATCGGGGCCTTTGCCGACGCCGGCGCCGATATGATTTCGGTTCACCAGGAGGCCGCGGCGCACCTGGGCCGTCTTCTGGCTTCCATCCGCGAGCGCGGGCTGCGCGCCGGGGTGGTCCTGAACCCGGCAACGCCAGTGGCTACGCTGAGTGAAGTGCTGGGGGAAGTGGACTACGTCCTGGTGATGTCCGTGAATCCGGGGTTTGGGGGGCAGAAGTTTATCCGCGGTTCGCTCCGGAAGCTGCGGGAGCTGGGCGAACTGCGCAGAGAATTCGGGCACTCGTATCGGCTTGAAATAGACGGAGGAATCGGCCCGGAGAACGTGGCTGAGGTGGCGCAAGCCGGCGCGGAAATTTTGGTGGCGGGCACATCCGTATTTGGAACGCCCGATGCCGCCGCAGCCGTCCGCAACCTGAAACAACTGGCAAAGGAAGCGCTCACGCAGAGAGTGTGACGAAGCCGACCACATCCAGGATTCTCCTGTCGCTACTGGCCGTGTTCTTGTCCGGCGCGCTGCTGGCCGGCTGCGGACGCGGCAAGAAGCAGGCGTCTGCGCCCGACCCCGGGGCCTCGGCGGAGCCCGACCGGGTGCTATTCGAGCGGGCCACAGAAGATATCCGGCGCGGACGGCACACCATCGGGCGGCTGACTCTGCAAACGCTGATCAACACTTATCCCGACAGCGAATTCATCCCCAAGGCCAAGCTGGCCATTGCGGATTCTTTCTACAATGAGGGAGGCACGGCGGGACTCACCCAGGCCGTGGCCGAATACAAGGACTTTTGCACCTTCTTCCCCTTCCTGCCGGAATGCGCGTACGCGCAGTTCCGGGTGGGGATGTCGCATTTCCGCCGCATGGAGAAACCCGACCGCGACCGCACGCAGGCGCGGATGGCGGAGGAGGAGTTCCAGACCTTCATCCTGAAGTTCGGAGACCACGAGATGGCGCCGCAAGCCGAACAGCGGCTCCGGGAAATCCAGGAAGTGCTGGCGGAGGGCGATTTCCGCATTGCGCTGTACTACTACCGCAAAGGGTCCTTCCGCGCGTCCGGCGGACGGCTTCTGGAGATGGTGGACCGCTACCCGTTGTACAGCCAGGCGGACCGCTCGCTGTGGATGCTGGGGGACATCTTCGAGCGCGTGGAGAAGACCGAGATCGCCGCGCGCTTCTATGCGCGCATCGTCAAGGACTACCCGCTCTCGCCTATGCTGGAGGATGCCAAGAGCCGCCTGATCGCGCTGGGCTTCCCTATCCCCCAGCCGGACGCCGCTGCGCTGGCGCGGATGCAGAAGGAGCGGGAGGCCTTGCGCGAGAAGCCGGGCTTGTTGCGGCGGTCGCTGGGACTGTTTGCCACCGGACCGGACGTCTCCGGTGCAGCGCGTGGCGGCAAGCCCAACCTGACGCCGCCCGTCGATGTGGCTTCTTCGCAGGATACGCTGACTCCGGGGACAAACCTGAATGTGATCGGCGGTACAACCGGCGGCAACGCGGGGGGCGGCTCTCCGGTGGCCACTGTGCCCGCCGGTTCTGCGGCGATCGTGATTCCTCCGCCCGCAGCGCCGGCTGCGGAGAGCTCTTCGAAGCCATCCACCGACGCGGCGAAAAAAGCGGAAGCCGAGCGGAAAAAGAAAGAAGAAGAGGAAAAGAAGGGCAAGAAGAAAGGTCTGCGCCGGATCATCCCCTGGTAAGCCGCTGCGTTCCGTGTGGCGCTGCGCACTCCGGGGACGCTGTAACCCTCACCCCCGTTGACTCGCTCCCTGTTAAGGTGTTACCTATACTGCATTCGACAGAGCCCCGCCCGGCTGGCGCGGGAAAAAGTCTGAGCAGGGGAGGGCATCTTGCCCACGGTTCTGGTGGCCGACAAGAACAGCGGCATCCAACGCATCGCCATGCGCATCCTCAAGGGTCTCGGCGTTGAGGTGGTGATGGTGGGCAACGGCGAAGCTGCCGTCCAGAAAATCGCCGAAATTGTTCCCGACCTCGTCATGGCAGACATCTTTATGCCCGGCTACAACGGGTATGAAGTCTGCCAGTTTGTGAAGAAGGATGAGCGCTTCGCCCACATCCCGGTGATCCTGATGTATGGGCAGTATGACCCGTTCGATCAGAAAGAGTCGCAGCGCGTCCGCTGCGACAATGTTCTCCAGAAACCCTTCAATCCGCCTGAGCCGCTCATCGGGATGGTAAAGTCCCTGCTGCAAAAATCTCAGGCTGCACGCCAGCAGGCGGCTTCGGCCGGGCAACATCAGGCGATGCGTGATGCCCACGACCAATTCTCCGCAAGCGTGCCGCACCATGGGGACACACAGCAGCTCTCACAGGATGAGGTACGCAAAATGACCGGCGGGGCAGCCGCCGCGGAGCCCGAATACGACGACACTGCGCAGTATCAGAAGAAGGAAGTGAGCTTCGATCTCTCCGGATCCGATCAGCCCATTGGGTTCGACGAGGTTACGGAAGCGCCCGCTGAGTCTGCGGGGGCGCCGGCATTTGGGGGCGCGTCGGCCGTTCCTGCCGAAGCGCCGCCGTCCGAGACTCCGCCTTTTGAGGAGCCACCCAACTTCGGCGGCATCGAGCCGGAGATGAAACAACCCACGCCGGATATGCCACCCATCAAGGTGGAATTCAGTTCGTCACCGGAGCCGCTGGAACTGATCACCAATGAACCGTCCATTTCGGAGCAGCTGGTGGTGACGCCGGACCCCGAGTTGAGCACCAGCCCGCTCGATTTTGTCAGCTCCTCCGCCCCGCCCACGGCGGCCGAGGAAATTCCGTCCGAGGAGGAGACTCCGTCCGAGCTGGTGGCCAGTCTGGATTTGCCGGCTCCGGCTCGCTTTGAAGTGCCCTTGATGGAGTCCGCTGCGCAGGCTGCCGCTTCCGCGGGCGGCGAACCGGCCATGGGTTCTGCACCGGTTTTCCCCGAGATTCCCTCGATAGCCCCGCCGATCATCGAAGAGAGCCTTGCGCCGCCTGAAGAGCCTTCGGCTTCGCCCTCCGGCGCGCCCGCGACGGAACTCCACGGGCTGGTCTGGAGCCCCGGGGCAGGCGCCGTACAAACCGCACCGGAACCCGAACCAACCGCCGCAAGTGCCGCTACCGAGGATTCAGCCACATTGGCCGGAGTGGATCTGGACGATCTGGTGCGAAAGGTCGTGGGCCAGATTTCTCCGGAGATTACCGAACGTATTACCCGCGAAGTGGTCAGACGCCTGGCGGAAACCGGGCTGGGGAAAAAGTAAGCATTTCTCCCGGTTTGACTGCATCCCCCTCTCCCCTTATAGTTTTCTGTTTGATGTAATGACGCGGCGATGAGCAGAGGATGCCGCCGCTGTCTCCCCGGTGACGCCGAACTCCCGACCGGCGGAGATACCTGAGGACCATGGCCCCTGAGCTTTCCAAGTCGTACCTACCACAACAGGTCGAGCAGCGCTGGGCGGATTTCTGGGCCGCCGGCCAACTGTTCCGTGCCGACGTGAATGCGCCGGGGCCGGTGTTCTCCATCGTGATTCCGCCGCCGAACGTGACTGGGTCGCTGCACCTCGGGCACATGTTCGACCACACGGAGATTGACATCCTGACGCGTTGGAAGAGGATGTGCGGGTTTAACACGCTCTATCTTCCTGGTACCGACCATGCCGGGATTTCCACCCAGCGCGTCGTCGTGAGGAATCTGGCCGACCAGGGCATTGACTACCGGTCGCTCGGGCGCGAAGCCTTTGAGAAAAAGGTGTGGGAATGGAAGCAAGCATCCGGCAATACCATCACGCAGCAGATGCGCCAAATTGGGGAGACGTGCGACTGGTCGCGCGAACGCTTCACGATGGAACCCGCGCTCAGCCGCGCGGTCCTCGAGGTCTTCGTCCGCCTGTACGAGGAAGGGCTGATTTATCGTGGACACTATATGGTCAACTGGTGTCCGCAATGCCGCACGGCCATCAGCGATCTGGAGACCATTCACATCGAGCATGCCGGGCACCTGTGGCACATCCGCTATCCGGTTGCCGGCAAAGGCGAAGACGTTGTGGTCGCCACGACCAGGCCGGAGACCATGCTGGGCGATACGGGCGTAGCCGTTCATCCCGACGACGACCGCTACCGTCACCTGGTCGGGCGAAAAATCATCTTGCCGCTGCTTAACCGGGAAATCCCCGTCGTGGCCGATTCCTTCGTGGACCGCGAGTTCGGCAGCGGCGCAGTGAAAGTGACTCCGGCCCACGACCCCAATGACTTCGAGTGCGGCCGGCGCCATTCTCTTCCGGAGCTGGACGTGATGACCGATGACGGCCGGATGAGCAAAGCGGCCGGTCCCTACGCGGGGCTGGACCGCTTCGAGGCCCGCATGAAAATCGTCGAGGACCTGAAGGCGCAGGGGCTGCTGGAGCGGGTCACAACTCACAGCCACGCCCTGGGCACGTGTGACCGCTGCAAGACGATCATCGAGCCCCGCGCCAAGACGCAGTGGTTTGTGCGGATGAAGCCGCTGGCCGAGCCGGCCATCGCCGCCGTGGAGCGCGGCGACATCGCGCTGCTTCCCGAAAACAAACGCACGGAGTACTTCGAATGGATGCGCAACATCCGCGACTGGTGCATCTCCCGTCAGCTCTGGTGGGGCCATCGCATCCCGGCGTGGCACTGCGCGGCGTGTTCGAAATCGACCGTGGCGCGCGAGACTCCGAAGCAATGCGCGCACTGCGGCTCGCAGACCATCGAGCAGGACCCGGACGTGCTGGACACGTGGTTCAGCTCGGCTCTGTGGCCTTTTTCTACGCTGGGATGGCCGGACGACTCGCCGGACCTGCGCAAGTATTACCCCACCAGCGTGATGATTACCGGTTACGACATCCTCTTTTTCTGGGTGGCCCGGATGATCATGATGGGGCTGAAATTCACAGGCCAGGTTCCTTTCCGCCGCGTCTTTCTGCATTCGCTGGTGCGCAACGTCGAGGGCCAGAAGATGTCCAAGTCCAGAGGCACGGGCATCGACCCGGTGGAGCTGAACCGCGCGCACGGGACAGACGCGATGCGCTTCACCATGGCCAGCCTCGCCGCTCCCGGCAGCGATATCACCTGGAACGAAGAGCGCCTGCTCAGCTCCCGCGCATTTGCCAACAAAATCTGGAACGCCGCGCGGTTCCTGTTCTTCAACTTTCAGAAGGCGGAGGCCACGGGCCTTTCGCTGGAGCAGGTTGCTTCGCCGGAGACGCGCGCGGGCGCACCCTTCCGCGCCGGCCATTCACTCGCTCTGGTGGACCGCTGGATCTTCTCGCGCCTTTCGAGCGTTTCCGCGGAGATCAACGACGCGCTCGAAAACGGCCGCTTCCACGAGGCCGCGCACGTCACCTACCAGTTTTTCTGGGGCGAATTCTGCGACTGGTACATCGAGCTGGTGAAACCGCAGCTATCCCCCGCCGCGCCGGAATCGTCAGCGGCATGGAAAAACATCTTTGCGGTCTTTGAATCCGCGCTGCGCCTGCTGCACCCCATGATGCCCTTCCTAACGGAAGAGTTGTGGCACCAGCTGCCGCAGCGCGCCGGGGCCAAATCCATCGCGCTGGAGCGCTTCCCTGCCGCGCGCCCGGAGTGGCGCGATGCAGTGGCAGAGCGGCAAATGGCCCTGTTACAGGAGATCATCACGGCGGCGCGCAACATTCGCGCAGAACTGAAGCTCGACCCCAGGCGCAAGGTTGGGGCGGAGATTTCCGTGGCCCGGCCGGAGACGCGCGCATTCCTCGAGGCCAACCTGGAAGCGGTCTTGCGGCTGAGTACTCTGTCTGCACTGAATCTTGTTGCCGGGCCCTTCCCTGCCGGCGGCGCAAAGGTGCGCTCGACGGCGGACTTTGACCTGCGCATCGCGCATGCGGAGACGCTCGACGTCGGCGCGGAAATCGCGCGGCTGAAAAAGGAAACGGACCGCCTGGCGAAGGACGTGGAGTCCAAACAGGCTCGCCTCGCCGACGCTGCTTTTCGCAGCCGCGCGCCCGCCCGGGTAGTGCAGGACATGGAAGACACGCTCCGCGAGCGCCAGGTGGAGCACCGCAAGCTGCTCGAGCGGCTGGCGCAGCTCGAGAGCCCCGGCGGCGCCCGGCCCGCGTCCTGAGAGCGCGCGTGCGACCTTCGATGAACTGGGATACATCGCAACTGACGGCGCTGGTTCGGGCGGCCCTCGATGAGGACCTCGGGCTCACGGCATCGGACCACCGCCGCGGATCCTCGGACCTGACGTCCGTCTCCATCGTGCCCGCTTCGGAATCGGCGCGCGCGCGGATCCTCGCACGCCAGGAGATGGTGGTCGCTGGGTTGCCGCTTGCCGAGCGCGTTTTCCGCGAGCTGGACCCCGCCATTCGCTTCCATGCCGAATTCGAGGAGGGCGCCGATGTTTCCGCCGGCGCTGTGCTGGCCGAGCTGAAGGGCCGCGCCCGCGCCATCCTCACCGGAGAGCGCACGGCGCTGAACCTTCTGGGCCGCCTGTGCGGAATCGCCGGCGAGACGCGGCGTTTTGTGGAGGCCATTGCCGGCACGCGCGCCCGCATCCGCGATACGCGCAAGACCACTCCCCTGCTGCGGGCCCTTGAAAAATATGCCGTGCGCGCCGGCGGCGGCTGCAACCACCGCTTCGGCCTCTACGATGCCATCCTGATCAAGGAGAACCACATTACAGTCGCCGGATCGGTCGCAGAGGCGCTGCGCCGCGCGCGAAACGCCCCGGCAGGGAGTCAGGTCCCGGAAAGCGGCGAGCCCCCCGAGCCGCGCGAGATGACTGCCTACGAATCGTTCCAGCCGCCGAACTCGCCTGCCGCGCCGAGTATCCAGGTTGAAGTGCGCCACGAAAAGGAGCTCCGCGAAGCTCTGGCTGCCGGTGCGGAAGCAGTCCTGCTGGATAATGTCTCCCCTGGCGAAGTTGCCCGGCTGGTCCGCCTGGTGCAGTCGCTGGCCGCAATGTGTGTTGTGGAGGTATCCGGCGGCGTGACGCTTGCCAACGTGCGCGACTACGCCGAATCCGGCTGCGACTTCATCGCCATCGGCGCGCTGACGCATTCCGCTCCGGCGGCTGACCTGTCATTGCTCATTGAAACCAGGCCGTAACCGCGTTTCGCCGCTGCGGCGGCATGCGCCGCCTTGTGGCCGCCTGCTCCATCCAGTAAGCTTGCGGCCTTATGTTCCGCCCCCTGCCCGGCGCCACGGACCGCCGCATTGATGCGCTCCTAACGCTGCTGGCCGACAACCCCATGCTGGTGATCAGCGGTGCGAAAATCGCCGGGGAAATCGGAGTCTCGCGTTCTTCGGTCTGGCGCTGGGTGCAGATGCTGCGCTCGCTGGGGGTGCGCGTGAAGGGACATCCGCGCTCCGGTTATCAACTGGACCGCATCCCCGATGCCCTGATGCCGCAGATGCTGCGGCGCCGCCTGCACGGCACGCTGTTTGGCCGCCGGGTGCATCACTTCTTCAAGGTGGACAGCACCAATACTGCCGCCCTGCGGCTGGCCCACGAAGGCGAGCCGCACGGCTCCGTCATTGTCGCCGAGGAGCAGACCGCCGGCCGCGGACGCACGGGTCGCGCCTGGCACTCCGAAAAGAGCGCGGGCATATACATGACGGTGGTGCTCCGGCCGCCGCTGGTGCCGTCACAGGCGCCGCTGCTGACGCTGCTGGCCGGCCTGGCGGTGCGCGATGCGGTGGCCGAGCAGACCGGACTCCACCCCGATCTTCGTTGGCCCAACGACGTCCTGCTGCGCAACCGCAAGTTCTGCGGCATCCTGACCGAGATGCACGCGGAGCCCGATCGGGTCCATTTCGTTATCGTGGGTATCGGCATCAACGTGAACAACGCGCGCCTTCCGGAAGACCTGGATTCCGTGGCGACTTCCCTGCGGATGGAAAGCGGGCGCGCCCATTCGCGGCTCGATCTCCTGGTGAGGTTGCTCCGATCGCTGGACCGTTACTACAATCAATTCCTGACCGACGGCGCGGCCGCGGTGATTGACCGCTTCGCCGCGGTTTCGAGTTTCGCCAGAGGCAAACGCGTGCGCGTCGCCACGGTCAACGGCGCGTATACGGGCACCACCGCAGGCCTCGATAGCAGCGGCTTGCTGCGCGTGGTCCGCGACGACGGCAGCGCCACGATGGTGGTTGCCGGCGACGTTACGGAGGCTACCTGATGCTCCTGGCGCTTGACGTCGGAAATACAAACACCGTGCTCGGAGTCTTCCGCGGCGCGGAGTTGATTACCCACTGGCGGCTGACCACGGCGCGGAATCAGACCGTGGACGAATACGGAATCCTCACCCGCAACTTTCTCAGCCTGGCCGGCCTGGACTCCGCCTCCATCACCGGCATCATCATCAGCTCGGTGGTGCCGCCGCTGAACGGCACACTCGCCGAAATCGCCGAGCGTTACTTCCAGCGCAAGGCCCTGTTTGTCGAGCCCGGTGTGAAGACGGGGATGCCTGTGCAGTACGATAATCCGCAGGAAGTCGGCGCGGACCGCATCGTCAACAGCGTCGCTGCGTTTGAGAAGTTCGGCGGCCCCTGCGTCGTCGTGGATTTCGGGACGGCCATCAATTTCGACGCCGTCTCTGCGCGCGGCGAATATCTGGGCGGGGTGTTGGCCCCCGGCATCGGCATCTCCGCCGACGCGCTGTTTTCACGGGCCGCGCGGCTTTCCCGGGTGGAAATCAAAGACCCCGGCAAAATTATCGGCACTAATACGGTGGCTTCGCTGCAGGCCGGCTTTTATTACGGCTATGTGGACCTGGTGGACGGCATCCTGGCGCGGATGAAACAGGTTCTGGGGCCGGACACGAGAGTCATCGCCACCGGCGGGCAGGCTTCATTGATTTCCCGCGGCTCCAAACACATTCAGCACATCGACGAATTCCTGACGCTCAACGGCCTGCGCATCATCTGGGAGCTCAATGCCGCGGCCCGCGAAAGCGCTCCGGCGCCGGCCTCGGCGTCCCGCAAGCGGTCCTCGCGGTAGCAACTTTCACAGACAGGCGCCGCCGCTACAGGAGCCGGTGCCACAATCCCCGGCGACTATGCGCGGCGGGCTGCCGTCCGTTTTCGCCGCAGCGCCCAGAGATACCAGGTGGCCACGCTGCGGTACGGCCGCCAGGCTTCCGCGGTTTTCTCCAGCGTGCGCTTTGCCGGCAGGGACTTCATTCCGTAGGCGTCGCGGAATCCGCATTGAAATCCAAAATCACCCACGGGCAGCACATCCGGCCGGCCCAGGCAAAACATCAGAAACATATGCCCGGTCCACGCCCCGATCCCCTTCACCTGGGTGACGTTTTCCAGGACTTCCTGGTCCGTCATCCGCCCGAATCGTCCGAGCATCAATGAGCCATCGGCCGCATGACGGGCCAGGTCTCGAAGGTATTTCACCTTCTGCCGGGAGAGCCCAGCGGCGCGGAGCTTCCTCGGCGAGATGGCCCACAGTTCCGGGGGACGCGGAGGGCGGCCTCTTCCCCCCGGCTGTTTTGCAAACAACTTCTGGAACCGCCTGGAGATGGACTGTGCAGCCCGATAGGAGATTTGCTGGTAGAGGATGGCATCCACCAGGGCGCCGAATTGATTGGCGTTCAATTCCTTTGCGAGCCGGCACGGCCCGGTCTCCGCGACGACGCGCCGCAGCACGGGGTCGGCCCGCTTGAGATGCCGGATGGCACGGCCGTAGTTTCGCATCGCGCGCCGACAATACCGGGGAGCGGGGCGCGTTGCAAGCGGCAGGAACGCATGGCGCCGGGTGTTAGAATGTGCGCGTGGCGGACGCCTTCAATCACTTCAACTACTTCACCGACATCGAGGAGTACTTCTGGCGCAAGCGTGGCGCCCACATCCTGGTCTCGCCGCTGGACTGGGCCATTGTGGAGACTTGGCAGCAGGCCGGCATCCCCCTGGAGGCCGTCCTGCGGGGAATTGACCGCGCTTTTGAAAGCTTTGCGCGCTCGCGCCGGGGCGCATCTGGCCGCACTATGAAAACCCTGGCCTATTGCGTGGATGCGGTGCTGGACGCGGCCGAGGAGGCCCGCGAAGCCACAGCGGGAGGAGCGCCACCCGAGGGTGTGCGCGCGGCCGCCGCACCATTGTCGCGCGACGATATCCGCGCCTATTTTCTCCGCAACATGGAAAAGCTCCGAACAACCGCTGCCCCGCAAGGTCCGCTTGCTGCCGCGGCCGCCCAGCTCACTTCCGCGGGGAAGACGCTCGAGGAGATGCTCCCGCTTCTGGACTCGCCCGCTGCGCCAGACCTGGAAGACATAGAGCGGCGTCTGACCGTGCTGGACCAGAAACTCGCCGCCGCGCTGGTGGCTGTCGCGGAGGACGACGTGCAGCTCGAAATTCGGCGGGAAATGGACCGGGCGTTGGCACCCTATCGCCGCAGGATGACGGCGGACCAGTTGAGCATCGTGGAGCGGCAGTACGTCCAGAAGCGGCTCCTGGAACGCTACCACATTCCACGACTGAGTCTGTTTTACCTGTCGTGAAGGCGCGGCCCGATGCCCGACCGCCGCGGGACACGGAAATGAACGTCCGCATTGAAAAACTGGTTTACGGCGGCGAAGGGCTCGGCCACGCCGAGGGCAAGACCATCTTTGTGCCCTTTGTGCTTCCCGGTGAAGTCGTGGCCATACGCGCGGTCGAGCAGAAAAAGAAGTTTATCCGCGGACAGATGGTGCACCTGGTGACTCCGGCAGCCGGCCGCATCCCGGCTGCGTGCCCGCATTTCACCGCCTGCGGCGGCTGTCATTACCAGCACATCCCCTACGAGTCGCAGCTGGAGGCCAAGGCCGTCATTCTCCGGGAAACGCTGGCGCGACTGGGGCGCATCGCCTGGACCGGCCCCATCCACGCACACGCCTCACCTCCATTCGAGTATCGCAACCGCGCGCAGTGGAAAGTCCGCCCGCTGGGCGGCCGGCCGTCGATGGGCTACTTCCGGGCCGCCTCTTCCGCTCTGTGTGCCGTCGAGGTGTGCCCTGTTCTCTCCCCTCGACTGCAGACGACTCTGGCGACGCTGCGCGGACTTTTGGCCGATGGCACGCTCTCCGGCGGAGTGCGCGAGATCGAGGCCTTCGTGGACGGCGCTGACCAGCGAATACTGCTAAACGTGTCCCTGGCGGACTCCGCGACTTCCGCCGCGGCGGCCCACGTGCTCGCCACGGCGCTCCCACACATGGAGTCGCTTCTGCTGCATGATGCCGCCCGCGATACCTTCACACTCGAGGGCCCCGGTTTCCTCACCTACCGCGTGGCGGATGCGGCCTACCGCGTCGGTCACCTCTCCTTCTTCCAGTCTAACCGCCATCTGATTGCCGAGATGCTGGCCACGATCACCGCCGGGCGCGGGGGGCGCTTGGCTTTGGATCTGTTCGCCGGCGTGGGTCTTTTTTCGCTTCCGCTCTCGCGGCAATTCGACCGCGTAATCGCCGTAGAGTCCAACCCCGCCGCAGCGCGCAATCTCTCCGAGAACCTGGCCGGAATCCCGGCTGCGCAGGCCGAAAACACGGACGTCCTGCCATTTCTTCACCGTCAAAAGGAGCGTCCTGATTTTGTTCTTCTCGATCCACCGCGCGCCGGCGTCGCTCCGCCTGCGCTTCGCCGTGTGGCGGCCCTGGCGCCTGCGCAAGTCGGCTATCTCTCCTGTGACCCGGCCACGCTGGCCCGGGATCTGGCGGACCTGACCGCCGCCGGATACTCCATCTCTGCGATTCATCTCTTCGATGTTTTCCCCCAGACCTTCCACATCGAGACGTTCGTCCTCCTGGAACACAATCCTGGCAGCAGCACGGCTTCGCCGGCTGAGATGCCGCGATGATCC
>Ga0247727_10001743_pt1 | contig 50851 bp, 54 predicted proteins | sample WisWelCaveWW1625_FD_202498 | JGI IMG/M metagenome (GOLD analysis project Ga0247727, IMG submission 202498) | Biofilm microbial communities from Wishing Well Cave, Virginia, United States - WW16-25 | ecosystem: Environmental > Aquatic > Deep subsurface > Groundwater > Cave microbial mat | place...
GAGTGTGGCTTCGTAATCGGGAGTTTTGAATTCTCTGCTCATACGCGAATTGTACATCAACCGAGAGATTCTACATATCTCTCCGACAGACTGCTAGAAGCTCTAAATCGCGGATGGTCTCTTGGCGACCGCGACGAATTGGAGCATGTCACAGCGAGCGTTCGTAAGCAACTCGGTGCGGCAAAATTTGAAAAAGCATTTGTAGAAGGACGCGCGCTCATGCCCGAACAAGCCATTGCGGAAGCGATTCGCATTACGGATGAACTAGCCGAAAAAGTGAACGCCACGCAGAGTATCGCAACAGAATACCCCGCGGGCTTGACCGAACGCGAAGTGCAGGTGTTGCGGTTGTTGGCGCTTGGGTTGAGCAACCAAGAAATCGCCGACCAACTCGTTTTGAGCAGGCGCACCGTCCATGCCCATTTGCGCTCCATCTTTGGCAAATTGGATGTGACGACGCGCACGGCGGCGGCGCGCGTCGCGCTAGAATACAAAATCGTCTGACTCGCCTCACCCCCAACCCCTCTCCCAAGAAACGATGCGAAACTCGTTTCGCGATGTTTTGGGGAGCGGGGAGTAGTTCCTCCCTGTGAGAGCTTCGAGGTTTTGAAAACTGCGCGGCGATTCACACATTCGCGGCGAAACCTCGAAGGTCTTTGCGCGTTGGGCAAGTAGCAACTTAATTTAGGCACATTGAATAGGCATTTGTGCCGATGCACGACCATCCATGATGCGCTAAAGTGCTTGCATAAAGACACTGATTCATCACCACAAAACGTGGTGAAAGGAGGACAAAATGAAGACCACAACCAACCCCGCCGCCAGCGCGACACGTAACAAGTTCCTCGTTTTGGGCGTTTTGCTTGTCGCCGCGTTCGCCGTTGCGTTCATCGCTTTATATGCTCTCGCGCGTTTGCAGCAGGCACCGAGTCCGACGGCAAGTGCAGTGCCATCTCGAATGGATGCCGCCGCGCGAAACCAACGCTTGTTTGAATTGAACGAAGGGAACATGCCCGCCGCGCCCATCGTCCGCGTAGATCGCAACAAGCGCTTGCTTGAATTGAACGAGGGCAACATCCCCGCTGCCGCGCGCAGCCCGCGCGATCAGCGCTTGTATGAGCTGAACCGATAGGAGGAAGGGATGAGGGGTGAGGGATGAGGGATGAACCTTCCAACGCCAAAAAAGAAACGCCAAGAGCTTTGCTCTTGGCGTTTCTTTTTTGACAATACGAAATTTTGAGACAAAATCAGCGCACCGTGCGTAGCGAGGCGTTCGCAAGTGAAATCCACTTGATAACACCGAGGGGGCAAGATCGCGCGTGGATGTTATCCCGCCGCGTTAGAGAGCGCTGGCTACGCGGTAAATCAAACCATTTGGCAAAATGGAGATTGTATGCACAAACTCGTACTCTTGCGTCACGGCGAAAGCACATGGAATCAAGAAAATCGTTTTACAGGTTGGACGGATGTTGATTTAACGGAAAAGGGAATTGCGGAAGCGCGGCAGGCGGGAAAAACGCTAAAGCAAGAGGGATATGAATTTGATGTCGCGTTCACCTCGCTGCTCGTCCGCGCGATTCGCACATTGAATCTCGCGCTGGACGAATTGGAATCGTTGTGGCTGCCCATACATAAATCGTGGCGCTTGAACGAACGCCATTACGGCGCGCTGCAAGGATTGAACAAAGCGGAGACCGCGCAAAAATTTGGCGAGGAACAAGTTTTGATTTGGCGGCGCAGTTACGACATTCCCCCCCCCGCCCTCGAACGCGATGATCCGCGTTTCCCCGCGCAGGATCGCCGCTACAACGATCTCGATCCGCGCACGCTGCCGACGACGGAATGTTTGAAGGATACTGTTGTGCGTTTTCTCCCGTACTGGCAAGATGCCATCGTTCCCGCGCTCAAACAAAATCAACGCGTAATCATCGTCGCACACGGCAACAGTTTACGCGCGCTCGTAAAATATCTCGACAATGTTGGCGATGCCGAAATCGTCGCGCTCAACATTCCGACAGGGATTCCCCTCGTCTACGAATTGGACGCGCAGCTGAACCCCATCAAAAACTATTACTTGGGCGATGCGGATGCGATTGCAAAGGCGGCGGAGGCGGTGGCGAATCAGGGGAAAAGCAAGTCTGCCAACGGATAGGGTAGCGGATAAACGGATAAACGGATAGGCGCGCGACACGATGCGGGCGCACCGGCGCGCGTGGATTTGCAATCCACGCGCGCGGGTGCGAAGACGTATTTTTGCGAACCCATAACGAGAATAATTTATGAACGATTTACCGCGCGGCACGGTCACTTTTCTTTTCACCGACATTGAAGGCAGCACGAAATTGTGGCAGCAATTTCCTGACGCGATGCCCGCCGCGCTCGCGCGCCATCACGAAATTTTGCAGCGCGCGATTGAATTGCACAACGGGTATGTGTTTCAGATCATCGGCGATGCGTTTTGCGCGGCGTTTGCGACGGCATTCGATGGACTCGATGCCGCGCTTGAGGCACAGCGCGCGTTGCGCGATGAAGGGTGGGGCGAGACGGGCGCGATTCGGGTACGCATGGCATTGCACACGGGCGCGGCGGATGTGCGCGCGGGCGAATTTACATCGGGCGAATATGTTTCGGGCATTACGTTGAGCCGCGCAGCGCGTTTATTGTCAGCTGGACACGGCGGACAAATTTTGTTGTCGTCGCCATCAGCAGAATTGGTGCGCGAACAACTGCCCCCGCACACCGCGTTACGCGACATGGGCGCGCTTCGCTTGAAGGATTTGGTACAGCCGCAGCAGATTTTTCAAATCCTCGCGAACGATTTGGCGCAAGATTTTCCGCCACTCAAAACGCTGGACGCGCTGCCGAATAATTTACCGATTCAGTTGACGAGTTTCATTGGGAGGGAGAGGGAAATACGGGAAATCAAACATCTGTTGACAGGGGACGGGGGTCAGGGGTCGGATAGCTGTCCCCCGTCCCCCGCCCCCCGCCTCCTCACCTTGACAGGCACGGGCGGTTCTGGCAAAACGCGTTTGTCCTTGCAAGTTGCGGCTGAGGTGATTGATGAATTTGAAAAAGGCGCGTGGTTGGTGGAACTTGCGCCGCTGGCGGATGCGTCGCTGGTGCCAAACGCGGTGATGAGCGCGTTGGGGTTGCGCGAGGAAGCGGGACGCGCGCCGCTGGAGGCACTGACAGATTTTTTGCGCGCGAAAAAATTGTTGCTGGTGTTGGACAACTGCGAACATTTGATTGAAGCGTGCGCGCAGTTGGCGCATCAGCTTTTGACGCAGTGTCCCAATTTGAAAATTTTGGCGACGAGTCGCGAGCCGTTGGGGATTGCGGGTGAGGTGACGTATCAAGTGCCATCTCTCGCGCTCCCCGATCCAAAACATCTGCCCTCGCTCGAAGCGCTTTCGCAATATGACGCAGTGCGATTGTTTATCGAGCGCGCCATTTCGGTGCAACAAAATTTTTCGGTCACGAACACGAACGCGCCCGCTGTCGCGCAAATTTGTTTTCGGCTGGATGGGATTCCGTTGGCGCTTGAACTCGCTGCCGCGCGCATCAAACTTTTTTCGCCCGAACAGATCGCGTTGCGTTTGGATGATCGCTTTCGCTTGTTGACAGGTGGCAGCCGCGCCGCGATGCCGCGTCAACAAACCTTGCGCGCGGCGATTGAATGGAGTTACAGTTTGTTGTCGGAACAGGAACGCATTTTGTTTCGACGGTTGGCGGTGTTTGCGGGCGGGTGGACGTTTGAAGCGGCGGAGCAGGTGTGCGCGAATGTAGGGCGAGATGGCATCTCGCCCTACGATGTTCTGGACACGCTCGCGCAATTGGTGAATAAATCGTTGGTGACGACGGAGGCGCGGGGAGACGAGACGCGGTATCGGATGTTGGAGACGATTCGGGAGTTTGCGGTTGAGAAATTGCGCGCGGCGGGGGAAACAGAGAACATTCGAACGCGTCATTTAGAGTTCTTTGTTTCGTTGGCAGAGCAAGCGGAACCGCACCTGAAACGCGCCGAACAATTGGAGTGGCTGGAACGCTTGGATGCGGAGCTTGATAATGTGCGCGCAGGGTTGACTTGCGCCGTTACAAACCGTGATTTTGAATCGGGAGCGCGGCTGGTAAGCGCATTGGAATATTTTTGGATGATTCGCGCGTATGGCAAAGAAGCGTATGAATGGGCGGAAAGGATTTTGGAAGTGGGAACGCCAAATGACCGCACGCGGTTGCGCGCAAAATTTCTACGCACGGCGAGCATTTTTGGGAACGAAATCCCTACGACGAGAGAGTTGGCGTTCCAAAGAGCAAAAGAGGGGCTGGCAATCGCGCGCGAGTTGGGAGACGCGCGCGGAATTGCACAAGGGCTTGATGGTCTCGCCCAAAATTTGGCCAAGGCGGATGAAAAACTGCCATTGAGGCAAGAGCGGCTGCTTGTCGCCCGCGGCTTGGGGGACAAGTGGGTCCTGGGAGATGCACTAAATGATCTTGCGTGGGAAACATTACTGCTGTGCGAAGATGACCAAACAAATGTGCTGCTTGAGGAGGGGCTGTCGCTTGCGCGTGAGGTTGGCGACCGAATTCTTCTTGGCGCAATTCTAAACAATCTTGCTTTTCTATTGACCGACAAAGGACATTATGAGCCCGGTATGAAACTCGTAATTGAACAACGCGAGCTATTCCAACAGCTTGGGTTCCGTGCTGGCGTCGCGGACTCAGCCAATTGGCTTGCAATGACAGCTCACAATTTTGGCGATTATCCAAAGGCACGCCACTACATGCAGGAGAGCATACAGCTCTATGAGGAACTTGGAGCGGAATCATTCGCTGTAGGATTGAGCCAGATGTTGGGACATCTAGGATTGGTGGAAATCCACGAACGCGGCAACTTGGAGCTAGCGACTGAATATATTGAAAAAGCATATAAATTGGCATTGGGCGCACAAAGGATAATGAATCTCGGAAATTCGAACTTTTTCATGGGACATTTGGCGCTCCACAAGGTCGGGCCAGACCGTGCGGTACCTCACATGCGCGAATCAATAGTCTTGTATTCGCAAATCAATAACGTCCAAGGCGTGCTTATGATGGTCCACGAACTTGGTGTTGTGTCCGCTCAGACCGCAGTACGCGACAGCAATTTGAAACATGCCGAACGCGCCACGCAATTGTTTGGTGCAGCACAGGCAGGGCTTGAACGATTGAACTTGTGGATGTCTAAATTTCAGCAGGAGGAAAGGGACGAAATTTTGCCAGCTCTCCGCGCGTTATTGGGTGAGCAAGAATTTGAGAGTGCGTGGAACGTTGGGCGCGCGTTGACGTATGAACAAGCGATTGAATTGGCATTGCGCGGGGAACTGCCAACGGATGCTGCCAACGGATAGGGTAGCGGATAAACGGATAAACGGATAGATCATCGCGCATCCGTTTATCCGTTTATCCGTTTTCAATATCCGTTGGCAAGCATTTCACCCCAACGCCCTACGCGCCTCCGCGTCAATCAACTCCACCGTCCGCGCGTACAACGCATCTGCGTCCGTGTGGCTGTCCGCAATCGCGGTAAATCCAAAACGCCCGCGATCCCCCAGTGCGCTCATCATGTGCAGCACAACCCCCGTTTGCGTCGTGTGATTAAAGTGCAAATTGTTTTTGCTCACCACATCAAACAAATCGTCGGGCGTCAACGCGCGATACGCGTGCGCTTCTTGATGGTCTGTCGCCACATAACATTTCGCTTGTCCGCGCGCGGTGCGAAATTCGCCAACGCCCGCGTGATATTTTCCATCGGTGAGATATTGCAGCGTGAGAAATGGATGCGTCGTGCCGCCTTTGCGTAAATTCACTTCAATCGCGTACGGTTCCCATTTCCCCGAGTCATTTTTCACCACGACAAAGTCCATCGCGTAACGTCCCACAATGCCTTCGCGCGCAAAGCGTCTCCCAACTTTTTCCGCTTCATGCATGATGGCGGGACCGTACTCCACATTCGCAGGAAAACGACAGCCCAAATAGCTTTGCCCGCTGGGTCCGCCGAGGATTTGATCGTGCGTCGAAAGCAGTTCCACTTGTCCCAAAGGCGTATTGCGTAACTGCGCGCTGGGGCTTTCGATGCGCGTCCCCGTAATATATTCTTCGGCGATGCCGCCGCGTTTTTCAAATTTCGCCATGTACTCGTCGTACTGAAGCGATGGCAATTCAAATTTCAGCGCGCGCAATTTTTCCTCTAGCGTCGCGCGGTCTGGCGTTCCGTTCTCCAAGCCCGTTAGATCCAACAGCGCGTTGCCCATCCCCGAAACCTCGTCATTCAATTTCAAAATAATTTTTTGCAGCGCGGGTTTCTGCGCGCGCATCTCTTGAATCGCGCCGACGAGATCATCAACACTGTGCAAATTCTCGATACCGAGCGGATGCTGCACACCCTCTTCAGCAAAAATTTTGCGACAGCCGCTTTTTGTCCCAAACGCGAAAAAGCGCGGGTCAGCCGCATACATCGGAATCCCAAGCCGCACGCTCAACTCACGTTCAATGTCAGTGGTGTTGTACGGAACGAGATGCGCGCGATGTGGATCGCGGACAAGCGCGCGAATTTGTTGTAAGAGGCGCGGGCGATCCAATAATTTGCGCGACAACGGCGTGGAGGAGGCGTCTTGCGGCGCGACGAGAAATAAGCGTTTGCGCGCGTGACTCGCAACGACGGCGGGCAACAAATCCAAATAGTACTCGACGATCGTCGGCGCAATCTCCATCGAGGTCACATAGATCATTCGCACGCGCGGCTGCTGCAAGAGAAACAGCATAAACAAGAAACGTTCCTCGTAAGCTTGTTGCTCCGAGCCGTGAAAGACGCTATCAAGCGTAAGCGAAGGAACAACGACAATCGTATGTTCCTCTTGCGTCGGCTTGCCGATAAATTCCCACAGCGGCGCGAGGTTTTGTTGCAGCGCGTCGAATTGCGCCATTAGATCTTTTTCGGATTTGGTGGTTTGATTCATTACAGGATCCTTGAGTCTGTAAAAGAATAATTTTCCGCGCGCGCCGCTGGATTTGCAATCCAGCGTGGATTGCAAATCCACGCGCGCGGGTAGTTGTTTCTTTATTCGCGTAGATTCGCGTAGATTCGCGGTTCCAGCGTGGATTGCAAATCCACGCGCGCGAGTGGTTGCATGAACGCGGAAAAATTTTTTTGGGTTTTATTCGCGTAGATTCGCGTAGATTCGCGGTTCCTGATCGTGCGGTTCATTTGATCCGAATCGTCTCTGGATGACAAGCAAACAAATCAATCCCAACAAAAATCCAAACCACAGTGTCGCAAACCGAATCATCAACGTCGCCACCGCCGCGATTGGCTCTGTAATGGTCCCTTGCGCCAACCACGGCGCGCGTCCAAAGGTGAACAACAAACCGCCGATACTCGCTTCCGCCACGCCCAATCCGCCAGGGACAAGCAGCAATGATCCCGCCAATGTTGCAAAACCCATCGCGAACGCGGACAAAGCCACGAGCGTCCACGAAAACGGAAGCCCCAAGCCGACGACGATCAATGCCAGCGCAAAACATTCGCCCGCCCACGAAAGAATACCCAACGCAATCGCAATCGCCAACGTTTTGAACTGCAGCAATTGGAACGCGCTCGAATAGAACGCGTGAATGTGATGCATGCGCGTGGCGAGCAGCGGCGCGCGTTCCATCCATTTCATTACGCGTTCCGCCAACGCGCGGCGCTGCACCAACAAAATAATAATCGCCGCCAGCCCAATCACGCCAAACAAAACAATTCGCACTTGCAAACTATCAAAAATCAGCAAGCCAAACGACGCGAGAATGAGCAGTGCAAGACCATCGGTCAAGCGTTCCGCGAGAATAATTGGCGAAACGGTTGCGACAGGCGCGCCCGCGCGTTGTTTCACCAAAAACGCTTTGAGAAATTCGCCCGCTTTGCCTGGGGTCAGCGTCATCGAAAAGCCCGCGACAAAAATCAACAAACTATCCACCCACGCCAAATTTTTCACGCCGACGACGCCCAAATACCAATGCCATTTCAAAAAGCGGACTGCATAATTAAACAAGGTCAATCCGATAATCGCAGGCAAAAATTCCCAACGAAAATCGCGTATGGCGGCAGCAAGTTTTTGCGTATCGGAAACGAGCAACAACACCGCGTACACGACAACAGCGAATAGGATCGAAAGGATGATTTTGCGGGCGTGTTTTTGGAACAGTTCCATAATAGTGTGATGACTATACTACAGGATAGAAAAACTTGAAACGGCAGTGACAACACGCGCAAGGGCTGGTCGAAAGTCTGGGGGTGTCATTGCGAGGGATGCGATGATTACATCGCATCCCTCGCAATGACAGCTGACAACACCCGCGCTAGACACTCAAACAAGTTAATGCTATATTGGCGCGCGGCGTGAGCAAACATAAACATTTTTCTCATCACGCGCGCCGCTCTAGCAAGCAGGACGCGTCATTTCAAGAATCGTTATCGCAGCGCGGGCGCAATGCCTTTCACGCGGGACGCCTGGGCGAAGCGATCGAACACTGGGAGCGCGCCGCGAAAAAACACCCCGAAATATTACCCGCGTTGGCGGAAGCATACTTTCGCCGTTCCTTGAACCACCCCACCGCCGCGCCCGATCAACCCCTCCACGATCTCTTACGCGCCACCGAACTTGTACCCAATGACGCGATCTATTATTATCACCTCGCCTTGGCGCATCATCGGCGCGGGGAACTTGACGCGGCATTGATCGCTTATGCAATCGGCGCGGGCTTGCCCACACCGCCGCGCGGATTGGCTTTTGCAATGGCGCTCGCGCAGCTGGAAACCGATCCGAATGTCGAGCCCAGCGCGCTGAACAGACTTGCCGAAAACGAGCGCGCCCTCATCAACACCCTCGCGCCCTTGTTACGCGGCGATACCGCGTTCGCGCGGCAATCACCCACAGCTAATTCTTGGCTGCAATCCCTCGTTGCAAAATTTAGCGGCGCGGATCAAATGGCAACCCTGTGGCGCGGTTTGGCGCACCTGCTCGCAGGCGATACGGCAGCGGCGCAAAGCGCGTTAGAACCTGCTCAAGGACTTGTCCCGCGCGCGCAAGCGCTGCGGCATTATTATCTCGGCGTCCTCGCCGCGCGGCGCGGCGATTGGAGCGCGGCGCGCGTGGATTGGGAACAGGCGCGGGCGCGCGGTTTAGATACCGCGTGGCTGCGCGCAAATCTCGCCGCCGCGCATTTGCCCAGCGCACAGGCGGCAGTCCAAGCGGAAAATTGGCGCGGCGCAGTGGAACACGCGCGCGCAGCTCTGCGCGCACAAGCAGACCACCCCACTGCCGCACAAGTGGCGGTCCTCGCGCTCCATCAGCTCGCTAACGCGGCAGCTCACAAGGGGCATTGGCGCGAAGCAATGGACTTGATCCGTGAAGCAAATGAAATTTATGCCAAAGCTCACAAGACCGACAGCACGACGCGCGCGCTGCTGCAAAATTTGGCAATCGCGTCGGAACAATCTGAACAATGGGAGCAAGCGGCGCAGAGCTGGCGGGATTTGATTCGCACCAAACCGCGCAGCAAAAAAGCTAAGGACACTTTTACCGACGCGCAGTGGGATTGGATGCGCCGCCGCGCGATTCTTGATCTTCAGAGAGCGGGACAGCTCGCGCCCGTGATTACGCTGCTCAAACAAAAAGTCAAAGCGGAACCAAAGGACATTGCCACGCGGCTAGAACTTGTCGAGGTGTTGATGGCGAATCAGAAAGAAACCGCCGCGGGGAATGAATTGCAGCGCATCCTTGAGATTGATCCACAATACGCCGCCGCGCGTTTGAAACTCGCCGAGTGGCATGTCCATCGGCACGAATGGCACGCTGCTGAACAGCAGATGCACTTGCTATTGGAGCAAGACCCTTCGAACACCACAGTGCGCGGGCGCATGGCAAATCTGATGCATCAGCGCGGGCGTTCGCTCCACACGGACGGACGCGTTGCGGCGGCGCGCGAGGTGCTTGAACAGGCGGTGACATTCGCGCCAGACGATGTAGAAATTTATATTGATCTGGGGCGCGCAGACCTCGACCTGCGACGGCGCGACGCGGCGCGCGCGGATTTTGAACAGGCGTATCGCATTGGCGGGAAAAAGTTGGCGACGCACGAACAGATCGTGCGCTGCTGGATTATTGATCGTCAACACGACGAGGTGGAAAAGGCAATGGCGCGCGCGGAAACCGATTTGCCGCCGCCCCTCGATCCACTTTTTTATGTGCATACAGGTCTCGCGTGTTTTCCTCCTACAGCGCCCAATCCATTTGGACCCGCGCGCGCCAAGCGCGTGGATGACGAGTGGGAGGATTTGGGTCAAGCATGGATCGAACGCGCCGTCGCGCTCAAGCCCGATGATGACGAACTCCTCCACCACATTGTCGGCGATTGTTTAGATATGCAGCTGCCCGTTGGCGCAGTGTATGCGGAACGGCTGACCCAGCGAACGCCTGATGATCCGCTGGCGTGGATCACGTGGGGTTTCTTGCGCGCGATGAGTGGACAAGTGAATGAGGGCAAAGAGAATTTGAAACACGGCGCGCGCCTCGCGCGGCAGCAGGGCTTGAGTGAGATGGAGCAAATGGCGAATGATCTGCGCCGCGAATTGGATACTCCTGTGGTTTCGTTAGCATCGAGTTTGGGACTGCCACTCGGCGCGCTCTTTGGGCAACCTGAAGAAGAGGAATTTGAGGACGCTGACCCAGAACCATTTTGGACACCGCCGCGCCGTAGGAGACGATGATGGATGCACATTCGCAGCAAGGCGCGCCGCATGAACATTCGCGGTCAAAAGAAAAAGACAAACCCGCACTAGGAGAGTTACAGCCCTACTCGGATCCCTATCTTATTCTTGACATTCCGCGCGCGGCAACATCCGAACAGATCAAGGATGCGTATTTTGGTCAAGTGCGCGCGCATCCTCCCGAGCGCGAGCCAGACGCGTTCAAGCAAATTCGCGCGGCGTATGATCGCCTGCGAACGCCCGAGCGGCGCGTCGAAACAGATATGCTGCTCCTCCAAGAAGTGGACTTGGCAACCGAACTGACCGCGCCCGCGTTTGACCTTGATGTGCATCGAGAGGATTTGTTGAGCATGGCACGCGCGTTCAGCGATCTGGAACGGACGGATTTTCGCGAACATTTTCGCAAGGTATAAAAATGCGGCAATTGATTTTGGCGGTCTTGAACGTTCACACATTGCTTGGCTTGCTGGCGGGATGGCTGCTGGGCGCGCGGCGGGCGCAGGTTGCAGAGCGCGACGCGCAAGCACACGTGGATGAACAATTCGCCGCGCAGCTCGAGCGCGCCGCCGAGATTGCCGCGCAGCTCGATCCGCTCGTTGCGGAAATAAGCGCGCTGAATACATCCGCTGCCACATTGCGCGAGAGCGTTGCCGCGTTGGACAAGCAGCTGGGGCGCGTGGGGCGCGAACAATTCAAAGTCAACACGCTGGGCGAGGCGCAGCAACAGCAAATCGAAAACGCGCTCGAACAACTGGGCGAGCTAAACACACACCGCGAAGCAGACGTTGCGCTCTTGCGCGAACAATTACACGCGGATCAATCCGCGCAGCGTTTGCTCGTTATTCAACGCCTCCTCCCCGCGCTCGACGGTTTGGATCAAGCCCTTGCCGCAGGTGAACGCCTCCGCGCGCGCGCGCCCAATCCCGAACCACAAAAAATATCCGCGCTGTCATTCCAACAGCGTCTGGCGATTGCGCTGGGGCGCGGCGAAATTCCAATGACGCGCGTGGACGGCGCGGCGGAGTGGCGCGACGCGTTGACCGCGTGGCTCGCGGGTCTCGAATTGGTGCGCGAACGTTTGCTGCACGCGCTCGCCGCTGAACGCGTGTATCCCCTCTCTGCGCGCGGCGAACCTTTTGATCCGAATTTGCACATTGCCGTCGAGACCGCGCCCGCGACAGATGAACATTCGGATGGTATGGTGATTGATGAATATCGACGCGGGTATCAAGTAGATGATCGCGTTTTGCGCGCGGCAGAAGTCGTCGTCGCGCGCGCGATAAATTTCAATGGCGAGGAAAATGAAGGATGAGCAAGATCATTGGCATTGATCTGGGGACAACTTTTTCAGCTGTCGGTTTTGCGAGTCAGGGCGAGCTGCGAATTTTGCCGAATGGGGCGGAACGCATTGTGCCTTCTGTCGTCGGTTTTTCGCCGCAGGGCGCGCTGCTTGTCGGCACGCCCGCGCGCAATCAGTACGTTCTCTATCCCGACCGAACCGCGCGCTCAATCAAACGCAAGATGGGCAGCGCGGAAACAGTCGAGCTGGATGGACGCGCGTATTCGCCACAGGAAATTTCCGCCATCATCTTGCGCGAGCTCAAACGCATCGCTGAGGCGAATTTGGGAGAAGAGGTTACACGGGCGGTAATTACGGTGCCCGCGTATTTTTCAGACGCGGCGCGGCAGGCGACCAAAGACGCGGGGGAAATCGCGGGGTTCACCGTCGAGCGCATTTTGAACGAGCCGACGGCCGCGGCATTGGCGTATGGTTTGGACCGCACGGAAGAGCGCCAATTGGTCGCGGTATATGATTTGGGCGGCGGCACGTTCGACGTTTCGATTGTGGAATTAAACAGCGGCATCGTCGAAGTGCGCGCGAGTCATGGGAACACGCAGCTGGGCGGTGACGATTTCGATGAACTGTTGATGAATTTTTTGGCGGAGCGTTTTCAGGAGGAATACGGTTTGGATCCGCGCACGGAACGGCGCGCCACCGCGCGCTTGCTGCACGCGGCGGAACAAGCAAAGATCACGCTCTCGACGCAGCCCTTTGTCCAAGTGCGCGAAGAATATTTGATGGAACTCGAAGGACGCCCGCTGCATCTCGACGTTGAAGTTGCCCGCGCGCAATTCGAGGAATTGATCTTGCCCCTCCTCGAAGGCACACTCTCTTCCTTTGATCAAGCGTTGTTGGATGCAGACCTTGCCGCGAGTGATCTGGACAAGGTGTTGTTTGTCGGCGGTTCGACGCGCATCCCCCTCGTGTGGGAATTGGTCGCTGGACATACGGGGTTGGAGCCGCACATCGAGATCAATCCTGATGAGGCGGTGGCGTTGGGCGCGGGCGCGCAAGCCGCGATTATTGCGGGGGAACCGTTGGACGCGATTCTGGTAGATGTGACCGCCCACTCGTTGGGCATCGAGATTGCCGAGATAGCGTTTGGAGAATTGATTCCTGATCGCTACAACGTGATTATTCATCGCAACACGACGATTCCCACCAGCAAAGCGCAAGTTTATTCGGCGGTCTTTGCGGATCAGACTTCCATTCAAGTCAAGGTGTATCAAGGCGAAAGCGCGGTGGCTTCGGAAAACACGCTGTTGGGAGATTTTATGTTTGATCAACTCAAACCCGAAGCGGCGGGGTTGCCGCCGCGCATCACGGTGAATTTTGATCTCGATCTCAATGGGCTGCTGCGCGTGTCGGCGGTGGATCGCGCCAGTCGGCGGCAAGCGGGAGTGACGGTCAAAGCGGAACATCTCCCCCTGAATCCCGCGCAAAAGGAAGCGGCGCGCGAACGCATCGAAGGTTTGGAGATTGACGCGGCGGAGGGGCAGCAAATTCTTTTGGCGCGCGCGCGGCGCATTTTAGTAGAACGCGGCGCGGGTCTCGAACGTTTATCGGCAGTTGCTGCGGGTTTGGAGCAAGCAATTGAAACAGGGGAAACCGAGCGACAGGAAGAGCTCGAAGAAGAATTGACGGATCTGTTGTACGAGTTGGACGAGGAGTGATCAGTAAGCAGTGGGGAGTAGTCAGTGGGCAGTGGGATGTGGTCAGTGGGCAGTGGACAGTGGTCAGTAGTCAGTGATCAGTGATCAGCATTTTGATGATCGAACGATTGGCGATACGCGATTCGCGATACGCGATTCGCGATACGCGTTGTTCATTCAAACAACACGTACTGCTCCCCACGTAACTTTTGTTGTATCTTTTCCACAATCAATTCCAAATCCCGATTCTCTTGGACAAAATCCAAACGATCCGCAGGCACAGTCAACACGGGCGCGAGTCTGAAATTGGCGACCCATTCGGCGTACAGCTGGTTCAATTGTTCCAGATACGTGGGTTCGATATTTTTTTCGTACTCGCGTCCCCGCGCGGCAATTCGTTTCAACAAAGTTTCCACCGACGCCTGCAAATAGACGACCAGATGCGGCGGCGGCAAAAATAATTTCAAGACATCGTACATGTCCGAATACGTCGCGTAATCGCGTTCGCTCATGCGTTTTTGCAAAAACAAATTCCGCGCAAAAATTTCCGCGTCCTCGTACACACTCCGATCCTGCACCACCGTTCCCGAACGCTGCAACAATTGATGATGCGCGTGCAGCCGCCGCGTGAGAAAAAACATTTGCGATTGAAACGCCCAGCGCGGCATATCCGCATAAAAATCGGCGAGATACGGATTGTCCACCACCGCTTCATAAAACGGTTCCCATCCCAAACGCTCGTGCAAAATTTTTACGAGGGTGGATTTTCCAACCCCGATGTTGCCCGCGATGACAAGGTAGTGTTTCATAGTTCGCGTATCGCGTATGGCTTATCGCAGGAACGATTTCCGTTTGACGTTTGACGTTTGACGTTTGACGTTTGACGTTTGACGTTTGACGATATGCGATACGCGATTTGCACTATAGCAATTTCCCCTGCAACGGTCCTTCCGCCAATTTCGCGCGAATCAATTCCGCAACGCGCTGCAAATCTACTTGACGCTGAATGTAATCCAACGCATCCGTTTCAATAGTCAGGACGGGCGAGGCAGTGTAGTTCGTGTAATAGGCATCATACGCGTTCGACAATGCCGCGATATAGTCGCGATCCATCGTGCGCTCGTAACTGCGATCGCGGATGGTGATACGCGTCATTAGATTTTCGACATTAGCGCGCAAATACACAATCAAGTCAGGTGTAGGAATCCGCGCGCCGAGCGTGTCTTGTACGCGTTCGTACATTTCCAATTCGTCCCCGACGAGCGTGAGACGCGCGAAAATTTTGTTCTTGTCAAAAGTGTAGTCGCTGATGAGATTGTGCGTTGTGAGCGCGTTGGGAATCGCTTCGTGCTGCTGCTGATAGCGGCTCAACAAAAAAAAGGTTTGCGTTTGAAACGCATAGCGTTCGCGGTCTTGATAAAAACGCGCGAGGAATGGGTTTTCTTCAAATACTTCGAGCAACACTTGCGCGTCAAACAGCGGTTTCAATAAACGCGCGAGCGTCGTTTTGCCGACGCCGATGACGCCCTCAATCGCAATATAAACGTATTTACTATTCACGCCGCAATCGCCCCCTGATGTTTTTCGCGCACAAAGATAAACCAAATCACGCACGCAACCAAAATTCCCGCCGCCGCAATCAAGCTCGTCACACCAAATCCATAATTCACGTACAACGCTGGACCCGCAAATGATCCAGCCGCGCGTCCGAACGAAAAGCCCGCGACGCCCATTGACAAAAGTGTCGCGCGCGCGTTCGGCGCAATTTCGGTGATGAGGGGCAAAGCCGCGACGATGGCAAGTTCAAACATCAAAAACGCGGCGACCAATCCAATCGTTCCCAACAACACGCTCCCGCCCAAAAATGCCAACGCAAGATACGCGACGCCGCCCAACACTAAACTACCGCCCACCATTTTCCATTTTCCCATCCGATCCACAAACAGAGCGACAACCATTTGCGCGGCAAATTCCGCGCCGCCGATTGCAGAACCGATAAAGCCCAAAGCAATCGCGTCCAATCCAAAACTCGTATGCATCCACGCGCCGTAATTGATATTGATCATTTCATTCGCGCCCGCCATCAGCGCAATCGTCCCAATCACCGCCAACGCCATCGGCGCGCGCAATGCTTCGCGATACGATCCGCCCATCGCGCGCGCCGCATGTTCCGCGTTTCGTTTTTCATGCGGCAGCGCGAACCACATTAACGCGAAAGAGAGCGCGGCAAACAAACCAATCGTCACAAACCCAACGCGCCATCCTTGCGTCTGCACCAGAATCCCCACCAGCGGCAAGCCAATGATCGCCGCGAGTGACCACGCCACTTCCGCAATCGCCATCACGCGCCCGCGTTCCGCGTATGGCACATTATCGCCCAAAAACGCTTGCTGCGCGGGGACAAATAAAATTGTCGCTAACCCCATGATCGGGATCACAATCATTGCTACCCAAAGCGATGTGACAAAATAAAGCGCGACGCCCATCACCGCAAGAATCGCCAATCCAAGCAGCATCATCACGCGCCGCCCATAGCGATCCGTCAAAGGACCAAACACGGGCGACAAAAATCCCGTGAGGTTGCGAATCTGAATGATGCGCGCGGCGGATTCGACGCTGACATTGAGATCCGCCGCGATGAACGGCAGAAAGGGATAGACTGCGCGATAGCCCGTGTCAAGAATGGTTCGCGCAAAGAGGAGAATGATGACGGAACGCGTAAGCGCGACGGGGGGCGCGGTTGAAATGTGTGGAGAATTCACAGGGCGAATAAGTTTAGCACAAAAGAAAATTCGCAAGCATCTCGCTTGCGAATTTTCGTTTTGGCAGCTCCGCGAGGACGACTTGAACGTCCAACCAAGCGGTTACACTTGACCCTACGTTTCTGTAGGAAGGGGACTATCTCATCATCTCATTGCAACTAATAAATTCGTTATAACGCTACAAGCTCACGTTAAGCATGTCATTCTGAATGGAATGAAGAATCTCGGTTTTCGCGCTGGAGATTCTTCACGAAAGCAGTTGAGAATGACAACCCTGCGTAACATGAATTACGAGATGTCGGGCGCTGTGGAGTGTATTGGTTTAGCTCCTCACTCCTAGTCTCTGAACCTTTCGGACTACTCGCGCAATATCGCGCGTGCCATTTCGTCCGACTTGGCTTAGGATTGCCGCCGACTGTGCAAAACAGCATTGCACTACGCTGCGGTTTCCCTAAATTCACCCGATTTTTCGCTATTCGTCGCCGAATAGTGCTGCAACTTTTTACAGCCGCTCGCTCTGCCGATTGAGCTATCGCGGAATGTGAAATTACGAAAAAGATTATATGCAAAAGTGGTGGGGGGTCAAAAACTTTGATCCTTGGGAATCACGCGGCAACCAAGACTCTTTCTACTTCTTCTGGTAATTCAATCGTAACAAAGTGACTCACATGATACAAATAATCTTCGCCACTTTCATCAATCACGCGAATGAAATCATCCTTTTCGGCTCGCGCATCAGGGATGATTTCATAGATTTTTTTGAGAATGAGTGACGCTTGATAGCCCGTGTTGTCAACACAGATCGCGTATTTCGTTTTTGTTTTCATCTTGCTCTCCTAATCCAAATACCGCTTGATCTTCATATCTTTGCGTCCGATGCCATGTGCCTCATACCAATGAAGTTCAACGCGGTAAACACGATCATTTGGTAGTTTGACAAGCGCAATGCCTTTGAGTTTCCGCCACCGTCCGCGCCCATAGACCCTTTGCAAGTACGCCAACTCACGGATGCTTGATCCAATAGCGATAGTTTCGATTTCTTGAATCGCGCCGATGATTTCAAAATCTGTTTCCACGAGTCAATAATTTCCAATGCGGCAATTATACAACCCTTTGAAAAAATGAACCACGCGTCGTCCTCCGCGTGGCACATCCTCACCCCAAATAATCTCTCAACTTTCGACTCCGTATCGGATGCCTCAGCTTCCGCAATGCTTTCGCTTCAATCTGACGGATGCGTTCGCGCGTCACGCCAAATTCTTGACCCACTTCTTCGAGCGTGCGCGTGCGTCCGTCTTGCAAACCAAAACGCAGTTCCAACACTTTGCGCTCGCGGTCACTCAAACCTTCCAACACATCTTGCATCTGTTCTTTCAAGAGTTGACGCGATGCTTGATCAACGGGACCTGGCACTGATTCATCTTCAATGAAGTCACCGAGCGAGGAATTGTCCTCGCTGCCAATCGGCATTTCGAGCGACATCGGCTCTTGGGCAATTTTCAAGATGCGGCGAATTTTGGCGGCGGCGCGTTTCAGTTTGCGATCCAAAATCGGATCTAGAATTTCCTCAGCTGTGCGCGCTTCCAAAATCGCCTGGCGTTCGTCGGGCGTAAGGATTTCCATTTCGAGCGCGATTTCTTCCGAATCGGGTTCGCGTCCGTATTCTTGCTGCAAACGCCGCGAGACGCGCAACAAGCGATTGATCGTCTCGACCATGTGAACGGGAATCCGAATCGTGCGCGCCTGATCCGCAATCGCGCGCGAGATGGCTTGACGAATCCACCATGTCGCATACGTGGAAAATTTGAAACCTTTGTGATGATCAAATTTTTCGACGGCGCGCAAGAGACCGATGTTGCCCTCTTGAATCAAATCGAGAAACGACATGCCGCGCCCCATATACCGTTTTGCCACGCTGACGACGAGACGCAGATTCGCTTCGGCAAGTTTTTGGCGCGCGTTTTCGCCCAACGCGACTTCGGCGTGCAGACGATGTTTTGTTTTCGAGGCATTGCCCGCTTTTTTTAATTCTTCTTGCGCGCGCAAACCGAGTTGCATCGTCGCGGCGAGATGCGCTTCTTCGGCGGAGTTCAAAAGCGGCACGCGTCCGATTTCGCGCAAATACATTCGCACGGGATCACTGCCCGCTTCGGTTTCGACTTGCTCGATAATGAGCGGCGGTTCTTCTTCGGGCAGCGTGTCTTGATCAGATAGATCGAGCGCGACATGCACTTCCGCCAACAACTGTTGCAAATCCGCGAGCAGCCCAGGATCATCTTCCGTATCGGGATATTCGCGGCGGACTTGCTCAGCTGTGAGACGTTTTTTCGCGCCCGCCATTTGGACGAGACGATCCAGCATCGCGTCCATGTCGGGCGGTTCGGGCGCGTCATTCGGCGGCGCAAGCTCGGTCACGAGCGTGAGCAAGGGATCACCGTCCCCGTCCAGATTCGACGCGGGGCGATGATGATTGTTACGCGATTTTTTTCCGAAAGAGTTTGCAGGTTTTCTGGGCATGTCAGGTAGGGAACGAACTCTGTTTCGTTCCGTTCGGCGCGTGCGGGGAACGCTACGGCGAGCGTTCCGTACGGAGATGCGAATGGATCATGGTGCGCGCATCGAGCGCGCGTTTGGTTTGGGCGACGAGACCGCTGACTTGGAAAACGCGCTGGGTTAATTCGTGCTGCTCGTCGGCGGGCGTTTCGGTGAGCAGGTAGCGCAATTGTGTGAGTTCGGTTTGGTAACGCTGCAATTGCAAACGATAGGCAGCGGCTTGCAATTCACGCGGCGCATCGTTCGCATCGAATTGTACGCGCTTTGACGCATCACGCAAACGCTCACCTGTTTCACGCGCGACTTCATCTAATGATTCGATAAATTCGTCCGCGTCAAAAGAAATTGCGTGTGCATTATACAACACCAAAGCTTGAAACACGGCGCGCGTATCGGGCTGCTCGAAATCGTCCGCGCTCAAAAATTCAATTTCGGACAAGAGTTCGGGCGCGCGCAATGCCATCACAATCAGGTATTCGTCATACCGCGCGGCAAGCGGTTTGTTTGGCAAATCGCGAATAAATTTATTGACGCGCACGGGCGCATCGGATTTATCCAATGCGGTGAGTTGTTCGACAATCATGCGCTCATCGGAACGCGTGCGCCGAGCTAGTTCTTGCGCGTAATGCGCGCGCTGCACATTGTCTTTGACTTGGGCAATGATCGGCAGCATCCGTTTCGCGAGTTCCGATTTCCCCTGCGCGGTATTCAGGTCCACATCGCGCGCTTGGATGTTGAAATAGTAATCGAGCAATGGCGTCGCGTTGGAAACGAGCGCGCGCCACGTCTCGGCATTTTCCAAGATCACTTGATCGGGATCGCGTCCCAGCGGCATTTCCAAAATCAACAATTCCGCGTCGAGCCGTTCCTTGAACGCAATCAAGCCAGGTCCGACAGGCACAGGCGCGTTTTTGTACGACAATGCTTGCCGAGCTAGATTCAAACCGCGTTCCGTCGCAGCTGCCCCTGCTTCATCCGCATCGAGCGCGAGCGCGTACCGTTTTGTCAGACGCGATAATTGCGACAATTGTTTTTCGGTCAATGCGGTGCCGAGTGAGGCGACAACATTTTTGAAACCTTCTTGGTGCGCTATCACAACATCGGTGTACCCTTCGACAATGATGGCGAGATTTTCCGCGCGGATTGATTCTTTCGCCATATCGAGTCCGTACAACGTATCGCTTTTTGAAAAGAGGGGAGAGTCGGGCGAGTTAAGATATTTGGGCTGCTGCTCCTCACTCATCGCCCGCGCGCCGAACGCGATCAATTCGCCGCGCCGATTGCGAATGGGAAACATCAAGCGTCCGCGATACCGATCCCACACGCGCCCGTCCTCGTTAGATACGAGCAAGCCCGCGCTTTCAATCTCTGGAACGTTGAACCCTTTGGTTTTGAGATGTTCGAGCAATGAACTGTACGAATTGAGCGCGTACCCGATTTGGAAGGTTTCAATCGAGAGCGAATTGATTTGGCGTTTTTGCAAATACGCGCGAATGCGTTCCGCTTCCGCGTGATGTTTTAATTGGTAATTGAAATACGCCGCCGCCGTTTGATTGATCTCGATCAGTCGTTTGACGTTTGACGTATCCCCCGTATCGCGATGCAATTGCACGCCCGCGCGTTCCGCCAACATTCGCAGCGCATCTCCAAAATCCACATTGTCCTTTTTCATTACGAACGTGAAAATATCGCCGCCCATGCCGCACGCGCCAAAACAATGCCACGTCTGCGTCTCTGGAAACACATAAAACGCGGGCGTGCGCGTGTTCGAGTGAAACGGACACAAGCCCGCGTACGAACGCCCCGATTTCCGCAGCTTCACCGTTTGCGAAACGAGGTCAACGAGCTCGAGTTTTTGTTTAATTTCGTCAACAACAGTCATAAAGAATGAAGGATGAAGGATGAGGGATGAAAGGGGAAAAATTATTCATCCTTCCGCCTTCATCCTTCATCCTTCGCGTGATATTGCCATTAGAACAAGGGTTTGTCAAGCAACTATGCGAAAGGGGGGGCAGCGGATGGCGAATAGCGGATAGCGAATGGCAGATGGCAGATCGCGGATCGCGGATCGTAAAAAAAACGACGCGCATCGTGGGCGATGCGCGTCGTTTAGAAGAGCATGTCATTCTGAGCGGAGCGAAGAATCTCTACTTTGGAAAACCGAGATTCTTCGCTCCGCTCAGAATGACAGGTAACTCAACCATCCCCAGGCAAATGCCCTGTCTTTTCCAATTCCAACAACAAGCGTTTGCGCCACAAACCGCCGCCGTATCCTGTGAGTTCGCCGTCTTTGCCGATAACGCGGTGACAGGGAATTAGGATGCTGATGCGATTCGAGCCATTCGCGCGGGCGACGGCGCGGACCGCCGTGGGCTGCTTGATCCGGTACGCGAGTTGTTCGTACGAAATTGTTTCACCGTGCGGAATTTCTTGAAGTTCGTTCCACACGCGCTCTTGAAACGGCGTGCCATTCGGCGCGAGGCGCGTTGCAAAATTTTTCTGTTTGCCTTGAAAATAACAACTCAACTCTGCGCGCAACTTTTCGAGCGCGTCATTCGTCGTCGGCAAAATGGGGAGACCAAAGCGTTTGCGAATTTGTTTATAGTTGTATTCCAACATGCGGCGGTCCGAAAATTCAAGAAAGCAAACTCCGTCGCGCGTTGCGGCAGCGAGAAGTGGACCGAGTGGCGATTCGATAAATTGCGCGGCAATGTAGGCGTCGCTCGCCGCAGCGATGTAGCGCGCCTGCATCGGCGGCGCGCCGAATGTTTTGGAGAACGCGTCGCGGAAACCGCTGTGCGATTCAAAACCATTTGCAAACACTACATCGTCAAGCGGTTCGCCATTGCGAATTTGCGTGAACGCTTCCGCGAGACGTTTCCCGCGCTGCCATTCCGCGAACGTCATGCCGTAATGATCAAGAAACCATCTCCGCGCGCGTTCAGGCGTGACACCCATGCTCGCCATTTCGCCCGCAGTGATTTTTTCAGCGGGCGCGTGTTCGATGCGTTCCATGAGTGTTCTTGCCCAGCGCGGCGGCGCGCCATTCACATCGAGCGGGTGACAACGCTTGCACGGACGGTAGCCCGCGAAAATCGCTTCACGCGCGGAATGAAAAAATTCGACGTTTTCGCGTTTTGGAGAAGCGGGACACGAGGGCAAACAAAAGATGCCCGTCGTTTTCACCGCGACGAAAAAGACGCCGTCGTAGCTCGCGTCTTTGGTGTAAAACGCGCGTTCCATTTCACCGCGCGTAATGTAAAGACGTTTCGGTGAAACGTCTAGCGGAGATTGGATTTTTGACATTGGAAATTGGAGATTGGGCATTTGTGCTTTCATATCAGAGATTGTAAGCCGAGTTATGGCACGGCGTCCACCGAAAAAACGATGAAATGCTTGTCATCAAACCCACAGATGCGGGCGAATTTCAATCAAACGTTGCAAGTTACGTTGATCCTCTTGCAGCCATTTCTGCTCCAACTCGAAATCTTTTTGCAGCGCGCGATAGTACGCGGCGTATTTTTTGCGATCAGGTTCAATCATACGACTCGAGTCACTGCCAGGAATTTTCTCGAACTCAAACGGCGGCTCACGCAGTTTTTTGTTGTCGCGAGGAGATTTCCGCGCGGGGCGTTCCTTTTTCCACCAACGATACAAACTCGTAATTTCTTTCCAGCGACGCCGATGTTCGGCGTCATAGTTGTAATCCACAATTTGATTCGGCTTTTCTTGCTCAACAAAATCAACCAGAATTTGAAACGCGGCATGCAAAAGAATTTCGTCGCGGTCATGCCAGCCCTTGGTGAGGGTTTGAATTTTTAGAGTGTGCATTTCGATTTGAGAACCTTTCGCGCTTATTTCATTGTGTATGCTTTGTCGTGAGGACCAATATTCAAAAAGACAACCGTTTTGTCTGTGCGCCCTTCACAAAAACAATACAAGCAATCCGTTTTGCGGCGACACTCTTCACAGACCACAAAGATGATCCGAAAGTTTCGCCCAACATGCGCGCTGCGACAGCCAAGCAGATTCATGCCTTTAGCGGGATAACCCAATTGCTCCGTCCCTTGATACGGGTCAGCTAAAATCAGGTCGACTCGTTTTTTTACGCGCGCACGCAAACTGGCATAGCGTTTGGAATTGGCAAGATAGAGAGTTTCAAACGCGGGGGTGAATTCACTCACCATAGACCTCTTCGTAGGTGTGAAATTTCAAACGTCCTTCTTGGCTGCGCTTGAGGAGGTCTTGCATATCTTGATACAGCGGCGATTCAGGATCCGACATCCACGGTTCGATGACCTCTGCCTCCTTGCGCGCCAATTCTTCGCGCACGATTTGACGCACATCTTGGCGCACGATGGTGCGAATGATTTTTTTGAGGTCTTGAAGTTCGATCGTGACGAGTGATTTGGTTGAGCGTGCCATACTCTCTCCAGAGCAAACTGAATGGCGCAGAACAATCTCTGCGCCATCATTTTACATCACATTACTTGTCTTTCGTCACACTCCCCAATGCTGCCTGCGCCGCCGCTAATCTTGCGACAGGCACACGGAATGGCGAACAGGAAACATAGTCTTGTCCAATTGCGTGCATGAACGCAATGCTCTGTGGCTCTCCCGCGTGTTCACCGCAGGCACCGATTTCTAACTTGCGATTTGCCTTCCGTCCGTTCTTTACTGCCATCTCCATTAACTGCCCCACGCCTTTGGTATCCAAGACTTGAAATGGATTATCCGTGACGATCTTCATTTCAATGTACTTTTGGAGATAGCCCCTTTCACTATCGTCACGTGAGGCACCGAGCGTTGTCTGAGTCAAGTCATTCGTTCCAAACGAAAAGAACTCGGCGTGTTCCGCGAGCTCACGCGCGGTCAACGCTGCTCGCGGAATTTCGATCATCGTCCCGAATTTGTATTCCACCTCAATGCCCTGCTCTGCCATCACCGCTTTCGCTTCACCTTCAAGGATGTCGCGTTGATTTTTCAATTCGTTCACGTTGCCGACGAGCGGGATCATAATTTCGGGTTTCGGATGCTTGCCCTCTTGCTTTAATTTGCACGCCGCTTCAAAAATCGCGCGCACTTGCATTTTCGTAATTTCGGGCATCGTGATGCCCAAACGGCAGCCGCGCAAGCCGAGCATCGGATTCGCTTCGCGCAACGATTCGACGGCGTGCAATAATTTTTGTTTCTCGGCGAGTTGGTTTTGTTGGTACGAAGAATTTACACTCTCGCGTTCCATGTATCGAATTTCCTCGCGCAATTTTGTAACGTCAGTGAGCAATTCTTCAAACGGCGGCAAAAATTCATGCAGCGGCGGATCGATCAGACGAATCACTGTCGGCAAGGTGTCCATCGCTTCGAGGATGCCGTAAAAATCTTCGCGCTGAATCGGCAAGAGTTGATCGAGAAACGGTTGGCGTTCCGCCGCGTTCTTTGCGAGAATCATTTGGCGCACAATCGGCAAGCGTTCCGTTTCAAAAAACATGTGTTCCGTGCGGCACAGCCCAATGCCTTCTGCGCCGAACGCGCGGGCGCGCACCGCATCGCGCGGATAATCGCCGTTCGCCCACACTTGGAGTTTGCGGACTTTATCCGCCCAGCCGAGAATTGTCTGTAAATCTTTTTCTTGTGAATAATCGGCTTCGATGGTCGAGATTTTGCCCGCGTACACCTGCCCCGTCGTGCCGTCAATGGAAACAAAATCGCCTTGCGAAATTTCGCGTCCCTTGGCGGTAAATTTTTTCGCCGCTTCGTTGACGTGAATTTCTTCGCAGCCCGCGACACAAGGCAACCCCGCGCCGCGCGCCACAACTGCCGCGTGAGATGTCGCGCCGCCGTGTTGGGTGAGGATGCCTTTCGAGGCGTACATGCCGTGTACGTCATCGGGCGCGGTTTCGTAGCGGACGAGAATGACGGCTTTGCCTTCCTTTGCCCATTCCGCCGCTGTGTTGGGATCGAAAACCGCAATACCCGTCGCCGCACCGGGGGACGCGTTGATCCCACTCGCGAGATAATCGCCGCGTTCGAGCGCGACTTTTTTATCGTTGTCATCAAAACGCGGTGAGAGCAATTGAACAACGTGCATTGGATCGACGCGTTGAATGGCTTCGTTCTTGCTAATGAGTCCCTCGTTCACCATATCAATCGCGATTTTCACCGCCGCCGCCGCCGTGCGTTTGCCCGAGCGTGTTTGGAGCATGTACAGTTTGCCGCGCTCGATGGTAAATTCGAGGTCTTGCATGTCGCGGTAATGCTTTTCCATGCCGCCCGCGATGCGTTGAAATTCCGCATACGCTTCGGGCTGGAAATTTTTCATTTCGGCAAGTTTCAACGGCGTGCGAATCCCCGCGACAACATCTTCGCCTTGCGCGTTTTGCAAATAATCGCCGTACAAAACATCCTCGCCCGTATTCGGATCGCGCGTGAACGCGACGCCTGTCCCCGAACCTTCGCCGAGATTGCCAAAGACCATCGCGCAAACATTGACCGCCGTGCCGAGCTTGTCGGAAATTTTTTCCAAGCGGCGATACTCTATCGCGCGCTTGCCCATCCACGAACCGAACACGGCTTTGATGGCGAGTTCGAGTTGTTTGTACGGGTCTTGGGGAAAATCTTCGCCGAGTTCATTTTTGTACAATTCCTTGTACTGTGCGACGACTTGCTTCAAATCTTCCGCGTCGAGATCGGTATCGTTCGCCACTCCTTTCGCATGTTTCGCGCCGTCAAAAAGCGCGTCCCACTTTTTCGCCTCGATGCCCATGACGATGCGCCCAAACATTTGGATGAAACGGCGATAGGCGTCATAGCCAAAACGTTCATCGTCCGTTTGGTCAATCATCGCTTGCAGCGTGACATCGTTGAGACCGAGATTGAGAACAGTGTCCATCATCCCAGGCATGGAAAATTTCGCGCCCGAGCGGACGGACACGAGCAGCGGATTTACCGCGTCCCCAAATTTTCTGCCCGCCGCTTTTTCGGTTTTCTTGATGGCATCAAGCGTTTGTTCCCACATTGCATTGGGAAATTGATTGCCGTGCGCGCTGTAATAATTGCACGCTTCGGTGGTGATGGTGAAACTTGGCGGAACGGGCAAACCGATTTTGATCATCTCGGCAAGCCCCGCGCCTTTGCCGCCGAGCAGGTCACGCATGGTGCGGTTGCCGTCTTGAGAGAGCCAAACCCACTTGTGGATTTGTGATCCCTCGCGTTTGCTCGGGACAAGTTTTTGATTTGTGATTTTCGATTTGCCGTTCTTGCTGGATTGAATTTTCTTTCCCTTTACAGCGCCTTTGCTGATGGCTCGAACGCTGCGGCGAGCGTTCGCTACCTTTGATTTGGTTTTGACGGGCATTTGTTAATTCCTCCGATGAAAAATAATTTCTGTTTTGAATACAACAGTTATCACAAGTGTTTCAGCAATTTGTCATATTCACTGTGCGAACCGATCCAGAACCAAACAATCGTCTGATCTTTTTCTCTCAACGCGCCGACTGCGCGCCATCCAATCCGACGCGCACAGAAAATGTGTTGGTTGTGCCTTTCACACGCTCGAATCCCAAACTTGGGTGGGTAGGATTCTTTTTCCACAATTTCTAATTCTTGCGCGCGGTTCTCTGCACGCGCTCTGGCAATTTACGAAAATGCTCGATGAAATCTTTGTTGAGTTCTGATTTCACAATTCATCGAACCCCATATTTTTCGTTTTGCCCTGTTCGCTTTCGCGCAGCGCGCGTTGCGCGAGTGCTTCAAGTTTGGGCTGTGGCTTGGCTAACGTTTTCTCCCATGCCATTTCGTTTTCGAAATCGAATAAGAGTTGTTCTGCGATTTCATCTTGAAGATTCGATGGGAGTTTTTCGATTTGTTTCATTGCTTTGGTAAGCAGAGTTGTCATTTTTTACCTTCCTCCCCACACCTCTTGCAGCGTCGCGCGAAAAAGTTCGTTCAATGGTTCACTTGGAAAGGGGCGCGGATCGCGCGGCACTTGGAGTTGTTCGAGGCGCGCCATTTCGCTTTCGATGAACGCGCTGATGGCAGGGATGGGCGGACCATGACGCAATTCCGCGCCCGCGCGTTTTTCAGCCACCGATTTTTCAATCGCCGCGCGCAATTCGGGATTCGTCACGAGACGTTCCACCATCACGTTAAAGTCGGTGGGCGTTGCGCCGAGACCTTGTTCGATCCAATTGAGCGCGAGCAGTGGGCGCAGCACATAAAAATATTTTTTGACCCACACATCGTCCCCGTGCAAGTACTCGCGAAAATTGCCGCGCGCCATGTGCAAATAGTGATACAAGCACGCGGTTGGCGAATAGTATGTTGGCAGCAAATCGCGCATGCGCTGCGCGGTGGAATACGTTTCCAAATAAATGATGGGCGAGCCAAGCCATTCCAACAGCGGCGGATTCGATTTGCGAAATAACGCCAACGCTTTTCGAATATCCCAGCCGCTAAAATCTAAATTATCCTGCAAGGGCTTTTCGATCACATCGCGCCCCTCATTGATCGAGAGAGACCATTCGACAGGATGCGCGTACAAAAAACGCACATCGTAATCACTGTCCTGTGAAGGAAAACCCCACGCGCGGCTTCCCGATTCGACGGCGTACAGAATTTTTACGTGCTTGTCGCATTCGATGGTGGAGAGATTATCAAGGATTTTTGCGCGCATGGTCAAAAGGGCTAACGTGCTGTTCAACCCACTTTGTAAATTGCTCACGTTGCAATTCACTTGCCGCGAGATTCAAAATAATTTTTTCTTGTACATCTACATCGGCTTGAATTTCATACGCGTTCAAAATCAAAAATGTTTCCATCGCGGCATGACCGATGCGTTTGTTTCCATCCACGAAAGGGTGATTCATTACGAGCGAAAAGCCGAGCGCGGATGCTTTTTCGACAAGCGTTGGGTAAAGTTCCTCGCCGCTGAATGTCATTTGCGGTTGCGCGAGCGCGGATTCAAGCGCGCCAAAATCGCGGACGCCTGACGAGCCGCCTGATTGTTCAATCAGACGACGATGCAGCTCAAGAACTTGATCGAGGGTGAGATAAATCATCAAGCCAGTCGTTGATATAGTTCTTTATTTTTTTGGAGAACGTAGTCCATTGCGCGCTGAAATTCTTGGTCAGAACGCTTTAACATTTCTTGAATCGCGCTGTGCGCGAGGGCTTCGGGCGCAACCCCATAATTCGACGCGCGTTTTTTTAGTTCGGCTAATTCTTCGTCTGCCAATGGAACCGTGATCGTTGTCATCTTTTACCTCACAAACTCTATAGCAACACTTTGGATGGATCAATCACCACAATTCCCTCGCGCCTGTAACGCGCAAAATCTTTAATGTTGAAAGTCAAGATATGCGAAATGTTATGCACACGCATCGCGGCGACAAGGCGCGCATCATGGACTTGAACACCAAGGACTTGATGCTCGAACACCAAACGTCGCCATTCCTTTTGAATTTCAGGATTTTCAGGAACGAGAGTAAAGAGGCGGTCAAACATACGGAGCAAGCGGCGCGCATCCTTTATGGAGAGCCCCAACCCATTTTTATTTGCGGGTCGTGTTGCGACGCTCCAAAATTCGATAAAGTTTTGCAACGTGACACACACATTATGATTGTCACCCCACAAATTCTTTAGCGCTGCGCGCGCTGCCGAATGATGGCGATGCCCTTTTTCTCCAAAGGCGAGGAGAATGTTAGTGTCTGCGAGGATCAGCATAATCAAGGATGATCGCCGTAGATGCCTTCACGACTGATCGCATAATCGGTCAAGGGTTGTGTTGGATCCTCACGTCCCGCCTCCACTAGCGCAACGATTTCATCAGCGATTTGATCCCACTCTCGTTCCGTGAGCGGCGGTGGTGGAGTCAACATGAGCGATTGCACAAAGTCTTCAATCGCCAGTCCCAACACATCTTTTACTTGCGAAACATCTTGCTGTGCGACACCTTCTCGAAAACGTTCTTCAAGTTTGGGAGTCAATTCGAGAGTTAACCTCATTTTGCTGCCTCCTTGGAAAGAAACCTGCCAGCGGATTGAGAAAGCGGATAAGCGGATTCGCGCGGACTATCCGCTTATCCGCTTTCTCAATCCGCTTGCCGCGCCCTCCCGCCGTTCCTCCAACGCCTCGTGCGCGAGTTTTGCCAATGCCTCTTGCGAAATTGCAAACGCTTTCTGCCAGCGTTCTTCCGCTTGCAATTCGTCCAACATCCATTTGGCAAATTCATCTTGCTCAATGGATGGAGGTTTTTCGGCTTCTGTAAATGCTTGCTGCAAAAGTTTCGTCACTTCTCACTTCATCGCTTATTGCTTGCCTTGTTTTTTTAGCACGCCTTGTTGAGACGTCGAATTCAATTCGATGGTCACCTGACCCGTTCCACCAACCACCCCTTCACCTGCGCAACATCAATCCGCACTTGCTCCATCGAATCGCGGTCACGAATCGTAACTTGATGATCGTCGAGCGATTGCACGTCAACGGTGATGCAATAGGGCGTGCCGATTTCGTCTTGGCGGCGATACAGTTTGCCGATCGCGCCCGTGTCGTCGTAATTTGCCATCATTTCCGTTTTCAAATCGCGCGTCAGATTGCGCGCCATTTCGACGAGGTCGGGACGATTGCGTAACAAGGGGAATACAGCGGCTTTGTATGGCGCGAGCGCGTAAGGAAATTTCAAGACGACGCGCTTTTCATTTTTGACTTGTTCCTCGCGATAATTTTCAAGCAGCGCGACGAGGAAACTGCGCTCGACACCCATTGCAGGTTCGACGACATAGGGAATATATTTTTCCTTTGTCTCGTCGTCAAAGTACGACAAATCTTTGCCGCTCAAAGCTTGATGCGCCGACAAATCAAAATTCGTGCGGCTTGCAATGCCTTCGATCTCGCTCCAGCCCATCGGAAAAAGATATTCCAAATCATAATTGCCTTTGGAATAGTGCGGCGGTTTTTCTTCTTGAACGTCATCGGGATCGGGTCCCTCGATATACGTGCGGTCAGGGCGAATCACTTTGACGCGAATATGTTCGTCGGAAACGTTAAACGTTTTTTTCCACCAATTCAACCGCGTCTCTTTCCAATGATCGTGCCATTCGTCTTCCGTGCCAGGTTTGACGAAAAATTCCATTTCCATTTGTTCAAACTCGCGGTCACGGAAAATGAAATCGCCATGCACAATTTCATTGCGGAAGGAGCGTCCCTGCTGCGCGATCCCGAACGGCAATTTTTTACGCATGGATTCTTGCACGTTGCGATATTGCACAAACATTGCCTGCGCGGTTTCGGGACGCAGATACGCGACGGACGCGTCATCCTCAACAGGGCCCACGCGCGTTTTGAACAAGAGGTTGAATTGACGCGGTTCGGTCAACGTGCCGCGATTGCCGCAGTTGAGACACGCGATTTTTTCGGGATTCTCCCAGCCGTTGATTTTATCGGCGCGAAAACGGTGATGACAGTTGCGGCAATCCGTCATCAGGTCAGTGAACGTAGCTTCGTGTCCGCTCGCGCGCCACACCAGCGGGTTCATAATGATCGCCGCGTCAATGCCGACAATATCATCGCGTTCCTGCACCATCGCGCGCCACCACGCGCGCTTTATATTGTTTTTCAATTCGACGCCGAGCGGACCATAATCCCAAAAGCCGCCGATGCCGCCATAAATTTCGCTGCCTTGAAAGACGAACCCGCGCCGCTTGCAAAGCGAGACGATGGTTTCCATGTTGACGTTTGACATAATTAGAGACTGTAGTCTGGCGAAAAATTGCGATTTGAACCTTAAAAGTTTTGCGCGCTGGACGGCTATAGGCGCAACTCCATAGCAGCTGGCATTTTTCGTTTTGCCAACCGTTCGGTGTGAACACCAGAACCGTAACGCGTTGCTCGAGTTAGTCGTCGAGCCGCAAAAACCGCCGCACCACGGCATCGAGATCGCCCGTTGTGATCGCTTCTTGACACGCCCCGCGTAGCCACGTACACGCATGCTCGTCGCGATGACAGCGGATCACATCGGCCACAGTGCGGATTTGTGGCGCGCGTTCGTGCCGGAGCCGCCATTGGGCATACGCCAGTGTCAGATGCACCACCGCCACCCATTTGGCGAGCGCTTCGTAGGAACGCACGCGAAAATCGCCCACGCCCAACCGCGTGTGCAGATACACATTGTCCGTCTCGCAACCCCAGCGCTGGCTGTAAAACTGGAGGGCGCGTTGCGTCTCCAGAGACAAATCCGTACATCCAAAGTACGCGGAGCCGTGGGCTCGCGGGTGCTGTTTGCTGTCGATGACGCGGAGGTCGAACGGGAGGTCTTCCAACCGCCCCACTTGTGCGCGGGTAAAGTAGGAAGTCGCCGTTCCATCCGTAGCGGGGACGGTGACATGCTCGTACCGCTGGTGCCGTCGGGCCAAGGAGTGCTGGTCGAGACGTTGGTGATTCAACTTGCGATTGGACTTGAGTGCGGTGATCGTATGCCAGTGTTGTCGGTGTGTAAATTTCAGCAGGCGTGCCGACGCATATCACGTGTCGTGCAAGACATACACAGGCACATCGGTGGGCAAGAGGTCGTGGAGGGCACACAGCATGGGGCGCGCCATATGGAGTTTGCTGCGAAAGGACAAGCGTGCGTCGGGGCGGCGGTGCCGATTGAGCCGCCGCACGGTCTTCTCGCGGAGATAGGGTTGCACATCGAAAGTAAACGCAAGATTGCCCACCCAGACATTGCACCCCAGATACGCCAGCCCATTCTTGAAGTGGGGCTGGTGCGGGGTACTCGCGGTATGATCGTAGTGCCAGTCGACTCCTTCGAGATGGCGCGTGTGTTTGTGTTTGGTGGTCAGGGAATCGTCCAGACTGATACAAATGAACTTGAGGGTCCCGTCGGCACGCGCCTGTGCGAGTGCGTCGCGCAACAGGAAGGTGCCGACGGGTTGGTGCAAATCCGCAGCCGTCCACGGCGCAATGCGTAAGGTGTCGGCCATGTTGGAGACGTCGACACACTCCACAAACTGACGCTGCCACGCGGCGAGCGTCTTGGGCGCATCGCAGACCAACACCGCATCGGCGAGATTCCGCACATGCTGGAGTTGTGGTTGGCTCAACGGCAGCTGCAAGTGTTCGATGAACGTGCATAACGATGGAGAGTTGTGTAAAATATGCGTGAGCATGGGATGACCTCCTGTTAGAACCAGTAGGGTGGCTTTAGCCATTCTACTCAGGAAGCGTCCCATGTTCACTTTTTGATTATTTTCGCCAGACTACAGTTAGAGATTAGAGATTGGCTGATAGCAGATGGCAGATGGCAGATGGCGATTTGCGATACGCAATTTGCCATTCGCCATTCGCTATCCGCCATACGCCGCATGCTTGAGCGTATTGAGAAAATCTACGGACTTTAGATTTCGTTCAAGCAGATGCGTGACGTAATAATGCAAAATCGCTTCGACTTCGGACTCGACTTGGGGCGAGAGCTTGAGTTGTTCGATGTCGGGGAAATTTCGGTTTTGCAAATAGCGCATCACTTTCAAGGCGTTGACGGGAACGGAAATTGAATCGCGATAATTGTCACGATACTGCGGCTTCAAGATGCCGCCTGCTTCGGGCGAAAAGAAATTTTCTTCGGGCTGTAATTCCTCTTTCGAGTGAATACAGACATGCAATTGCGGACGATAGCCGAGCGTGTCAAGCAACTGCATTTCAAATAAACGCGCGGTGCGCGAAAGATGCTCTGTCGTTTCGAGCCAATGCAGCGCGTCAAGCATCAAGTCGTACACTTCGCGTTGTTCGATCTCTTCTTCGACAAGCCGATCCACAAGTTCCGCGAAATAGTATCCGTAACTCAAACGATCCAAATCGTCGCGCAAGCGCAAAAAGGGTTCGAGCGTTTGCGCCTGAATCACCAGATCAATTTCGCGCGCGACGGCGATTTGTAATTCGACGGAATTGAAGAGTTCGACATGCCCCGTTTTGCGCGCAGAAGGTTTGCGCGCGCCTTTCGCGACGGCGCGTAATTTTCCGCGCTGCAAGGTGAGCAAGGTGAGCAAGCGATCCGCTTCGCCCACATCGGTGCGTTTTAGAACAATCGCGGTGACTTTATATTGACGCTCGCGCATGTTGAGTTTGTCCTTTCGTTTGGAAGTAAAGCGTCAGACCGAGTTGAATTGACCGAACGGGGATTATACACGAGGGGAAAACAAATAAAAAATTGTGTTCTGTGGGGAATTAAATTTGAGGTCTGTACGTGTCATTTCGAGATGGTCAGCCCATCGGGGCTGTATGAGCGCAGAAACTTTAGGATCCGCTAATAACACGAATAACACGAATTTATTAGCGTTATTGGTGTTATTCGTGGATCGTCGGGAAGTTTCTGTGCAGCGGAGTGCGATGTAGCCATCGCCGAAATCTCAGTTTGGGCAGAGAGATTTCTCGCAAGGGCGGCTCGAAATGACAAATGGGTGCAAGTTCTAAGTTTGTCCTTCGCGGAGTTTGCGCGGGGAAAAACCATCGGGGAGTAATTCGCCAACAGTGAAATGTGCGATGTTTTCGAGTTGCGCGTCGGCAATAGCTACAGGCGCGTCGGGATTCATAAATTCGTAAATGACTTGGCGACATGCGCCGCACGGACTTCCGCCATTCGCGGTGACAACGGCAATGGCGACAAATTCGCGTTCGCCTTCCGAAACCGCTTTGAAAATCGCGTTGCGTTCGGCGCAAACGGTCAAGCCGTATGACGCGTTTTCGACATTGCAGCCCGTGTAAATTTTTCCCGATGTGGCAAGAATTGCCGCGCCGACGAAATAATTGGAATAGGGCGCGTACGCGCGTTCACGCACCTCTGCCGCGCGTTGCAATAATTTATTGAGATTGATTTTCTTCATTTTGTTTCGCCGCGCTTGACAGTTCCTGCGGGAGTTTTAACGCGCGCACTTGTTTGATGCGTCGTCCACTCAGCGCGATTACGGTGAGTTCAACGCTGCCGATTTGAACCCGATCATTGACGCGCGGCAAATGTCCCAACTGCGTATACATCAAACCGCCGAGCGTGTCGCTCTCTTCTGTTGGCAATTCGACGCCAAATTCGTCGTTAAATTCGTTGACCGAAATACTACCCGTAAAAATCGCTTCGGTTTCGCTAATGCGCGTAAAAGGCGCTTCCTCCGCGCTGTCATATTCATCGCGAATTTCGCCGACGATTTCTTCAATCACATCTTCAATCGTCAAGATGCCCGACGTGCCGCCATACTCATCCACCACAACCGCCATGTGAATCCGATTGCGTAACAAGTCGCGCAAAATATCATCCGCGCGCGCGGTATCAGGAACATAATGCACGGGACGAAGTAATTCGCGCAACGCAACTTCTGTGTGCGGATGGCGCATCGCTTGTAACAAATCTTTGACGTGCAAAATGCCAACGATGTGATCAATATCTTCTTCGTAAACGGGCAAACGCGAATGTCCGTGTTTGATCGTTATATCGAGCGCGTTTTCGAGTGTTGAGTGTACATCCAGCGCGATCACATCGGGACGCGGAATCATCAATTCGCTCGCGTAACGTTGCCCCATTTCGATAATGCCTGCGATCATTTCGCGTTCATCGGGATCGATCAGTTCAATTTTGCGCGGCTCTTCGCCTTCCGCCATGATAATTTGAATATCATCGGGCGAAACGCGATCGGGATGCCGATTGCGCGCGCGCGGACCTTTGGCAATGCGCGTAAGCCATGTTGAAAAATTTAGAAAGGGTGACGCGAGCGCGTCGAGCCATGAAAGCGGCGTCGCCAGAAAGAGCGAAAGGGGAAACGAGCGCGCGGTGGCAACAAAATCAAAAATTGTTTTGCCAACGAGGAGAATAACGAGAACCAAAATAATTTCAGAAACGCGCGGGATGATTTCTTGATACGTTTCAAACGCGTTCCAGGTCAGCGCGAGGGCAACGCCGATCAGGGACGCGCTAAATAAAACGGTGATCGGCGTGAGAGAACGAAACGGGTTGTCAAGCAAGACGACAAGTTTTTTCGCGCGCGCGTCGCCTTGTTCCGCCGCCGCATCGACACGCGAATGTTCTACCGTCAGAATGGCGGAACGAATCGCCGAGCAGAGCCATGCGACGAGGAGGGAGACGAGGAGGAGGGTGAGGGATAAAATGGGGGGATCAGTAAAGAGTAAAAAGTAACGAGTAATCAGTGAGAATTACTTTTTACTTTTCACTTTTACTCTTTATTCATTTTGCGAATGACGCGCGCGGGAACACCGACGGCGAGAGAATTGGGCGGAACATTTTTTGTGATGACTGCGCCTGCGCCTGTGCGCGCGTTGTCGCCAATCGTCAAGGGCGCGACGAGCATGGAGTCGCTGCCGATAAAAACATTTTCGCCGATGATCGTTTGATGTTTGTTTTTGCCGTCGTAATTGCAAGTGATGGTGCCTGCGCCAATGTTGGTGTGCGCGCCAACGTCCGCATCGCCCATGTACGAAAAGTGTCCCATGTGAACCCCTTCACCCAGACGCGATTTTTTCACTTCGGCGTAATTGCCCAGATGAACGCGACGCGACAAATACGCGCCCGCGCGCAAATGGCAAAAGGGTCCCATATCAACGTGATCTTCAAGCGTCGCGGATTCAATCATTGAAGGACCGATTGTACACGCGTCACCAATCACGGAATCGGAAATGATTGCGTTCGGTCCAATTTTACAATCGTTGCCGATACGCGTTTCACCTTGCAGATGCGTGTTGGGAAAAATTGTAGTGTCTTGTCCAATTTCAACATCAGCGTCAATAAAAGTGGTTGCTGGATCAATCAACGTCGCGCCATTCAACATAACGCGTTCGCGGATTCGCGCGCGCATGATACTTTCCGCGTGCGCGAGTTGAACGCGCGTGTTGATGCCGACACATTGCGCGGCATCGTAAATCGTTTCGGTTTCAATGCTGACGCGTTGCCTCACAGCGATTTCAAGTAAATCCGTTAAATAGTATTCCCCTTTTTTCGGAGATGGTTTGATCTGTTCCAAATTTTTCCAGAGCCATTGCGCGTTGAAACAATAGACGCCTGGATTTATTTCGTTGATGGCAAATTCTTGCGGCGTCGCTTCCACTTCCTCGACAATGCGTAACGCTTTTCCATTTTCATCGCGCGCGATGCGTCCGAAATTCATTGCATCATCGGAAATGACGGTCAGCATTGTGAGTGTCGCACTCGTGGCGCGATGTTTTTCGACGAGCGCTCGAATCGTTTCAGCTTTGAGCAGCGGCATGTCCGCGTAAAAAACGAGAACATGCGCGGCGCGATTTTCTAAAGCATTGCGCGCGCATTTCACCGCGTCGCCTGTGCCGCGTTGTTCGGGTTGTTCGGCAAATTCAACCTGATCGTTCAACAACGCGCGCACCTGTTCACCTTGATGTCCAATAACGACAACTATTTTTTCAGCACCAGAAAATTTCGCCATATCCACCGCGTACTCGATCATTGGTTTGCCCGCGACAGGATGCAGCACTTTGGCGCGTTTCGATTCCATGCGTGTGCCTTGTCCTGCGGCAAGAATGACGGCGGCAAAGGATTTTTGATCCCTCATTTCATTCGGGACGGCGTTTATGATTTCGGATTGATAATTTTCGGTTGCCATGGCGACAGTGATTTTTGAGATAAAAAATACCAAGCGCGAATCACTCACGCTTGGCATCCATCATAAATCAAAAATCTCCAATCTCTAATCTCAAATCTTTAACTGGGGGACAAGGACTCGAACTTTGTCACCCCGGCGGCAGAGCTTCCCCAAGCGCGTATGCAGTTGTTTGACTGGCAACGATTATAGCCGCGCTTGGCACAATTCCGCGAACCGCAGAAAACTTGTGATGTTCCTGCTGCACCGGCACCAACGACACCGTGCGCGCGTAACCGAGCGTCGTATTTACATTCCCGTGTCCCGCCAAGTCCGCGGCGGTGTGAATCTTGCCGCCCGCGTTCAAATACTCGGTCAGCCAGGTATGCCGCAAGCGGTGCGGCGAAACTTCACGCTCCAGTTTTGCTTGTTTTGCGCGCCGTTTGACCAGCAAATAAATTTCGCGCTTTGACAACGGCGCGCCGCCCGGATGAGCAAAGACGGGCATCTCGAGCGGCTCGTCACTCAACGCGCGGGGCCCCACATACGCGCGCAGCAGCGCCGCCGTTTCGTTCAAGACCACCGTCCCGCGATCATTATCCCATTTCCCCGAACGCACGCGCAGCAGCCCGCGCGCAAAGTCCACATCCGCGAGCTTGAGATTCGCCGCCTCTGCCAAACGCAAACCGCTGTCGAGCAGCAGCACGACGAGCGTGTAATCGCGCAGCAAATTTCCGTCGGCTTTCCAGCGCCTCGTTTCTAAACACTGCACCACCTGCTCGGGCGTCAGCGCCTTCGGGCGCCGCCGCCCACCGCGCGGAATTTCGATCCGTTTGGCGAGATGCTGTTTGATCAAGCCGCGCTGTTTCGCAAACAGAAAAAACGTTCGCAGGCCGATCGCGCGTTTGCGGATCGTCACCGGCGAAACGTCGCCCTTCCATTTCCGATTCGGGCGCGTACGCATGTCGCCGAGATACCGTTCGATGTGCCGCTCACGCACGCTGTGGATTTCTACGATGTTTTGTTCCGCGCACCACTCGTCAAACAACCGCAATTGATCGCGGTACGTTTTGACCGTTCCGGCGGTGCGCCCTTTCGCCTCTCGATCTTGCAAAAAAATTTCAATCCCTTTCGATAAACGCATTTGAGAACCCTCCCTTTGAGATAGAAGAAAACAAAAACGCCCGACCCGCGTCACAGCCCGCAAAGCGGGAGGCGCGCGGCCCGGGCGGAGGCGGGGATCGAGCCACCCCTTGCAAGTTTGTCACGTTCCACGCTGCTTGCCGACCAAGCGAAACAACGTGGAACGCGTAGAGTTCCATCCCCGCCTCATCCAAAAAATTTTAGTTTGCGTCAGTATCGCGCCGACGCGGGCGCGATTCAAGACCCCATTTTTTCAGGAAAGGAGACCTGTATGCCCGCAACCGATCCGCGACCGCTTCAATCCTGCGGCAGAATCTTTGACCTCCCCGTCGCCGGCGTGCAAGTGGGCGGCGAATATCGTATCGTGCTGCTGCGCCACGCATTTCAACGCGCGCAGCAGCTGCTCGCAGCGCTAAGCGCCGCCGACGGCGAACTGGTGTACGACGAACGCGTGGACAACCTGCTGCGCGAAACCGTGGACGCGCTCGCTAACCTTCGCGACGGCGCGCCGCAGTTTCGCCAAATGGCGCTCGAGCTATGATCAAGCTCCCGCCCGAATACTTTGCCGCGCCCGTAGACCTCACCCAAAAATTTGACGCACACCCGACGCCGAAAGGAGTTGTTGTGAGAACGACCTATCCGCCTGCTTTGTATGCCAACTTTGATTGATGACGCGCTCGCGTACGCCGAGCGCGGTTGGGCCGTGCTGCCGCTCCACACGCCAGTCGCAGGCCGCTGCACGTGCGGGCGTGACTGCGGCAAAAAAATCGGCAAGCACCCGCGGACCGCGCACGGCAGCCAGGACGCGGTGCGCGAACGCGCGACGATTCAATTGTGGTTTAGCGAGCTGTGGGAAAACGCGAATCTTGGCATCGCCACCGGCGGCGCGAGCAATTTATTTTTGCTCGACGTTGACCCGCGCAACGGCGGCGCGGAATCCTTCGAACAGATCCTCGCGCAGCACGGAAAATTCCCGGACACCGTACAGCACCTCAGCGGCGGCGGTGGGCTCGGCCTGTGGTTTCAATACCCGGGCTGGCCGATAAAAAATCACAAGCTTGCGCCGGGCATTGACCTGCGCGGTGAGGGGGGCTACTTTGTCGCGCCGCACAGTCTCCACGCCAGCGGACGCTATTACGAATTTGATTCCGCCGCACATCCGGACATGACACGCATCGCGCCCGCGCCCGACTGGCTGCTCGAAACGCTCTATGCCAAGAACCACGCGCCCACTGCGGATCCGTCCACGTTTGCCCCACTCGCCCAGCCGCGCGGTTTGCCGCGGCTGGCGTGGCACATTTTGCACGGCACCTCCCGCCGGCATTACCCGACGCCGAGTGAAGCGGAACAAGCGGCGATTACGGCGCTCGTCAATGCCGGCTGGGCCTTCGAAGCCGTGCTGGATGCGTTCGGACGGCTCGCGCATCCGGAGACGCACTTCCGACGCGCCCAGCGCGAGGACGGCGACCATGAAGCGCGCCGCTGGCTCAAGCTCTCGTTCGACAACGCGGTCAAGTTCGTGTTGTCACACGACAGCGCGGAAACGCGGCGCGTGCTACACCTCGCGGGCGAACGCCGCAACTGGGCGCTGAACGTTCCGTGGCAAGGCCGCGGCGGCGCATCCCAATTCAAAGTCCTGCTCGCGCATATTGCGGTCGTCGAAATGTGCAAGCGCGATATTTACCATGCCGACGAGCGCACCATCGCCGACAACGCGAACTGCGCGCGTTGCACCGTCCATCGCGCGCACAAGGCGCTGATGCAGCGCAGCGTCTTGAGACGCGTGACCCCGTACGACCCGCGCAAACCGTCCCTCGCCACACAGTGGCAGCTGCTGCCCGTTGCCCCACTCTTGGAGAGTGTTCCATTAGGGTACCACTCCCAGGGGGGGGAAAGCGTGAGGGAGTGGTACCCTAATGGAACATCGCAGCACGACCTTTTCCGCGGCCAGTCCAGCGCGGGCCAAATTTTTTCCTTGCTGCTACAGGGACCGCGCCGTGCGGGGGAATTGGCGCACGTCAGTGGACGCGGACGCAACACCGTTTGGCGTGGGCTGCAAACTCTCGCCGCGCTGGGCTTGGTCGAACGCGACGGCGAATTCTGGCGCGCGCGTGAAGGCGTTGACCTCGCGGCGCTGGCAGCCGAACGCGGCACCAACATCACGGCACAACGCCAGCGCAAACGTCACGCGGACCAACGCGCCGCGCGCCGCGCGAAATTTGGCAAATAAAAATTTTTACGAAAGGAGCCTGCATGATCTTTACCCCCGACGTTAATGAAACCATCAACGAAGTCCGCGCCGCGCTCTACCGCTTGCAGCGCGAGATGGACACCGCGCACCTCGCGCTCGACGAAAGTGCAGTGCCACGCAAGGACCTCTACGGCGAAGCGTACACCCTCACCGCGCGCGTCGAACTCTTGCGCCAAGAATGTACCGCGCAGGAATTGAAAACCGCGCGCGCGGAACATGAATACGACGCCCTACTCATCTGTTACGCCGCGTGCGAGCGCCGGCGTCTGAAACTCGAAGCGGAATTGTCCGCCGTGCGTTTCGTGCGCCGCCTCGCGCGCGCACGCACAACCCTCGCGCGAATTAAACGGACAGGTGTCCGTTTAATTCGCGCATGGAGAAACCGCCATGGCCACCTCACCGAAACAACTTGAAATTTTGAAAACCCTCGCGCGCAGCGCTGGCGCTATCGGCACCTTCACCGTGCGCGAGATCGAACATCCCGAACTCCTCTACGAATACGCCGAAAACGGCGATGTAACCAGCGCACCGCTCGCCCTGTATCTCGGCGGCAAAATGCTTTTCATCGCCGTATTCGAGGAAACCGACGGCAAGCCCGCCGGCATCGAAAGTTAGTGGCGCGCGGCACGCCCCCCTACCCTATTCCCAGCGCCCATTGAACGTAATGAGTATTACGTTACTTGAGGTCAAACTATGAATCTCCAAATCTCGACCGTGACCTTGATCACCGTCTCCAAAACCGAACTCGAGTGGCGCGAGGTCCTCGTGGACCCGCGCCCCTTCCAAGACGCCCTGCGCGCCGCCCTCGCCGCCCAACACACTGGCGACAACTGGGGCGGCACCGGACACGCGCCGTCGCCTACGGCGACGGCGCGCAACGGCCACGAGGTTAAAAAGCCCCCTTTCGCCAAAGCGAAAACGAAAACGAAAGTGACGCTGCCATGTCCCCATTGCCCCAAGACCTTTCGGAGCGCGATCTGGCTCTCGCGGCACCAGAACGCGGAACACCGCCGCGCGCGCGCGCCTGTCCCCAGTGCCGACGAACCATCTCGCGCGTGAATCCCTACAACCCGCTGCGCCAGCGCTGCTTGATTTGCCACGCCAAACAAAAATACGCCGACTCTAAAAAACTCTAATTCCCAAAGGAGCCAAGCCCATGCTTGCCACGCCTACCCCTACCCTCCTCTCCGCACCGCAGCGCCTCGCGCGCGAAAACGAGCAGCTGCGCGCGCAGATCGAACGCTTGAAACAAGCTCTCGCCGAAGCGGACGAACGCACGGCGGCTGCCGAGAGCCAGAAAAACAACGCGCTGCGCCAACTGCATGTATGCAACGAACTGTCCGCGCGCGAGGCGCTCGCCGTCGCACGCGCCGCGTGCCTCGAAGCCATCGTGCCCCTCGCGCGCAAGCTGCAAAATTTTTTGCGCGACGCCGACGCCGTCGAGGGCCAACGCCGCAGCCGCGCAGAAAGTATCTGTGATGCCCTTGACAACCAAGGCCACCCCTATCCTTCGATGGCGTTTGCGAACGCGCGCACCGCGTTTGACATCGCGCTCCAACACCTCGCCACCATCGAAAAATTCCAACGCGAGGCGCAAACAGAATGACCTACACCGAAACGATCACCCGCTACCCGCTCGCGTGGCCCCTCGGCAAAACGCGCACGCCGTCGAGTCAGCGCGAACGCTCGCCCTTCCGTATCAAATCCATCTGGAAAGCGGCAAAGGAAATGCACGCCCAGCTCGAGCGCATGGGCGCGACGGACATTATCCTTTCCACGAATCTCACGCTGCGAAATGCTGTTTCTCAAAGCGCACGCCGATCAACTGCTAAACGCATTGCGCGATCCGCTCGTCTTGATCGCGGACGATTCCGAAAACGAATACATAGCTATATAGCTATTTAGCCACACGCGAAATAAACGGACAGGTGTCCGTTTATTTCGCGCCAAACAAAAATGCCGCGCCGTCGTACGCGAAGTAACCTTCGCCCCACACGCGCCCCGCAAGCGCCCCGCGTCTCGCCCGAACTCGCCGCCGCGCAGCGCGACGTGGCGCACATCATCCGCGACGCGTTCGCGCCAGGACGGTTGTACGCCGCCGAGGCGCTCGACCCGCAAAAAATCATCGCGCGGCTCGATGCCGCGCTTGCCAAACATTTCGCCATTCCCGCGCCCGCACCGCCCGATCTGTCCATCGTTTCTGACGACGCGTATGAGCATGTGGTCTTCGTCGAGAAACCCATCACGCCCCAGCGCATCCGCGACTTGCAGCATTGGGCAAAAGAACACTGGGGCTGGTCTCGCCGCCATTTCTGCAAGGCGTTCGACATCTCGCGCGGAATGCTCTCACACCTCGAAACGGGCAAGCGCGCGGTGAGCGAAGCCGTCGAACTCCGCTTTCGCCACTGGGAACGTCGCCGCCATGCGTGGGTCAAAGACCGCCGCGCTCTCGCGCAGCAGCGCAGCGTCGTCGTGAGCGACCACCCGCTGCCGAAACGCTACCACGTCCTCAAGCCCGTCGTGAAATGCAAAACGCGCGGCTGCGGCATCTGGTTCGAGCAAGTCAACAAACGCCATAAGAAACACGCGCCCGACTGCAAACCGAAAGGTCCGCGTCGCGCGCGCAAACTGTAGGGGCGCTCCCTCGTGGTCGCCCCGCTGGGGGCACAATGAAACTTTCAATCAACACTCTACCCTGCCCATTTTGCGGGGAGGATCAAGCCCTGCCGCGCACCATCGGCAGCGGACACTATGCCGTGAAATGCGATCCCTGCGGCGCGCAAGGGCCCGATGACATGGACATGCTCAGCGCGGCAGAAGGATGGAACCTACGCGTCGCGGCGCGCCCGTCGAAACACGCGACACCAAAAGGAAAAAAGAAAGAAGGATTGATCAGCAAATGAATGACACCCTCACCCCCCATCAGCAAAAAATCCTACGCGGCCTGCCGCTCCTCGAACGCGAGGTGTTCGTCACCTTGTGGCGCGCGCAAACGCCGCTTACGATCCATCGTTTGCGTTTGGTCTGTCCCGCGCCCTACCCCGTCACCCAGCTGCACGGCGCGCTCAAAAATCTCGAGCAGCGCCAAATCATCACGCGCACCTTCAAAGCGGGCAGCCATCTCTACCACGTCTCCACGTCCTTTTAAGGCGAGGGCTACGCATGAAATCGCTCGATCGTTATTACGCTGCCGACGATTTGGAACGCATCGCGCGCACCCTCACAGAGCTCGCGCGCGATGCGCCCAACACGCCGCGCTATCACTCCTATCTCAATCTCCTGCGCGTCGGCGTGAAATTCGGCCCCGCGCAAAACCACTTTCAATGCTACGTGGGCGCGCCGCAAACCTATCCCCGCAAAGCAGATTTCACGTCCGTGCAAAATTCATTCGCGCGCTTTGCGCGCGGCGGCGTCACCCCGCTCGAACCGCGAGAGTATCTGCACCATGGCGTGATCTACTATGCCAATGGCTTTGCGTGGCAAGACGAGTACGCGTACCGCTTGCGCGCGCAGCCCGCGTGAGGCCCCCTATGCCAACCCATTCTTTTTTCTATCGCCTGCGCGTCGCGGCGACGATCTGGTTCTGGGCAATCGTCATCGCCGTGACCATCACCATCGCATTGCCCACCCTGCTCTGGAGCATCTTGAAATGATGTTCAATCTCCCGCTGGAGCTCCCCGCAGGATCCGTCCTGTGGAACGTCGAGGGCAAAACCTACGGCGATCACAAAATCTGCGGCGCGCTCCTCGTCGAGCGCGCGCCCGAAAACGGCGGCGCAGGTCACGCCAAAGCATCCTTCCTCGAAGAAATGCTGCGCCAACACATCTATCTCAATCCCGTCACGCTCACCGCAACGCTGGTGAGCGCGCGCGAAAAATAAAAAGGAGAAAATCGAAATGACAAACGTATTCCGCACCCCCCGTTCGCACCTCGGCGGGCTGCTCTTGCTGCTCGCCATCGGCGTCATGCTGATCGGGCCCGCGGCGCGTCGCTGGAATTTGGATCACGACAACGGCGGGAGGCACCCCGTGCAAGATTGCGGGCGCAACTACTGGCTAAATCTCTTTGTCGAGAGTGGCTTCGGCAAAGAGGGCTGCGCGCCCGTCAACGTCGTTCGCGCCGAGAACATTGACGACGAAGCGACAGCAGAAATGAAAGCCAACGGCAAAAAGGACATGGACATACAAGATGCGCTCGATGAATTTTATGATACCGTTGGACAGATTCTCGAACGCATCGCGCCCGCGTGGTGACACAGAAAAATTCCCTCTTGAACGCGGCGAACAGGTGTGCTATACTCGCGCGCGATTCATTCACCACGGAGGTTAGAGCATGATCAGTTCCATCCCACGCCCGCTCTACGCGCCCGCCGAACGCGCGCTGTACCAAATGATGTGCGATCTCGGCGAGATTGCCGCCGCAGGGTGGGAATTTCGCATCCTGCCCACCCGCGCGCCGTATCGGCTCCTCATCATCTTTACCCCTTCGCGCGCGATCCCTGTCACCGCACACCCGCGCGGGCTGCCGCACACGGGTGACAACCGCTATACCTATCCGATCCTGCGCTTTGCGCTGCCCAGCGAAATGCTGCGCGTCACAGGCGAGTTTCATCGCCGCCTGTTTCCTGTTTTACCCGATCGCGAAAACCCCACGCCTGCATAGCAACCGCGCGCGCTCGAATCGAGCGCGCGCGGTTTTTTTCCCATGAAACAAATCCTCACCGCCTTCCGTTCTCTTGATCGCAAACGCCAGCTCGGACTCGGCTGCGGCGCGCTCGTCCTCGCCTGTCTCGTTTGCACAACCCTCACCGCAATCATCTCCCCCCCGCGTCCCACGCCCAGAACCATCCAAGCCCTGCCCACTGCAAGCCAAGCCACCGCCACACTCGAACCCACCAACACCGCCCAACCCCAAAGCACCGCCACCGCCGCGCCATCGCCAACCCGCGAACCCTCACCCCTGCCCACCAACACAAACGCGCCTGCTGCCACCGCAACAAGCGCGTCCACTTCCAACTCCTGCCCGCAAGGTTGTCTCACCCACGTCGCGGGCTGCGACATCATCGGCAATGTCAGCGCGCGCAACAACAACCAAAAAATTTATCATCTGCCCAGCAGCCTCGATTACGACGAAATCAAATTCGACGCCGCCCAAGGCGACCGCTACTTTTGCACCGAAGCCGAAGCGCAGGCGAACGATTTTCGCCCACCGAACCGCTAATCGCTTTTTTCCTCCTCCTCAAACAGCGCTGCCACATCATTCTTTAGCAGCCAATTCAACACAAACATCTCGCCGCCCGTCATCTTGACGCCCTCTGTTTCGAGCGCACTCACACGCACGCGCCCGATCCCCGTCAGCGTCACGTTCGCCTCCAGCAATTCCTCAAATTCTTTTTCAAACGCATCCCGATTTGCGGTGCTGACCGCGAACACTTCAGGATTTTTCTCATTCGCTTTCCCGTAGCGCTCCAACAACTTTCGATGCGCCTTGCGTTTCGCGTCCAGGTGCGGCGTCACCTGATGCAGCACCAACGCCAGCGTATAACTCATCCGCGCGCTGATATTCTCCGACGCCAACCGCGCCAACGCTTCTTCACTCCGCGCCAGATCGCGCAACTTCACCTGCAACTGCAAATTTTTACTCACGCTTGCCTCCTATTTCTTGTCCCACATCGCGTTATCCTATCAGTCCAAGCGCCTGAAAATCGTCAATCAAACTATTCACGACTTGCGCCAAGTCCAGATGATCGTTGCGGAGATTGTTGAACTGATCCTGGAGGCGACGATAATTTTGTTGATGGTTTGATTGCGTATAACTCGCCGCGGGCTCAATCAAGACCGAACCTGTTGACGAAGTGGTAATTCCACTCAGCGCGCTTGCCGTTTGTGCCGCGAGCGTTTTATCTGGCGTGCTGTAGGTTTGCGTGTATGCCGCCGGGCGCGCCACTGGCGTCGCACCCCAAAACCCCAACTTGTCAGCGGTATTCGACATGAGCCGCACATCGCCGCGCCCCGTATAGATCGCATAGTTCAACGAACTTGCGGCGGTTTGGTCTTGGATGATCAAGCCGTACGCATTCGTCAACGTTTGCCCGCTGCCTTTGCTTGCGCCGCCAATATAGACGCCGTGCCAAGTGGTGACGGTGGCAGTGTTGGCACCGCCGTTGTTGAGTTGGACGATGACACTGGAGAGTTGGGAGATAGTTCCTGCTGCGCTCGCCGCGACATTGGAATTGACAAAGAGACTGCGAATCCATCCCAGTGTGCCTGCGTGGGCAGAACGTAAACTTGTCTCGACATACATGCCCGACTGCGAATAGTTGTTGGTGATGCCCGATGCGGACGAAAGATTCAACGTCGCTGTGACCGCGAACGAATTGAAATCAAGCGTGCTAGTTTGATGGGTCGTTTGCTCACCGGTCAGCGTTGTCACGCCCACATTGTAGCCGCTTGTGTTAGAGTATTTGGCGTGGGCGATAGATGTTGGTGACGCCGTGCCAACGCCCATACGCGCGTTCGCCAAATCCAGCACGCACAGATTATTCGCCGCGCCGCCCACCTCCTCAAATTTTGCAAGATTCGCGTCTACTGTTACCCGCAGACTTTTCGCGCTCGCGGTTGCATCACGCAAAACAAATTGCGGCGCAGTGCCACCAATTTCAATGCTCGTTCCAGCGTAGATAGTGCGTGGACGATTCGCCCCACTTGCTCCAATGTCGTAGGCGTTGTCCGTGTTCCACGTCAGCCCAACATCGTGCAGCCGCGCGACTTTTGTTCCCGCCGCATCCGTGCTTAACTCAAACTTGGACTTGAATACACCATTCTGATAATTCGAGAGCGTTAGTTCTGAGCGCTGACTTGCCGCCGAATCTGACGAGAGCGAGAGATACGATTCTTTCCCTGTAACCCTACGCACGTCCAGATTGAGCGAGAGATACGTTCCCGTCGCATCGCCAAACACCCCGCCCATCACCGTTCCACTGTCAGTGAATTTGTAAGCGCGCACGTCGCCTGCCCAACCCACAACCTCAATCCCAATCCCTGTGGCGTCAGAGGTCAGCGCGCCATTCGCGGACTTGAAAACAAGCCCGCCGTTCTGTTCGTAGCGCAAATAATTCCCGCCCGTGTAATCCCCGATGCCAAACCCATACACATTCGCCGCCACTCCAAACGCGCCGTTCATGTTCCCGAACCTGCCGCGCTCCGTCGTCGCACTCCACGGCGAGCCCGCGTGCGTGCGCACGCTGTAAAACGGCGCGTTCGCATCATCCGCGGTCAGATACAAAAACCCCTGCCCGCTCACGCCGTAATTCACGACCGCTGCGCCCTTTTTGAACGAAGCATTACCGCCGCTATTGCGCGTGCAGGTGTAATTGCGCGAGCCGTCCGTCAGCGCGCCCACCGCCGTCACCGTGAACCAATTATCCCCCGCCGCAGATTTCAGGCGCAAAATATCATTCACCGCCGCAATCGCTGCCCCGTCCTGGTCTTTGAGGTTCAGCGTATTGGCACCTGCGGCCGTCGTCACGTTGGCGGTGAGCGTGCTTGCGTTTTTCGCAATAATGACCGAACCGCCTTCGGCGCGGATCAAGTTTTTCACAAACACCGCTGTGTGCAGCTCGCCCGTAATCTCGACATTCCCCTGAATAAACAATTTACCGCGCGAGTCCACCCCGCCGCCGTCGTCATCCCACAGCGCATAATCGTCGTCGCCCCCGAGCTTGACATCCCCCGCCGCCGCGCCCGTCGTCCACCATTGCAATGTTTTCGCCGATGATGAAGCGCCAAACCAGCCCGCGCCCGTTTTCTGGATATTCCCCGTTTGCGTCGCGCCGTCAAAAACCTCGATGCCCGCGCTCCGCAGCGTCAAATCCGTATTATCAAATGAAAGCAGCGGCTGCGGACTCGTCGGATCGCCCACGCGCCACCGCCAATCCGACGCCGCGTATTTCCCCTGCCAAATCCCCTTGCCACTCGAAAACCCGCTCGCCGCGCTCGCCACGCTTTCCCCCATCGCGATTGACGGCACTTGCGAATTGATTTTGACCTTCCCGTTGTCCGCGCTGATCGTGTAGGCGTCCACCACGCCAATGAGCCACTGCGCGATCCGTCCCGCCTCCGCGTCAATAAACTCCACTACGGGATTCGCCTGCACCTCGCTGTCAAAGTCCAGCGCATACGGCTGCGTCTCAACCAGCGCGAGCGTCTCATTCGTGTAGATCGTCTCCGTGCCATTATCAAACACGGTATACGTCACGCGCCAGCCGCCGCCGCCCAACTCGGGATCGTAGGCATCCCAGTCCGTAGGCACGCCGCTGTCCTTCACCAAACGCTGCTCGATGCGGCCCGTCCGCCGACGCACCCAATACTCATCGCTTGGAATCGTCACCCATGCGCCGCTATTTCCCTGCAGCGTGACCGTTCCCTTGCGAACGTATTTGTGATCGTTCTCGCTTCCAAAACTCGCGAGGTCGCCGCGAAACACATTATAGCTAGGCACGTTGATTCCTCTTTTGCCGTGCCAGCAAGCGCACACTCGTCATCGCCAAATCCCCCGGCGGCGGAATCGCCAAATGCTCCGCCACATCATCATACGTCGTCGTTTCGACCAACGCGGCATAATTGCGCCCGATCACATCGCTGTAACTGTCGAGCGCAATATCCGCATTTTCCGCGACTACGTAACCGCCCGCGCGCACCATGTAGGGCGGAATCACTCCGCGCCCACTGTCAAACAACCGTTCGTCGTCACTGCGCGAAAAATACTTGGGCGCCGTCTCCCGCACCAGCAAAAACGCGCGCCGCCCCTCCCACACCTGAAAAAACAAACGGCGCTGATTGGGTGACGCGTTTGACAACGCCTGCACAATATAATCTTGCAACCAAAGCCAGTCGCCACTTGAATTAAACTGGATCGTCTTGCCTGTCGTTGGCAGCTGCGAAAAATCAGCGCTCAGGAAGGGCGCAACACTTTTCCGCGTCAAGGCCGTTTCCACGATCGTCTTGAGTTCCGTATTCGTCGCAACCCGCAAATTCTGCTTGCGCCAGCCCAGCGTCGCATAATAGCCCCACACCGCCAATGTAATCTGCGGCGGCGGCGCGCTGGCGCCTTCACCAAACTGCAAATCCAGCGCGCGCGCGCTCAGCGTTCCTAATAAGCGCGCATCACATTTATTCTGCGCCTGCGTGCGCGTAATCACCCCTTGCTCCTTCAGATCAAGCCATTCCTCTTTGATCCCCAAATCCGTTTGCGTCGTGGACGAACCCACATGACTCTCCTCGCGCTGCACCCGCCCCAAACATTGCGCCCCACTGGGGCATCGGCCCAACGCCGAATCCGTGCCCGCCCACTGAAACTTTCCATACATCCGATTCGCAAACCCATCCATCGTTCGCAAATAGCGATGCGTCCCGCTTTGCGCGTCCACTTCGGCGATAAAGCCCTCGTAAGCAATCCGTCCCGCGCGGTCCGTCGCCACAACCCGTTTCATCAGCCATTCCTGTGCCGCCCGCCGCACCAGCTCATCCGTCGCATTTCCGATCCCAAGCGAACCGTCGCCGAAACCCCCATCCGCCAACGTCGAGAACTGCGCCTGCGTCAAATCACAATGCGCCGACAAATCCAAATAAAGCGGCGACGCACTGTTATAGATCGGATTGTGATGCAGTCTCCAATTCAACAGCATCTAAATCACTCCCTCTGCCCCTCTCTCCATCACTCTCTCTCCATCCCCTAGCTCCCTCGCGCGATCGCATAGCGCGGCATCGCCGTCACCGTCACCGTATTCGTCGCCGTGTAATCGTGCGCGCCGTTGCCCGCATCCTGCGTCAACACAAATAGTTTCGCCGTCGTATTCGGCAAAATAAAAATGCCGCCCCCACGCACATCGTTGGCTGGGGCGAGCACCGCCCCGCCCGTCGTTTCCAAATACCCCCTTGGCACGCGGTCATTCGCGTCCAGCACCATATCGGGCAGCGCGCCCGTGCCCGCGTCTTTGCTCATCGTCACAACGCCTGCGCCGTTCAAGGCCGCGCCCACCGCGGGGCGTTCGAGCGGCATCAAATACACACAGTCCAAATCAAGCGTGGTTGCGCCGCTATCCGCTTCCCCCAACAACTCCAACGCGAACCCATTCGGCGTGGACGAACCCATCTCCACAGACGGAAACGTCACCGCGCCGCAGTACACCAATTCCAGCGTTCCATTCGCCGTTACACACGCTTTCGCATAATCCGCATAATCGCCGAACGTATAATTCGTGCCATCATAGATCGCACCGCGCGCGCGCAGCCGCACCTTGTTCGGCGTCGGCTTGTTGTCCTTCACCCGCGCATACACCCCATACGTTCCAATTTGGTCAACTACATTCGTCGTCAGATTCCACAACAACAATCGCTGCAACGTTGTCGCCCCACTCGGCGTCCAGCGCTGCGCGTTCGTGCCAGCCCCACTGAACGTCGCCCCGCCAGCCAAGTCCGCCACATTCGCGCCGCGCGCACTGTAACCCTCCGCCTCATACTTGCAAACAAAATTCGCCACCGTCCCACGCCATTTGATGCCCGCGATGAGCCGATCTTGATTCGCAATGCTCGTCCGCGCCTTCACATAGAGCGGCGCAGGCAAATCGCCGCGCACGCCCGAGAGCGAAACACCACTCCCATTGTTATTGATCGCCGAACTGCTCACGAGCGCCTGCGCGCTCGCTTCCTCAAAGTACGCGCGCCGCCGCAATACAATAGGCACCTCGCGCACCGCGTTC
>Ga0247727_10001744_pt1 | contig 50804 bp, 37 predicted proteins | sample WisWelCaveWW1625_FD_202498 | JGI IMG/M metagenome (GOLD analysis project Ga0247727, IMG submission 202498) | Biofilm microbial communities from Wishing Well Cave, Virginia, United States - WW16-25 | ecosystem: Environmental > Aquatic > Deep subsurface > Groundwater > Cave microbial mat | place...
GGGCCTCAAGCTGAAGCCGTAGGGAAAAACTTCGTAGAATGACTTCAAAATCGCCCCGAGGGTCACCGCGTCCATGTTGAAGAGGTTCACCCACTGCCCGAACACGCCGCCGGGGCCGAGGCGTGAGCGAACGATCTCGAAAAACTGCCGCGTAAACAGTGTGCCGCTGCCGGCGAGCCAGGGGTGGGAAGGCTGCGAGACAATGAGGTCGTAGCGGGTACGATCGACGAGCAGCTCGTTCCTCGCGTCGTTCAGGCGGAGATCGACGCGAGGGTCCATCAGCGCAGGGACCGCGTCGCCGGCAGAGGCGCGGACGGCGTCTACGATGGCCGGCTCGAGCTCCACCACGCGGATCTCTTCGAGATCGAAAGTCCGCGAGAGCGCGAGAGCCGTGTTGCCGCCACCGAAGCCGACGACGAAAGCGCGGCGCGGCTCGGGGTGCACGAGATACGGAATGAGCCCGAGCCAACTTTCGGTTTGAGAGCCAACCGTCGGGTCGACGAAATTGAGATGCGACTCGGTGAGCCCGTTCGTCTGCAGCGCGCCGAGCACGCCGTCGCGAGTGATCACGCTGACGACGCCGACGTGCGATTCCCGAAGGTACTCGAAGCGCCAGAGCGATGGATCCGTACCTGCGATCGACGGATCGCGAAACGTGACCGCGCGGACCAGGGGTCGATAGTCGAGAGGTGGCAGCGCTACGGTGACAGCTGCAACGATCGCCGCTGCTGCAATCGCGACCCCGCGAAAGCGCCGGCCACTCGCGCCGAAAGCCGGAAGCGATCGGACCGCAACCACCGCGGCCGCGGCCGCGAGCAACAGCGCGAGGCCGACGAGAAGCGCATCGGTGCCGGCGCGGGGAATCACGAAGAATCCCGCCGCGATCGATCCTCCTATACCGGCCAGTGTATTGACCGCGTAGGCTCGCCCGGCCCGCGCGCGAAGATTGCCCGCGCCGGCGCAGTAGAGCTCGAGGCTCACGGGAAAGAGCGCGCCGAGAATCAGAGTCGGCGGCAGCAGAACGGCGACGATGAACGCATACGCAAGGAGAGACGCGGACTCGCCGGCGCTGCCGCCGGCTGCGAGCACGCGCGGCGCGAGCGAGAGCGCAGGGCGCGTGAGCGCGACGGCGAGAGCGAGGAGCGAGAGCCCACCCGCGAGAATGCGTGCGGACCGCTCACTGTCTCCGAGCAGCGGCCGCACGAGCCAAGAGCCGAGCGCGATGCCCGTCAGGAACACGGCGAGAATCGTCGAGAACCCGTAGAGCGTGGCGCCCGTGAAGACCGCGAGATATTTGGTCCAGCCCACCTCGGCCGCGATCGAGCAAAAGCCGGTCGCAACGAGCGCGAACAGCGCCACGCTCGCTGCCGCTGCGTTGCTCCGCGCGCTCGGCGTGGTCGCGGACGCTGTACGCGTCGCGGTCGCTGTCGCTGTCGTGTGCAGGCGATCGCCGTCAGCTTCTGCGCCCGCGAACACTCCGCGCGCGGCGAGCCCGATCGCGACGATCGCGAAGTTACACGCAGCGGCGGCGAGCACGGCGCCGTCGAGCCCGAGCCGCGGAATCAGCACGAAGCCCGCAAGCGCCGCGCCGGCGACCGCGCCCCAGGTGTTCATGCTGTAGACGAAGCTCAGAGGCCCGCCGAGGTCGCTCCGGCCGCGTGAAACCAGCTCGGCCATGACTGGAAAAGTCGCGCCCATGCAGAGTGTGGGCAGCGCGAGCAGCAACAGCGTGATCGCGAACTTCGTCACAATCGCCGTTGCCAGTGTGGCGGGTAGCGCGGCTACCAGTGCATCGAGACGAAGCAGAAGCGGCAGCAGCGCGAGACCGGAGAGCCCGATGCCGAGCTCGAGCGCGAGATAGGGGCCGATGCCCGGCCGGTGCCGCGTGAAACGATCGGCGAGCGCGCTGCCGGCGGCAAGGCCGGCGAAGAATGCGGCGAGCACCGTCGAAACGGCTGCAGCCGTCGAGCCCATGCTCAAGCCGAGCAGTCGCACCCAAACGACCTGGTAGGTGAGGGCGGCTACACCCGAGAGCAAAAGGAAAAGGCCGGAGAGCGCGAGCAAGTCACTCGTCCTCGCTACGCCGACGCCGAGACCGGGCTGGCAAGCAGGGGGAGATTGCAGTAGGCGAACTCACGGCGGCGGGGGGAACGCGGCGATGGTAGCGGCTCGGCTCGTGACAGGGCAAGCGGAGGGCCGGCTCGGCCGGCAAATGTGCGACGTTCGCGAAGCACGCGACGCGCTGCCCGAGCTTACGGTCGCGATCGCTGCGGTCGCTCTCTATGCGCTCTACGCGCGCACACTCGGCTTCGATCTCGTCTTCGACGATCGCTCGCTGCTCGGTCCCGACGGGCCGAAGGCGCTCGGCAACGGCATTCTCCCGTATCGTCCGCTCCGCTACGCGAGCTATCTCGTCGATGCGCGTCTAGGCGGTGGTGCCGCCTGGGCCTACCACGCGACCAACGTAGCGCTGCATGCCTTAGCCGGCGCGCTCGTAGCGCGAGTTTCGCGGCGGATCGGTGGAACGCCGCTCGTCGGCCTCGTCGCAGGGCTGCTGTTCGTCACCCATCCCCTGGCGGTTGAAGCGGTCGCCTACGTTTCGGGCCGGCGAGATCTGCTCGCGACCGTGCTCGGCATGGCCTCCCTACTGCTTTGGACGGGCCCGAAGGGTCGGAGCGCGGCGGCGCTCGCGTTGTTGCTGCTGGCGGTGGCGTCGAAAGAGTCGGGGTCGCTCTTTCTCGTGGCGCTTTTGCTCGCGTCGGTCACCGGATTCGGACCACCGCTTTCGCGCTCGGGTTTGGCGCTGGCAGGAGCCGCGGCCGCAGCGGTGGCGTTGCCGATCGCTTACGGCGCGGTCGGGCCGATCGCAGCGTCGGGGCCGGCTTGCGCGCTCGTTGCGACGACGACGAAGCTCGCGACTCACTACGCGTCGCAGTGGCTGGTCCCGATTCGGCTCGCGGTCGAGTACCCGGCTCTCGCCGTCGCGAGCAGCGATTGCGCGCAACTTCTCGACGTCACGGCACTCTGCGGTTTCTTGCTGCTCGGCGCGGCTAGCGGTCTCGTGCTCGCGGTATTTTCTCCGGCGATCCGGCGGAGCGAGGGGCAGGCGGGAAAGGCGGACGCCGAGCCCGCTGCATCGGGGCTCGTGTTCGCGTGGGCGTGGGCAGCCTTCTGCTTCATCGCGCTCGCTACGGTGGTGGGTAGGCACGAGCCCGGCGCCGATCGGCACGCCTATCCGTTGCTCGCCGCGGTTTCGGTGGCGTGTACGTTGAGCGCGGCGCGCCTAGTCTCGCGCCGGCGGTGGGGAACGGGCCTGCTCGCTTCGATCGCGGTCGCGTTCGTGGTTGCGACGCTGGCCGGGCTCACCGCTCGGCGCGCGTCGATCTGGCGCGACGAGCGCACGCTTTGGACCGCCGCCGTCGCCGAGGCACCCACTTCGGGCCGCGCTCAGCACAATCTCGCCGGCGTGTTGCTCGCTGCCGGCGACCTCGATGCCGCCGCGCTGCACGTGCGTCGCGCCCGCGAACTCGACTACCCGCCGGCTCTACTCGGCGACGCGGCGATCGCCTGCGCTCGCGGCCGCTTTCATCGTGGCCGCGATCTCCTCGCCCGCGCGCGCCTGCGCGGCCTCCCCGCCGCCGACATCGCGGGCGTCGCGCCATCGTGTGAGCAATAGCGGAAAGGTCGATTCCCTCGCCGCGGCATTTGACTCGCGGCTCGCCAGCTCGCCGTGGCGTTTGACTCGCGGCTCGCCAGCTCGCCGTGGCGTTTGACTCGCGGCTCGCCAGCTCGCCGCTCGCCTATTTTTCCAGCCGCAGGACGGAGATGGACTGCGTGTACTTCTCGAGGCGCTTGGGCGGCGGACCGTCGGTCTGCTCGGGGAGCGAGATCTGTAGCGTGAAGTCCGTCACGTGCGTCGTTCGAACGAAAGGAATCGGCTCGGGCGCGGGCGTGAGCGTCGGTTTCAAGAGATGCACCGGGCCCTTCCCGGCTTCCTCGAGGATGCGCGTCATTCCCGCGATGGTGCCGCGCCCGACCACGGTGTTCGGAATCGCCGGCAGCGAGTTGCGCCCGTAGGTGAGCCAGAGGGGCGGGCCGAGCAGCATCGGTATCAGACGATTGTCGATCATCAGCGTGCCGTCGGGCGGCAGAGCTTCGACGAGCTCGCGAAGCTGGTCGTAGGTGCCGGCGTAGTAGTCGCGTCCCCACATCGCGCGCGCAGGTGCTAGCACCGACACCGCGAGCAACAGGTAAGCCGCGCTGCCGATCACGAGCGAGCGGCGTCGAATCGACGCGCAAGCGACACCGCCGAGCAACAAGAGTGCGGGTATGACGAAGGGAACGAAGCGCCGCGAAGCCCAGGGCATCGTCGGCATCACGTGAGGGTCGAGCACGAGACACCCGCCGATTGCGCCGAGCATGAGAAGGAGAAATCCGTCTGCGGGTCGCGCCGCGCGCGAGCGCCACGCAAAGACGCCACCTGCGGTGGCGAGCGCCAACGTGGCCCAGCCGAGATAGGCTGCCAGCCAGCCGAGCGCTCGCGGCGGCCAAGGCTCGGGCGAAAGTCGCCAGTATGCAGCCGCAAACACGATTGCTCCGGCGGCAGCTGTTGCGCGGACGATGCCGAGCCGGAGCGCCGCGCCGACGTACACGACGGTGACGGCGATGCCGCCTGCAACGATCGTCCAAGCCGCGTCGCGCCACTGCGTTCGAAAGATCCACTCGAGGCCTCGCCCCGCATCGACGAGAGGCGCGCTGTACGCGCCGCGGACGAGCCACACTTCGAGACCTGCGACCGCGAGCATCGAGACCAGCGCAACGACGAACCCGGGCGTCAGATCTCGCGCACCGTCGAGTCTTGGTCGGAGCGCGGTGCGGGCGAGCAACGCCGCCAGCACGAAGCCCGTGTACTCGACGCGCGCGAACGCCGTGGCGCCGAGCAGAGCGCCGGCGAGCCTTCCGTCGGATGGTGAGCCTTCCTCTTCGAATGCGTCGAGTGCCACCATTGCGGCGCAGAGGAAGAACCAGGCGAGAGGCTCGGCCAGCGCCATGCGGCCAGACCAGTAGCCGGCCGCATTGGCGGCGGCGAGACCGGCGACAGTGAGCGCGGCCCAAGCGCCGAGCCTCGCGCGCGCGAGCAGATAGACCGCCCATACGGCCGCTGCACCGAAGAGCCCCGCGTAGCCGCCGCCGTAACGCGCACCGAGTGCGTCCGAGAAAAGGCCGGACCAGGCGCTAGGTAAGGGAAAGAACGAGGGGTAGGCGACATCTGCGCCTCGCGTATCCACGACGAGACCCCCGTGCATTCGAGAATAAGGCGGATTCCACGGCTGGCCCAGCGCAGAGAAGAAGAGAAAGTTCCGCGCGATGGGTGGGACGAGAGGACCGAGATCGTCGGGCTTCTCGAGGGTGTGGAAGCGGGCGAGCTGGACGCCGGCAGCAAGATAAGCAGACGCGTCCGACGCCGCGAAGTGCGCTTCGAAAGGGGGCCAATACGCGGCCAGGGCGGCCGCGAACACGAATACACCGAAGAAGCGCCCGCGCGCCGCTCGCGCAGGTCGGCTCGAGGGCTCGCGAGCGCGAGCAAGCCCCAAGTAGCCGAGAAGCGTGATGCTGCCGTTGATCGCGACGAAGCGCGGAAGCGAGAACGAATCGAGCGCGACCAAGAGGAGAATGACGACGCTGCTCAGCAGCAGGCTGAGCGTCAGGCGAGCGAAAGCCCGTGGCAGAGCGGACGTCCTTCCGCCCCAAAGCACCTGGCCCGGCGCGTAAGCCGCGAGATAGCCCGCGATCCCCACCTGGAAGAAAAAAATAGGGTCAGGCACCATTTTTCGCGGGCACCATTTAGAGAGTATCGCACAAAAAAAAGCGGCACCCCTTTCGGGGTGCCGCCTTTTGCATGGCCAGAGCCTTACAGCCTAGCGAAAGCTCTTATCTGCCGCTCGTACCGAGCGAGGCGAAGGCGTTGCCGGAAGGATCAGCGATCTTCACGGAGATCAGCTCGATCGCCGTGCAGGCCGGCAGAGCCGAACCCGGGCCGAAGAGGCCGATCAAGAGCGTGTTCGTGTCGAACTTGCCCTTGAGCTTGCCGCCGCTGGCCGGAGGCAGAGAGAACTGCGCCGGGAAGTCGATGACCGTCATGTCGCCGTTTGCGTTGTCGTTAAACGTCGCGCGGGCAACCGTGTTGAGGTTCCAGCCAGCCTGGCTGTTCGGGGTGACGCCGTCTGAATCCAACACGCCGCCGCACTTCACGGAGAGCGTCAGGTTGGAACAATCGGAAGGCGAGCCGTCCGAGCAAGGAATCTCAACCTTGTGGCTGGTCTTCAAGCTGCAGGAACCCTTCAGGTTCTCGAACTGGTAGAGCGAGAGCGGAACCGGCGTTGCACAGCCCGGTACGCCCGCCATCGTCGACGAGTTCGGTGAAGCGAAGGTGACGCCGGGGCAAGACGACATGGCCTTCACCAAGCTCGACTTGATTCCCTTGGCCTTGGCAGGCTCGTCAAATGCACACTGGGCCGAGGCCGACGAGGCGTAAAAGCCAAGTGCGGCGACGGCGGCTACGGAAATTACAATCTTTTTCATCTGGTCCTCCCTTAAGGGCTATTCGTTGGGCTGCAAAGCTCGAGGAGTATCCCCCCTCGATCTGTCCACTTTTCTCTTCGAGTCTCTGCGGGAGCCTTCGTCGAAGCGCGGATACCTTTCGGTTGACCCGCTCTGCGCACGACTGCTCCTGCAGCGTTCGAAGTGTTTATAAGTGGCGGCGTCAAAGGTTGTCAAGGAAAAATCCAAGGCCTCCTATGGGATTCATAAATTTCGACCCCGGGCGGGGGGGAGGGACCCAAAGGTCACCTCGAAAACCCTTGTTCGTAGGGCACCTTAGGCCCGTGTTACACTCCTCCGACCGGCGCCGTGGGCGCTCCCAAAAACCGTCTCTCAGGCGGGGGGCCGACGTAAAATCGTGAAGCTCGTCATTCAGATTCCCTGCTTCAACGAGGCCGAGACCCTACCGGCCACGCTTGCCGATCTGCCGACGACGATCCCCGGCATCGACATCATCGAAGTGATCGTCGTCGACGACGGCAGCACCGACGGCACGGCCGACATCGCGCGTACAGACAGCCGCGTGGCTCACGTGGTGCGCGCGCCCGTCAACCAAGGTCTCGCACGCGCGTTCGCCGCCGGGCTCGACTGCGCCCTCAAGCGAGGCGCCGACATCATCGTCAATACCGATGCCGACCATCAGTACCCCGGTCGCTTCATCGCTCATTTGGTCCGGCCCATTCTCGAGCACCAAGCGGAAGTCGTGATCGGCAACCGCAATCCGTCGAGCCTCGGTCACTTTTCGTTTTTCAAGCGAAGGCTCCAAGCGCTCGGATCTGCCGTCGTGCGCGGGCTGTCGGGAACGAGCGTACCGGATGTGACGAGCGGCTTCCGTGCCTTCTCGCGCGAAGCCGCGCTCCGCATGAACGTGGTGTCCGAGTTCACGTACACGCTCGAGACCATCATTCAGGCCGGCACGAAGCAGCTCTCGGTGGGGCACGTGGACATCGACGTGAATCCCGCCACACGACCTTCGCGCCTCTTCCCGAGCGTGCGTGCCTACGTCGGAAGGAGCGCGGTGACGATCATCCGCATCTACGCGCTCTACAATCCGCTGAAGGTGTTCGTCATGATCGGAATGACGCTGCTCGCCGGCGGCGCTGCGATCGGTCTCCGCTTCCTTTACAGCTATCTGACCGAGGGCGGAGAGGGTCAGATCCAATCCTTGATCCTCGCAGCCGTCCTCATCATCACGGGATTTCAGGCCATGTTCTTCGGCGTGATCGCCGACCTCATCGGATCGAATCGCCGCATGATCGAGGACGCTCTCCTTCGCGTCCGCCGCATCGAGCTCGAAGAGCGCGATTGATGCGCGCCTGCCTCTTCGGCACCTACAATCGCGGCCATAGCGCGAACCGCATCTATGCGGCGGCCGCTCGCGCCGCCGGCTTCGAGGTGGTGGAGATCCACGCGCCGCTTTGGGAGAAGACCCGCGACAAAACCGCGACGTTTTTTTCGCCGGTAAGCCTCGCCGCGCTCGCCCTCGGATGGATACGCGCCGCGCTCTCGCTCACGCATCGCTGGTGGGCTAGCGGCGGCTCGCCGGTCGCAATCGTCGGCTTCAACGGGCAGCTCGACGTGTTGCTGCTTCGGCTGCTGACCCTCCGCTACGGACCGCGGATCGTCTACGCGCCTCTCGTGTCCGTGACCGAGACTCTCATCGACGACCGTCGCCGCTACCGAGCCGGCGGCTTGGCCGCAAGATTTTTCGCGGGGCTCGATCGACTCTGCTGCAAGGCGGCCGACGTGGTCGTGGTCGATACGCAAGAGCATCGCCGCTACTTCGTCGAGAGGCTCGGGGTGGATCCGAGTCGGCTCGTGGTCTGTCACCTCGGCGCCGACAACCTCGTGTTCAGACCTCTTCTCGATCACTCCACTTCAGCCGAGCAAGGCCGCGGGACGGAAGTGCTCTATTTCGGCCAGTATCTGCCGCTTCACGGCCTCGACGTGGTGGTGGACGCAGTCGGGCGCTTGGCCGTCCGCGAAGACCTCCGCTTCACCTTCATCGGCACGGGCGAGGAGCGGAGCCGCATTCAGAGACTCGTGGAAGCCACGCGCGCTAGAGCGGAGTTTCGCGACTGGGTTCCCTACGATGTGCTCGCTGCGCGTATCGCGGACGCGGACATCGTGCTCGGCGTGTTCGGCACCTCCGAAAAAGCGCGCATGGTCGTGCCCAACAAAGTCTACGAAGCTGCGCTCGTCGGGCGAGCCGTCGTCACCGCCGACACGGCGGCGATTCGAGAAGTTTTCACCGACGATGAGAACATTTCGCTCTGTGCCGCGACCGGTGCCGACCTCGCTGCAAAGATCGCCGCGTTGGCCGACGACCCGGCAAAGCGGAAGGCCCTAGGGCTCAGAGCGAGCGCGCTCATGCAGCGGAGCTTCAGCGACGAAGCGCTGGGCAAGCGCTGGCAGGGGGCGCTCGGCTTGCACCTCGGGTCCGCGGCAAAGCTAGCGAGCGAGCCGCGGCTCGGGATTGCGATCGTCCACTACAACTCGGCGGCCGATGCGCTCCGCTGCCTTCGCTCTCTCGAGCACTCCGACTACGAGAATGTGGATCTGCTGGTGGTCGAGAACGGCTCGATGTCGGCCGAGAGAGACGAGCTTCGAAGCGGAATGGAGGCGCATCCTCGCGCGAGATTGCTGGAGCTACCGCAGAATCTCGGCTTCAGCGGCGGCTCGAATACCGCCTTCGCCGAGCTCTTCGCGCGCGGCGCCGAGCAGGTGCTGCTGCTGAACCAAGACACCATCGTCACACCCGACGCGGCCCGCGAGCTCGTGCGCGCAGCGCGAGGGCACCCGGACGCCGGCCCCATCGGCCCACGTGTAGCGGCCGATTGGCCGGGCGCTCCCGCAGCGTCTCTCGGCGAGCGTTACACGGCCGTGACCGCGTGGCTGCCGCGCTCGCTGCTTCGCGTGCGCGCGGCAAGGCAACGCTCGTATCCGGTAGGCGGTGTGCTCGGCTGCGCGCTGCTGGTCTCGAAAGTGCTCTACGAAAAGCTCGGCGGCTTCGACGACGGCTACTTCGCCTACTACGAAGAAGTCGACTACTGCCTCCGCGCTCGCCGTCTAGGTGCGTCACCGCGGGTGGAGCCGACGGCCGAGATCGCGCACGACGGGCACCGCGGCTTCGGCGGCGGGCTGACGATTGCGGCGGCCTATTTGAAGGCGCGAAACCTCTGGCGTCTCGGCGCCACGCATCTCACGCGACCGCAGCTCGCGGGGTTTGCGCTCGGCTACTTCGCCATGATCGCTGCGAGCATGGCGCGCTATCTTCTCGTCGGCCGCGTCGCGATCGTCCGCGCTATGGCCGCAGGCGTCGCCGCGGGCCTCCGCGGAGAGAGCGGCCCGCCGCCAGCCGGCATTCTCAGCGAGTGAGTCGCATGACAACACCACGCGGAAAAATGGTACCTGGCCCTATTTTTCTCGCGTCGAGGGGGGAGTCGTGAGAGTGGCGATCGGCGCTGTCGCCGGCACTCGCGGCGGGCCGGCGACTTACGCGATCGAGCTCGTCGGCGCGCTCGTTGCCAACCACGCCGGCACCGACTTCATCGTCATCACCGACGAGCCCGACGCTTTCGCCGGACTTGCCGAGACGCGTCGAGTGAGGCTCGGCACGAGCTGGCGCCAGCCGCTCTGGGATCACGTGGGCGCGGCCTCGGTGCTTCGACGCGAGAAGTTCGACGTCTACCACGGTACCAAGGGCGTGCTTCCGCGCTTCTCACGAACGCCGGGTGTCGTGACCATCCACGACCTCGCGGTGCGCGTGATGCCCGAGACCTTCAGCCGCGCGCAGCGAGCGCATCTCGCCTTCGAGACGCCGTCTACGGTGAGGCGCGCCCTTGCGATCATCAGCGTGTCGCGACACACGGCGAAGGACGTCGAGCGCTTCTATCCAAAAGCCCGCGGCAAGATCGACGTCGTGCTCTCGGGTGCGAGCATGCGGCTTCGTCCTGCAACCCCCGAGCAAGTGACCGCGTGGCGGAAAGAGCGAGGCGTCGACGGCATTGCAGTCGGCTACGTCGGCACGCTGCAGCCGCGAAAGAACATCGATCTCTTGGCGGCCGCCTTTGCGCGCGCCGCCGGCGCGAGGCCTTGGCAGCTTCTCGTGGCCGGGCGCCTCAGACCGGGCTACAGACCGGCCTGCTTCGACGCGGGCGATGCTCGTGTTCGCTACTTGGGCGAGCTGCCCGATACGGAGCTGCCGGCTTTCTTCGGTGCTCTCTCCTGCATGGTCTCGCCGTCGGCTTACGAAGGCTTCGGCCTCACCTTCATCGAGGCTATGGCCGCCGGCTGTCCCGTCGTGGGCTTCGCGAACAGCTCGATACCCGAGGTCGTAGGTGACGCGGGCTTTCTGGTCGCGAGCGAAGACGAGCGCACGCTCGCCGACGCGATCGAGCGCGTTGCTACCGACATCGGGCTCGCCACCAAGCTCGCTCTGCGCGGCGTCGAGCGCGCAGCGATGTTCACGTGGCGCGAGACGGCGCGGAAGACCCACGCCGTCTACGCGAGAGTGGCGGGCGCGGCGCGCGCCACTGGAGCCAGCGCTTGAAGTCGCGTGTCGCCGTCGTCGTTCTCAACTGGAACGGCCTCGAGGACACGCTGCGCTGCGTGACCGCGCTAGGCGAGCTCGAAGGTGTAGCGCCACGCCTGATCGTCGTCGACAACGGCTCCGACTTGTCGCCGCGCGCCGTGCTCGTCGAGCGGTTTCCGGACGTCGCGCTGATCGAGAACACGGAGAATCTCGGCTACGCCGCCGGGAACAACGTCGGCATCCGTCACGCGGCGTCCGAGGGTGCCGAGCTCATCTGGGTGCTGAACAACGATGCGATCCCCGAAAAGCACGCGCTCGCGGCGCTGATCGAAACAGCCGAGCGTCACCCAAGAGCGGGCGCGGTCGGCTCCAAGGTCGTGTACGCCGATAGGCCGGATGTGATCTGGGCCACTTGGGGTCAGATCAGCTGGCTGCAAAGCTTGGTAAGGCTTCCCGGCCAAGGACAGCGAGACGACGGTCGCTACGACCTCGAGAGGCGGGTGCCGTGGATCCCCGGCTGCTCCATTCTTTTCCGTCGTGAGGCGATCGCAGCCGTCGGGCTTTTCGACGAGAGCTTCTTCGCCTACCACGAGGACGCCGACTGGGGAGCACGCGCCGCCGAAAAGAATTGGGAGAGCTGGTACACGGGCCTCTCGGTGGTCCGTCACGCCGTGCACGGCAGCTCGGGGGGCGTGGCCCACTACGGCGGGTTCCGCAAGTACTTGAGCGCTCGCAACAGCGTCCTCTACGCGCGCCGTCACGGCTCGGGGCCCAAAAAAACTCTGCTGACGGCGTCGATTCTCGCGACCTTGCCCTTCCAATACGCGCGCCGGCTGGCGAGCGGAGAGCAGGCAGGCGTGGCGATCAAGGTTCGCGGCTGGCGCGATGGGCTCGAGGGCCGGCCCATTCCTTTCGCCGAGCTCGGCCTCAAGAAGGGCTCAAAAGGGCGCAAGCCTTGAGAAACCCGCAAGCCTCGAGAAACCCCCTGGCAACGTCGCCGCCGCGCGGGCTAGTGTTGGCGGGTCCAATTCGATGAAGAAGATCGTCGTTATACCCACCTACAACGAGAAGGAGAACGTCGAGGACATCGCCCGCGCCGTTCTCGCGGTGGACCCCGAGAACGAAGTCCTGATCGTCGACGACAACTCGCCCGACGGCACCGGCGAGATCGCCGACCGGCTCGCGGCCGTCGAGAAGCGCGTGCACGTGCTGCACCGTCCCGGCAAGCAAGGCATCGGCCCTGCTTACAAGGACGGCTTCCGTCACGCCCTCGACTTGGGCGCCGATCTCGTCGTGCAAATGGACGCCGACTTCTCCCACCCCGTGGACGCGCTGCCGCGCTTCTACGCGCTCGCGAAAGAGCACGACGTCGTTCTCGGCTCGCGCTACGTGGACGGGATCACGGTGGTGAACTGGCCGATGGGGCGGCTCTTGCTGAGCTACTTCGGCAACCGCTATGCGCAGGTTGTTCTCGGGGGACTTCCGATCCGCGACGCGACCGGTGGTTTCAAATGCTGGCGTCGCGCAGTGCTCGAAGCGATCGATCTCCCGCGAGTTCGCTCCAATGGCTACGCCTTCCAGATCGAAATGAACTACCGCGCCTGGCGGCTCGGTTGTCGCATTAAAGAGATGCCGATCCTCTTCATGGACCGCGTGCGCGGAAGCTCGAAGATGCACCTCAACATCGCCGCTGAAGCGCTACTCATCGTCTGGCGCTTGAGGTTGCAGAATCTGTTCGGCCGACTCGAAAAGCGTCCGATGCTCGACACGACACGGCAAGCGGCTTCCTGATATTGTCCCCGAAATGTCGGCCAGCTCCCCGCGCAGCCTGCTCGTACTGAACGAGCGTGATCCGGAGCACCCGCTCGCGGGTGGAGCCGAGGTCCACATCTACGAGATCTTCGCACGTATGGTCGAGCGGGGATGGAGCGTTACACACTTGGCCGCGTCCTTCGCCGGGGCGCCTCGCCGAGCGGTGGTGCGTGGCGTGCAAGTGGTGCGGCTCGCGAATCGTTACCTCTACTACGCGATAGCGCCGTTTGCGGCGCGACGCGAGATGCAACGTGCGCGCTACGATCTGGTAGTCGACGTGTTGAACAAGCTGCCGTGTCTCAGTCCCTTGTTCGTACGCGCGCCTTGCTTCGCAATCGTTCACCACCTGTTCGGCAGCACGGCATTCAATCAAGTAGCCGCTCCATTCGCGCTGATGACGGTGCTTGCGGAGCGGCTGATTCCGCGGGTGTATGGGCAGACCCGCATGCTCGCCATCTCGCCGTCGACGAAGGCCGACCTGGTGGCCCGTGGGATTCCCGCCGATCACGTGTTCGTGGTGCCGCCGGGCGTGGATCACTCGGCTTACCGGCCGGGGTCGCACGACGCGCGCGAGTCGCTGATTCTCTGCGTCGGCCGCCTCGAGCGTTACAAGCGTGCCGACGTAGCGCTCGACGCCATGCGAATGATCGTCGAGTGCGTACCGGCGGCGAAGCTGGTCGTCGTGGGAGAGGGCGCGGCGAGATCCGCGCTGGAGCAGCGCGCGCACGCTCTGGGGCTCGGCGACGCAGTGCGCTTCACCGGCTTCGTTCCGGAAGAGGAGAAGATCGCGTGGATCCGTAGAGCCACCGTAGTCGTCAACTGCTCGGAAAAGGAAGGTTGGGGACTTACCGTGATCGAGGCGAACGCTTGCGGCGTTCCGGCTGTCTCGAGCGACGTGCCTGGGCTGCGCGACTCGACGCGCGACGGCGTGACAGGGCTGCTCTATCCCTTCGGAGACGCCGCGGCTCTTGCCGAAGCGGTAGTCCAACTGCTGACCGACGAAGCTGCGTACGCTCGGATGAGCAGCGCCGCACGTGAGTGGGCCGCTGGCATGACCTGGGACCGAGTTACCGACGATGTCGAGTCGTTGCTGACGAGCGCGATCGAGGGGCGGCGCGACGCTCCAAGATTGGTCGCATCACCGTTCGCACTATGAATCGCGCGGTGGTGCCGATCGCTGCGCTCGTTCTCCTGGTGAGCGTCTCGTACTTCGCGATGTTTCGCTCCTACGGATTCCAGCTCGAGGACGAGGGGACTCTGCTCTTCCAGCTCGATCGAGTGAGTCGCGGCGATCGACCGTATCTCGACTTCGCGACGGGCTATACGCCAGGTTTCTTCCGGGTTGGTGCGACGCTTCTCGAAGCCGCACGCGCCGACGTGCCGACGTTGCGAGTCTTCATCGCTTTGGTCAACGGCGCGACCGCGGCGGCAATGTACGTGCTCATCGCCCCGCTCAGCGGGCCGGTGCTCGCGCTCGCCGCGCCGATCACCTGGGTCGCGTTGATCCCGGTGTTCCCCGGGGATTTCGCGTCGTTCAACATTCCCTATCCCGCGTGGTTCGCGGCGCTCTGCTACGTCGCCGGCGCGCTCGTCATGAGAGGCTTTGTCGCGCACGGCGGCTTGGCTCGGGTCTTCGCAGGTGGAGTGCTCGCCGCCGTGGCGTTCTCGTTCAAGATCAACGCCGGCGCGTTTCTCTTGGCCGCGTGCACGTTCGTCGTGTGCATGGCTGCCTGCCGTGGGACGGGCCTGGACCGTGCGGCGGCGGCAGCTGCAGTCCTCTTCATGGCGACGGCGATCGGGCTCACGTTTCTCAGTCATCCAACTGTCGTCGATCTCTCGGTTCACCTCGTTCCAGTACTTGCCGTCGCTGCGCTCTCAGGGGTGTTTCTCGCCGGTAAGCTCGCCAGGGCGGATGCTCCGCGCATCACGATCGCTCTTCTCGTGCTCGCGCTCGGATTCGTCCTGCCCACCGCCGCTTGGGTAGTCCCGCTTTTGAGCGAGCTTGGGCCGGCGGGATTCGCCAAAACCGTGTTGCTGCTCGGTTCGGGTGCGGCGAGCGTCTACCACGAGGGACACCCGACGCCCGAGCTCTACGCCGTGGTTCTCACGCTCTCGGCGGTGGTGCTCGGTTTGTTGCTCGCCGGTCGTGCGCACCGGCGGCGCGTGCTGCAGGTGATGCTCGCGGCTGCGGTTGTGTTCGGCGCGGTGCTCGTGAGCGGGTCGGCATTGATGCCGATGGGCTTGCTCTCGTCGGTCGGATTGCAGTTCGAGAACGCGATCTTCTGGCTCGCCCCGATCTCTAACCTCGCGGGAATCGGGCTACTCGCGGCTACGAGTGCACGACGCGATCGCAGAGAATCGGCGATGTTGGCGGTCGTCGTGGTGTTTGCCGTCACGATGTATCTCCAGCTCTACCCGCGGACGGACTTCATGCATGTTGTGATGGCGGTGCCGGGAACGCTCTGTCTCGCGACTGTCGTCATGGGGCGCCTGCTCGCGGACGCATCGAGTCGTGATGACACGCTGTGGAGCTCGAAGGCTTCGGTCGAGCTCCCGATGGTCGCCGCCGTCGCCATTGTCTGCGTGCTTCGTGTTGGGCCGGTGCTCACGCGCGCGGGCGCCGCGTGCGGAGATGCGAGCGGCGCCTCGGCGCGCGTAGCGCTTTGCGTGGAGACCGGGGCAAACGATGACGTCGCTGCGTTTCGAAGAACCGTGGCCTATCTCGACAAGCACGCGTCTCCGGGTGAGGAAGTGCTCGCGTTCCCGGCGCTAACCGGTGTGTTGTTCGGTGCAGGCCTGGCGAGCCCGGTGCCGCACGACTATTGGTTTCCGGGTCGGCCGGATGCCGAGGAAGAACAGACCATGCTGGCGGAGCTCAGGCGGGTGCCTCCGCGCTTCATCGTGACGCTCAACTCCGGTTGGGGCTTCTTCATCGAGGCGCCCGCGTATTTCGAAGCCACGCGCCGGCTCGTGCTCGACGAGTATCGACTCGCGGCGCGATTCGAGCGCTTCGACGTGCTCGTGCGCGGTGATGCGACGAGTCCGGCAAAGGTGGAAGGTGCTGCCGAAGTCGCAAGCGGGATCGAAGGCATCACCGTGCGTGGCGTCGCAGAGCGTAGGCAGGGAATGCGGAGGCTCTTGAGTGGAATCACCCCGGCTTCGGCGCGAGATCTCCGCCTTCCGGCCGATACTGCGCTCGCCGTGCTCGCGTTGCGGGCCGTGCGAGACGCCGGTGATCTGCGCGCCACGGGTTTGGCGGTGCAGGGCTACGCGCGTAGCGAGGACCGAGTGAAGCAAGAAGCTGCAGGTGCCATGTTTCTCGTGACCGCGAGCACCCGCGCCGCGCTTCACCGCTGGGCCGGTGACCTTGCACCGAAAGATTTTCGACCATACGTGGAGCCATGGCTCGGCGAGCTCCGACGGCTGGCGGACAGCGACGAGCCACGTGTGCGTGAGTTTGCCCGACTAGCTCTCGAACTCCATGGACCAACGTAAGCTCTACGCGGAACGCCCCGGATGGGGACCGGACTTCGACTACGACGAGAGCCGTCATGCGATCGCGTATCGATACGCGAGCGAGCTAGGGCTCGGATTGCGTGTGTTGGACGCTGGTTGTGGTGAGGGCTTTCAGACTCAGACACTCGGTGACGGCGCCGCATCGGTGCTCGGAGTAGACTACCACGCGGAAGCGGTCGAGACGGCGCGCAGAAATTGCCGACTGCCGAACGTGCGCTTTGCGGTCGTCGATCTCAGCAAGGACTCCTCTCTCGACGAGCGTTTCGATCTGGTGCTGAATTTTCAAGTCATAGAACACATTGCAGACGATCGCTCGATGGTCGCGAGATTGCGAAGCCTAATAGCGCCTGGCGGCACGCTGATGATGACGACTCCGAATCTCCTGCAGTCCTTCTCCGAGAACCCGTGTCACTTGAGAGAGTACACGCCGGAGACGTTCGCTTCCTTGCTGCGCACGAGCTTCGACCAAGTTGAGATCCTGGGTGTTTTCGGCAACGAGCGAGTGCTCGAGTTCGATCGCAATCGTCGCCGTGCGATCGAGCGGATTCTCAAGCTCGATCCCTTGGGAATCCGACACCTGCTCCCCGAGCGCTTGCTGCACACGGCGTTCGCGCGACTCGGGCAGCTCGTCAGGCGGGTAGCACATCGGTCGATCGGAGAAACACCGGTGACGGCGAGCGATTTCCGGATCGAGCAAGGCGATGTGGCTCGAGCGCTCGACCTCGTAGCGATCTGTCGCGTCTGAATCGCGCCGTGGCGGGCAAGTGACAGACGGACCCGAAATCGACTCGCCGCTGATGATGGCCGAGACGACGGCACGTCGAAACGTCGGGCGCGTCGCGCGCGGCGCGTGGTTCGGCGTTTGTGCGCAGTCGATCGACAAGCTGCTGCCGGTCCTGGTCCTCTTCTATCTCGCACGCACTCTCGACGCGCATAGCTTCGGCATCTACTCCTTCGTGGTTGCGTACCTGATGTTCTTTCAGGTCGTCTCCGACTACGGCATCGATACGGTGCTGATTCGAAGCATGAGCCAGATGCCGGACCGACGTGTGGCGATCCTTCGCGCCGGACTCGGGCTTAAGCTGCTTCTCGCGTCTGCGTCGTCCGTCCTCTCCGTTCTGGTCGTGGGCCCGGCTTCGGGCTGGGAGGTGGACGTTGGGTTGATGGCGGTAGCGTCGCTCAGTCTTCCGACGGCCCTCGGCGGCGCCTATCGAGCCTACCAGCGATCCATTCTAGACATTCGGTCCGTGTTTTTCATCGCTGCGTTGCGCGCCGCGCTCTATGCGGTGAGCGTGGTCGTAGCGATTCGATCCGGCGCCGGGCTCTATGCGCTCTTTGCGGCGCTGTCGGTCGCCAACCTCTCGACCTTTTTCGCGTGTGCCTACGTGCTTCGCCACGACGTACGCCCCGGGTTGAGTCTCGATCCCGTGCTCTGGCGCGAGCTCACGAAGGGGGCGTTTCCTCTGATCGCCAACGCGTTCGCGCTAACCGTGAGCCTTCGAATCGGCCAGATTCTCCTGATGTCGCTCCGAGGCCCGATTGTCGTCGGGCATTTCGGGGCCGCGGCGCGAGTATCCGAGGCGTTCGCGATTCTCCCCGACGCGCTCATGGTCACGGTCTACCCTTTGATGGCCGGCCTTCACGTCAGCGACGGCGAGCGACTAATTCGCACGGCGGAGCGCTCCGCGAAATATCTCGTGGTAGCCGTGGGGTTTCTCGTCACGATCTCGGCTGCGGCCGGCGGAGAGATCATGCGAGTTCTTTTCGGCGAAGCGTTCGCCGACGCGGGGACTCTGCTCTCGATTCTGTCCTTCATGGCGTTGCTCGGCGCAACCGGCACGGTCATCGTGAACCTCCTCATCGCCGTCCACCGAGAAGCGAACTTGTTTAGGAACACAGCCAGCTTCGCCGTCTTCGGGACGGTGTTGTCCGTCGTCCTCATTCGAAGCTTCGGCGAAATCGGCGCCGCGGCAGGTATGGTCGCGACGAGCGCGACGTCCCAGCTGATGTTGGCGTATACAAAGGAGACGGGGCGCTATGTCCGCCCCGTTCTCGGTGCCGGCTTTCGCGCCGCTGCTGCGGCTTGTCTCGCCGCGGCTGCCGGCGCCGCGAGCGCATCCTCTCCGCTTGCCGCCGTTGGAATCGCGCTCGTCGTCTACGCGACCACGCTCGTCGTGTTAGGCGTGGTGAATCGTGACGAGATCGAATTCGTGCGCTCGACGTTCTCGGCTGCGAGGGGATCGATCCGTGAGTAGCAACGCTCCAGCCAGCGCATGCCCTCTCTGCGCGAGCGATGCGCTCGCGCTGCACCACGCTCAAGAAAGTCGCAGCGTGCTCAAGTGCGGCTCTTGCCATCTCGTGTTCGTGGATCCGCTACCGTCGCGGACGGAGAAGAACGAGATCGAGAGACTTGCATATGAAGGCGACCTCCTTCCCGAGACGGCGGAGTATTTTCGCAACTGCCACCGAAATTTTGCCGAGGATCCAGTCATTCGAGGTTTTCGCGAGACGCTCGCGTTGCTGGCGCAGAGCCGAAAGCCGGGGCGCATTCTCGATGTCGGTCCGGGGACAGGAATCTTTCTCCACCTCGCGAGGCAGGCGGGGTGGGTTCCGCGCGGCATCGACGTTTGCAGCCAAAGTGCGGAAAAGGCGCTAGGCGAGTTCCATGTGCCCGTGGACGTCGGCGACTTCGAAGTCTTTCCATACGAGCCGGAGAGCTTCGACTGCATCACGATGCTCGACGTTCTCGAGCACGCTGTAAACCCGCTCGCGTTCCTTTCGCGCGCGATCGAGCTTTTGGTGCCGGGCGGGCTTCTCTACGTAGCCGTTCCGAACCAGCAGTCGCTCATGACCGCGATTCTCGATCGCTACGTGCAGGCGGGCGGGCCGAAAGGCTCGTACTTCCTGGACCGGCTCTACGTTCAGCCCCACGTGTTCTACTTCGATTCCGAGACGCTGCCGCGTGCGGTGAAGAAATCGGGCTTCCACGTAGTTCGCGTTCGCACGGGCAACGTCTATCTCGGGCGCTATCGAATCGGCTGGGCGATACGCGCGCCGATGGAGATCATACTGCGCGCCGGTAACTTGATCGGTCGGGGGGCGAAGGTGCACCTGCTCGCGAAAAAGCCGTGACCGCTCCCGCCGGCGTGGCGGACACGATCGTCGTCATTCCGTGCCATGACGAAGCGCGGCGTCTCAGACCGGATCTCTTGGATTCGTTCGTGCAAAGAGCGCGCGGTGTACGTCTCGTTTGCGTTGACGACGGCAGCACGGATGACACGCGCGTGCGGCTCGCCGCGCTCGCCGCAGGACGCCCCGAGATCGGCGTGATCGGCCTGCCCGCCAACGTCGGCAAGGCCGAAGCCGTCCGAGCGGGCATTGTCGCCGCGCTTCGCGAGGCGCCCGAGTTCGTCGGTTACTGGGACGCAGATCTTTCCACCCCCCTGTCCCAAATCGAGGTGTTCCGCGCCATCCTTCGTACGCGCGAAGACTTCGACGCGGTGATCGGCTCGCGCATCCGGCGCTTGGGCGCCGACGTCCGGCGCAACGCGCGCCGTCACTACCTTGGTCGTGTGTTCGCGACCTGCGCTTCCTTCGTCCTAGGGCTGCCCGTCTACGACACGCAGTGCGGAGCCAAGCTGTTCCGCGTGACGGAGCGGCTCCGACACGCGTTCTCGACGCCGTTCGTCGCGTCCTGGGCTTTCGACGTGGAGCTCATCGCGCGCCTGCGCGCGACGGACGGGGCCGATCTGGAGCACCAACGCCCGGCCGCGATCGTGGAATACCCCCTGGATGAGTGGCGCGACGTGCCCGGCTCGAAGCTCAAGCTCGCGGGCATGGCGGGCGCGCTCGTCGATCTCTGGCGGATCTGGCGCGTTCAAGCTGGCGATCGTGGGCTTGCTCGAGCACCGGCCACGCGCACAAAGTAGCTGGCCATGAGCGCGACCAAGACCGTTCTCGTAACCGGCGGAGCTGGGTTCATCGGCGCCAACTTTCTCAACTTGTTCGTGCCCCGCTCGCCGGCGATCCGCTTCGTCAACGTGGATGCCCTTACGTATGCCGCGAACCTCGCGAGCCTCGCGTCGATCGAGGACGCGAAGAACTACGTCTTCGAGCACGTGGACATCGGCGAAGAGTCAGCAGTGGACGAGATGTTCGGGCGATACGAGCCGGACGTGGTCGTGCATTTTGCCGCCGAGAGCCACGTCGATCGGAGTATCCACGGGCCGCGCGCGTTCATTCGTACCAACGTGCAAGGCACGTTGAATCTGCTCGAGGCCGCGCGCGGCTCTCGAAAAGCCGCAGAGCTCGTCTTCCATCACGTGAGCACAGACGAAGTGTACGGCTCGCTCGGCGAGACCGGCTTGTTCACGGAGGAGACTCGATACGATCCGTCGAGCCCTTACTCTGCATCTAAAGCGGCAAGCGATCATCTGGTGCGTTCCTGGGCACGCACCTTCGGGCTTCGCGTGAAGATCACCAACTGCTCGAACAACTACGGCCCCCTCCAGTTTCCCGAGAAGCTGATCCCGCTCACGATCTCGAATCTCATGGACCGAAAGCCCTTGCCGGTGTACGGCCGCGGCGCGAACGTGCGCGACTGGCTTTACGTGGATGACCACTGTGAGGCGATTTGGCGCGTGATTGAGAAAGGCCGTGTTGGCGAGACCTACAACGTGGGCGGCAACAACGAGCGCCGCAACCTCGACGTGGTAAAGATGATCTGTCGCGTGTTCGCCGATGAGGCGGGCGCGTCGCTGGCGGAGCTCGAGGGGTTGATCCAGTTCGTTCCCGATCGGCCCGGTCATGATCAGCGATACGCAATCGACGGCAGCAAGGTACGGCAAGAATGCGGCTGGGCGCCGGCAGAGACTTTCGAGACCGGGCTTCGGAAGACCGTAAGGTGGTATCTCGACAACGCGGAGTGGGTGGAGGGCGTGCGCACGGGTGCGTACAGGGACTGGCTCCACGCGAACTACGGTTCGCGAAGGCAAACGAAGCAATGATCCAGAAGGGAATCGTTCTCGCAGGCGGCGCTGGCACTCGGCTGCATCCGCTCACGCGCGCCGTCGGCAAGCAGCTGATGCCGGTCTACGACAAGCCGATGATCTACTACCCGCTGAGCATGCTGATGCTCGCAGGAATTCGCGACGTTCTCATCATAACCACGCCGCAGGAGCAGGTGCTCTTCCGTGGTCTCCTCGGCGACGGCAAGCAGTGGGGGGTCAGGCTTACGTACGCCGCGCAGCCGAAGCCGGAGGGCATCGCCCAGGCTTTTCTCATCGGGGAAGAGTTCATCGCGGGCGGCGGCTGTGCGCTCGTGCTCGGCGACAACATCTTCTATGGCCACGGACTTCAGGGCGCGCTGCAGGCAGCAGCGCAGCTCGACCGAGGGGCTACGGTATTCGGATACTGGGTGCGGGACCCGGAAGCGTACGGCGTGGTCGAGTTCGACGACAAAGGAACCGTCGTCAGCATCGAGGAGAAGCCGGCACGACCGAAGTCGCACTACGCCATCACCGGGCTCTACTTCTATGATCCAGAGGTCATCTCGATCGCGAAGGCGCTGAAGCCGAGCGCTCGCGGCGAGCTCGAGATCACGGATTTGAATCGCGTCTACCTCGAGCGCTGTCAGCTGAGAGTCGAACGTCTCGGCCGCGGCGTGGCCTGGCTCGATACCGGAACGCCGGAGGCGCTGCTGCAAGCGGCCAACTTCATCCAGACCATCCAAGCGCGCCAGGGCCTGAGAGTGTCGTGCCCGGAAGAGATCGCATTTCGAAAGGGGTGGATCGATTCCGCCGCGATTCGTGCGTTGGCCAAGCCGCTCGAGAAAACCGCCTACGGGCGCTACCTCCTCGAGCTCGCTGACGGCGAGGTCTGATCCGATGCGCGTTGTCGATACCGCACTATCCGGCGTGAAGGTCGTCGAGCCCAAGGTGTTCGGCGACGACCGCGGCTTCTTCCTCGAGACCTGGAACCTGGCGCGCTACACCGAAGCGGGAATCCCGGCGCGCTTCGTGCAAGACAATATGTCGTTGTCGTCGCTCGGCGTGCTGCGAGGTTTGCACCTCCAACACCCGAACGCGCAGGGAAAGCTGGTCTACGTTCTCGCGGGCGAGATCGTGGACGCGGCCGTCGATGTGCGAGTCGGCTCGCCGACGTTCGGTCGCGCTGTCACCGTCGTGCTTTCGGACTCGAACAAGAAGCAGATCTGGGTACCGGAAGGTTTCGCGCACGGCTTTTGCGTCACGAGCCCCAAGGCGCTCGTCGCGTACAAGTGCACGGAGCTCTACCGCCCCGAGTGCGAGATCGGCGTCGCCTGGAACGACCCAGACGTGGCCATCGATTGGCCCCTGAGAGAGGTGACGCTGTCGCCGCGCGACAGCGCGTTCTCACGCCTCCGCGACATTCCGAAGGCTGCGTTGCCGACGTACTGATCACGACCAGCGAGATGTAGAGCTCGCCTTGTTCGATCCGCCGTAAGCGCGTTTACCCGGGGGGTAGGCTATTGCTGAAGGCTATCGATACGGCTAACGTCGCGGAACCGTCGGGAGATCGTGTATCGATGTCAACACTCTCTCGCGCTGCCATCGTCGCCATCTTCTTCGCATCGGGCGCAGCAGGTCTCATCTACGAAGTCCTCTGGACGCGACAGCTGTCGCTGATCTTCGGCGCGACGACCTACGCTGTCTCCACCGTACTCGCGACCTACATGGCGGGCCTCGCGCTCGGCAGTTATGTGTTCGGCCGCTGGATCGACCGGAGGTCCGACCCGCTGCGCGTCTACGCTGTGCTCGAGGGCGCGATCGGGCTGTACGCACTTCTCGTCCCCACGCTCTTCGAAGCACTTCGAGGGCCCTACGTATTTCTCCGACAGCTCGATCTGTCGTTCACGAGCCTGGTGCTCGCTCGGTCGTTCCTCGCGGCTTTGGTGTTGCTCCCGCCGACCATTCTCATGGGTGGGACTTTCCCAGCGCTCGCGCGTTTCTGGGTGCGCACACGCGAGGAAGTCGGGCGCGGTGCTGGCCTACTGTACTTCATCAATACGGGGGGGGCGGTGGCGGGTTGCCTGCTCGGCGGTTTCGTTCTGATCGAGCAGCTCGGACTCCGCGGGAGCGCGTATTTCGGCGTGGGCATCAATTTCACCGCCGCACTCATCGCAGGTGTGCTCGCGCGTATCGTCGGGCCGGGCGGCGCTCCGCAGCTGAGTGAGCCCGCCACCGTTGAGTCGGAATCGATTTCGGCGAACCAAACGCGGCTGGTCTTGTTTTGCATCGGACTCTCCGGGTTCACATCGCTCGCGTACGAAGTTCTTTGGTCGCGCGCTCTTCTCCGTTACGTCTACAACTCGAGCTACGCGTTCACGACGATGCTCGCCACATTTCTCTTTGGGATCGCGCTCGGAAGCGCGATTTTCACTTGGCGGCTCCGACGCAGCCGGTCACCGCTCGTTCTATTCGCCGTGCTCCAAATCCTGGTTGCGATTGGCTTCGTGGTGTCGAGTCGATTGTTCGTTGATTTGACCGGATTGACGACGCAGGTACTAGGCGCGGAATTCGTAGGTTCGTTCCGCGAGTCTCTGCTCAAGATGTTCCTAGGTTCCGCTTTCGTGTTGCTGCCGCCGACGATCTTTCTCGGCGCGTCGTTGCCTCTGGCAACGGAAATTTGCGCGCGCGGCCTCAGAAATCTCGGCGCCATGGTAGGGCGCGTCTACGCCGTCAACACGCTTGGCGCGATTCTGGGCTCGCTCGGCGCGGGCTTCGTGCTGATTCCATCGATTGGGATGCAAGGCACCCTGACTTTGCTGATCGTGCTGAATGTCGCGTCCGCGGGAGCGCTCGTCTTGGCAGCGCTCGGCGGCGCGCGTCGGCTCGTCGCCATCGGTGCCGTCGGTGCCATATTCGCGAGCATCCCGTTGCTCGTTCCTCCCGATCTGTTCATCGCGACGTTCGCACCGCCTGGGCAGAAGCTCGTCTACTATCGGGAAGGTGCGACGGACACCGTCGGTGTCGTCGAAGTGCTCGGCACCCAACGCGCCATTTTGTACGAGGATCGTCGCGGAACGGCCGGCACCAACTCGTACGCCAACAACTTCTTCTTCGGGCATCTGCCCATGTTGATCTACCCAGGAGTCGCGAAGAAAATACTCCACATCTGCTTCGGCGTTGGGAACAGCCTCTCCGCCGTCGGTGCTCACGAAGGCGTGGAGCGAATCGATAGCGTCGAGCTCAGCCCGCATGTCGTCGAAGCGGCGGAGTTCTTCTGGACCAACAACGATGTGATCCACCACCCAAAGGTTCGGCATATCTTCGACGACGGTCGCAATTTCGTGATGGCGACGCGTGAGCAGTACGACGTCATCATGCTCGAGCCTCCCGAGACCTTCACCGCTGGTGTCATTCATCTCTACACACGGGAGTTCTACGAAGAAGCGATCGAGCGCCTCGCACCCGGCGGCATCATGATGCAATGGATTCCCACCGGTGAGGCACCGCTCGACCAGGAGCGGATGCTTTTTCGCGCTTTCGCCGACGTATTCCCCTACGTCAGCGCATGGCGGCAGCTCAACAGCGGTTGCATTCTCTTGATCGGCAGCCGTGAGCCGCAGCACCTCGACTACAAGCAGGTGCGAGCGAAGATGCGGGAGCCGCGAGTTCAGCGCGATATGGAGCTCAGTCAGATTCGCAACGTCGATCACTTGCTGACGCATTTCATTCTCGACGACGCTGGATTCCGGGAGTTCGTGCATGATGTCGGTCCCGTCACCGACGATCGAACCGTGCTGGATTTCTCCATCCCTCGCTATCTCGGCTCCGGATTCGGACTCGGGTCTTGGAACACGGACGTACGAGAAGAAGGTCACACGCCGTGGAAGATCACCTTCGAGCGGAGCCGATTCTACGCTGACCAGCGTCGCTCCATCTCACCGCTCCTGACGAACTTCGAGCCTGACTCGCGTGAAGCGATCGCTGCGCGAATCGAAGTCGAGGCACGCAAGCCTTTCCCGAAGCCGGCGTGGATCACGCAGGAGAACTGGCGCCGGTGGTGAGGCTGCCGCGCTCCCTGGCGCGTCGCTGCCGTCCGGTTACACTCACGATTTTGCTGCTCGCCGCGGGGTGCGACTCGCTACCGTCGATCGGCGGACCGGGACGCGTCGTGCGCTTCGGCGAAGCCGGGGACTACGCAAGGCGCAACCGACTGACGCTGCCGACGCTCGCGACGAGCGGCGCGGAAACGGTGATCTACGATCTCGCATGGGCTCCCCGTGGCGTGCTCTCGCTCGCTGTCGCGGGAACCCCACAAGACGAGGTTGCTTTCGCTCCCTCTACGCCGCTTCTACGCTGCATGGTGCAGCTGTGGCGACTCAGTCGACCATGGACGCGAACGATCGCGCTCCTCGACGTGTCTCCGGATCAAAAGGAATGGACAGAAGTGAAAGTAGACTTTCCGGGCGCGTGGCGGGGCAGGCTCACGCTGTCCTGCACCGATCACCCGGACGCGACGCGAATTTTTTGGGCGCAACCGGTGCTCGTCCCGCGTCATGCTCGCGAGGCTCCGCCCCTCGTAGTTCTCGTCAGTCTCGACACGATGCGCGCCGACTACATGGAAGGGTTCGGAGGGGTGGAGGGCTCGACACCGAACCTCCGAAAGTTGGGAGGCGAAGGGATGCGGTTCGTCAACGCGACGGCCGAAAGCACGTGGACCCTCCACTCCCACTTCGCGATGCTGTACTCCACGATGCTCGGGTTGCCGCCGCGAGAGAAGCCGATCGTGTCGCTCGCGCAAGCGTTCGCGGACCAAGGCTACGTGACGACGGCGCTGACGGGAGGCGGCTTCATGAGTCGCGATTTCCAGTTCCACCGCGGCTTCGATCGCTACGTGGAGCACGACGCGCGCCCGTATCAGGGGGCCGAGATCAAGGTGTTGCCCCAGGTTCTCGAGGAAGCATCCGATGTCATCGCGCAACACGCGGATGCGGCGTCGTTCCTGTTCCTACACACCTACGCCGTGCATCAGACCACCGAGGCGGAGAGGCAATGGACGCTCACGCACGGGGACTTCGTTCCTTTCACCCCTACGAGCACGCAAATCGATGACGCGCGCGCGTTCTACGGTGACCTCGTCCGACAGACCGACCAGACCCTCGCTCCGTTTTTCGAGCGCCTTCGTATCGCGAGTCGGAGCCGACCCGTCATCGTGGTCGTGACGTCCGACCACGGCGAGGCTTTCGGCGAGCACGAGAATTTTCGACATGGATGGGGTCCACCCGTGGTGGGGTTGTACGACGAGGTGAGCCATGTGCCAATGATCATCTGGAGCCCTGGTTTCGTTCCAGCCGGAAGCGTCTCGCATCGGCCCGTCATGTTGATGGATATCCCTCCGTCACTTCTGTCGTCGCGAGAGATTTCGGTTCCGCCGAGCATGCGCGGCGACGATCTCTGGCCGCTCTGGGCAGGCGGGGAAGGAAACGCGCGAGCGGCTCTAGCCCACCAACGCGAGCCGCTCGCGAACGTGAGCTACACGCAGAACATGTGGTCGCTCCGCACGCCCACGCATAAGCTCATCGTCGATGCCCCTCGAGGCGGAATCGACACGTTCAAGCTCTACGACCTGTCCGTCGATCCCGACGAGCGAGACGACATCGCCCCGAAGCGCCCGCTGCTTGTGACGAGCCTCCTAGGAAACCTCCGTGGCGCGCTCGCGCACTTCGGACTACCGTCGGAGGAAGGCGCTACGGTGTTGCCACGATGCCCACGTTGCGAGTGGGACGAGCTCCACGAGTTTTGGAAGGAGGCGTTTCCCACGCCCGACGTGGAGTCGAGCAGCCCCATCGATCCGGAGACTACCGATAGGCTCCGCGCGCTCGGCTACGTTCAGTGAGATGACCGAGAAAAGCTCGACGAAGCGTACGGTACTGTTTCGCGTCCTCGCAACGGGTGTTGCGAGCCTGCTCGCACTGGGCGTTGTCGAGCTTTGCTCCGGTGTATTGCTCAAGCTCGCAGGCCGACCTCCGGATTTCAAGGACAGCGTCGCGCAGACGCTCCAGTGGCTCGACATCAACCTTGCACCGCTGGTCAGGGACGCCGATCTGCTGTGGCGGAATCAGCCCCTCGCCAGTCGAACGCAGCCGATCAATCCTCGACCCTACGGCCGGCAGGATACGTGGACGATCGAGAACAACTCGGAAGGTTTTCGCGGTTCTGAGCGCTCGCAGGTCGGCGATACTGCCGATGTGTACAGAGTCCTCTGCATCGGCGATTCCGTGACCTACGGCTTCAACGTGGACCAACCGGACTCTTACCCGGCGCAGCTGCAGCGAACGCTTGAGAAACGATTTCCGGGGCGGCGAATCGAGGTCATCAACGCCGGTGTGCCTGGATGGTCGTGGCTTCAGGGTCTGCGCTTTCTCGAGACCCGCGGGCTCGGCCTCGAGCCCGATCTCGTAATCATGGCCCACGGTACCAACGACCAGTTCATGACAGCGACCGTCACCGATGACGAGCGTTTTCGCCAGCTCTCTCGGCCGCTGCGTAGAGAGCTCGAGTCACTCCGTCTCGTTCTGCAACGCACGCGCACCTATCGAGCCATCGAACGCTTTGGCATTCGAGCCGCCGAAAACGAGACGGTCAGCAGGGCTTGCCAAGACCAGGTAAAGAGTACGGGCGCATGCAAGCGCGTCGGCCTTCACGAGATCGAGCGCGCCTTGGAAGCGGCGTACGAGCTGACCAAGAGAGCAGGCGTCGGATTCATCGTGCTGAATCTGGATTTTTTGCAGACCGCCGCCGTGTCGGCGTCGCGAGCCGTGCACGAACGACTTCGTTTCCCGTTTTTGGACCTCGTGGCGGCGGTGGTCGCCGCTGGTGAAGAAGCCGAGGTGCGCCTCGTCGAGAAGTACCAGCTGCGCCAAGCGGAAAGCGCCACATCGAGTCCAGCCGGCGCCGCGAAAGTCCCGACCACATTCAGTGGCTTGTTCCGTGTCGAAGTTCCGGACCCCACGCTCGGTTACGAAATCCGTGGCGAGGGGGATCTCGGAGGACGGGGGCAGTTCACGGTATTGCTCCATGATGACGGCACCAGCGGCGACGAGCAGCCCAACGACGGCGTGTTCTCTGCGCGCGTGGCCTTACCTCGCTCCATCGGCGCGTATCGCTTCAAGTTCTTTCAAGGCGACACTCCAGAGTACGAATCACTTCCCCCCATTCCGTCGCAGTTCGGCGATCGAGTGGTGAGACCCCGGCAGGACTTCATCACGCCGATCTACAAATTCGGTGATCTGCTCTACTGGGCCGAGCGCACCCACCCCAACGCACGAGGGCACGATATCGTCGCATCGCGGGTGGCGGACTTGATCCAGGAACAGCCGTCTTTCCGCCTTCAGGCCGAGTAACGACGGTTGTGTGGGCTCCAACGGGTGGGCATCCTGAAGGCCCGCGCGGGCTGGTTGTCGCCGGCCTTCCCGGCCAAGCTGTACCTATGCGTACCCTCCGCTTCACGTTGCTCGCAATCGCAGGCCTGGTTCAGCTCTGCGTCGTTCCCCACGCGATCTCGCAAGTCTGTGCGCCGCTCAGGCCCTGCGGCGACGTGGACAACAACGGCGCCGTGACGGCGTCGGACTCGCTCGGAGTTCTCAATCGAGCCGTTGGCCTCCCGGTGAACCTCACTTGTGTTTGCGAGGCGACCGACGGCGCGTCTTGCCCTCCGCTGCGTACGGGCGAGACCGAGTGCTTCGACGCGGCCGGTGACCCGGTGAGCTGCGCGGGATCCGGTCAAGACGGAGAGACTCAGGCAGGCGCCGCACGCGTTTTCACGAACAACGGAGATGGAACGATCACCGATGAAGTGAACGGTCTCATGTGGGAAAAGCTTTCCGACGACGGATCGATCCACGATCAGGACGATTCGTATGCGTGGGAAGACGCCGTCTCGGAGAAGATCGACGCGTTGAACAGCGCGAGCTTTGCGGGCTTCAACGACTGGCGGCTCCCGAATCGCTTCGAGTCGGAAACCCTGCTGCACCTCGGCGAGAGCCTGCCCGCTACGTACAGTGCATTCGCGAGCCCCTGCACGCCAGGGTGCTCGGTCACCGCGTGTAGCTGTACAGCATCCGGCCCTTACTGGACGTCCACCAACTACTCGTTCGACCCCACGAACGCTTGGTACGTGGGGTTTGGTGGCGGGCCGACCGTCGCTCAGCTCAAGAGCACCACCAGCTCTGTGCGTGCCGTCCGCACGACGCCCTGACGCTGTTCGGAATGCGGTGGGATCGATGACGTGATCTCGACGGAGATGTCGGGTCGTCTGTCGATTCCTGAATTCGCAATATGGACGGCGCTGCTCGTTCTGCATCGCGTCGTCATCCTCTTCTGCGGCTTCGACGGCACGTACTTCTGGGAAGAGTCTTACCGCGTGCTTGCGGCGACTTCGGTGTGGGAAGGCTGGGGTCTCACGCTCTACGATCTTCAGGCCGATCCGTATGCGGGCGGAAGCCTCGTGATGTCCCTGCTCGCCGTGCCGGCCGTCGCGGTCCTCGGCCCGACCCTCACCGCGCTGAAAATCGTAGGGATCGGCTGGACTGCGCTCGGCTTCGCCTTTTGGGTGATTTTCGTATCACGCCACGTGGGATGCGCTGCTGCACGCGCCTTCGCAATACTGTTCCTGCTCGGCCCGCCCCTGTTCCTCGATTTCAATCTTCTCGTGATGGGATCGCACTGGGAGACCGTGACGTTGGCCGGGGCTCAGTGGTTGCTCGTCGGTGGCTACGTCGCAGATCCCGATCGAACGAACGCTCGCCTCATCGCCTGGGGCGTAGTCGCCGGGCTCAGCATCTGGTTCACCTACATTTCGGTTCTGGTATTCGCTGCATGCTTTTTGTTCGCACTCGCGTCGGGAAACCTTCCACCGCGGCGATGGACGGTGCTCGCGGGTGCGGTGACCGCCGGGCTCGCGCCGTGGATCGTCTACAACTTTGCGACCGCAGGCAGTGGAATCGAAGTGGTCACCCGTACCTTCATGCCGCTCAAGTACGCCGGCGACGGTGTCGTCCACTGGTACCTAGCGGCCGTTTCCGACCTCGTGAAGAAAGCGTTGCCGCGATCGTTGCAGTTCGCGGACGTCCGACTCGGGTACGTCTACTGGATCGTCGCATGGTCGTGCGTTGCATTCGTGTGCTTGCGCACGCTTCGAACTCGCGTCGTTGACCCGGTAGCCGCGCAATTGCCGTTTCTCGTGGCCTCGTTGCTTCTCGTCGCGGCGAGCGAGCACACGTTCCAGAAGGAGTTCGAATCGCTGCCGTTTCTCACCTACCGAGTGGTCGTCCCCATTTTGCCGTCGGTTTTTCTCCTTTGTGCGGCAGGGCTCACAGCCCGTACGACGTGGCTCCGGATTGGCGCTTTGTCGCTCCTCTGCGCGCTCGGTGTCGCGGCGACGGTGCAAGCGACTAGCGTCGGAGCCGCAAGGCGCTCGACGCTCGACGAGGGCGCCCTCCATACGGGTGCGGAGGTGATGGGGCACTTGCTCGTTTACAAGGGAGGCCTTGATATCGATGCGATCGGCGTGAAGGTCGCACTATTGCCGGCGGATCTCAGAGCCGATGCATACCGAGGGGTGGGATTCGCGCTCGCATATCGTGTAGCGACCGACTCGCATCTGACCACGGATGCGCTGAACGACAGCATTGGCAAGCTTGCGAGACAGGGAGCGGCTCGAGACGCGCTGGTTGGCGTGCGTCTGGCGTTGGACGACGGACTCGAGCATGTGCCGCCACTACCTCCATCCGATCGAGTGATGGCGATCCGAAGAATTCTAGTCGATCTTGACCCCCTGAAATCCGATCCCTAAGATCGCGAGCCATGCCGCGCGCCCACATACTTCGTCTCACGGTCATCGCCACGTTGCTGCTGGTGCGTGGTGGCGATGCGTGGGGGCAGCTACCTCTATGTGCCGAAGCCAAGCCTGAAGCCACGTTTCTGCTGTATCGTTCTTGCGGCGGGGCTGGCGCAGTCGGGGTCAACCGATTTCTCCAAGAGCTTTCTGTCGATCACGCGTTCAAGTCGCCCGACCTGCCGTTCGAACGAAGTATCCTCGGAGCCGTATCGATCGGCTACGATGGAAAGCGCCTCGGCGAGGATCGAGTGGTCTCGTACCTGCGAGGTCTTCCCCCGATCCAGTTCACACGCCTCGATGTCTCGACGGGAAGCTTCGAGATGGTCCCGGAAGCCGCGGCCCGCACCGCCACCCTGGACTCGACCGCGGCGACGGACCCGTTCACGATCAGCGTGATGTGGCCGGAACGAGTGCGCGGAGGCTACTGGCGGACCCCCGCGACCTTGCACCTGGCGCTCTGGGAGCGTGCTCGACCGACGATCCGGCTCGCGTCGAAGCTGGGTGCTACGCACGACGCGGAAATCTCATGTATCGCGATCACTACGTCGGCCATTCGCATTGAAACCGCCGGTGAGTCGAAGCCGGATATCTTGGTCTTGTTCGACCAGTGCCTATGAGTCACGGCCGAACACAGACTTGGCGGCGCGCTGGCGTAGGGCTCGCTCTGCTTTTGGTGTCTGCGTGTTCGGAAGCAGTCTCGCCAGAGACCTGCCGGCGCTACGACAACGCTGCCCTGGTGCCGGACCGTGGTTTTTCGGTGCTCGTCGATCGGACCGATCTGCCTCGCCTAGACGACGGCGCGGACCGAATCGAGCTGTCGATGTTGTTCGCGCAGCAGCCCACCGGCCCTGTGGAGCTCGTTCACATGGTGGACGGACGTGAGGTCGGTCGCTGGTCGCTGCGCACACCGCTGAGCGAGCACAAGTTCGCTGCGTTCGTGACCTGCTGGATCGCGCCGCATCCGGGCGCGTCCAACTGCGGTGCGTTCGTAGACGAAGTGCCGCACGCGGTCGGCGGCTACTACTATCTCAGTGCGGGAACGGCCTCCCTCGTCGAAGCCGGCCTCGCTTTCTACGTCTGCAATTGAGCGCTAGGCCGGGGGCGAGCCACTCGGTGCGCACTTCTGTCGTTGGCTCTCCACGTCTTCGTGCGGGTGCTGGATGAAGCGGCGCCGTCCGATGGCAGCCGCGTGCGGTATGCCTGGGCCGGTTTCCATCGGGTAGCGGCGCGTCACTTTCGAGCGTACATGCTCGGTACGCGCGGCGGCTTCGGCCGCACGCTCGCAATCATCGACCGCAGCCGCGGCGACCTCGCGGAGCGACTCCGCTTCCCAGAATCCCGGCTCGAAGAAGCTCGCCTTCGCGAGCAGACCGTCGGCGCTTTGCAGGAGCATGTCTCGAAGCGTCGACTTTTCGGCCGGGGTCCGCATCGCGAGCGTGAGATCGATCACGGCGAGATCGTAGTAGGCTTCGGGGAGATAAGGATTCTCGATCAGTGATCGCTTCGCGGAGCGCCTCGCTTCCTCGATCCAACCGAGCTCGTAGTACATCACCGCCATCGAGTTCAGATACTCGGCGCGCGTCATCTGGTCGTAGATTCGCCGGTCTTCGGGGATACCGAAGGATTGGCGTGGCTGCATCTTCGCTGCGAACTTCAGGTCGTGAAGCGCTTCAAGCGGCCGATTCTCGTCGAGTGCGATGGCCGCGAGGTTCTCCCACGCCAGATGGTAGTTCGCTGCGGCAGCGTTCTCGAAGAGCTTACGCGCCGACTCGCGGTCACCCGCGGCGTAGTAGACGATCCCGTACATCGTTTTCCAGGCGGCATTCCCCGGAATGTCGGCACGGAAATCGTGAGGCTGGAACAGCAACCCGTGCCAGAACGTGATCGTGCTGAGCGTCGCGAGTGCGCAGCACACGCCGACGACGGCCGGCCGCCACCGTGGTCGCCAAAGGCGAAGTCGCCTTAGCCCGAGAGCGAACCAGAAGCTGAAGATCAGCGTAATCGGCATGAAATAGGTCGCTTTGATCGCAGCGTGGAGCGGCGCGGTACGCGTCCCTTGAATGAAGATGGCGACCATCGTGAAAAACGTGAGCAGCATGGCGACCCGCGTGTCATCCCAACCGGACCGAGCGATCTGAACGAGAGCGGAGACGATTCCGGTTAGGATAAGCAGGGTCGGCACGAGCCCGAGCGTCAGGAGTACCTGTCCAAGACGGCGAGACACCTCGCTCTCGGTGACGAAGGGGAGGATCCATCCGCCGAACCCGTCAAACCAGGTGTTCGCATACATCCCCGTCCACACGGCTTCGCGGAGCGTGCTGCGCTCGAGAGTAGGAGGTAGCTGGCCCGCGAGCGGCACACCGCGTGGCCACATCGGGCGCCGCAGGATCATGGGGTCGAACAACAGATACTCGCCGATGCCTCGCTTGCCAGCGGTCTGAATGTGCTCGACGTGCTGCACCATGAACTCGTCGCGGCTGAGCTTGAACGGGGTGCCGTAAACGCTGATATTCCGAGCGTAGTACCACCCGCAAACGATCATCATCACGGAGCCTGCGATCGCCAGGAGGGTACCGTCACGACGCCATTGTCGGCGCACCAGATATCGAAGCCCGAGCGTCCCGAAAGCCCCGGCCACTACGGCCAACGACGAAAACTTGGTGAGCATCGCCAAGCCGAGACCGACACCGAGCGTCACAGCCCAGACGATCGAGTGTTTCTCCAGAGTTTGCAGCAACGCCCACAGGGAGACGCTGCAGAGCACAGCGTTCAGACCTTCGTTGCCGAGAAACGGCGCGCTGTAGATGTGCACCGGCAAGAACAGCATCAGACCGGGCGCCAGAAGCCCGATCACGCGATCCCCCGGAAAATACCGCCGAACGATCAGGTAGCTCACGAAGGCATGCGTGAGCGTCAGAAGACTCATCGCGACCGTCGCGATGTTCAGGCGCGATACGGCGTCGACACCTGAGAGCCCCTTCCACATCGCCGCCATGAGCGCGTAGTAAAAAGGAGGATGGAAGAAAGACCAGCCCGTTGTCGCTAGCGGGACTCGGCCGGTTTCGGAGAGAAACCAAACGTAGACGAAGTGGGCGAAACCGTCGTATCCGCGCAACGCCGGAAACACGAGCGCGTTGTTGATGCGCACCGAGGCCGCGATCACGAACATGGCGACGAGCAAAAGCCGTTCGGTTCGAAGACTCATCGTTGGGTTCGCGGCTCTACCTTTTCCGAGATCACACGGAGAACGCCGCCTCGATCGACGAGCGGTGCAGCGAGAGACGCGATGCCCGCGATCGCGAAGGCCGGCAGGAGCAGTGCGAAGGTGACGACCTTGTCCCGAAGGCCTGTCGCGACCGGTTGTCGAATCAGCACTTGAAAGAGATAGTTCGGCTTCCTACAAGCCCGATTGATGAGAGTCTGACCCATCCCGAACACGTCGTACTCCAAAGAAAAGGTCGAGCGCTCGCGAGGACGGAATCCACAGCTCGAGAGCAGGTGATCGAGCGTCCCCCGGTCGAAATGCAGCAAGTGTCGCGGCACGTCGAGGTGATACCAGATTTTCCCGCCGAGGCGGGCCTGCCAACTGCCGAAGTTCGGAACCTCTACCAGGAGGCGGCCGCCGGGGGTGAGAACGCGGTGGGCATGTCGCAAGACCTCGCGCGGGTCCGCCATGTGCTCGAGCACGTGCCAGAGAGTGACTGCATCGAAGGACCCGGAAGGAAACTCGGCCAGCTGCTCGGGCGACTTGATGTCGATTCGGAGCTCGTCGCGAAGCGCCATCACCGGTGACTCCGCTTGCTCGACTCCGGCCACGCCCCAGCCACGCTCGCGGCACGCAAGCAGGAAGTCCGCGCGCCCGCAGCCGATGTCGAGAACCCTTGCGCCCTCGCGCGGCTTGCCGAGCTTGTCGGCGCGAAGGCCCATGAAGAAGTCTTTGAAGATGGGGTGGCGCGAGCCGTAATACTTACTCGGGTAGTAGCTGGCCAGCGCGGCTCCCGTCGGCTGCGGATTGACATACGCCATGGTGCACGCCGTGCAGCGAACGACGTCGAAGGGGTCATCGGTCAGGGGGTCTTGCCCAACGAACCAAGGGCGGGATTCCGCACCTTCGCAAACAGGGCAGGGCACGCGACGCGCTACGCTCTCGGTCGTTGGAGGGGGCGGCACAGACGCCCAAGGGTTGCTGGAAAGCCGAGGTCGAGCAAGCGTCGCGACCGCCCTCTGGAGTCGCGTGCAAGATTTCCTTCGCAGTGCGGTTTCCCTGGCATACCCGTAGGACCGAGCCTGCGAACGACAGCCTGCTGCGGTAGTCTCGCAGCGTTCGTGCCTCGGTTTATCGGTGACGGTGGAAGTTCGACGACTCCAGCTCGGGCTCAGAATCTGCGCGTTGCTCGTCGCGATGTGTGCGCCACTGTGGCTCAGGTTCGTTGCTCACCTGCCGCTGCCGCTCTCTGCCATTCTGATTACCGTCGATACGCTGAGGGCGGATCGATTGTCCTGCTATGGCTATCGGGCGAGCAGCACACCGGGGATCGACCGTCTGGCGGCCGAGGGTGCGCGATTCGTCAACGCATACTGTGACATGCCTTGGACTACCGGGTCGATGGCGTCCGTCATGACCGGCGTCTATGGGCCACAACACGGCGTTCGCCGGCCGTGGAACAAGCTAGCTGAATCTCACGTTACGATGGCTGAGATATTTCGCGAGAACGGCTTCGCGACAGCAGCTTTCGTCGGCTCATTCCCAGTCGACTCGCTGTACGGGCTCGACCAGGGATTCAAGGTCTACGACGACCGATTCGATCAACCTTTGCTCGCCGGCGCCGAGGCGTCAGTCGACCCGCGTGCTCTCCTAGAGCGCGCGACGGAGCCCGAAAAATACGAGACCGCCCGTGCGGAGATGTTGCGCGGGGACGCCTACCGATCGGACGAATCCGTAACTGCCGCTGCCGTCGCATGGCTGGAGCTTTACCGGACCGGCCGCTTCTTCATGTGGGTGCACTACTTTGGGCCACATGAACGCCTGGAGGCGGGCAATCGCCAGCAGCGCCGACGAATCGTCGAGGACTACGACCTCGACCTACGTGAGACAGATATTGCGGTCGCGCGATTGCTCCAAACCATAGACGACTTCGGGATCGATGACACGACAGTCGTCGTGCTACACAGCGATCACGGCCAAGCTCTGGGCGAGCATGGTACCGTCGGTCACGGTCGTGATCTCTACGAAGCGAGCGTCAGGATCCCGCTCCTAATAAGGCTTCCACCGATGGTCCCCGCCCAACTACTTCGCAATGAACTCGTGCGCAACATCGACATCCTGCCGACGCTGCTCGATGTGTTCGAACTGCCTCCGCGAGTCGGCCTTGCCGGGAGATCACTCTTGCCATTGCTCCGAAGTGATCCCGAGCCGACCCGCCCAGTCCAGGCGTACATGGAAGTGGAGGAGACCCCGGCTGTTCGTGTGCGATCGAAAGATCGCGACGAGATCTTCGCGAGGACGTCTTCCTATGCGGTTCGCGAAGGAGGATGGAAGTACATTCTTACTAACTTTCACGCACCATGCACGCAGGGGGCGAGCCGGTTTCGCTTTGATATCTACGGAGTCAATCCGGCAGCGGCGTTGGATGGGAAGCCGCTGGCCGACGAGGAATGTATGGACCTCGCGATGCAGCGACTCTACGACGTACGCGGACCGATCCCGGCTCACGAGTCTGCAAATCGATCGGGCGACTTTCCAGGTGTTGCTCGTCGCCTTGCTGGCGTAGTCGCAGAGAAGCAGCGCACCGCGGTCGAAGTGGAAGCTTTCGAGCTCACGCCGGGAGATCGCGAGAAGTTGAGATCCCTAGGCTATCTGGAGTGATCGACGGCGAAGTCGCGCACGCCACTGGGGTGAGCTGTCCATCGCGAACCGTACGCGCTCGCCATCGAGGGGGGCTCGAATGTCACTGCAGGTAACCGAGCGCCCTCAGACGGTCTGCATCGCTAGCGTTGCTTTCTCGCCCGCGGGATGGGGCAGCGGCCAGAACACGGCTAATAGTAGCGATACGCGCGGTGAGCCGTGCCACGACCTCAGGCTCACTAGCTGCTAGGTCATGAAGCTCTCGAGGGTCGTCCTTCAGATTGAACAGCGGGCTGCGCGCACCTCCGCGATGCCGAACGAACTTCCAATCTCCGCTACGCAGGGTCTGGTAGTGCAGCTCACTGATGAACAGCTCGTCGTCGGAAAGCGGCGATTTGATCGTGGAGGGGCGTGCGCCGACTCGTTCAAGCAGCCATCTATGCAGATCTTCGCTGCGCATGGGGCGAGATGGCTCGGGGTGAGTGGGCCAAAGAATGAGCGGGATGGCGAGTACGGGTTCGTACGAGGGGTTCGCGAAGTGCGCTAGGCCGGGCGTGACGGGATGCGGTTCGCCCAGCGCTTCACCGTGATCTGCCGTGATGATCATAACGGCGTCGTCGAGCAGGCCTCGCTTCGTGAGTGACACCAAGAAGTCGTCCAACTCGCGGTCGAATCGAGTCACCGCATCTACATAGAGCGACACGTTGGTCGGCGGTCGTGTGGGATCTCCCGGCACGTACCAGTCGTGTACATCCATGAAGTGGACATAGAGAAAGAGGAATTCGCTCGAATAGGGTTCCACCGCTTGCAGCGCTGCTGTCTTCACCTCTACCGCATTGCGGGCCTTGGCTGCGCGCCGGGAGAACGCGGCCATCGATTCTCCTCGCTGCTGTCCAGAAACAAGCCCGACCTCTTGCCATTCATCGAATCCACGGTCGAAGCCCGCGGGACGAAAAAGTAAATTGTTGGATGCTACGCCTACCGTCCGATAGCCGGCCGATCGAAAGCGCTCGGCGATCGTCGGCAAAGCGAGCGGTAGGCACTCGCTACCAGCCTCTCCCGTTCCGAATCGTGCCAGTCCGCACCACGTCGCGCCTGTCCATGGCAATGTCTTCGCAGCATCCGGTGTCTCGAGACTCGGCGTAGCGCCCGTCCACAGCGCTGCCATCGATGATGAGGTTTGGTGGAATGACGCCAGTGCCGAAACGGAAGTTCCGCTCGACGCGAGCCTCAATAGGGTGGGGGTTTCGGCTCCGCCGAAATCGGAGCGGAGTGTGTCTACGACGATCAGTACGACCCTTTTTGGGGTGGCGGGCTTGCACGCGATAGTGGAAAAAGAGGCCAGCAAGGTGGCCAAGATCACCGCGCGCAAGCTTCTGTTCCGCCCGTTCATCTCTCCTCGACGAATACCACACGCCGTCGGCGTTGTCGGTGCCAGTGATCTTCATTCTTACGTCAGCGAAACCAGACGACGTACTCTCGGCTTCTACTACCGATCCGGAGGGGCCTTCCATGAAGTTCTCGAGAATCGCGTTCGCGGCGCGTTGCGCGTTCGTGCTCAGTGCAACGACATCGATGCCGGCTGCTGCCGCCGGCGTGGCAGACGGTCTCAAGTGCTTCAAGATCTCCGACTTGCCTCGCTTGAAGGGCGTGGCCGACCTCGACTCGGCGGATCTGGGTCTCGACGCCGGCTGCAAGGTCGGCCGGGCCGAAACGAATTGCGTTCCCGTCACTAGCTCGGTGGTCAGCGCCGAGGGGCCGACAGGCCCGCTGCTCGCGGTCTCGGGTCCGAACCCCGGCGATCGCATCTGCTACAAGGTCAAGTGCGCTGGAACGAGCCCGCAATCTCAAGAGATCTCCAACGTGTTCGGGACTCGCACCATCGGCGCGAGCAAGGCCACCACCGTGGGGTGTGCCCGCCGTGAAGGGAGCGGCGAGCCGGGGCCAAAGCGAGGCCACCTGCGGTGATCCCTGGTGGCCGGCAGCTACGTCCTCGATTGCAATGTGGGGTCCGGCTACGAGATCGGCGGCACCTTCGCCCCCGTACTGAAAGTCTGAGTCCGGTCGAGAACGCCCCGGCTTTCGAGAACTACTTCGGCGCCACCGACTACCCGGAGCCCGATACGCTGCAACTCATTCTGGCCGCGGAGTCCGTGACCGGGCTCTGCCTGACGTCGTTCCACGGCTGCTACGACGGGTCCCAGTCCGCCGTCCCCGCGTCGGACTGAGCGATTCGGGGCATTTCTTGCGACCGTTTCCCTACATAGGGGGGCGCAAGGCGCGGAATATCCCCTTGGCTAACCTGGAGAAATGCTGCAAACATTTCTCGTTGACCCCGTGGATGGGTCGTCGCCGCCAAAGGATAGCCCCCAATGCCCAGTGCAAGTGAAGCGCGTAAGGTCGTCGATGACGGCCGCTTGTTCCCCTACGAGCGGTACGAGTCCCGAGTCGGTGAGCTCGCCGAGCGATATCAATCGACCACGCCGATCCCTCACGTGTATCTCCAAAACTTTCTGGACGAGGCGGTCGCGCGCGCGATGCGGAGCGAGTTCCCCGACCACGATGACGAGACCTGGATCCAGTACAAGCACATCAATGAGCGAAAGTCGGGTAAGCACGTTCGGGCCGAGCTGCCCGACCTGATCGGCAAGGTTGTGGACGAGCTCAACTCTCCGGAGTTCGTGAGCTTGGTCTCGCGCATCACGGGGATCCCCGGCCTACTCGCGGATCCCACCATCGAAGGCGGCGGGATGCACCAGGCCACCTCCGGCGGTTATCTCAACATGCATACGGATTTCACCATGCATCGCGCCATCCCGAACTGGCGGCGAAGGTGCAATCTCATTCTCTATCTCAACGACGGATGGGATCCGGCTTGGGGCGGTTGCATCGACTTTTGGGCCCCAGACATGAGCAGGCAAGTCGCGTCGTATCCACCGCAGCTCAACTGCGCTGTGCTCTTCAACACGCCGGGCGCCCCGCATGGCTTCCCGGATCCGCTCCGATGTCCCGACAACGTGGCGAGGAAGAGCGTGCAGTTTTACTACTATACGGCTGATGCGCCGCCTGATGCCGCGCACCACGCCACGCACTACATGCCGGTACCCAAGGACGGCCGAGTGAAGCGGATCCTCATTCGCATCGACAATGGGATGCTGGCCATCTACGCGTGGATGAAGCGGCGCCTAGGGTTGAGCGACGAGACGGTGAGCTGGGTGCTCGGGAAGCTCGGCGGTAGGAAGCATTAGAAGCGCGCTCGCGCCTAAGAAATCGAATGTTGTTCGACAAGAAAATCGTGGTGGTCATGCCCGCGTACAACGCGGAGCAGACGCTTCGGAAGACGTATTCGGAGATCCCGCGTCAGTACATCGACGAGGTGATTCTCGTAGACGACCGGAGCTCGGACCGAACGGCGGAGCTCGCACGCGAGCTCGGGTGCAAGACCATCGTTCACCCGAAGAACCGCGGCTACGGCGGCAATCAGAAGACCTGCTACACGGAAGCGCTGAGACACGGCGCCGACGTCGTGGTGATGCTACACCCCGACTACCAGTATACGCCGAAGCTGCTCGTCGCGATGGCGTCTCTGATCGCGGTAGGACAGTACGACGTCGTTCTCGGTTCTCGCATTCTCTGTCAAAGCGCAATCGCAGGGGGGATGCCGGTCTACAAGTACGTCGCGAATCGGCTGTTGACGCTCTTCGAAAATCTGATGCTCCGCAACAAGCTCTCTGAGTACCACACCGGCTACCGCGCGTTCTCTCGCAAGGTGCTCGAGACGCTGCCGTTGAACGAGAACTCCGACGATTTCGTTTTCGACAACCAGATGCTCGCGCAGATCTCGTACTTCGGCTTCACCATCGGAGAGATCTCTTGCCCGACGAAGTACTTCGCCGAAGCTTCGTCGATCAACCTTCGTCGAAGCATCGTCTACGGGCTCGGCGTCTTGAACACGTCGCTTTCGTTCCGGTTGCACAAGATGGGCGTCCTTCACAGCCGACGCTTCGCCACCGACGGCATGCGGCTCGAGGTCAGCTCAGCAAGCCAAACATGACTCGCGAGCTCCGGCCTTCGGTGTCGGGGCAGTCCGCGCGACTCGACGACCGACCGCGACGCGTGATCGGTGCTCTGCCGGCGCTCGCCATCGCGGCGGGCTCCATGGTCGGAATCGGCATCTTCCTGTCGCCTTCGATCGTCGCCGCGCACGTGCCGGGCACTGCCTGGTTCTTCCTCATCTGGATCCTCGGCGGCTTGACGGCTCTGGCCGGCGCGGTCGCCTGTGCTGAGCTCGGTGCCATGATTCCGGAAGCGGGCGGTGACTACGTGTTCCAGCACGAGGCGTTCGGTGCTTCCGTTGCGTTCGCGAGCGGGTGGGTGCTGTTCGCCGCCATCTTCAGCGGCTCGGTCGCGACTTTGGCCGTTGGTCTTTGCACCTACCAGCTCGCGACGCTCACGGGCTCGGACATGAGTCGTGTGGTCCTCGAACTGCCATGGCTCGGTGAGCTCACGCTTGCGCGGGTCGTCGCGTGTCTTGTCATCGTCGTTCTCACGGGTGTAAACACGCTCGGTGCGCGCCTCTCGTCTCGAGTCCAGCTCGTGCTCACGAGCATCCCTATCCTGGTACTGGCGGTCGCAGCGTTGTACGCGATCGGAGCGGGTGGCGACGCGAGCGTCGGCGAAACCGGGCCCGAGCGTGGAGGACTTCCGACGCTACATGGCGTGACGCGCGCGTACATGGCCGTGTACTTCGCGTACTCGGGCTGGATCAACACCATCTACGTCGCGGGTGAAGTGAAGAATCCCGACCGCAACATCCCCTTCGCCCTGATCGGGGGCACGCTCGGTGTGACTCTTCTCTACCTGCTCCTCTGCATCGGATTCGTGAGCGTGCTCGGTATGGCGGGAGTCCGGTCTCGAGGCGAGGTAGGCACGGCCGTAGGCATGACGCTCGGCGGCGATACCGCTGCGCTCATGGTGTCGGGCTTGATCGCGATCGCTTTGCTTGCCTGCTTGAACGGTACGATTTTGGCCGGCGCACGTGTCGGATACGCGATGGGCAGGCGGGGCGCGATCTGGGCCGCGCTCGGGCGCTTGAGCGGGCGCGGCAACGTTCCAGCGCTCGCGCTCGGATTTCAGGCACTCATCGCGATCGGGCTCGTGCTGACCGGCGGCTTTGAGCAACTGTATGCGATGGTCAGTCTCGCGATGGTGGTAACCGGCACGCTGACGGTCGGCTCGCTCTTCGTGCTGCGCCACACGCGGCCGGATCTCCGGCGTCCCTATCTCGCGACCGGGTACCCTGTACTGCCATGGGTCTACGTCGGCTCTTCGCTTTTTGTGATCGCGGTGATGGTGTTCGAGGCTCTCTCCGGAGCGCCCGGTAGCTGGTATCCACTGCTGGGTCTCGCGATACTGGCCTTCACCTTCAGCGCGCACCGCCTTGGATCGAAGAAGGTATGACGCATCCGTCCATGAGCCGGCGCATCCGCCCGACCATCGCAGGGCTTCTCTTCCTGCTCACCTCAACGCTGGGGTGCGAAGTGACTCCGCGGGCGACTTTCGACGACGCTTTCTTGGCGAACGAGCCCGTTCGCTATTCGCAGTTTCGGGAAGAAGTGATCGTTCGGCACTTCTTCGAGGATCGCCGAGAGGGTTTCTTTTTGGACGTGGGCAGCGAAGAGTGGCGTGACAACAGCACGTCGTATTACCTGGAAGCGCAGCTCGGGTGGAGCGGAATCGCCATCGACGCGCGAGTGGAGCTGGCGCCTGGGTATCTAAAGAATCGGCGCAAGACTCGTTTCTTCTCCTACTTGGTCACCGACCATTCCGGCACGAAGGATAAGTTCTACAGCGCCGGCGGCCTCTCGTCGGTTCACAAGGAGCGGTTCGATGATCTCGAAGTTTTCGGCGTGCCGAAGGACTTCGAGCCGAGCGAGATCGAAGTCGAGTCGATCACGTTGAATGACCTTCTCGCGCGAGAGAAAGTCGACAAAATCGACTTTCTCTCGATGGACATCGAGGAGCACGAGCCGATCGCGCTCGCGGGCTTCGACATAAAGCGCTATGCGCCCGACCTGGTCTGTGTCGAGGCGTCGCCGAGCACTCGCGAACGCCTGGCCGCGTATTTCTCCGCCAACGGGTACGCGCGCATCGAGAAGTATCTGACTTACGACACTGTGAATTGGTACTTCGTACCGAAGAAGTAGCCCGCGCGTCATTCGAGGTAGCCGAGCGTTCTCAGCTTCTCCAGCTGCGTGGGATCGATAGGCGCCGAGACCGCCGAGTCGGTCGGGATGCCGAGACGCTCCCCTAGATCGGCCGCGCGTCGAGCGGCCGAGCCGAGATAGCCGTCCACTTCTGCGATCATCTCGCGTAGTTCCGGCGCAACGAGCGCATCGTCGACGGCGAGATTGTGAGTTTCTGTAGGTTCGTTCACGAGATGATAGGCCTCATGACGCGCTCCCGTCGCAGTGCGAATACGAATCACACGAAGCGGAAACCGGGTCAGTGCAATCGATGGTGAGAGCCAGCTCGCGTCCTTTCCGGTCAAGAGAAGCGATGTGGGTGTGAAAGCCTCGGAAGGGATGAAGCGCGGCAAAAGCGCTTCGTTCTCGCGTAAGTGTCGCGCGAGCGATGTGCCGTCCAGATACGAAGGAACTGGAAGCTCTAGCATCTCGAGCACTGTGGGCGTGATGTCGACGAGAGCTCCGGGACCCTGACGACGAACGCCGCTCGGCAAAAGCTTGGGCGCGCGGAACAGGAGCGGTACGCGCAAAACCTCGTCGTGCAAGTGAGCGCCGTGGAGCTGCCCCCCGTGCTCCCCGAACTCTTCACCGTGATCCGCCGTGATGATGAAGATCGTGCGATCGAGACCTCCAAGCGTGGAGAGCTTCTCGAGGAAGCGTCCGAGCTCGGTGTCCAGGTAGGCAATCTCTGCATCGTACTTCGAGGAATTGGCTTGAACGGGACTGGCGTTTGGCGGGGTTGGGAATCTCGCCGCGAAGTCGCTCGGCGGCGCGTACGGATCGTGGACTTGGTATGTGTGTATGAAGACGAACTTCCGCTGCGTAGCGTTCTCACGCAGCCACTGGAACGCGCGGTCGAACGTGCGCTTGGCCTCGCGCTCGCCTACATCCATCGCATTGGTCTCTTTGTCTTCGCGAAAAACGTCGAATCCACGAGCGAAGCCGAAGAAATTCGAGACGTACGCGTTCTCGGTGAAAGCCGCGGTGAGATAGCCGGCGTTTCGGAGTCGATCGGCGAGCGTCGGGAATCCGCGTAGGCGATCGCTTCCGTCGGCTTCGACCGAGACCGCGACCGCTGGCCGGAGTCCCGTCAGCATTGCCGTGTGGCCGCGGAGCGTGTTCGTGGCTTGCGAGTACGCGTGCTCCACGACGACACCCTGATCTCCGAACATCCGATCCATGAATGGTGAGGTAGGGCGGTCGTATCCGTAGAGCCCGAGTCGATCCGCACGCAGAGTGTCCAAAGAGATCAAGACGACGTCCAGGGAGCCGGCATCTCTCGCGAGCGGGAGAACGATCGGGCAAGCAAAGTAGGCGCGTGCGAGAGGCGCACCCGACGCCAGATCGGTGCCCGAGATTGACGATGCACTCGACAGCGAGATACGCGCTCTCCCCGACAGCTCTCGAACGTCGAGACTCGTCGCGTGCCAGCGACCGAGCTCGTGGCCTTCGGATCCGTCCACGACGACGCGCGCCTCGACACGTCGGTTCGTACCGTCCGAGACGGACGCGATCAGCTCGACGGGCGCCGAGAACTCATCCTGTGCCAGAACGCCGAACGCGAGATCGATGCGAGACCCCGCGGGAAGATCAAAGTCTCGTGCAAGGTGATCGCCGGTCAGCGGAAGCCGGTGTTTCGGGTCAGGACAGACTTCTCGCGTCTCCCCACGCATCTCGACCCGTGGCGCTTCGCTCGACGGGTTCTCTGGAAACGCAGCGTTGCGGTAGTAGAGGTCCGAAAAACGCTGAATCGCTTCGTTCGACTCACGCGAGTCGCAGCCCGCCGCACCGAACGCGATCAGACCTACCAGCGAGAGTCGGATGACGGTGAGTACGTTCACGGTGGCGGCGTTTACTCGCCTTGGATGACGTTTCTCGAATCGCGGGACGCGCAGGTACCACGGGTGTACACGGTGAAGCCTATCTCGCCTTGCCAGAGGTCGGCTGCGAAAGCCGGGTCGAGGCTCGTGTAGAGGTCTCGATGCAGGTAAGTGGAGCTCCAGCTCGCGGCGCGACAGTATCCGGCGAGCCCCGATCGCAGTCGCAGCAGATCTTCTGCGACTTTACTGCTCGGCATGTCACGCTCGATCGCGATCTCGTACCATTCGGGTAGGACGAAGAATTCTGGAGGGTCATGAAACCAGTTTCCGTCCGCTAGCTGAATGTAGGTCAGCCCCTTGGCGCTGAGCGGCGTCGCCAAGCGAAAGTAGTCGAGCATCATTTTCGGTGATCCGACTGTAACGGCACGAGCTCGATCGCCGGTGCGACGAGCGTCCTCGACTATCCATTGCGCGACCTCGTCCTGCTGGTCGAAGGACAATCGCGACACTTGCGAGAATACCAACGCGAACGAGTAGGCCCAGACTAGTGCAAAAATGATGTTTCGAAAATGCGTATTGCGAATGCCACTCAATCCTCGGGCCGCGAGGATGACAAGTCCAGGAAGAATCGGGAGCAGATACCGCGGGTACACGACCATCGACGCGCTCATCGAGAGGAAGTATGGAACGATACCAGCGAGAATGACTCGGTCCGCGATCTCCCTTCGCCACAACGCGATGCAGACGCCGGACAACGCGAGCGCGTACATTGGAAAGCCGAAGACGTACGGTAACGACGCTACGAGTTGGTAGGCATACGGGCGGCCATACCAACCAAGGCTCGGCGTCAAGAAATTGTTGTGCAAGTGAATATAGAGATCTGTGTTCACGCGTAGGTGATTCTGCATCGCCACAAGCATCCGATCTGAGTGCAACACGCACGAGGGGCAGGCCAAGACGACAGCCAGCGCAAATCCCAAGAGGCTCAACGACGCTACGACCACGCCCGTGCGGATTGAACGCCGGCCCAGAGCGGTTTCGGCTGCTGCCCAAGCGACGGGAACCGTCATGGCGAGTCCCGTGTACTTCGTGCCGGTCGCCGCTCCGGCAGCAACGCCTGCAGCAACCGCTCGCCAGGCGCCGTCTCGAGTGACGACCAGAAACGCCAGCACGATCGTGAGGGTCGAGCACGTGGTGAGAAGGAAATCCGGTGACGCGACGTGAGAATACGTGGCTTCGAAAGGGACGACGGCCATGAACGCCGCTGCGAACAGACCGACACGGCGCGAGTACATTCTGCTACCAGCGAAGCCTACCACTGCGACGGTAGCCAGGCTCATCGTGACCGAGATGCTGCGTGCCAAGAGAATCGCCTGCGGCGTGACGCGGAAGGTATTCGCCGCAGGAGGTTGCGTTCCAATGAAGCCGAGCGCGTGCATCGCGGCGGACGTGAGTCCGACCAATTCGCCGTACAAAGTCGGGTAGATGAGATTCTCTTGGTCGAACGACGACCAAGAGAGCGGAATAAAGTCCTTCACATAGGCTCCCCACATCAGAGCCTCATCAGGGAACCCAAGATACCCTGGCCCGCTCGGAAGCCCCCACGACAGGCGCCAACAACGCAGCGCGATGGCGACCACACCTATCGCGACGGCCATGGCGATCGTCCGCGAGCCAACCGAGCTACGCCTAGCAGCCGTGTCGCTCATCGTGCCTCGCTTCGCTCCATGGGGTCGATCTCCTACTTGGACCCGTCAGCGCACGTGCACGATCACGACGGCGTCGGGGTAGCATCGACGGGAGGGCGTATTTGCCTGCGCCACGCAAGGCATCGTCTCGTACGAGCCTGCATGCGGCGGCAATTTCACGCGTGCTGTGACCGCGGTGCTGCCGCCCGGCTCGAGATCCGTAGGCAAGCGCGTAAATCCGGGCAAGTCCGCGAATTTCCCCCCGCTCACTCCTGCCTGGAACTCTAAGCCCACCAAGCCGTCTGCCTCGACGGCAATCGCTGGCCATGTGGCGGTAGAGAGATTCGTGATGAACATACGCACGCCGACTTCTGGTGCCCCTAAGCTCGTTACTTTCTCTTTGTCGGCGACTGCGATGTCAGCTTGCAATTCAGCATCCGAAAGTCGTCGCAGGGGAGTACCCAACAACGTCGTGCCAGGAGTATCCGGCAGCAAGCTCGGACGGAGATCAACTGATCGGTACGGTAGCTCGTAGATCTGTGTCCGCTCATCACGATAGCGCCGGATCGCGCCGCCTTCCGCCATCGCTTCCCATGCTTCGTCAGCTAGCCAATGCGTATCTGTGTGCACCAGGATCCAACGGGTGACGTCGAGCCGAGTAAGGGTAGCGAGTGCTTGTCGGTCCGGAAGCAGGAACCCCAAACTCGAGACCAGCTCGTAGGACCTGGGTCGGTAGCCACTGTATCCGTTCAAGAGTGGACTCCAGTGGAAGGTGCTGAGGTACTCGTAACGAGCGTCGAGAGACGGGAGACCGATCGGCAACTCGATGACCGGGTCGTCTCCGCCATGCGCCTTGAGCCAGCGATATGCTGCGCCATCCTCACCTGCCTCAGGAGCGGCCCGAGCCGTCAATGAAATAGAGGCTGTCGCGAGGACGAACGGCAAGATGCACACCGAGGCAAGACACTTAGCGAGTGTCGGCTTAGCCGTGATTCGCGCCATGGTGAGCGCAGAAAGAAAGCCAATGCCTACCCACGCAGCGATCGCGAAGCGCACGTGAACGCGCAGGCTCGACCACCCCGGCAAAATCCTCGTCGCGATGCGATACGGATCCCCGAGATCGATCCCCCCAACTCGAGCCGACGGGCCGAGCGCGAGCACGAGAGACACCACTACCAGCGTCGTCATGGCGAGCCCGAAAATTCGGTCCTTCTTGCTCGAGGCGGCGATCACCGTGCCGACAACGGCGAGAAGTACGGGGATGAGCCACGCGAATCGCGCCAACGGTGGAACTACACCCAAACCCGGCAATAGAAAGGCCACCAGCGTATTCACCGGATCGTAGAAGCTCGCGTGCTTTACGAGTACGCCGGCTTTCTCCAACTGTAGGTACGGCTCGCTGACAGCGTAGAGGACGAGGGTCGGCGCGGCGGCTGCGAGAGCAAGCGCTACGATCGCCGCCGATGTCGACTTTCCGGATTCACGTCGCATTGTCAGCAGCCCGGCCGTCGCGGTGACGCCGACTACGAGGAAGCCGACATAAGCAAGATAGTACGAGCTCAGGACCTGAAGTGTCAGTGTGCCGCACAAAAGGCCAAACCGACTGAAGCTAGGCTCTCGTGCTGTTAACCACGCAGCGTAGACGAGCAGCGGTAAATATTGAGTGCTGAGGGTTTGCACATGCATCAACTCAAAGAATCGCCACGGTGCGAACGCGGAAAAGACGGCGGCGACGGCGGCGGCAGGATGGGACCCGAACATTCGTAAGCTGACCCAGTACGTCGTCATGCCCGAGAGTACGAAGGTCGATAGAGTCCATAGGTTCAGCGACAGCGCCAGATTCCCGGTGAGAAGATAAATCGGAGCGAAGATTGGCAGTACTCCGAGCATGTGCTCGGAGTACGCGAGAGCGTTAGGCGCAGGCCAAAAAATGTTCGCATCGAAGAATCCTGCGAAGTTGCCATTCGCGAGCGCGTGCGAACCCCACGCGAGAATCCACGCGTTCAATTGCACGTCCGCCTCGGCGAACGGTGCCGGGCCAAATGCTTGACCCGAATACAGCATCGACGCTGGATGGGTGCTCAAAGGCGCGAGCAACCAGATGGCGACGGCCGTGAGCGTCACGACCACGAACACCAGTGTGGATAGCGAGTGGGTTCCGGTACGGTTCGACAAACTCTCCCCCTGTAAGTCGCGGCGCCAGCTTTGTCTACGGCCGGACCCTCCTGTCCTGAAGCGTTCGCTTTATCGGGGCCGGCGCTAGTTTCGGGGAGGCTTGCGATGGCGAACACGAGAGCTCCGCGCACGAGACGAAACGGGACAGACCGCTGGAACGATCTCGCTGGAAAATCGTTGTGGGTGACGGCTACGGTGTGGTAGCGTCGCGTCCGCGGCGCGATTCGCGCGAAGAGGTAAACGATGGCGCATGTGCGTGCCCACGCCTCTCATTTTGGAACGTTGTTGTTCGCGATGATTGGCCCGGTGCTGCTCTCGTTGGCGCCGAGAGCTTTGGATGCCGCGACGATCACGGTAACGTCTTCAGCGGATGCCGTCGTCGCCGACGGAAACTGCACACTCCGCGACGCGGTGTTGGCAGCAAACGCCGATTTGCCGGTCGACGCCTGTGTTTCCGGCAACGGTGCTGACGTCGTCGTGCTGCCCGCAGGGACCTACGTTCTCGCCATTCCGGGCACGAATGAAGACGCGTCCGCAACCGGAGATCTCGATCTCAGCGAGGATGTCGAGATTGCGGGCGCCAGCGCGGCGAGCACGATCGTCGACGGTGGCGGAATCGACCGTGTCTTTCATGTCGCTTCCGGTGTTTCGGCGAGCCTTCACGATCTGACGATCACGGGTGGCCAAGTCGACGCGAGCGATTCCGACATCAATGGCGGAGGCATCTTGAGCGAGGGCGGTACGCTCTCCGTGCTGCGCTCGACGATTGCGGCCAACGCTTCACCTTACGGAGGCGGAGGTATCGGTGGCGCAGACGGCACGATCGTCGTCGAAGACAGCACTCTGGTCGCCAACGAATGTAATTTCGGCACCGGGGTGGGCGGTTGCGCCGTGCTCGTGGAGAGCTTCAGCGCGGCCGATACTACGCTCGATATCGTCCGAAGCACGCTCAGCGGAAACGTGAATCACTTCGGCTACGGCATCGCCTTGATGGTCCAGTCTTGGGGGAACGGGGACCTCGTCGCCACGATACGCAATAGTACGATCAGCCAGAATGTCGGCGGCGGCTTTCCTGGGACCACGAGCGGTGGCATCTACGCAACGGACGCGGCGGGTGGGGGGATCGGCCAAACGCTTGCGACCCTCAACAACGTGACGGTCGTCGAGAACACCAACATCGGAGTTCACGCCTTTGCGAACATCACAGCGGATGCGCTCGTTGAGGTGACCAACAGCATCGTCGCCGACAACCCACCCTTCGACTGTGAGGGCAACGTCCATTCGGACGGATACAATCTGCGCGGTGACGCCGAGGCACCCTACCTACTCGAGGGTCGCGACTGTGCTTTTACGTCGATCGGCGACGCGATCGTGGCGGATCCGCTGTTGGGTCCCCTCGCCGACAACGGCGGCCCCACCTCGACTCACTCGCTCAACCCGGCGAGCCCTGCTCGCAACGCTGGCAACCCCGCAACGCCCGGGTCGGCGGCGAACACGTGCGAGCCGACGGACCAGCGCGGCTTCGTACGCTACTCCTGCGACATCGGCGCCTTCGAGAAAGCCTCGCTAACCACTTGTCCGGCGGCGCCGCGAATGGATTGCCTGGCGGCTACTGGTGCGACGCTGCAGCTACGAGATGCCGGCGAGGACGGTGCGAGCGATCGCGACAAGCTCTCTTGGAAATGG
>Ga0247727_10001745_pt1 | contig 50791 bp, 72 predicted proteins | sample WisWelCaveWW1625_FD_202498 | JGI IMG/M metagenome (GOLD analysis project Ga0247727, IMG submission 202498) | Biofilm microbial communities from Wishing Well Cave, Virginia, United States - WW16-25 | ecosystem: Environmental > Aquatic > Deep subsurface > Groundwater > Cave microbial mat | place...
GAATTGCTGCATCTGCCAGCTTGACCTGAATTTCCTGGGCCTTAAGCTGCATATCCAGTGGAGTAAGCGGGTCATTCCCCGCCTCGTCCTGGTCGATCTTATCAATGCTATCGGACACCCAGGTTTCAAGCGGCGGCTCCTGCATATCCTCTGCTGTAACGTCGATACCTGCGCGATCCAGGATCTTCGCTGTAGCAGTAGGCCCGGCCGTGCTCTTGATCTGCAAGGTCGGTGTAACCGGCTTGAACTCGATGGGCTTCGGTAGCTGCGCCAATGCTTCCTGAGTGAGTTGATAATGGGTAATGAAGGACTGCTTGGACTCCATTGGCAGCGACTCGAACTCAGGGGACTTCATAAACAAAGCGTGAACATCAAGGTGAGACTGTAGATTCTCGAACAAATTGGGTCGCAGAGACTCCTGTTGTATATACTGCTGCTGCGCCTCAGGATCCGTCACCGGCTCCCCTTCTGGGCTAACCGCCTGTCCTGACTCTATCTGCGTCTGTGCGTTCATCATGGAAATCATGTTGACCGGCTGCCCTGCTAGGATTCTATCATGTTCGCGATATGCCTGGTCTTCATCTGCCTGGAAGATCATAGACAGACCCTCAAGATCTGCAATATCGAGATACTTATACGCCTGGTCGGGGCGAAGAACCCCGCGATCCACATAGTCCAGGATTCGCTGCTGTCTGCCCGCACGTGTGCGCGGTAGCGCTGATCCTGTTTCCACATTGATTGACACCCCACCCTTCAGGTCGGCCTGTGAGAAGCGTCGGGCTTTCGTGGAACCACCGGAACCATACACCTTCAGAAGTCGGGGCTCCTTGTAGTATTCCTGCGCAAGATTGAGCATAAGCTCACCTGAGCGGGCTAGCGACCGTTCGAGAAGTAGGATACGTGGGGCCAGCCTGTCGGTCGCCATTTCCTGAAGTAGGTCAATAGCAATACCGGCCTCAACATTCGGAGGAGGCGTACCTTCTGTGATATCCACGATTCCAAATGCCTGCCTAATATCGTCTCTAAGATTCTTAAGGTGCTCAAAGACATAGGGAGGCATTGAAGGCAATTGCTCAACTTCAGGCTTGTGATCTCCGATGATATTATACTCGTATACAGCACCAGGCTCGGAGGTCAAGCGCACCCCTGTAAGGCTACCTGTAGGTGCCCACACGCGAGGCTTGAGCGTAAGATTCTTATATTCGACAATCTGGGAGATTGTCTTGTTGAGGTCCTTCTGGATCGGAATAGCGCCTTCAACGTCTCCCATGTCGTAAATCTGCCCCGGCACACGAATACCAGGAAATTTGACCAGCGGCAACTTATCAGTGGGGTACGGCCATGACTGGTCTTCCAACATATGCTCGTCCACCCAGGTCACCATACGTCCATTAGGAATAGTCGATTGCGGAAGGAAGTAGCCAACGTTAACGCCCTTCACGCTTGGTTCGGTTGCATTAAGTGCCGAACCCGGCATCGTGGAGCCAACATCATTACCCGTTGGTATAGCGTCGGCTTTGACTTCCACGCCCCACTTTTTCTTGATTTCCTCTGGCGTCATATTATGGACACAGATGACATATTTGGCCTCGTCAAAGACCTTGGCGCTATCATCCACAAACACATCAAACGGGGAGAGAACCTCTACCTTGATGTCCCCCATATAGACAACTTTCTCTTGTGGCTGAATACCGATATTAGATAGTTCAGCCCGAAAAAGATCCTGCATAGAGGAATCGGTAATGGGATTGCCCTCGGGATCAAGGAGGAAGCGCATCTGCTTACCCGCGTCCTTGTCCCATGTAACCTTCCAATAGCCTTGGCCGGTAATAACTGTCCATAAGAGTGCCTCAGCCAATTTATCGTCAAGGCTAAATTCACTCCACCAATGCTCCAACAGCTTATCGGCTAGCTGGGCGGCCTTAATGTCCGCATCAGAGCCAGATGTAGCCGTAGCATGGGTGACCGGCTTGGTCTTAGTCAGCTTCGCCAGAAGAGCATGGGCACCCGGCGAGATTTGATTGTTAACGATCCTCACCCGGTAGCGAGGCTTTTCGCCATCCTCCACCGGTAGAGATTCCAACCGTCTAAGGGACTTATTGTAGTAAGTATATTGCTTACCCTTATAGAAGGCTAGAGACAGTTTCCACTGTGCCTCTAGATACTGGCGACCACGCTTCAGGCTGTCAAGTTTTTCATTTAGATCGGAGGCAGACTTAAGTTTACTTACATCCTTAGTCTGTCCTGCGGCCTGGTCTGAATCAGCCATTCAAACGCTCCTAAAATAGTGCTAGATCCTCGTCTGGGGCATCAACGAGGATGGTTTCGTTATCAAACTGAAGCTGGCGGAGCATATCCTCGGCTTCGGAAATACTAATCTGTTCCGTCTCCTTCATAAAGCGGATATCCTCCTCGGATTCGCTCATAAAGAGGGGGGTTCTACTGCGCGTAGGGACTGGTTGAGAGGCTAGCTCCTGAGAAAGTGCCTTCAACCTCTGCACGTCCTCCTGATATGCTAGAATTCTCAGTTCCAGAAGTTCCGTCTTCGCCCTCTCGATCTCCAACAGAGCTTGCGACTGCTTCCCGAACAGGTTCACTTGATACCTCCGTGAGTGCCGTAGGATTCTCGACAAGATACCTCAAATCATTGAATAAGACATCAATGCGCTGCTTCATGCCGCGAATAACCTGGTTTGAGCGTGATAGTTCTGCCTGTGCTCTTTCAACTTCTACATGGGTTGCAAGGTCAAAATAGACCAACATTGAGTTGATGCACTTCTCACAGACGTAGCGCCGGCCCTGTAGATTGAAGGGGTGTCCGTCGAAATAACGCTCGGTGTCGATAACCTTGGTACCATGATCTGGTGTGGTTTCACATAGGAAGCAAACATTTGGTCTGTCCAGCTTCCCACCGTAAGTCAGTTTCATTACTCAATTACCTCCATTGCTCTGTAATCCCGCATGTAATCTCGCTTCTTCTGAAGCTTTGCTTCGCGGGTCAAGACAATTCCTTTCTACCATTCGTCGCCGAGATGCTCGTCGAACACCTCTTTGTTTTTCCTCGACATGGCCGCCTTGGCTGCAATACTTTCCCACATATTCGCAGTAGTGGCCGCTCCATCGAGGAGAGGGGCTTCTTCCGGGCGCTGCTGGGAGGGTAGCACAACACCTGCTATACGCAATCCCATCTCTACACTATCCAAACAGTCGTCTTGGGGGTTCTTCTTGAGGGAGTCATAATCAACCCACTCGTTGATGAAATCAACCTGAACCCGGCTAATCTTTATTCGCCCTGTGCGGAAGAAGGGAGACATCGCTAGGATGCGCCCTGCCTTTTTACCGGGAGCCCAAAGGGGAATTACGGGCGGTAGGCCCTCTAGACGCTGCACCTGCTGGACTAGCGCCAACTGGTAAGCAGTTTTCTCAATCCCAATCCCGAAGGGACTATACTTTTGATACCACTGATTGATCTTGTCAACCTGCTCTGGAAACGGAATACGTCCTGCCCATTGGTCCACGAGGTAGGCTTGTCGTCTGTCTTTTGTGACGCCAATGGCGCTAATAGCGAATCTATCGGCAGAGTCAGCCAGTGAAACAGCAGGGTCAACAGCCACGTACATAGTGAGCCCGGTGAGTGCGCCATTAGGATCACGGTATGTGTCCAATTCCGCAGGCTCGTAATAATGGAGCCATTCACCCGACAACTCCTTTCCGGCCATAGCATCAAATGAAGCTTGGAACTCTTGTTTGAACTTGAAGGGGTGGTACTCCTCTTTGAGGCGCATCCACTCCTCAGAGGCATAATAGGGGCTGTCAATAGACCAGTATTCCACCCTACCATGCAGCGGAGAGCCCAGCGCCTTGTCAGACCAGAACTCATTGTAAAACCAGTTCTTACCATCGGGTGTGGTTGTACTAAGAAACATTCCGAGGGTCTGAGTTAGGGACGGAGACGAGGTGAACCACGCCTCCTCGTTCACAATGAAGGCGGACTCGTCAAACCACATGATATCCACGCCTGCACCACGGAGCTTCTGAGGGTTATCAGCCGTCTTGTAAAGTAAGAATGACCCGTTGTTGAACTCGATCCACTGGTGCCCTCGGTTCTCCTTGTAGTCCACGCCTTCAACCATACCACCTGCCTGCAATACCTCGCGAATAGCCAGCTTGGCCCAGAGACCTAGCGTGTAGTCCTGGGTTACAACCCAGATAACTAAGGGCCTGCGGTTGTTTGTACCGTGGAGATCCTGATGGAATATTTCTGGATGTAGGGCATAGAAAATAGTTTCCCAGGCTGCACTGATGGTTTTACCTCCCCGCCTACCTGCAACCAAATGACGAAACCGGGTAAGCCGGTTATTCTCTGGATTCGTGTTCGTGTGGAACAAGAATTGGTAATAATGCGGGTGGTAGCCGTGTTGGGCAAACCACAAAAACTTCTGGGGATATCGGGCCAAAAGGTCCACAACATCCCCATCAGTGAGGGTGATACCCTGACTTCGGTGATAGTCTGGAACGTTACTCACCCCCTTCAAGATATCTCAACTTGTTACTTACTTAGAACAAGCAGACGAACCGAATCGGCGGCAGCAGAGAAGTTGCTGTTGACAGCAGCCTCAATGAGACCGACATCGGTGCCCAGCGTCTGGTTGTAGACCACAAGCTTCTTGTTGACAGCATCCCACTCGACAAAGCGTTTGTTGGTGGCGTCAATTCCGCCCCCAAGAACAATTACGCCAAGGAGCGTACCGGTAGCACCGGGAACCTGAGCCACATTAAAGGCCTCACCGCCGGTCACATAGTTTGCACCAGCAGTTGGTAGAACATCAACAATAGCATACCGAACATCGCCGAACACACCGGCCTTAACTCTTGTAACTGCGCCTAGAGCCATTAGACTTGCCTTCCTTTAGATTTGAGGATACCCCAGGAGGGGGCGGCTTAGCTTTCCTCTTTGACATGATAACGCTTCAAGAACCTCTCCAAAGAGTGTTGGTTCTCATTAACTTCTTTTGCATTGCACTCGTGAGGAAATTTCGGATTGTAGTATCTCCCACACTCGTTGCACCACTTAATATCTTCTGGTTTCTGAAAATGTGTAGATGTAGGCATTCCAATCCTCGCTAGGACAAACTTCCTTCCTATACCTTTGCAAATGAATTCGCCCACAATCAACCCTGTAGGCCATTTAATGGTCCCACACCCGTTCATTCTATTACCAGAGGGCCACTAGGTTGGTGGCCGTAGTTCCTGTGGCTTTAACATGAGTACCGCGAATATAGATTGCAGCACCCTGAACGGGGTTAGTAAATGTTACTGTTTGACCCCCTACTGTAATTACTGTAACAGTTTGTCCAGCAGTTACCGTCCCACAAAAAACAGCCGCAAAGGGATGTGCAACACCCTCACGGCTAATGACGGGAGCAGTATCGCTCGGGGTCACAGCGACAGCATTTGTATAACCTGCTGGTAGCATATGTCTCCTTAATGAGTATGATGTGGTACATGAGGATCTTGGTACAAACTTGCAGCCCCCCCCGCAAGTGACGGAACCTCAAATTCTGCAAATGATATATCTGCACGGGCATTTACGAAAGGTACCTCAAACTCAGCCCAGGATACTTCCGCTCTAGCTCCTGTAAGAGGAACTTCAAATTCAGACCAAGAAACATCTGCTCTTGCATTAGTTGTGGGTATCTCAAACTCAGCCCAAGAAACATCTGCTCGTGCACTAAGAAATGGTATCTCAAACTCTGCCCAAGAAATATCTGCACGGGCATTAAGAGTCGGAACCTCAAATTCTGCCCAGGAAATATCTGCCCGTGCATTTGCTGTAGGTACCTCAAACTCAGCCCAAGAAACATCTGCTCGTGCATTGAGAAAAGGTACTTCAAATTCTGCCCAGGATACATCAGCACGTGCGTTCAATGAGGGGACTTCAAACTCTGCCCAAGAAATATCTGCACGAACATCAACATTGGTTCCATGAAAGTATATTGGGTATATATACCCTCGCCCTAACCGGGCCATGACTTACGCCCTAGTCCACTTAAGCCACGCCAAAACGTTAACGTTAGCTGTAACGTTGATTCTCAGACCAATTGAATCAGCCGTTCCTGCGGGTGAGTTTTCCTCTGTGCCAAGTGGATTTGGGAGAATAAGTGTCCCCATGAATTGTGGAGCAAAACCACTCTTTACAACAGAATAAGTTGTGCCCTCCGCTGTATGATTCTGAGTAACGGTAAGCCCATGAGCAATAGCTGCGCCTGCAACCTGGCTTGTAACAGCGGTGCCACCCCCAGTGCCGGCCGTGGTCTCATCCGAGGTGAAAAGATCCCACGTGGCCGGAACTGCTGTGGCTGTAACACCGTCTGTAAAGAGTGCTAATTCAAGAACCTTGATGTTAAAACCTGTTGGGGTTACCAACTTGAGCACAGTTTTGGCACCTGCGGTTGCCGCAAAAACTGTATTGCGGGTGATATATACGGCGTCCACAAGTACCTCCTAGTATCTGTTGGAGCGATTTACTGCAAATTGAATAATGACTGGTTTAGGCGGGAGAACAACACCAGCCGGGGCTGAATCCCTAATTCCCATCATTAGATTGGCGTGGAAAGAAACTGTAGCACCTGTAGCTGTTGAAGTGCCGGTTGCACCCGCTGTAGCCAATGTACCTGTAAAACATCCAATCCACCCTCCGTTACCGGAAGCAGCCGCATCGTCAAACCGTTCCGTAATTGTAGCAAGATTGGCATTTGTGTGGGCGGACATTTCTGCTGTACCACCTGCAATATCGGGCTTAGCCTGGGCAATCAAATGGAAAATCAGCTGGTCAGCTGTATCCGTAGTGATGCCCGTCCATGAGAGGGTTGTATCCTCTACTGTTTCAGGTGAAGCGGCCCAACCCGTCCCACTGATGGAGGAACGAACATCAGATAGATTGGACCAGGTGCCAGCGGATCTTCTAAAAGTTAGAATACAACCAATATCGTGGTTACCTGAGTCATTTGTTATTGGTGAACCGGCTGCCCCATCCCAAATACGCTCAAAGAGGGTAAGGCGGGTTGCTATTGTTGCCGTACCTGAGGGACAAGAGACAGGAGAACCGGGATGTTGAGTAAACCCCGCAGCGGTAGAAAGGGTGCAAACCTGATCCTGGGTTTCCACAATCAAAAGTTCATAGTCACCAGAGACATGGGAGGCGCTTGGAACGATTGTGGCCCCGACTGTACCCTCAGCCAGAACTCCTGCAGCTACAAAGGTCGGGAAGGCCATACTTTAAACCTGGGCTGCTACAAACTCCATGCGGAGTGCGGTGTAGTCCGTGATTGCGTCTGCCTCTGCCGCTGAAAGGGTATAAGAGGTAGAGGTAAAAGTGGTTGGGAGGGTGTTATCCGCCTGTGAAGTGATTTGGGTAAGGGTTTGCATTAGCCGAATGGTGAGGTTAATATCAGCCGAACCCGCTGCTGGCTGCTTACGCCGTCTCCAACGCATGATATGGCCGGTAGAGGAGACAGGATCGGTTACATCTGTAAGACCCGCTTCGTATTCATTTGTGCCCGGTGGTGTGGGTGATTTGACATAATCGGTGTCATCAAACGCTACTTCGTCAATCTCTTGAAACATATTGACCGATGTGTCGTCGTCTTCAACCCAACCTGTTACCGTCACATCGGCATCAGGGCGAGCAAACTGAGGCAAGTTACCTCCTCCTTCCTCTAAATTTTGACCAATATCCTAGTACAGGCAGATTGAACCCCGGATTGGGATACAACCTAACCCAAAACTTGAAGTCCCTAAACTCTACAATATCGGGCTCATTTTCGTGAAAGGGGGAGTTTTTGAGCCCATTACGGGTATTTATGAACCTTCCCCACTGGAGGATGATAGCTTTATTCTGCTTCTTGATAATCTTTGTGCCCACCTGCCAAGAGATAAGGGGGACAGCTACCAAACTGAGGGTGATGAGGGCACTAAGTAGCATTTGTCTCCCTTTCTTTCTCCCATTTGTAGACGGGGGAACGAATCTCCCTTAAATCTTCTTCTATTTCGGCTCTAAGGTTGTCCTTGGGCCTCTTTCCTTGCAGATTCCGGGGGGAAGACCACTTTACTTCCCTTCTCCGAAAGGTTCTACTCACGTTTTCTCCTAAAAATGGCTGGATCGCTAGGACTCGAACCTAGATCGCCGGGTTCAGAGCCCGGAATCCTTCCGATTAGACGACGTTCCATCATAAAATTTTGTCCGAAGCCCGTCTTACAGTCCTTACGTCCGGTTCGCCGGACTTGAGGCGTATATATGCGTATGGACGGCGATGACAAAGGTCTTTACGGCCGTTTCTTATTACGCAAAACGCCTACCTCTGATAATAGATCCTTACCGGTTGAGGTTCTGCTTTGAATCCTTCAGACCAATCGTACCCATTTCCCATACATCTGGGGCAATAGTGTCCCTCTGAATCTTCAGTTGTAAGGTTTTTGAGGCTAATTTGAAATCTACGCCCACATCCTGTACAAGGGACGGATTCTGGCCTGTTGTACTCAAATACTTCCAAAACTACTCCTTTGCTTATATTTACTTCCATACTGTATTATAGCATATGTAAGCCATATATGCAAGTGTTAGCTTTATAAAAACACTTAAGAGTATGCAGTACTGCTACTTTAGCTAATATTAGCTTATTAAGGACTAAAATAAGCATATATTAGTATATTCTTCACCCAAATATATTACCCTTGGGAACCCCTTCTGTAAAGCCTTTTTTTGAAAACCTATACTTTAGTCTAGGTAAGACTATACTTTTCTGTACGGACGAGCTTGGGAAATTAGGGGGTTCGATAGGCGTCTATTAATCCCTATTTGAACCCGGGGGGTCGAACCCTTTGGGATTTGCCTCTGTAGGGGATGAAATCCATTAAATAGCAGGTACTACCCACAACGGGGGCCTAGGGTCGCTTTACTAAATGAAGGGGCATCTGGGCATTAAGGGTGTGTTAACACATGGTTTGTCACGAACAACCAGACCCATAGCATCAACCTATGATCAGACCTCAACACCCACTGTCACAACCCCTGTCACAATGTCATGGGCCGCAGAGACGGCCTTACAAACCCATCACAACTAACCTCTAGACATTGGCTCGTGTCAGTCAATCCGACGGCACACACAGCCCTACGGGGCAGGAAGGAGTCAACATGACTCCCGAGCAAATAGCGGAGCTAGTAGCCAATACGGTTGCAGCGATGCTGCCAGGCGCACCGGAGGCGCCTATTACGACACCAGCGCAAGCGCCTGCTAGGAAGGCAGGAAGGCCGAAGGGGAGCAAGAACAAGACGAAGGCTACCCTTGTCGCAGCGTCTTGCATTACCGCTGGTACCGCATGGACGCTCCTCGGAGCAGACGAGGCATTTGAGCCGAAGGATCACGACCGGCCGGCTAGTAACTATCAGCTCTACCGCCTCAACGTCGCCGGGCTCCTGACTGTCTAGTTCCCGACGTCGTACTATCGCCCCCCTGGGCTACAACAGCTAGGGGGGCTCTTCTATGCCCTGATATCTGCCAGGGTCGCGCACCTCCTCGAGACTCCTAGCCTCAGTAGCGCCCTATATCCCTGTAAGCAGTAGTCAACCAGCATCGCCGTAATGCCCCCTGTAACGCATTCTCCCGGCTTCCTACCCCTAACCCCAGGTTCCACTACCCCGAGTACCCCTAGGGGCTTAGAACGCCTTACAGTCCGTACAGTCCGTTCTGCCTCCACTACTCCATATCCCGATATTCGCCCATACGCGCGATAGTCAAAGAGCTCATGGACGGCGGGAGTGAACCATGGCGGTTACAAATCTTCGTGAGGCTCTCGTCAGCTCTCGTGAGGCTCCCTCACGATATAACAATAGGGGAGAACAGATGTTCGTCACAAACTTGAGGGCACTTGAGGGTTTGGAGGTAGGCAGATTTGGCTCAACCAAAGGCGCTGAGAGACTTAACAAAACTTTACTTGACTCACAAAGCCGGCGCCTGTAGTCTCCGACGGCTGGATCGGTTTGACGACCAGGGAGAGAGCTATAGGCTCTAACATAGCGATTGAGTGGCCCTGTCTGCACCGCTCTCCAACTAGATTATCTAGTGTGTAACCGAGAGGCAGGGTGGCTGTCTAGGACGGCAGCCAGGTAACCACCATAACCCGTATTAGTCCAGGGTCGCAGCGAGCAGAGAAGCCCCACTTACTCTCTGTAGGATACAGATTACCTCTGTGTCAGCCCACCGGAAGGGTGAGCCTTTATTAGAATCGCATTTATCAACGTGAGAGGGCAAGGTGGCTGTGTATCATGTGTATGGGTATGCGGCTTGGTGCGAGAGCATCCGTCCACCCTTCCAACGTGTAAGTCCCAATAATGGGCAGAATGGACGTGGGGTAGCCTTTGTAGCGGCTCACCGATTGCAGCATGGCTGAAAGACACCTTATTGGGGTATAGTAAGCCTAGCAGCAACGGTCGATGCGTCATTGGAGTAATCAACGAAATATACACACACCGTATCGTAGTAGTGAAGTTTACGGTGGGGCTGTTGATAATCACCAAGTGACATGAACAGTGTGATTATGATCACACATCACATATCCTGATTATTAGCAACCCTGCCGTAGCTTCACGCATAACGCGGAAGCTATACCCCCACAGGTTGTGGGAGAAAGGACGGGTTTTATGAAGCTCGCCAAGCACATTCAGATCGCTCGCACAGAGGGGCCAGAGGCAGGATTGGAGTTCTACCTGGCCTCGCGCGTAAGTGCGCGACACCCGCAGTACGCGGAGATCACCAAGCGGCGCACCGATGCGACCCGCCTGGCAGCGTATTGCAGCATCTACTCCGACCAGATCGGACAGGTGCAGACAGTCCAGCAGGCTGACGACCATGCAACCCTCGTGCAGACCATCGCGGAGGCGGTCATGGCGCAGTTGCAGGACGCTCGGGCAGAAGTCGAGACCCCGCCTGTGATAGTAGGCAAGACCCGTACCACACGAAAGGGTCGCCTGCCCAAGACGGCTATCAGCGTCCTCACGCGAGAGGATGCCTGGCTCGCAGGTGGTGCAGCCCCGAAGTTCAAGCCGCGCACGAATGGCGACAGCCCCGCGAACGGCGGGCAATTGTATCGCCTGAATATGCTCGGCAAGCTCGTCTTCACCGACTGATCGTGTTCCTCATCGGCGCAATAATGGTTGTGGTACTGGTTGGATTCTCTTTCTGGCTAATGTCACTACCACCCCGTCGATAGGCTGCAATCTACCCCTAGGTACGCCACAGGTGTCCTGGGTAAATACTTGGGGGTAGTATGGAGCCTCTAAGAGGCCGTCCAAATGCCCATAAGGGCATAAACCAAGCCCTGTGTATAGAGAGTATGTAAGTACGTGTACGGCTCCTCATGCAGTTTGTACGCGGAAAACGTGCTATTCCGAAACGAGTGGGTAATTTCTTACTTTACTTACACGGGGTACTCACAACCAACGCTGTGCGGGAGGCAGGGCCTAAGTGAGGTGATCATACCCCACTCTGCCTCCTAATCAGCTATTTGGTAAAGGAGGTTGAAATGAATAAGGGCACGGATTCGGTTGCAGAGGTGGCGGATCATTTGTCCATCCTCGCGGATCACATTTCCCACCTGAAGATCTTCGGCGGATACGTTGTTGGGGCTCAGTTCGACATGACAGCGGACTATCCCCTTTCAATCGAGTTCGTCGATGCAGGTGGAAACTGGCATGGTATTCAATACAACCGAGTAGGGCGAGCCTCAGTTAAAAAAGGAGGGTGTTAAGTTAATGATAGAACCCAACCCCATCACAGCGGAGTTGAGTCAAGCGGGGTTGGAGTTGATCAGCCCCGAGAACGTGGAAGCCACTACGGAGCGTATGGGAGGCCGGGAGGTAGTTGAGCAGCTATTGAGCAGACTCACCTACGGAACCATAAAGCTATGTCCCGAGATTGGGATTCTTGGTGATCGAGGGTTCCGGGCGGTAGAGGCCGCTATCGTGACCGGACTAGCTGCCGGAATGGCTGCGGAGCAGCGCGCCCGGAGGGGGGAAGACCTCATGGGGGGATTTACTCTGTGAGTATGTGGCACTCCCCACACAAGGGCCGAAAGGCGTATCCTGTACGCCCATTATCATATAAGACCTCTGTTTCAGGTAACAAGGGCGGTAGGTCTGGTGACAAGTCTCGCCGGCATCCGATCCAGCTACCTGGCTACCCTTCGGGAGTATGTCTAGGGGCAGGTAAAGAAGACAATTGCCATTGTGGCACACACAACAGGAGGGTAAATGCTCAATAGAGCAGGATATGAGTTTCCAGTTGAGGGAACTCCCAAGAACATCATTAGATCGCGTAAAACGCTCGTGAAGAGCATCCTGGACTACAAAGGGCCAATTGGTAGCCTAGGGCGTGCTCTGCGGGTAGTAGCAAATCGTGAAAGAAGAAGGTAATGCCCCTAACCCATGACTGGCGAGCACACTGCCTAAAGGCGGTAACGCATCTGAAGCCGAGAATAGGTAAGGATTTCGATATGTTGGTCATAAGTGGTCTTTCAGGTCAATGTGTCGGTTTCTATACCGCCGTCGTGCTTAAGGTTCCGCTTCTCGTTGTTAGGAAAGAGCCCACAAAAACGGGAACATACGGAGTCAAGCGTACTCTTATGGCAACGCCTGAGATTTCAGACTTCTGGAGGGCATACCACAAACCTCCCCGCATCTGTTTTCTTGACGACTGGATAGGGAGTGGAGGCACTAGGAAAGAAACTTGCGAGATCATCCACGCGAAGGGCGGTAATTGCACAGTGGAATATCTCTACGGTCGTGAACAGGACGGTTTTTTTGATATAGACCCCGAAATCTACAAACAGTTTGGGCCTGTCAAGAAGTTAAGGGAGTTGGTGCTATAATGAGTATCAAATTGTGGTATGATGATGTTCGACCCGCACCTGAGGGCTGGGTGTGGGCTCGTACAAACGACGAGGCAATTGCACTCCTTTCTTGCAATGACGTAACCCACGCAAGTTTGGATCATGACATGGGAAACCACGATCTACCGGAGGGCACTTACGACGGCGGGCCTAATAGCGGATCAGGTATGCCACAGAAGGGGGAGGAAAACGGATACCACTTAGTTCAGTGGATGATCAAAAACGACAAACTCCCAGGTTGGATTCGTGTTCATTCCTGGAGTCCTTCTGGCGGAGAGCATATGTATCGCGCACTCCTTGATGCAAAGGGGGACAACGTAATCCGTCAGCCCTACAGACCTATGGAGGTTCTAGTACTATGAGAGTTCTCGTAACGGGTTCATGTGCGTGGAAAGATAAAGAAGCTGTATACGAGCGACTATCCAAGTTGTCTTCTAACACAACCATCATTCACGGCTGCTCGATGGGGGTTGATACTTTCGCAGGATCTGCAGCCAAACGCCTGGGCTTCAAGGTGGAGGAGTTTCCGCCGGACTATGAAATTTATGGTAAGCAAGCCAGCGCCAAGCGCAACATCGCCATGACCGAAGCCGAGCCCGACATCTGTATTGCGTTCTGGAATGGAAAATCACACGGGACGTTCCACACGATGTACGAAGCCATTATCAGAAACATTCCTGTGGACGTTGTGATGGAAAAAACGCAGGTAAAGCAACTTGCGTTTCAGGTCTGAGTCTTATGCCTCGTAACTGGAAAGAGGTACGGGAGAAGCGCCGCATCAAGCGGCAACAGGTGGAGCAGTCCTATAAGGAGTATGTTCCGCCGCAGGTGCGGCAACACCGCCAGGGCAGATGGTTTGCCAGGGTAAACGAAGCGCCGCAGTTTGTGGCATATGAGGGGGCTATATTTGACTGCCCTGATTGTGACAAGCGTTTCGTGAATATGGCGTATCTGAAGACCCACGTTAAGAAGAAACACTACCCACATGCAATTTCTAATGGTCGAACTAATTAGAGTTCCGGCTGTCAATAAGCAACAGATAGCCCACCTGGGTAGTGAACACGACAAATCCTCTCGTAAGAACGCGGAGTTAATTTTACGAGCAGGTCACATAGTTACTATGATCGGCGAGGGGCCGTCAATGGAGCCGCTCATTTCGAGCGGTACACGTATGGTCATAGGACCGTGGGCTAAGGGTCGCAGACCTAAGAAGTACGAAATCCTGTTTTGTCGTGCTGGCAATGGTGGTCGGTTTCACACCCTCCACTTGTGTTGGTATGTTATGCGCCGAAAGTTCCTGATGATTGACACAAAAGGGCGTGTCCTCGGGTATATTCCTTTTAAGTATATCTTGGGGGAGTACCTGGGTGCATGGGACACAGAAAAGCGGGATATAATCCCGTATGTACCAAACGGGGTAACTAACTAAGTTAAGTAGCGAGAGGGTACGTCCCCGTGCCCTCCACGGTGCTTAGCACCCTACATCATGTCGTACATTCCGGTTCTGATCCCAGGGCGCGCGACTTGGTGCTTACCGTTTTACGGTAAGATGTGGGTAACCGTCCGGTAAGTTTAGCAACTGAGCCGGGTAGTTGCTGTCCCCCTGAGCTATTTCAAATGCGGAGCCCGTCTATGGACTCTAGTTTAGATATAGGCGGGGGGACAGGAGCTAGAGAAAGGAGAATTATGGTTTTAGCTTCGACGCATATAAATCCGTGGGGAGGCAAGTGTATCCACGGAAAAGATGGTGCGTATTTGTACAAGGGTTCGCAAGTGAATCCAAAATGCGTAGAGTGCCAGAAGTTGGGTCGTGATGGGAACCATTAGTCCTTTCTACGACGCCAAAATACTGTGGGAGTGGGACGATGGATATAGACTTGTCGAAGTGCGTACTCATCGTGACCTAAAGGTGTTGAGCAAAAACGGGGGGGGCTGCGCGGAGCAACACGCCTTCCTAACCGAAATTGCTGACCCCCAATGCGAGTTCATATTCGTCACCATTCACGACGAGCAGGTTGGGACAATCCTGTTTTGTAAACGACAGGATTTACGGGGTAAGATGCACCCGCAAGAGGACGAGCGAAAGAAGTGGAGGGTCAAGCATTATGGGGAAGGGGGTATGTACTCTCACATACACTCGTCTTTCTATGACAGTTTTCCTGATGGGGTTCAAGACAACCTTCTGGATTTTGAGAGAGAGATTAAGACAGCTCGGACACAATTTGCTCGCTTGAGGGAACAGGCTGTGCAAATAGGGCCGCTTCGCAAAGGCCACCCAATGAAGCCAGAGCTAGATAAAGCAAACAAAAGGATCACGGCCTGCATGGGGGCATTTGAAAAGGAACGATCAAGGATTCGAGTGTGCTCCGGTCAACAATTTCTGTATCGAGGAACGGAGTTGTTCATTCTCCAAGTTTCAGGACGGGGGACTCACTACAGCGGGTGTAATACCCGCTATACAGACAAGTTTGTTGAGTTTATGACAAGAGAATCCAAAAAAGGAGTAACAGTTGGCACTGCCTAAATTGATGCAGCCCCCACGGAAGTTTCATTTTGAGGAACCACTGGGTCGTCCATTTCGTATCTGTAGCGTGGAAACGGAATTGGATGGGGCTGGTCAGGCGCTCGCGTCCGATCTATTCCAACACGGGATAGTTGCGTCTCCTGACGTTCAGTTGTACTCATTTCAACCGAAGAATGCCCACCCGCATGTCGCATATCTCAAGTTTGACGGGAGTGTGACAGCAGGAGAGTTGGTCTTTGACAGACTGGATCTAACCAACCCGGCGCACGCAGCCGCACTTCTACGTGCGCTCGAGAGACTTCGTAGCTTGGAGAAAAACGGTGACGTTGGTTATAACCCCAATTGTGGCGGGCACATTCACCTGGATGCAAATGGGTTTGGTATCTGGGATCTTGTTCGTTTGATGACCTTGTTTGGGTTCTGCGAGGAACCTATCTTCCGTCTTGCAGGTGCTGGTAAGACTTATGGTCATCGAACGCTTTACACTGGATACGACCGAGCAAACCACGGAGCAGGATATTCTGATCCCATTAGCAAAGGGCCTTTTACCTCCGCAAAGTCGGCTTGGGAAACAATTCGTAACCAGAAACGTATGTCGAGCCTGAACACCACGATCTACACAGCATCGAATGACGTTACTGGCGGCGCGCACGGCGGATATCGGTGTAGCGGCGGGTGCCCAGGTGCCCGAGAATTTATCCCCCAGAAAAGAAACGGACAGACGGTAAGCGAAGCTGTCTTTGACAAGAAAACCTGCACCTGTCCCCAGAGGAAAAACACGATTGAGTGGCGGGTTTGGAACGCCCAGGGAAACCCACGCATTCTGTATGCGTGGATCGCGCTAATGCAGGCTATGCACGCCTGGGCGTGGCGGCCGGCTGACGATAAGAAATACCCAAAACACGACCCGATGCCTGCGTTTACATGGACGTGGCGTCCATTTAGCAGACTAACGCAGGATGAGCGCCGTCTAGCGCAGGATAGAGTGCAGTTCATGTTTCACGAGCTTCCTCTAACGGCAGAGGAAAAAGACACTTTGCGCTATGCCTTCATGCGAACCCCGTACAAACTGTTCGGGAAGGACTGGATGAAGGCGCAAGCAAACACTCCGTACAAGCCGCCTGAATTTCCTAATATCTACAAAAAGACATTTAAGCGTAAGTTGGGTACAAACCCGGCAACAAATAGAGATTGGGCGGATGACAAGGGTGTTGACTACTCAGAGGGTGGGATAGAAGATAACTTTTTTGAGCAGCAGAACGTTCAAGACACGATTGATTATTCACCAAGGCAACCCCAGCGGGTTATGTTGGGAGGGGACATTCCCGAGGGTACTACTATGAGCACCGACGCGACGGGTGGGTTCGAGGGTTCTTCTTACATATATCATAACGGGGAGTGGATACCTGATCCCCCACTACCGAGGAGGTAGCATGTGCGGAATTGCAGGAATTTATATAAAGGATCCTTCTGTAGTAAAACATCATCCTAATTTCGAGAGGTTTGCAAACCAGCTACTTCTCGGAATTGAGGGTAGAGGAAAACACGCAACGGGGTTTGTCGCGGTAACTTTTGATGGACAGGTGGTAATGGACAAGGCTGATGAGGCTGCTTCAGACTTCATCAATTCACGCGAGAGTATCCCAGAGGGTGTCCAAATACTTCTGTTGCACACACGATACGCGACAAAGGGAGACGCGAAGAACTATCGGAATAACCATCCGGTTATTCACGGCTCCTGTTTTACGACCCATAATGGGTCAATCGACAACGACGACGATCTGTTTGAAAAGTATAAGTTCCAAAGGACGGCGGAGGTTGATACAGAAATCCTCCCGGCTCTTGTTGGTATTACAAACTTTGAGCCAAAACGTATTCGCGATATCTTTAAGGACGTAGAAGGTTCGTGTGCTATGGCAACAATTGATCCGGTGAACCATCCCGGCAAGGTTCTTTTGCTACGCACGAACCATCATTCTCCCCTTTATCTTATCGACACGCTTAAATACACGCTATGGGCAAGCACACAGACCTCGTTGAAAGAAGCGTGGGGTAAAGTTCTCGGTACGCCCCCAAATGCTGCTAAGTTCAAACATGTTCCATCATGGCAATTCTTAATTCTTGACGGCGGGGACAATCCAGTGAAATACGATCTCATCATTCCGCAGAATACGCAAAATTGGGCGGGCCATTATTCGGATGGCCGGCCGTCGGTAAGAGATCCTAAAGCAGAACTGGATAAGGAAAAGGATAAGAAAATAGAAGTATCAGAGAAAGCGAACCCCCTATCTGTCATAACGGAGGAAGTGCGTACTCGTGTAAGCAAGATGCGTCGTGAGGGTGGGGGCAAGGCAACTGATTGGGAGCATAAAGGAACAACCCGTCCGGGTCGCAAATGGTTGATGTGCGGTATCTGTCGCCATATGGTGCTCGAAGACGACTTCCTGCAAACCCTCGGTCGTGGGCGTATGTGTTGTGATTGTGCGGAAACATTCAATCTAATCGACGCCGAAAAGGCAAGGAACGACAAGTCGTTTCAACCCGCTGACGTAGGACTCCTAGAAGCCCTAAAAGAAGCTATGCCTGGGAATCTACGCACACGGATTAACGAATGGGGAAAGAACGAGGAGCAGGTACACTCGGCACTCATGGAGTTCCTCTCGGAGGGTACCGGGATTGATATTTCGGTGTTGGAGTTCCTGATGTTTCGTTGTCCTCAGGTGGGGATAAAGGATATGAGTCAGAATCTAATGTTTCTAATTGAGAAACTTTGGGAAGAATATGATTCAGAATATGACTCTCTATGGGAGGAAATTGATCCCGTAGGAACGGATGCCTTTTCAAATGTGCTGAAGAAGGTTGACGGCCCAAAAGAAGTAAACCTTGGGCGATCAGGCCAGGAAAAGGAAGGGTGGGTCTTCTCCAACGCGAACGCAATTAAGAGAATCAACAACTGCCTCTTCTGTCGTAAACGACCAAAGACGAGGCTCATAATGGCAGATCGAACACAGTACGACTTCAATTATTGTGGTAAACACCATGAAAAATGTGGAGTCAAGGACTGTAACGGAAATGCTAATCACACGAGAAAGGATGGAATACGAGTGTGTCACAGCCATGCTCGTAGCATGAAGGAATGCTACGCAGATACTTTGCTGGCACAAATGGGGTACTCATTGGAGGCGGTCTAGATGCAAGCATACCTGGCATATGTAAAGTCTTCTCGGCCTACAGGAAAGTTCCTGGCGCGCCAGTTGGGTATTAATTGTGGAATCGCTGCGCCCGACGAATCTCTTGATGTATTAGTGCGGTGGGGCTCGCGAAGGCAGATGCCTTCAAGTACTATTGAGTTAAATAACCCCACAGCTGTGTATAACGCAAGCGACAAACTTATGGCGCACTCGATGCTCCAAAACGCAGGATTATCTACTGTGTGGATGACTACCGACTTCGACAATGCCGTCCAAAACAGTGACGGGATCGTGTTGGGCCGTAATCGAATGGGGTGTGGCGGAAGGGATATCGTGGTGTATCACAGTGGTGAACACCCTATTCAGCAGCACGACTTCTACACCCCGTACTTACATACAAAACGTGAAGTACGTATTCATGTCGTTCGAGACAAGGTTGTTCGGGTACAGGGTAAGTACCTGGACTTCCCCGAAAGGGCAGGAGAGGGGTTAATCAAAAATTATGCTCATGGATATCGCTTCCGATCACCAAAACAGGAGCTACACCGTCGTCGGAGGGAAGAGGCAATTCGCGCTATCCAAGCTCTAGGTTTGGACTTTGGAGCAGTGGATATGTTGGTAAATTCGGATAGAGATCACTATATCCTTGAAGTCAATACCGCACCAGCATGTAGCCCTCTGACAGCCAGGTGCTATGCGGGGGAGATTGCACTACAGATAGAACGACAGACGAGTGGCGAGATTCGGCTAGCTTCAGAGATCCTTACCGCAGAGTTGTCTTACAACGAAACAGAATGGGAGTAATAATCGCAAATATATGCTACTGAGGCACGAAATTTCCGGTAGCTCTTGACAACTCGGGAAGTTTGTGCTACCCTCCCCAATGTAGCTAATCTTTAGGACTAAAGTAAGCTAAAGTTAGCTTTGCTAAATAAAACTAACCTTTAGTCCTTTACAAGCTAACATTTGTAAATATAGCTTTACTTCACTCTTAAGAGCTTTTTAAAGCTGAATAAAGCTACATGAAGAAAGGGGTGAGTTAGTGAAGATCATCAGTGGGTTCTGTAGTGGGGCCGACATTGGAGGCAGTAAAGCTGCCAAGGATATGGGCTTCGAGGTGGGTGGATGGGTGGGGTCAGGGAGTCTAAACAGCCACCCGGGGTGGTCTGAGTTTGGAGTGGTCGAGGTTTCAACCAGGGAAAATCGGACGATGTATAATGCCCTCTTATCCGATGCCACTCTTCACTTTAAACAGGGGGACGAGAACGTGACACATTTGAGCCTCACCCAGCACGGTGAGGGGTTTCACTTCCAACGCCCATACTTTGAGGTTGATGTGCGGGACTATGACCACATGATTTCTGACAGCGTGGTTATGGCCTTTCAAAAGTGGCTAGACTATGAACAGCCTCAGGTTCTCAACATCGCAGGCAACGCAGACAAACGCATGGAGTCAGTTGTTTACGACTTTATGACAAGGGCCTTGACAAACCGTTCACCATCTGTTACTCTTAAGGAAGCCGCTCCCCAATAGGGAGTGCCAGGGCGAGTAATCCCCGCTGGCTAAGGTGTCCCGACATCGGACGTAAGAGACGTGGGCGGGGTCTAAGAAAGCAAACAAAAGGAGAAAGGACATGAAAACACGTGAAACGTATAGGTGTGAAGGTTGCACTCCTGGCGGTCGTTGCAAGTATGGTAATTCTCGTACTTGTCCCCACAGGCGCGATCGCGAAGTTTCGTCCAACAAGTCTGTCGGAGGTAGCCTCTGCGTTTGCGAGCCGGCCTGTAAGTGTCGAGTGTCGCAGCGTTAAAGAGGATTCAATCTTTGATTGGGCCTGGGGATACGTCTGGGCTCCCACATCCCGTTCCACAGTAACCTATATCTTTGATGAGGCATGTGTGGGGGCTCTTGCTATCGGGAGTGACATTTCGGAAATCACAGATTTTATGAAAGCTATAGGTGCGGAAGTGTTGGTGCATGAGGCATACCACTTAAAGCGGGTGCCTGGAAACCAAAACGAAGCACTCACGGAGTGTAGAGCTATGCGTCACTACGACGTGGTACTCCGCATGTTGGGAGCTAGTGATGCCACAATGGACAGGCTCATGCCCATTATGCTGATCAACCATCTATACATACGATCTGTATTCCCAGAATACAATCTGGAATGGTGTAGAATACCCGTAAGATATGACCGTTGGAGGGGCAACCCGCCGCGAGCCGAGGATGGCTAAAGAACCAGAAATTAGAACGTGGTATGCCTATGGATGGGCTATGTTTACCCGCTGTACGGCCTGCCATAGAATGCGTTATTGTAGAGGGAGGTCAAGAGGATTTGTCAAGTGTAAAGAATGCTATCTTACCCGTAGACCTAGTAAACCTTTTCCTGGCGAAGATTGAGGAGGATCGTCGTGAGCCTGACGGCTTGCTTCACTGCTCCTCAGACCTATGTTCGCCTCTTAGGTTTGTTCAACTACGGGCGGCAGGTGCGCCTGAGATACCACGTCCGATTATTCAGAACGTGCGTATGTTTCATGGCACCCTATGGCACGAATGGTTCCATGCCACGCTAGAAGCGGCTGGAATCAAATTCATATACGAAGTAAATCTCAACAAGTGGCTGCCCGAAGGGTGGGGCGGAACAGCAGATTGGTTGTTTTGGCACCCCACACTTGAGGCATACTGCCTGGGGGATCTTAAAACAGTTAAGGGTGAGGGCCTATATTGGATCGAGAAAGAAGGAGCCAAGAAAGACCACATCTGGCAACTAAGCGCCTATTGGCACGCTATAGCCAAATCAGGCGTTCCCCTGGTCAAAGGATTTGGGATCATGTATTGGCCTATGAACGACACGAACGACACCGTGGCAATTAACCCGGTTGTCGAAGATTGTCAGCCAATCCCCGAGGATGTTATATACGGCGTGATGAATGGGAGACGCCTTGAGGTTGAGAACTACTGTAAGGTGTACGCCGAGACAGGTGAGTATCTCAACGCAGCCTTGGCACCCATGCCTGATCGCGAACAGAAGATATACTGGAACAAATTACAGAATGTCTTTGATGTCAAGCTAGTACCTGTGTGGTACGAGCGGTTCTGCGACTTCGACGATACCCTCTGTCCCCGTTCCAGCACAGAAAAGATTGGTCAGTGGACTCTTTGGCGGCAGTACGTCCCCAGGCAGGGCTACGACCACATTAAACCGGAGGTAAATCCGAGTGCCAGCGATTACAACAAGCGGAGTGGTAGGTAAACTCCATGCGATCCAAACGGAGGGCTTTGAGGGACTTACGAAGGATGCTAAGAACCCGCACTTTCGGAATACCTACATTAGCCTGGGTAAGTTACTCGACGTAGTTCTCCCTAAGTTGAACGCAAAAGGACTAGTTCTATTTCAGACTCCTAGTGTTCTTGGGTTTGATAACTCGAAGCCGTCCCTTAAAACCGCTTTTGTTGATGTTGAAACAGGAGAGACGGTCGAGGGAGAGGTTCCTCTCATGCTAGAGAAAGATAACCCGCAGGGATTGGGTAGCGCGATTACCTATGCACGTCGTTACGCTCTTATGTCCATGCTTGGCCTAGTTGCCGACGAGGACGATGACGGTGAGAAAGCTAGCCCTGTAAGGGAGGTTGTCAACAAGCCTGCTATCGTGGGCGAGAAACCCCTGTTCTAGGCGAGAACAGACGAATGTATCTCGCGCTAGATACTGAAACTACGGGCCTAGGCTTTTGGGATACGGCGTTCTGTGTTTCCGAAGCGTTCAGGGACGAGGGAGAGCTAATCTCCAACGTGTATTACCTGCCCCACCCAGAAGCAATCTTCGTGTGCAAGGAATTAGTGTTTCACAATGCCAAGTTTGACGTGCAGAAGCTAGTCCTCGCGGGCGCAATCAAAGGCCCACTGGACTGGACGGAGATACACGATACAGAGTGCCTGTCTCATTTAGTAAATGAACAGCAACCTAAGGCCCTTAAACGCCTTGCAAAAGAACTATTGGGATTGGACACAGATGAACAGGAAGTTCTACGCACGGCTAGACGTAAGCTCAAGCTCAAAAAAGCAGACGGGTATGATGCACTTCCACGAGAGGTCTTGGAACCCTATGCTCGAAAAGATGCAGAATTCACGCTTCTTCTGTTTGAGCATCTTTGGCCGTTGGTTGAAGGCGACCCAGATCTGCTGAGGCTCTATCGAGAGGAGCAGGAGTTGATGGGGGTGCTGTACGATATGGAGCAGCAGGGGTTGGGGGTTGATATAGAGTACGTCAACAACCACACAAAGGAGTTGGCCGGAAGTATTCTCGAATTGGATTTACGTTTGAGAGATATGTCCGGGGACGAAAACTTCAACCCTAATAGCCCTATTCAGGTAAAGAAAGTTCTAGCTGAACGGGGACTGGACTTGGAGTCTACCAATAAGAACGTGCTTAAAGCGGTCGAGGACGAGTTGGTAGATATTCTTCTTCAGCTTAGGCACGACACCAAGCTATATAGTTCATATTTCAAACCACTACAGGCTGAGGTACGAGAGGGAATCCTTCACCCGAACCATAAGCAATGGGGGACGAAAGGCCGGCGTTTTAGCGCGGGAGCTACAGATGAGGCATAATGGATAAACGAACTAAGAAGTTTCGGAATCAGGCCCATTTTCTAATCATAAGACCAACAGCTAGGGGAACCTGGACTGTTTGGGGCTACTATTATACCGAATATCCCAAACAAAAATCAAGGGTACAGATTAATGAAACAAATCTAACCTTTGAGAACGCTCTTGTTCTCTGGAAAGAAATTTGGGAGGCGTGGTATAGCAATGATGAATTATAGTGGAACTCCGGCAGCTCTTAGGCCAATTGCTGAGCAGGTCTTGTTATGGGTTAAGGAAGCTGAACCCTATTGGGACGCAGAGGAACTTAGACGAATAGAACTATGTGCATTGGCCGTGCGAGAATGGTCAATGTTTTTGGAGCTATATGGCCTCAAAATGGATTAGTATAACAGGAAGTAGGAATTACCCGTTTAAGAAAGAAACTTGGGGTACACTATCGGCTAATGACCAGTTGGACGCTATTGCCAAGGGCACAGCCCTGGTGCGTTTGAACATGGATCAGATGCCTTCCGAATGGGGTATTGTATCCGGGGGTGCGAAAGGCCCTGACACATGGGCGATAACTTATGCAGAAGAACAGGGCCGTGAAACATGTGTGTACCCAGCTGAGTGGAGCAAGTACGGCAACGGAGCCGGGCATCGGCGTAACAAACTGATTGCCACACACGCAGACTCCTGCCTCGTCTTTTGGGACGGGGGCTCTAGTGGAACCACCGGTTTCATAAAGGCAGCCTACGCGCTGCGTCGAGAGATATTTATCGTAGGACCGACGGGATCACCGTGGGCAATCTATGACCAAACTTATTGGGACAGGCAGGGAAGTTGAACCTCGTCCGTCCGATGCCGAACGTAGGTTCTACATAGGAACCGCGAGAGGAGGACTCATGAAGGAGAAGCCATCCAATGGGCAGGTGGGAAAGACTGTCGTTCTCGGCTCAAGCGGGAACGTGCTCATCCGGCCTGACGGTCTCGTCGCCGAAGCGTGGGGCATCGGACCCAAGGCGGCAAAGCGCGAGAAGCGCGAGTCAGCATCGTCGCTGCTGCGAAAGACCGTACGCCTGATCGAGATCTAGATCATGAACTACTGGATAATTAAGACGTGGATCATTTTATATACCCTTCTCTTTGATTGGTGGTACCGTACCTTAGGTCGTAAGTTGTGGTTTCTGATAGGCCTGAGCGTTCTTCTTGCGTTCTATTTGAACCACAAGTTCTAATGGGTAAAGGCATATATAAAAGAAAAGCTAGAATCGAAGATGTATTGTTAGTCCAAACAGAGGTAGCGTGGGCTGCTGGATTCTTCGACGGCGAAGGATGGAGTTATCTGAGCAACAAAGGATTTCTTTGCATGGGTGTTGGGCAAAAAGATGTCCGAGCCCTTCTTCGCTGGAAGCAAGCTCTTGGGCTTAAAGCTTCTATCTATAAATCAGGCGGGAGAGAAATGAATCAAATTCGCCTTCACGGTGCTACCGCAAAGCATGTTATGGAGAATATGCTTTGGCCTTTCTTGGGAGAAGCTAAGAAAGAGCAATATCTTCTGGTATTGGAGGCTGTCCGTGAACATACAGACGTTGCCACGTAAAGATAAAGTGGTAAAACGAGCATTTATTCCAAAATTGGATTATCTATTGTTTGCGGACTATTGACGATCAGATCGAAATGCGTGTTCTGGCGTACTACATGAGCCAGCTTGGGGACAACAGCATGAGGGATGTACTAGCAGATCCAGACACGGATCTACACAATGAGTCCGCCCGTGGTATCTTCCAAATAGACAGAAGCCCTACCGATCCTGAGCGTCAGCTTGGGAAGAACTTGAACTTCTCGATGGTGTACGGAGGCGGCAAACCAGCCGTCTTGCGTTATCTAACGCAGTTCAACAACGAGGGCGGAAATGTACCTGTCACCTGGAAGTATGCCGCTGAAGTGCTTGACCGATTCCATATGCGTTGGCCTGGGATCAAGAGGGTCGTTAGCGCACTAGAGGTTACATACCGTGATCGTGGTTACCTTAAGACGGTGGCCGGGGCCCATCTACACCCTGCAACTACTCATAAGATACTGAGTGCAGTAAACCAAAGCAGCGCAGCGGAAGTCATGCGTGCCGGTCTGCGTACATGTCATAGAGAGTTGCGGGAGTGTGAGTCACACCTGGTCACCGTTATCCACGATGAGTTCGTGTTTGATGTAAAGCTGTCCGAAGTGGACTACCTAATCGAGCACGTACCCACGTGGATGGACTATCCTAAGATTGGTAAAATTATCCCGGTTACTGTGAGCCTAGAATGGGCTCATACTAATTGGGCTGAAAAGAAAGGGCTTTAATGGGTTATGACGAACAGTTTTCCGAGCCTGAGTTTGAGTTTGAGCAAGAACCGACCGACGAGGAGTTGGAGTCTCTTGAAAAGGCTCTGGCCGACCCGGGAACTATTGCGTTCCTAGACCAACAGGAGGCAGAGTTTGATTCCGGCCGCGCGAAATGGGCTGCACTCCATGGATTTGACCACGAGTGTCATTGTTCCCAGGATTACACAGATGGAGCTATTGGCTCCGTAACCCGATGTTTCATGCAACTGACTTCGCAAGCGCTAGCTAGGTGCGTGGAGGCAACTCATGAGATTCGGGTTTTCAGTTCTATGGTGGATGAGCTTCTAACCATGCAGAATGATTTGGTGAAAATGATGGAAAACTTTGGACACGAGAAGGAATTGCAGGAGTATTTCGGTGAGACTCTAGAAATTGAAGATGATGTTCTCAGTCAGATGGAGTTGCAGTTCACCGACGAAGATGAGCTGGGGTTGGAAGATGAAGGCGAGGGTAAACTAGATGCCGGAGACGACAAATCTTAAATATCCCGTGGTTGTGCCTGGGGCAGGGCCTGTCCCGGCCCTGGGCATGATTATCGGAGAGGCACCAGGAAGAACAGAAATTGAAAAAGGTATCCCCTTCTGTGGTAGAAGCGGTGCATTGCTCGATGAGATTCTACAGCATGTGGGTTCGTCCCGATCTGAGGTCTACATCACGAACATATTCAAGGGTGACGTGGGATCTGGAAATCGGAACCCCACAGAAGATGAATTGGCAGATCATTGGGAGCTACTTGGGGTTGAAGTTTCCAAAGTCAATCCGAAAGCAATCCTTCTCCTTGGCCGCATTGCCGGAGCAGCTTTCTTTACTCCGTTCGGAAGGATGGGAGATAGAGTTGGACGCTGGGGATTGGTTGGCGACCGACCCACAATGGTCGGGTATCATCCAGCGTATGTGTTGCGAGGAGGATACCCAAGAAACTATTGGGAAAGGGATATAAGGAGGTTCGTTGAGTTCATTCGAGATTAAAGATTCAGGGATTCGTGAACTCTATGTTGGTGGTATGGTTAGAGATACCGCTAATGAGAAAGTGAACTATCTCCTTGTGTTCGATGGGCCAATGCTCGACCGCTGGGCTGCACATTTAACAGCGGGTGCAAAGAAGTATGACGCCCGTAACTGGATGCTAGCATCCGGCCCTGAGGAGTACGAGAGATTCAGAGAGTCAGCCACACGGCACTTCCGTATGTGGTTGGCCGGAGAAACAGACGAAGACCATGCTTCAGGTGTGTTCTTCAACATCAACGGCTCGGAGTATGTCAAATGCCTACTTTCGCAGTAGATTGGGACGGTACATGTGTTGAGAGTAAATACCCTGAGGAAGGCGATTGGCTTCCTGGTGCATTGGAAACCCTATATACGCTCGATCGGTTGGGGGAGGTCATCATCCACTCCGTCAGAGTTGCACCGGTTGCGCCCTTCACAGAAGGAGCAATCCCCAAACCAGGAGAGGAAACGCCCATACCCGAGCAAGCTGAGCGAGAGTATAACTACATCCGTCGTATGCTAGATGTAGCGGGGTTGGCCCATGTGGAAATCTGGCAACGCCCGTACAAGCCGCCGGCTATGGTGTATATTGACGACCGCGCTATACGATTTGAGGGCGACTGGAACGCTACTCTTGATGAAGTGTTGGAGAAAATCCAACCTGTGCTAATATAGGAGAGTGATGGCTATTGAAACTAACCGGGGTAAAGAAGTCTTGGCGTGGTTTTTGGGACGAGGTATTTCCCCACAAACCGTTGAAGATTTTGGAATCTACGTGGCTAACGATGGGGCCGTCGTCTTCCCTTATGGAGACATGGCTAAAAAACGCTATGGTATCCCAACCGGAGAGCGATCTTTTCGTTGGAGTACCGGTACTGATCCGATTCTCTTTAATCGCAGAGACCTTGGAAAGCAACAGGTCTTTTTGGTTGAAGGAGAGACAGACACTATGCGACTCAGACAAGAGATTGGAGAAAACCCCAATGTTGGGGTGGTTGGCCTTCCTGGAATCGAAACTTGGAATTCCAGCATGGCTGATGACCTTAACCCATCCGACACAGTTCTCGTTGTACTCGACAACGACCTTGATTATCGAGTCAGCGGACGGGTGGACGAGTGTTACCGATCCATACGGTCGGCCTTGGGACGTAAGGCACGGCGGGTTCTTCTGCCCCGAGGGATTAACGATGTCTGTGAATTCTTCGAGAATCACACTTTGGACGCACTACGGCTTCTTACTTCCCGCTTACCCTCGGCCGGAACGAGCAGGTTCAAGACGCTCAGTTTGACTCAGGAACCAAAACCACCAGCCTGGGTCGTGCAAGACTTGATCTGCATGGGGGACATCCATATCTTGATTGGAGAGCCAAACATTGGAAAGTCGTTCATCACTATGGACATGGCGACGGCGATCTCGGGTGTACGGGATGTTGTCCTCGGTCACGTGGTATGCCAACATGGGCGTGTCCTCTACATCGACGAGGAAAACCCGGAGGATCTGGTAGTTAGTAGGTTCCAAAGGCTTGGCCTCACAGAGGAATACGCAAAGAACATTCGTTATATCAACAATGCAAGTGTACGCCTGGATAGAGACCCGGATGCATTGCTGGACGAGGCAATTGAATTTGAACCCGTCCTAATTGTTCTGGACAGCCTCACAAGGCTACATGGACAAGATGAGAACGCATCAGGCCCAATGTCTGCCCTATTTAACGACGGTATCTCGCCACTCGCAAGACAAACCGGAGCGGCTGTTCTTGTCATACACCATGTTAGTAAAACGGACAGTACATCATCCTTCAAGAGAGCGAGAGGTAGTAGTGACATCACCGCAGCAATTGACACTGGCTTTGATGTCTATAAGGCGGACGATGGTACGCTCAGGGTTAAGAACTTCAAGGCCCGTAGAGCAGCCCAAGCAAACACCATCTACGCATCCATCATGGACAGGTCGGATGGGTCTGTGGAAGTGGCTAACCTCTCGGGGTTCGGGGGTGCGTTCTAATGACCGAACATGTAGAGGGAAGGGCGATACCACATGAAGTGGACAACACCGCTACGATCTACGAGGATAAGAGAGACCTACTGTGGGTCACGCATCAAGAACTTCTCAACTGTGGTTACATTAACCTAGAGGACTTCAACGTCGTCTATTTGAACGGTAAATTCTATGAGTTACAAGGTTATTCACACACAGCTAATTCTTGGTGGATAAGTGAGGTGAGCCTTGACGAAAATGAAGATCCAAGTACCTTATTCCCCCTATCTATCAAAGAATATGATGATGGGACGGGGGCGTAAGGGGCACTTTATGTATGCAAAAACCAGGCAAGCTCGGGATCAGATTTCTGATCTAGTTAAGGATTCCGGACCTTGGTTTCATGCAAAGGTGTGGCTTAATATTCACGTTACATTGCCTCACCGTAAAATAGATCCTATTAATGTCATTGATGTTGTAGCAGACGGCGTTAAATTAGGAATCAATATTGACGATAACTGGTTTGCGATTGAAAAACTAGATTGGTCAATGGGACAAGAGGGTCTTGTTGATATTGAAATATGGCAAGAGGCTGACCAAGATTATCGTGTATGTACTGATTGTAAAGAGATTAGACCATTAACAGAGTTTACTGTCAATAAACGAGGTCCACTAGGAAGGGCATACCTCTGTAAATTCTGTCGTCGTGAAAGATACTCAAAAAGGAGTGGTAATTAATGGCTGACTATGCGTCAGCAGTAGGGTTTGTCCAGTTTGACCCCACAGTTCGTGAGGCCAACGGCCAGACCGTGGTTGACTATACCCTCAAGACGCCGGGTACAGATGGTCGTCTTATTCGCGTGACCGTGTGGCCCGAGCTACAGGGTGACGAGATTAAGAGGGGCGACTTCCTGGCAGTTGATGGTAAGATGACAATTAGTTCCTATGAGAAGGAAGGCGAGCGGCGTCAGTCTATCCAGATTAGCGCCAAGCAGCTAGCATACCTTCCCGGTCGCTCACAGGCTGATCGTGAAGTGGTCAATAGTCAGGACACCAGCAAGGATCTGTTTTAAGTCATGGCTGCGGTCGCCTGGTCAGAGCATGACGGCTCAGAGCGTATCGCGGCGTACTGGTCTTTGTTTGAACGGCGTTCGCGTCGTTTTGTCGGTGCTAGGGGGGCGGAGTTCGATGATCTTGTGCAGGAGGCAGCCATTTCGGGTTGGAAGGCACTCAGTGAAGGCTGGGTTCCAACGTCTCGGGTGATTGACCGAGCACTTATTCGATACTGCCGCTCCCTTAACACCGGAGGTTGGCGTCTTGTTGCGGAAGGGTAGCTACAGCGCAGAAGAAGTTGAGGCTGTTGCCGAAGGTTATGAGGAACTGGACAGGGTTGATAAAGCCTGGATTCAGGTTCGCATCATAGACCTTCGCCGAGCGTTTGATACACTCAAACCGGAGAGGCAGCAGGCCGTGCTTCTTGTTGGGTTGTTGGGCTACTCAACTCGGCAAGCTGCGTCGTATCTACAAGTTAGCCACACAACCGTAGCTAACCGCTATAAAGCGGGGCTAGGCGCTATACAAGCCTACTTGAATGGAGTTCATTATTCCAAGTAAATCGAACATCAATTGGCGCGAAGCCGCCAGACTAGCCGTGGAGCAGGGTTTGTCTAACCGTAAAATTGGGGACAAGCTGGGTGTGAATGAAAGCACCATCCGCCGCGGACTAGCCACCATGAGGATTCAAAGGCATCTAGTACCTACAGATCCTACAGTGACAGATCGGTTGAAGTTGCAGATTGATGATCCAATTCGTTTGCCGGTATCCAAGACTTATGCAATCACAGCGGACTGGCATATCCCACTCTATGATCCTGAATACGTTAATGTGTTCATCAAGGACGCTAGAGATCGGGATATTAGATCCCTAATCCTTGCAGGTGATTACTTTAACTTTGATGCACTCTCGCAGTATGCTCCTAAGCAAGAGGGAGCAGGGTTGGAGGGGGAGCTAGCTGAAGCGGAATCTGTGATGCGTGTTCTACTTGAATCCTTCGACGATATCTACTATCTCTGGGGAAATCACGATGCTCGTTTACATAAAGCGTTGGGGTTCACAATCCAGTTCCGGGAGGCCATGAAGCTTGTTTTCGGGGCACTCGGTACGGAGGCACTCAAGCGGATCACGTTCACAAACCTGGATCATCTATGGATAGGAGAGGAGTGGTATGTCTGCCATCCGGCGAACTACACCCGAATCCCGCTATCTACGGCGAGAGCGCTCAGCACGAAATACGAGTGTAACGTCATCACGGCACATTCGCATCATTGCGCAGTGGGATATGGCATTAATGGCGCAAATGTTGTTGCAGAGATTGGAGGATTGTTTGACAGACATAAAACAGGATACCTCCAAAGATCAACCACCTTCCCGACCTGGGCACAAGGATACGCCTTCCTCACAGAAGGAAGACTCACAGTCCAGTCTCCGGGATGGCAAACGGGATAAGTGGCCGGACGACTATCGCGGGTTTGGTAGTAACGTAAAGCCAAAGAAGCAGAAATAGAAAAATAGCCCCCGTGTAGGCTAAATGTAACCTACACGGGGGCTCACTTTGCAAGGGACATTAATAAGCGCGATTGCCTGGCCCTGCCCTTCCAAAGGAAGGGTCCATTGTCCCCTCCCACGGGGTAGAAATTCCCCTCTGGCTCATGAGTTCTTGGATAAGCTTTAGAATGCGGGGGTCTATTCCCCCTTCTGGGATTCCCATAGGAGAAGCCTGCTCAAAGTTACCAAAGGTACCCTGAAAAGGCTGAGAAGTCCGCGAAGGCATTGGCGGAATAGGCCCGTCGCTGGGCTCGTCATAGAAACCCGGCTGCTGAGTTTGCCACGGGGGGTTATTTCTAATGTCCCCCATGCCGGGAAACCCCGACGGACCGGAAGGAATTGGCATAACATCCTTACTTAGATCGAACCTGCCCCTCTTTGAGCGCAAAACCTGCTCAACTCTATGAGGATTGTAACCCACGTCACCTTTCACTCCCCGGTCACGTGGAACAGCCCTACCCAACCTCTTCTTTAGGTCTCCGGTTAGTCCCCTTTTCATATAAGCCATTAGGGTCTCTTTCTTTTTCGTTTGAGCTCCGCTTTCGCAAAAGCACGCAACTCATGTTCTGTCATAGGGCCTCCAAGGGCGTCAAGGAGCCTGTTTGCTCGACTACCCTGGCGTTCTGTAAGGTTTGTCATAGAAAAATTGCTTCCTCTGAGTTTTGATTTGAAAATATCTGCATCGTAGAGGTCATCAGTAAGATATTCAATGAGGCGTCTTAGACCCTGCGTGTTTTCTGGCTTAAAATACCTAGTCAAACTATTGGTAGCCAAATTGACATTAAAAATATCGCGAGGATCTCCCGGCATTGTAGCATTAGAAACCCATCCTTCCAACCAGGCATCCCTGGTTGGGGACATATCAGGGTTTATAGGTACGCGCCGAACATTGGAATCTCCAATTCTACGGGCCAGTTTTTTCCCCAACATTCCATGGCTCTCTCCTAGATTTCCAATAGGGACACTCCCCTCAAAAGGGTGTACCAGCCAAGGTATCCTCCCGCCGAGACCTGTGTCGCCATGGGGTATTGTTTCTGGAAGTTGCATAATTTTAGACCGCTTGAATGGATCGCCCTTTCCATAATGTTTTGGAAATCTAGAGGCAGATATTTCCTCTAGGTTTAGTTTTCTTCCCCCTTGAGGGGAAATAACAAATTCACCTACGCCCAAAAGGTCGTTTATTTTGGAAGAAGAAAGTGCTCCTAAATTTCTGCCAACTTGGGTACCCATCCCGATAGGACGGTTAACTCCACCGGGGCCTTGATATTCAAGAAGTTTGAGCACATCGGGTTTAAAGAACTTATAGGTATCTTTTGCCATCCGACGGGGTTCATCAACGAAGGTAGCTTTAGCTTCCCGCTTAAGCGCCTGCCCGACCTTCTTATCGGCAATCTTAGCCCCCGTCCACCAAAGCTTGGCATCGCTCTTAGCCTTTCCAATAGGATCTTCAATCCAAGCCTTTGTGTCTTCTTTAACAAATTCGGCGGCGGACTTGAGAAACCCAATGACAGGATCTCCACCCCCAATCGTGCGCGGCTTAGAATGGCGACCTGTTACAACCATTTTCTTTTTGGGAAGGGGGTTTCCTATTCCTGATCCAGTTCTGCGCCCCGGCATTAAACAAGACCAAGGATCGGATGAGCTAGCAAGGGTCTGAGCTTAAGAATCTGGTTGATGTCAACCCGCCCAACAGCGCCCTTAGGGTGAACCGGGGAATAACCCCCCGCCTCGGACGTGAACTGGTGCAGATGGACATTTTTCCACGGGAACGGTGCGACGGGAGTAAATGGGTTTCCGTCGTTAGACCAATGGGCGAGCCAGAGGGCCGCTCCAATGGGTGCATCTGCCCTCATTGCCTGAATCCAACCCTTAGAGGCGTAGAACATGGGTAGGGTACCACTTAGTCGCTGAACTTCTTGGTTGAAAGTACGTGACCAGGCCACCAACTGCGACCATGATAGGCCCCCGGCGTTAGCTTCCAGATCAAGTGCAGGCCGAAAATCACGTCGCTCAATGGTTTCCAGGTACTTAACGAAGTGGGCTGCCTCAGCCTTGGCATCACCACCGTTTGGCTGTGCAAAATGATAACCCCCAACTCGAAGTCCCTGTGCGCGGGCTCGCTTGGACCAATTTTTGAACACAGGATCAATAAAGGTAGCGCCTTCACTAACCTTCAACATCACACCTTTAACGCCAGCTTTTTCAAGCAGATCGAAATTAGGGTTTTCATTGTTGTTTGACAAATCAAGAACTAGATCAGCCATTAGTTATTCCTTCCTGCGAGCGCCTGGGCGGCAGGTGCATGCTGCGAAGCCCATTGTGCATATGACTTCCCGCGTCTTTGTAGTTCCTTAGCGAAGGCTTGCTGTGTTCCAAAGTTCTGACCAAACCACTGCAGACCCTTTTGCTCAATTCGGGTAGGTGCCTGAGAAAATCCGTGGCCTAGGAACATCAATGGTGAGCGGCCCTTTCCCTGCGGACTTTTAGTTGAAGAAGTCGTAGGAGCAGCCTGCCCACCAGTATCCTGTGAGGGGGCTGCCGGGCCAAAGGCTTTTGGGATATCACGTCCAATGAAATCGTCGAGGGTCCACACGGCCGCACCGCCGTATCCCACCCCCCGGTGAGCCGGAGACAAAATTGGAGATATAAGGCGGGGGTCAACTCCTCGATCAATAAGGGTCTGAACCATCTGTTGTGGATCAAAAGCATCGTTGGCAGAATCTGCTGCGTAGGCTTGAGGTAGCCACTCTGTGTTTGGTCCCCAGGCTTCATAGTTAAAGTCGCGCTGGTTTCCCATAGGTGTTACCGCTGTACGCACGTTTGGTAGATACTGCTGCCAAAGTCGCGCTAGTTCAGCATTCTTTTGCCAGCCAGCAGAACCCTCGTATCCCTTATACGCCTGTTCCAAATCGGGAACAAGCAGATCGGGGTTGTATTGTGCGTACAGCTGAGCCATCCGTGCAACAAAAGCCCGATCATCGTTCCCAACTGCGTTAGGATCTCCCCAAATTCCAAAGGGAATTCCTGCTGCGCGGGAGTCGTGAATTGCTTGTGCAAGGTAGGGATCATTATAGTCAAACAGAGCCCCACCGTAGCCGGCCGCCATTAGTTTTTGTAAGTCATCCACGTCGCGCCCAAGGGAGGCATACGACCGGACGAACCCATAGTCCCTCCGTTTAGCCATTAGAACCCCAATGTTTGAACAATTTTACCCAGAACACCACCGGCCGCAATAGCCCCCGCTGAGACAATATAGATTTTCTTTTCTACGGTTCTAATACGGTTCTCGTGGTCGTCAACAATTTCTTTGCTCGCTGCGCTCTCTTTGATTGCCCTAACGTCCTCTCGGACTTCAAGCACAAGCTCCCGGAGGCTTAGCCCCACACCGCTCCCGTTGGGTTCAGTCATTATTGTACAATCCTTCTCGCTCCGACGAATGAATTCTTAAATCGGGAGACTGGCTGGTATTGAACAACCGTTCCCGTTCTGGGGGCTACAATCACCTTACCTCCCCCGACATACATAACCACATGACCCCCTCCGTTGGAGAAAATCAGATCACCCGGCTGGAATTGGCCCCATTTAACAGGCTGACCCACGTTGATCTGGTCGCCTGTAACCCTGGGGATATTGATGCCAACCTGTTTATACGCCCACTGGATAAGGTCTGAACAGTCAAAAGATGACGTATCCGGGCCTGAACCAAAAACATAGGGCTTCCCCACCTGTTCGTGTGCTGCTGCCAATACGCCGTCTACAACACCACCGGCCAGTCGCGATCTAGGCCGAGCCTTTGTCTGCTTGAGAGCAGGAGGCTCAACGGTCCCTAGGCGGTCAACCGCCCCTACCACGCGAGCAATGGAGTTACTGTTTACCTCCCCTGTTTCAGAATAGTTTTGGGCTAGTTTAATCCAAGATAGAGCTGCTTCCCTAGTATTCTGAAGGGAGCCTGAATTCTGGATATTTGCTAAAGAACGAACGTTTGACACCCGGCTTTGTCTGGGCTCGGATGTACTTTTCCGCCCTAACACCTTGTTTGCGTAGCGTAGACCTTTTGTAGGACTTCCGCTCACCCATACTGACAGATCACTCCTTGAATCGACATTATAGGCGTTACCCGACCTTAGGCCCGCGACGATGTTCGGATAACGCCCATTCAGCATCGTCTCGGCTGTCATCTTAACTCCGGTACCATAGTCGGCGAAGGCTTTTACACCGACTGAGTTGATGCTCTTACCTGGGCCCTGTGTTGTGTTGAGGGGGTTGAAAGAGGCTGAGTTATTAGTCCAGCCCCCCTCATGCTTCTGCCAGTTCCTAAGAAATTGACGGTTAGCCGAAGTGTTCGGTGCCCCTGCCGCCTTCAGCACATCGCCGAAGAAACGGTCAAGGTTAGCCGCCATAATTGCCTCCTAGGATCTGCTCGATTAGTTTGTCAACCTTGCTCTTTTTTCGCTTGTTGGTTGGTATTCTGCCTGCGTCTCGCAATCCTTGCAACATTTTGTCTATCTGTTCTTGAATTTCAAGACTCTGATAGTAAGCTTGCTGTTGTGGATCACTTGTAACGACGGACTGGCCGCCGAGCCAGGAAGTGAGCGAGGCGTTTCCACTTCGTTTCGCAGCAATACTCCCTGGTCCTGTAACACCGGCCAACCTGGTTCCCGGAATCTGTCCAAGCAGGTAAGCGTAATACGGGTTAGCGCCTGGTCCTTCTACTCCTTGTCTTGCCGTCTTGCCAACATTACCACCCGGTATAAGTGACAATAATCCAGCACCCAATGGTGTAACCGGTGCTCTAGGGTGCCTATCATCTGCAATAGGTTGTCCTGTGAAGAACGACTTGTTCAAGTAAAGTTCTGCCGGAACTTTGATTCCAGGGGACAGCATAGAGAAGGCTCTGTCTAGAGGCTCCCTCGGCCCTTGGAAAGGCATAAGATCGGAAACTCCAAACTGAGGAATATAGAACTTGTTCTTCCCAATAGGGAACCCCATGCCTGTTTCAACAAACTCAGGTACAGGTTGCTCAGGTTGGTTGGCAACATAAGTTGCCTCCTGGACCAGTTTTGGAAAGGCAGAGTATCGCCCCGGTTCCTGAAATATCTTCTTAACCTGATAGGGGATGTTCTTCCTAGTCCACGTATAGAAGGGAAAGATTGTATCTCTGAGTTTCTGCTCAAAGGGTGTTAGATCCTCATAGTCGAAATGGGCCAACTTGACCCGCATGGCCGCCTCGCCCGCACTTTCGCCAAGCCCCTGCCTGCGCCACATATAATGGGTTAGACGACCCCAATTCTCTGCGGATTTGTTGAAGTCCTGCATAACCTTGGTGGTGAGAGCTATATAGTTATGATTTTTGCGGAGTGCACGAGCGGTTTTCCCGCCATACTTGAAATACTTTTCGACCCTGGCGATATCCCCAGCGAACAATCCTGCAAGGATACCATGGTCAGCTGCTTCCTGCACCCAACCAAAAGCAATGGGTTCGCCGGCACTGGCTGCCTTCATAGTTCTGGCAGCACGAGTCCCATAAAAACCAAGCGCCCTAGGACCAATACCCGACAACCACATGTTCCACATGTCGGTCATGGTGTTGCGGACACGGTACCCTGGGTTCATAATGGTAACAAGAACCTTCCAGGCACCCTGCCACTTACCAAAGGACTCAACGAAATTGTCCACCGTGGAGTCATTGCCGCTAACGATCCGCTCCAAGCGGAGGAAACTATCAGCCGCCTCTTGCGGGAACGCAAAGGTGTTACCGTATTTGTCTGTAGCTCGGCTGTCCACCATCATACTCGGCTTCACCGCGCGATTTGCTTTGCCCCTCTTTGACGCCTTAACAGCAGCATTGGCGAACTTGAGTTCGGCCTTGGCTTCCTTCAAGACTTCTTTTGCAGTTTTGTGGGCAATCAAAGACTCAGACACCGCCTGCTTGTGGACAGATGTGCGCGGGTTATCCATCGCCTTGAGGGCATCATTCATCTTCTTACGTAGAGAGACCATCTTGGCCTGGTTCTTGACAATCTGAGGGGTTGTAATCCTAGCAGCCCTAACCCGGCGTAGTTCAGCCTGTAGTTCAGCAATACGCTCCGACTTCTTGGCCCGCTTGATCTTACCCTCAAGCTCCTCAATCTTTCCTGCCTTAGCGTTCTTACGCAGTTTGGCGGCGGCAGATATATGTGCCTTCTCTGCCACTCCTTGGACACGAAGAAGTTCGTCCTTTATCTTTTGGACGGCCTTATCATAGTCACCCTCTGCATGAGCAGCTGCTCGGATAGCAGCCTCATACTTACCAAGGCCAGCTTCCTGTCTCTTGACGGCACGGGCCACGCCCTTCTCGCTAACCAATCTGGTAGGTACGCCGATACTGGCCTTCAGGGTATTGATAAGAGCCATGTCCGCCTGGCGCTCAGCACCCGCACGAGAGCGATGTGCCAAGAGTCGAAACGGATTGGTTTCAATATCCTTTGGGAGAGCGCCTTCATCTACCAGCTTTTTGATCTGTAGAATTGAGAGCGCGCCTTTCCTGTTCTTCTGGAAACCCGCTTCGGTGAGAAGCCCCCGCTGAGTAATTGTGGGGATAGCTGTCTCGCCATCCTTCTTCAAAATGTGGGGAACATAAAACTTACCGGTAGCACCAAAATGCTCCACAGTTACGCCCGCAGCACGGTCAAATTTGTACATAGATTCCGTGGCCGCGAAGTATCGCCGAATAGCATCCTCCTGGCTGGCGTCCATTAGCCCCCGCTTCTTCAGCAAGGCCATGTACTGCTCGTTGATCTTGTAACCGCCGGCCTTGATGGGAACAACTGCCTTCCAGCGACCCCCCTTGGCAGTCTTTAGCGGCTGTTCCATGTGGTGCAGGGCTTGGAGAAAGTGATCCACGTCCATAGTTTCGTCAACACCATTGAAGATTCTGCCGATCGTTTGGCGCTGCATAACCGCATTATGTTCAGCGACATGCTGACGAGCAACCTGGCCTGCACGAACAAGAGGATTCTTCCAGTCGGGAATAAATCCCCGCCCTAGACGGTCAGACAATTGGCTGATAACGGGAATGCCCGCACGACTAATCCGCTGTCCTGGACGGGCTAGGGCAGGGGCTATAGGAATCTGAAGGTGGTGCTTTCTAGTTCCATAGCGAAGGTATACTCTGCGATAGTCGTTTTCTAGCGCCTCTTTGTGGGCAATAGAAGTTGCTAGGGCCTCCTCCGATTTGGCTGCAACAGCCTCCTCGTGGGTAAGGCCCATAATTGGCCGGGATTGGTTGGACTTGTTGAGTCCAAGAAGCGCTCTACGGGAGGCAAACTTTTCTCCACCCGCCTTGAGCAACTCCTCCGTAATTTCGTCAACCTCACCCTTGAGGGCCTTCTGTCCTGCCTCCTCAGCAGCCTGTTTAAGCAACTTGGGGGTAACAGCTTTACCTGCAGTTTTAGCGGCTATATAAGCAGCAGTTGAACCCCCGCCCGTGAAAGGAGCACCAGCAAGAGACAGAAGCATAAGGGGGTCGGTAGCAACATCAAGACCAAAACCAGTGGCACCCCTGAGCCTACGATGTCCTTTAAGAACACCCTGTTCCTCTAGAACCTCCCCGAATCCCTTACGCGTTTCTCCCTTAACACCCCTGAGCGCCGCTTCTGCAACTTCCTTAGTTTTTCCAGGATGACTGATTACCTTACCGGCTATAACGGCGGGATGAAAGTCATACCACTTTTGGTCCCCTTTTAGTGCCTCACTTGCAGCAGATGAGATGGCCCAGGAGGGGCGCATGAGTTTGTCCAGGGTCCAGGTAGCTCCGCCTAGCGCTCCTTTGCCTACTCCCTTGAGTTTATCACCAAAAGACCGATGCCCCTCGAATTCAAAAGCAGCCAAAACTTGTGCCGTTTGTCTCGGCGTAAACCCTGCTTCAGCAAGAGCAATGGCCTTCTGCTGACCAGAGGCATCAGACTGAAGAAGAGCAATAACAGCAGCCTTGTTGATCTTCTTTTTCTTCTTAGGCTTGGGCGGTTTGTAGGTAGGAGTAGGCAACCCGCCGAAGCCGGAGCTAGATGAACTATCGCCTAGCCCTCCAAACGGATTTGTTGCCATTATTCCTCCTACTTTTTATTGCCGCCTTTTAAAATGGCGGGAGATTTACCCGCAGGAGCAAAGATAAGTTGTCCTTGCTTGTTAATCTTCCACTTTGTCCACTGTTTGTGTCCGTGACTTAGGCGAAGGATTTGTGCGAAGGCATTGCGCACCGCTGCCACAGCACGAGGATCGCTGGCAAGTCCCATCTGAGCAAGAGCAGTCATTGCATTAGCAAGAGCAATCTTGGGACTTACCGCAAAGGTGTTCCTCGGACTCATTGCCCCACTGAAAGCTGCATTGCCAATATTGCTTCTAGTAGCTGGGTCATTCCAATCAACCCCACCCGGAGCCTCAATCAGTTTCCTTAGCTCAATTTGCGATTTCTTCAGAGCAAGTTTCTGGGCCTTGATATCTAGATTCCCCTGCTGAATCTCCTGTCCACCCCTAACAAGGCCCTGCTGTGCCTGTGCTAACTCAAACTTTTGTAGTGCGGCAGCCTGTTTAAGAGCCTGCTGCCCTGTCTGATACTGAAGCATATCCTGCTTGCGACCCCAAGCCATATCCATCATGTCCATCAGGTTCTTCTGGTAGGCGGCACCCTTTTCCCGCTGAAGGTCGCCTAAGCCCCCCTGAAGCTCCTTTTGCTGGCTGTTGAAGCCCCCACTGGCCCTACGTCTATAGTCTAGCGACTGTGCCCCCAGAATAGGGGCCATACGGGCGTCAAACGCCTTGTCAGAGGCAGCAAGGCCGGAGAGCATGTCTATCCCTGCCTGACCGTAGGCGGCTCCCTCAGCGCCTCCTGCGCCTCCAAACAGCTGATTGATGCTCCCCTGCCCCTGTTGAGCCTGTTGGATGCCCTGATCCCAAGCAGCGGCAGCCTGTGATGCACCTGTGGCACGTTGGTCTTCAATCTGGGTAGCCCATCCTTGGAGGTCCTTAAGGGCTTCTTCCTCCTGTGCCTGACTTTGGGCAATCTGCCTCTGAAGTTCGGCGATGCCTGCGCCATAACCCAAATCTGTCATTGTTTGGGCCATTTTTTGTGGATTGAAACCAACTCCTTGCTTCTTTGGCTTCTTAGGGAGCAGCTTCTTATTCTTAGGATTTTTAAGAACAACTTTGCGGTGCAGAGGATTGCCAGAGGAGAGATACTTTCTGCCTGGAATTTTAATCATTATATCCCTCCTTAGAGTATTCGGGTACCTGCGCCAGGCCCGGTTTTGGAAGTTTTACGCTTTTTCTTTGGTGGGAAATAACCACCCTTTGGTCTCTGTCCTAGCTTTGGCATATTTGGCAAGCCAGGCATTGTAAAATTAGGAGCAAACAAAATTGGATCAGGCAGATAGTCCGAATCCGATCCAGGAGGAGTCCAATCTCCCTGCCCATTGTCGGCAGCATTTTGTAGAGAAGCAAGCATTTCGGCATTCTTCTGCCGCTCAATATCGCCCATCTGAGACTGATAGCCAGATTCATAGTCCGCCAGAGCGTTCTTGAAACCAAGAGCACCGACCGCATGTCCATAACGTAGGGCCGATTCTCCCTGATTTCCCAGCCCAGACCCAAAGAACCCTCTCTGCTGTGCCTGCTCATTAGCAGAGCTTAGCTCTGAACCCTGTATTTGAAGCATCTGCTGGTATCCCCCATACTGTGCATTGGGGTCTACGGCATAATCTTTGTTCAGGCCGGCCTTGATCTGTGTTTGTTGACGCTGCGCCTGTAGCTGGGCCTTAGCACGCTGATAAGCTGACTGTGCTTTTGCTTGGTTTTCTAGATATGTACCAGAACCGGGGATTAGGCGAACCTGACCTCCGCTGGTGTCATAATAGCTACTCATTATTAACCAAGTTTCACCGGGTAAACGGACATCCACCGTTTTGCAAAAGTAGCTGTGGTAGCAGTGGAGTTCCTATATTTGGCCGTCAAAGTCACCGCTGAAAGACCTGTTTTCACACGCTGGAACGTACCGTTCACCAGCGGTGGGTCTCCCGCCGTGCCCCAGGAAGCTTCGTAAGCATCGACGTCTACCGCACCTGTGCCGCCTATATCATAGGACATTCGGGCTGTGGTGGACGTAGTAGAAGGCTGCGACTTGGCCCCGATAGCGACCAGGTAATCGCCTGCGACTGGAAGTACAATACTTGGCCCCGCAGTTGCAAGGGCCGTATAGGTTGCCGAAGATGTCGTTTCCGAAGTTGCCACTTCTGCAAAAGCAGGCCGTCCCCCAATAAACTCCCATTTGGCAAGTGTCGAATTATAACGCAACAGCCAAGAATAGGTCGGTGCCGTTGTTGAATCAACAAGAATCGTTTCCTGCCCATCAGTAGGGGCGCCTGGAAGTGTCGTCTGATAAGTTGGAGCACTAGATGAAGATGCAATAGTAACATCCACCTCGTTGTTACCGGCGTCATCTGATACTGTAAGTGTGATGTTGGAACCCTCAACCAAATTAAGACGCTGGCGCTCAAAGTCTGACCCACCGGAGTTTTTACGAACCTTAATATAATTAAGCAACCCATCAATCACATCCATGGCAGCGTTAAACCCTTTACCAGAGGGAGCATCCACGGCGGTATTAAACTTTGGAATGCCCTTTGGGGTAGGGGTGCCTGTTGCGTCCTGTGCCATTTATGCCGCCTTGTAGTAGGGTATCACGAAGGGCTGACCCGTGTAGTCCAGGACACGAATGTACCCTGTAGGGGTAGCCGGAAGTGCAGAGGCTGACCCTGCGGCCCCTACCGTCGTCTGAAACTGACCAAACTGAATTTGATCTGTAACCGCCAATTTTGCATTGACGGTCAACTCATCACAAACGAGGGCAGGAATTCGCGAGGGCGGGCTTTCTTCTAGTGCGTTCTGCAGAAAGCGAACCAAACGCTCAACAGTCCACTCACCAATGGTTTCTTCTGGCATTTATATGCGCCCCAATCTTTGCCACTTGAAAGCAATTTGGAAAGGTCCTAGATGTGCCTTGGTTACCGCAGGACTGTTTTGCCACAAACGGAAACTGAGCATCTGGGAACGCTTAAGGAACTTGATCCTTTTAGGCTTAAAATTAGCCAACACAAGCGTTTCCCAGGTTGGGAATAGGAGAGCTAGGTTGTCCCATGTACCGGCAAGCACAACCAACTGATCCCATGTGTACACCGTGGTAGGATACGCAGCCGTAGCCGTGCGTCCAATGGCCTGCAAACCGGGAACTGTATCAATTTTGAGAGAGTCACCCTGAGAGATATATGTTAGAGAAAGCTGCTTAAACAGTTTCTTGTGCATAGAGTCGCCCTCGGTGAACTTCTTACTCTCCACGTAGAAATCAGGCCCGCAAGACAGAACTTGGGCAAACGCAACTAGAGGTCCGGTGTCGTTAGAAGGAGCGCCGAAGGGGTTTGCGAGTCCGTTTGCATAGGCGTCTGTGTTGAATTGGATAGCGTTAGCAGTAGTTCGCTTATAGAAGTTAATCCTAGCACTGGTCTCGACCTGCGACCCGATCCAATAAGAACCAGGGGCAAGCTCAACCGGAGTGGCGAACCCATAGCTTCTGAAAGCGGGGCCGTCTGCTTGGTTAAGGGCAACCACAGCGGTGGTACCCAAAAGTGCAGTAGGAACCCCTGCAACATCGGAATATATACCCGCTCTGACGTTGCACCCAGCTGAACCTCCACCCTGTCCCACGCTATAAACTGAGACCGACTGAATAGCAGCCCTCGTTGGGATAGTAATCTTGGAGAAGTATTTGGTATCGGCCTCACCGGCAAAAGTGGTTGCTGTTCCAAGTGAAGTCTCCCCATATCTATATGTGCCTGCGCTAGCGCCCAGATCACAGAGAATTGAATCATTATCGTCAACATCGAATAAATCAAAACCTTGACCGATAATTGCCTTGGTGTTGTCATTCACAATGTAGAGATTCTGTTTTCCGGTATCCGCCGGAGTTTCTATGTATCCTCTGAAGGATAGGTTGGTGAATACAGAAAAAGCACGGGTCTCAAGGTTAATGACATATGTTAGCGCCGTAGGCGTATAGGAAATTGATCCCTTTTGCACGCCCACACTTGGGGCTAGATTCTCAATATGGAGCATATAGTGGCCTCGGACGACCATACCCCACATACGAAAAGTATTTGGGTCCATGTTACGAACCGCGTTCTTATAGTAATCCCCTAATTTTTCCGCAGAAAGGTTGGAAACACTAATACCATCATAAAAGTAGATTCCATCGACTCCAGCCCAGATGACACCGCCACCATATGGTTGTGCGGACATACCAGACAAGGTACCATCATCCTGGATCTTTTTGATCGAGAACGTCGTGGAAGTTGATCCGGTGATTGCATAGGTTTCATTCTCCTTAATGATGAGCAGCCCATTATAGGCCGGTACAAGAGCCTTAATAGGAGTATCCGTCCCCACGGACGAAGATACGTCAAAGAAATCCCCGTCGAAGGAACTGAGGTCGATACCCTCGGGATCACTAATATCGGAAAACCATACACGCGATGTACGCGTGAGGGCGCGACCATTATTAGCATACCATTGCCGACCGGCATAGAAAGCAGTTAGAAACCCGACCTTGTTGTCGGAACCCATGGTGCTAAGAACCCAATCCCCGTCACCCCTCAGAGCTACAAATTTTTCGTTGTTAAGGGCGATCGCGGCATTGGCGACAAGGGTTACGCTGATTTCATTGTTAATAGTAATTACCTTCCCAACCCAGGCCATATCCGCGGCACGATAGATATTCCATGTACCCGTGTTCATCGCCTGCGAGATAAACTTGGTATTCGCACCAGTTACAGTAGTGGAGGTGGTGGTAGAAGTAATGCGTCCTTTCACAATCCTATACTGAAATCCGCGCACACTGGTAGCTGTGTAGGTTTGACCTGTACTTGTGTAATTTGCCACGTCCAAAAGGGTCAGTGAAGTGTTTGAATCAACCGACTTGACGACCCCTATCAATGTATTGGTAAAGTTACCGCGTGAAGCATCTACAGTGTTAGCAAAGATATACATACCAGATGCAATATTGGTAGTCCAGGTGGTTCCGGATCCGGTGACAGTTCTAGACCCTAGGGTGAAAGAAATAGTCCCTGTTGTATAATCCACCATATTTCCACCACGCCAGAATGCCAGGGTCTGAGTTGGAGCAGCCGAGTTGTACTGAGAAGAGGTGCCAATTATTGCCCCTCCGAGCAGGGCGGGTTTGGTATCAACTGCAAAGTAAGGGACCTGCGGAAGGAATCCATTCCATGTAAATGCTGTAGCTGTTGAAAAGTCGTTGCTAAGCATTTGAAACTGACCTGTAGCACTATCACCCACAAGAACACCAATTCTGTAGTTTCCTGCGGGCGTAATAGTGCCTACAATTCCACAACCCTTCTTAGCGAAGGTGGGAAAACCTGCGGCTGCGCGAACTGGCCCTCTACGCCGCACGAGACCGGGATAGTCAAGCAGGGCGTCCTGTAGATACCGAGCCTCGGTATCCTCAAGCGTATGGGCCGGCTGCGCTAGGTTCATTCCACTTGGGAGACCATCAAACGTCTGCGCTTGCAGAATAGCCATTAAGCCTCCTAATAGTCGTAAAGATCGTCCTCATCAACAACGAAGATTTGGTCAGACCGCTGATACTGCCTACGGAATAGGTCTTCGTGCATTTGCTGAATCTTGTTCTCATAATCAGTTTGGAACATGTTCCCATTTTCAGGGTCATCCTCCATCTTGTACAGTCGCCATAGAGCACCAAGAACAATTACCTGATGGTGTCTTGTGGGAAGAAGAATACTTGCCTGAAGTGAGTTTTCTGTAAGCTCAGGTTGTGTTGCAATATAATCCAACTGGAACCGACCTGCCGAGGACGGAGGCACCGGATAGAGCCTGATCTGGCCTGCTATAAAATAATAACTAGCGGGGTCAGAAACCTGGGTAATTTGGTTTCCATAACGGTCCCGAATTGTAGACAACCGCTCAGGCCAGATGGTCACCCCATTGGTGTTATCATAGATCCAAAGAGTGGTCTTGAAGTCAGTTGGCATATTTGTCGGAGTCGGAGAAGCCCCGTCAAAGTTGAGGGCGAGCGTCTTCTCTAGAAAAGGCCATGGTTCACGAGATTCAATATCCCAAACGGCATCGTTAATCTTTGCCATTTTACGTTCGGTACTGGTATCTTCAAACCCGTGGTCCACCAATTCCGATAGAATCTCTGAAACGTCCATTAGTAAGCTCTTGCACCCGGTCCTTGCAGTCCGTAATTTCCAAGAAGCTGCCTAAGGATTAGGGGGTTAATCATAGGCTGTGCCCCAGGAGCACCGGGAGAGGATACAGGCCCATAACCAAAACTTCCCCCATCACGGAGCAGATCAAACTGAGGAGCTTCAATTGCCCCCGCACCATACTCCTGGTTGCCTCCATACTGTCCCAACATTTGCGGAAGAGCGGATGTCCGCTGACCCTGCCCGCCTGCGCTGCCAAAAGCAAGTCCGCGACCAAATCCGGAACCACTAGGACGGCCTACCCTAAACCCGCCTCCACTACGCCCACCACGTCCAGACAACTTGGCAATAAGTTGCCGCTTGCGCTGCTCGAACGGATCACCTGGTATAAGCATTATTTATCTCCCATCACCTGGCATATAGACTTTAACGGGGGCCTTGTCCGACCCCATTTTTCTAAAACCCCACTCCATAGACTCAGCCAGCTGGCCGTCAACATCTGAGTGGTCCTTGTTCATCAGCAAATCGTTCTGCCGATTCCATTCATCAATGATTTCGTGTCCACGTCTCACAGCATCCGACTGGTATAGCCGTTTCTTGATTTCCTCCGGTGCGGGGATTCTATTTGGGGGTACAAATCCTAGGATAGGCAGGTCGCCAAACTTACTGGCGTCGTTGCTCCCGACCTTGAGATAGACACAATACTGCTGGGTCTTCTCATTGAAGCCAAAATCTAGGTTTGGATCGTACTCCCCTGCCGCCTTGCGGGCGGCAATAAGTTCCCTCGCCTGATATCCGAAAGGTGTCCAAATCTGTGCTAATTCGCGTTCCATATGTCTCCAATTGGACATTGGAGAAGGAGGGGGTACGTCTCCCTTGCCCCCACTTCACTAAAGGTGCGTGCATCTAAGAACAATTATACACTATCCTTCTCCAAATTATCCTAAGGATTATATACTAAATCCCAGAAGGATCATCCGTCAGTCCATACAGGACCAGCTGCGTGTTCCTCCGCTGAGCGCCGAGGTTGCAATACTTCGCAAGCACGGCCTCCCCTAATGTTTTTCAACATGGACTATATCTTTCTCAAGGGCGCTTGTGGCCTCATCGCTTTCGCTGAGCCTAGTCTCTAGAGCTTCAAAACGCTGTTGCATAAGTTCAACATCTTTTTCAACATCGCTTCGCTTGCTACGGTATTCCCGCGTTGGTATTTCCAACCACGTATCCACCGTTTTCACCCTTTTATTATTTCCTTTGGTGTTACACTGAGCCAATTTCTCTGCTAAATTCTGGTATCTAGATACATATTTATCAGAATTTTTAGAGTTTTTAGGCTGCCCGGTCTTGGCCTTCATAATCATATTACGCCCATAATGGGCCTGTATTGAAAGCGCAATTTTTACTTGGTCATGCTTTAGGACAATGTAAGGTTTCATTTCTTCCAAAAAACGCTGAGCGTTTGTCCCCAATAACTCAAATTGCCATTGGGGAGCCCAATGTTCTTTCTGGCTTTTTCTATAGTATAATTTCCCTTCTGGAAATTCCGCAAGAAATAAACCAATTGGGAGAGGATCAGTTGAAGCAACCGCCACATGCAAACACGGATTGCTTTGTCCAGATTTTGAAACCTTAATCCAACCTTCTCCATCAAAGAATCCGGCTAGATACGCTCTCATAGAGCGTCTTTTATTATTCATCGCCATCTATCGTGGCCTCTCTAGAAATATGTGCTCAGGAAACCTAAGCGTCAAACCCAACAACCCACTTGAGAATGTTACCATCCTCGTCAAGCCAGTTCCAGTCGCCGGTATCGAACATCTTCAGATGCTTCTCGTCGAGGAAGAAGACCTTCCCAAACGGAGCCTGACGATCCGCGATAAACGGCTGACCGAAGTAGTCGAGTGCCTTAAACCCTCCCTTGAGGGTCATCGGCTCAACATACCTGACCTGGGGCTGCAGGAGGTTGAATAGCGCACGCTGAATGCCCGGACTGGAAATCATACCAGAGGTATCTCCGCCGGCAACCGTCACCGTGTTGACACTCTGGGTCATAAGATCCAGTGTAAGAGCACCCGCAGCGTTAATGCGGTTCACGTCCCACCAACCATTACCCACCGCCGACGCGTCAATACCACCAAAGGTATTGGCGGCCGTAGGTATCACCTGTGACAAACCAGCGATCTCATAAGAGACCGAGGAAGCCGCAGCGTTACCCTGGCGAAAGATAAAGTCAGTACCGGAAGTCATCGTCACAACAGCACCATCAATGGTGATCTGCGCTAGTGAGACGCTGACATCGGTAACCCCACGGTCTGCAAACCGTGTGGTCGGAGCAGCAAGGGTACCGCCGTCAATCTGCATTCCAATATACACCTCACCCTTACGAAGCGGCTCGGCTGTATTGGTAGAACCGCCCGAGATGGGGCGGATATCGATGACGTTGGCAGCGGCAGCGGAACCGGAAGAAATCCGGGCCGTACCGTCCCCGTATCAAGTATATTATACTTGGACTATATCTTTCTCAGGGGCGCTAGTGGCTTCAACGCTTTCGCTGTGCCTAGTCTCTACACCTTCAAGATGCTCTCGAATCTTTTTTACATCTGATTCTGCTTCATCTTGCTTGGCTCGGTATTGTCTGGATTTAGAAGGCCAGAGTTCCACCGAGTTCACCCCTAGTGTTCCTTTTTGCTCTTTCATCTTATCGGCAATTTGTTGTGCGCGTCGATGAAAATGAGCCGGATAAGGAGCATTCATTGGCAACTTTTTACGCCGCCTATCTGCACGATACCGACTTGAGTAGTTTAAAAATGACAGAGCAAGTTTTATCTGTTCATGCTTATAAACTACATAGGGCTTCATTTCTTCAAGAAACCGTCGAGCGGTTTCTCCATATAGATTGAGCCGATAGGCCCCATCAATTTTTTTAAAAGTAGCTTCTGGATACTCTTGAAAAAGAAGCCCGATAGGGAGGGGGACAATCATATGAATTCCTACAGAAAGTCTCCACACCCCACCAGTAAAGTAAACCCCAACAGTTCCCTCGCCGTCGAATAAACCGGCAAAATATGCTTGGAGTTTCTCTCTCTTACGAGTCATACGCCCTCACTTGGGTTTGAAAGGATACAGCCATACATTATAGCTGGCGAGCTAGATCCATCTTAAGGTCGTTTCTCATACCATTGATTTCGCCCTCAAGCACCTTAAGAAAGGCACCTGCCTGGGTCGCAGTCTTCACGCGGCCAAGTCCAGTGATACGAACGCGTCCGTAGAGCGCCTTGATATCGTAGACCGGCTTTGCATAAAGCTGTGCGCCAGGGTTGGCGAACTGAACATTCTCGCCGCGTGCGAACACGCCAGCAGAACGCTGCTTATGGACAGAGAGGACGACCTGGTTGCCCGAGAAATCCTGGGACTCACGGCCGATGCGCTGAGGAATCAGCACTTCGTTGTTTAGCTGCTCCACAACGGAGCCTAGATAAACATCCTTGAGAACACCAGAAAGAGTCGAGGCAACAGATGCGCCTAGAAAAGCCATTTGTCACTCCTCTTACCGAACTTACAAACAAGTCCTAGAGTGAAGTGGTTAACTAAGTTGTGCTCTGACGATCTCCATAGCGGCAGCACGAAGCTGCTCCTCAGTCTGGGGTGGAACACTCTGCTGCTGTGCGCTACCCGAAGGTAGCGGAGCAGGGGTGTTAACCGAAGACTTACTACTTAGATACCTGGCGAGTACCTGATCCTGCACCGCCTGATACTGCCCCGCAGCGGCCATAAGGTCGCCATTGGTAGCAAAACCAAGGTCGATGACGGCCTGCATATCCTGTTCGGTCCAGTCTGGGTGCTGACTCTGAATCACAGAAATCTGCCGATCCAGCTGGGCTGAGAGGTTAGCTGTCTGCCACTCGTCCTGCATCTGATCCCGCCATTGCTCAAGCTCAGCAATTTTCTCCTCGTAGGGATCAGGCCCAACAGGTTGCCCGTACTCGTCATACGTTTCCTCCGCCTCTTGGAGGTAGCCTAGCTGCGCTAGCTGGCCTTGGAGGGTCTGGTACGCTTGTAGGGCGAACTGTGGGTCCGAATTGAGCGCCTGGACAAACTGAATAGCCTGCTCAGCTTCCTGACGCTGCTGTGCCGCCTCCTGAGTCTTGCGCGTATAATCAGACTGCATCTCGCGTTCACGAGCGCGAATGAAAATTTGCGCTTCTTCTGGTAGGTGGCTAATGTCGATACTCTTTGAGGTCGGTTCTACCGACTGACTCGGTGTTGGTTCGACAGGTGCCGTCTCTGGCGCTCCCGTTGTCGGGGCTTCAGGCTGGTTCCCTTCCTGAGCCGACGAATCGGACTCTAGATCGTGGAATGCCCCCAAAGCTGCATCGTAATTACTCAACGTATTCCTCCTCCGCCCTCGTGAGTGCCCTATACGTCGTATGGACTGGTTCCTCGAAAGCTTCGATTTCTGCTGCCCGTGAGCGGGCTGCGTCCAGCATACCGACAACTAGACCTGAAAACAACTCCCGCAATTCTTCAACCGGGGGAAGGGCAAGCGTGTGCTCCACCCTAGTTGTCTCAGTGATAGCTTCGTATGCACGGATCTTGTCCGAAAGGACGCCAATTCCAGTAACTAGCTGAGGGATAGTCGCCCTTTCACCGGTGTCTAGCACCGCCTCTAGTTTCTGAAGTAGCTTACCTCGGATTCGGACAGCATTGGAAATAAAGTCGTTGGCTACAAGTTCTACCTCAGCGGTAACCGCCTCTGGCACACCTTTAGCCGCCCACTCCATTTTCCAACGTCGAACAGCCGACACGTCAATTCCCGTGTTTCTAGCTGTACGCTTTACATTACCTTCATTCACAGTGAGTTCTGCATACACCACGGCCTTATCGTGGTCTGTGTATGTACGCCTCATTACTTACCGCCTTTTGTGGGCTTCGGTTTGAAGGAACTCTCTTTGAGCTTCTTCTCGGCCAAGTCCGCTTTCGCGGAAGCCTCGCGCTCTTTGTGCTCTTGAAGGCCAGCGTCAGAGCCCGTCTTCTGATCGTGCTGCTGCTGACGCTGTTCATTCTGTTGTGCGATGGTGCCAGACCGAATTGCTGCATCTGCCAGCTTGACCTGAATTTCCTGGGCCTTAAGCTGCATATCCAGTGGAGTAAGCGGGTCATTCCCCGCCTCGTCCTGGTCGATCTTATCAATGCTATCGGACACCCAGGTTTCGAGCGGCGGCTCCTGCATATCCTCTGCTGTAACGTCGATACCTGCGCGATCCAGGATCTTCGCTGTAGCAGTAGGCCCGGCCGTGCTCTTGATCTGCAAGGTCGGTGT